>Ga0137436_1000011_pt1 | contig 63686 bp, 56 predicted proteins | sample EasRivERMGT119_2_FD_102328 | JGI IMG/M metagenome (GOLD analysis project Ga0137436, IMG submission 102328) | Soil microbial communities from meander-bound floodplain in the East River, Colorado, USA - East River MetaG ERMGT119_2 | ecosystem: Environmental > Terrestrial > Soil > Floodplain ...
CGACCTCGACCTCCGAGAGCACGTCGAGACCGTAGGGGCGCGCGTCCTCGATCGTCATCCCGACGTGGCCGAGCTCGAAGTCGCCCGCGAGCACGAGCCGGCCGTACGCCGACCACGCCCGGGCCTTGCGCCACTCGAAGACCGGCGCGTCCGCCGCTCCGGGCGCGCGCCGCGCGTCGAGGAGGTACGTCGTCGAGGGATAGACGCTCAGGGCCGCAGGATCGAACTCGGGGCCGACCTTGAACGCCTTGATCCAGCGCACCGGCGCCGCCGCCCGGCACATCCCCGGGTCCTCGTCGCCGTGGAACTGGATGAGCGACAGCCCCGCGGCCCGCACGGTGTCCATCACGCGGATGAGCGGCGCATCGGCGAAGACGCCCACGGTCGTGACGAAGGACGGGATCCGCTCGACGATCGAGCGCGCGAGCTCGGGCTCGACGTAGCGCGGGCTCTCGGGCCGGAAATCGAACCCGAGCGCGTCCACCCCGAGGTGCACGGCCTCGTGGGCGTCGCGCTCCTCGGTGATCCCGCACACCTTGACGACGACGCGACGCGTCACGCTTTCTACTTCACCTCGAACTTCACGAAGACCGGATCGGTAAGCTCCGGGGTCGACATCGTCAGCTCGAACTTGTGTCCCTTGAGCCCGGTCGTCGGCGTGGGGAAGTAGACCATGTCGAGGAGGTAGCCGTAACGCGGGAGGGTCACCGTGTCCGTGACGGTCGCGGGCTGCCCGGGCTTCCCGAACAGGCGCGTCGGGCTCAGCTTGCTCGGGTAGGCGGTCATCGCCGCGAAGCGGTTGAAGACGATCTCGGACAGCTCGGAGAGATTCCGGTCGAGGTCGAGGTACTCGTAGTTGTCGAGGAGCTCCTTCGGACTGGCGCAGGGGTAGCGGTTGCCGTTCTCGTCGGCGAGCGTGAACGACTCGCGCGTGATCGAGAGCTGCTTGACGCCGCGGTTGGCGACGGCGATCTCGATCGGGATGTAGCGCTCCTTCTCCCGGTAGCGGGTCGGCCGCGTGTCCACGATGAACGTCACCAGCTTGCCCTCCTCGATGAAGGCGAACGTCGAGAGCTTCCGGTCGATGTCCGCGGCCTGTTGCCCCGTCATCGGCTGGCGCGACGCACACGCCGGCACGAGCAGGAGGAGCAGGGGGATCAGGGTGAATCGACGCATCGTGGGGTCCTTTCTGGGAAGTGGGTCGAGGTTAGGCTGCGCCCCGAATGGCGTCAAGCGCGGACTCCATCACCCCGCGGGGCGGTTGCAGCCCCGTGAGAAGCGCGAATTGCAGCAGCGCCTGCTCGAGCAGGAACGCGTGCCCGTCGATCACGCGGAGGCCGCGCGCGCGCGCGTCGCTCACGAGGGGCGTCGCCGCTCGGCCGTACGCGAGGTCGAGCACCGCGGCCCCCGTGAGGCTCTTCGCGGGGAGGAGCCCCTCGCCGTTACGGCCGAGCGGTGTGGCCTGGACGAGCACGTCCCACGACGCGCCGGCGAGCCGGTCGAGCGAGGCCGCGCGCGCACCGACGGCCGCCGCGGCCTCTTCCGCGCGGGAAACGTTGCGCGCGTAGAGCGTCACGTCCGCTCCTTCGCGGGCGAGCATTCCGCCGAGAGCACGGGCGCTGTCCCCCGCCCCCGCGATCGCCACGCGCCGCCCGGCCGTGCGCAGAAGCGGCGCCAGGAGCCGGCGCGCCGCGGCGACGTCCGTGTTGTGCCCCGCCCACTCCGACCCCGCGATGCGGACCGTGTTGACCGCGCCGGACCGCGAGTCCGCATCGACGCGCGCGCACCTTCGGAAGGCCGCCCCCTTGAGGGGCGTCGTCACCGCGAGCCCGTGGAGGTCGAGGACGGAGGCGTCGTCGAGGTCGTCGCACTCGAGAGGGACGTAGACCGCGTCGAGCGCGAGAGCGGAAAAGCCGGCGGCGTGCATCGCCGGCGACGGGCTCTCGAGAACCGGCGTTCCGACGAGGGCGAAGCGCCGGGTCGCGGGGCCGATCGCGAGGACGCGGTATACGTCGACGAGGCTTCGCGTCGTGAGCTGCCCGGGAGCGCTCTCCCGCCCGGGAGCCACCGCCCCGTACGTCCCCCACGATCCCCACGCCAGCGCGAAGATCCGCGAGGCAGCACCGGCACGCCCGGAGGCGAACAGGGCGAGCCGCCCCGCCGCTTCGCGCAGAAGCGGCGGCAAGGCCGCGATCTCCCCGGCGCGGCCGGCTTCGGGGACGATCTTCAGACGCGCCGCGCGAGAGGATCGCATCCTGTCCAGACGCCGCGTGAGCGCCTCCCGCTCGCACGGACCGCCGTGATGCGAGAGGATCGCGCGAGGCGCCCATCGACCTTCGGCGAGATCCGCCGCGGACCCCTCCGCCTCGACGTCCACGAACGCCGCCCCGGCGTGGAGCGCCGCCTCGAGGATCGCGCGCTTCTCCGCGGCGCTCCCCGTGAATCCTCCCCCGTCGGAGACCTCCCGGACCGTGACGATGGCCGGCACGGCGCAGGCCGCGACGAGGCCCGCGCACTCCGGCGCACGGAGCCGGTCGGCGCGGATCTCCACGTACGCGACGTCAGAAGGAGCGCGGGCCAGCTCGCGGAGGACGCCCTCGGCGGTCGACTCCAGGATCGAGTGGACGATCCCCGTGCGGGCCGGCGCTTCCTTGCTCAAAGGAGGGAGACCGGATCGACGTCGACGTGGATCGTGCGGCCTATGGCCTTCCCGTCGAAGGGCGCGAGAGCCGCGGCCACGGTCTCGACGAGGCGCCGCCTCCCCGCGGAGCGCGCGAGGATCTGCATGCGGAACTGCCCGCGCAGGCGCTCGATCGGCGCCGGCCCGGGGCCCGCTATCGTCAGCCGGGACGGGCTCGCGCTCCGGAGCGCTTCGGCGACCTCGTGTGCGGTCCTCCACGCCCTCCCCTCGCTCGCGTCGGCGACGATGATCTGGACCAGGGCCGACAGCGGCGGGTAACGCAGCGCGCGGCGATAGCGGATCTCGCGCGCGAAGAACGCCTCGTAGTCCTGCGCCGCCGCCTCGGCGAGAACGGGGTGCTCGGGGTCGAACGCCTGCGCGATGACCCGGCCCGGGCGGGACCCGCGGCCGGCGCGGCCGGCGACCTGCGTGAGCAGCTGGAAGGTGCGCTCGCCCGCGCGGAAGTCCGGAAGCCCGAGCGTCTGGTCGGCGGAGAGGACGCCGACCAAGGTCACGTTCGGGAAGTCGTGCCCCTTGGCGATCATCTGCGTCCCGACGAGGACGTCGATCTCCCCGGCGTCGAAGCGCCGCAGGATGCGCTCGTGGGCGCCGCGGCCGCGCACCGTGTCTCGATCCATCCTCTCGATGCGGGCGTCCGGGAGCACACGGCGCAGATCGTCCTCGATCCGCTCGGTCCCGTCCCCCATCTCGTTGAGAGCGTCTTGGGAGCACGTGGGGCACGCCTCGGAACGCCGCTCCTCGTGGCCGCACCCGTGACACCGAAGGCGGCGGATGCCCCGGTGCCACGTCAGCGCGATCGAGCACTGGCGGCAGGTGACCCGCCGCCCGCAGGCGGCGCACAGCAGCGCGATCGCCCACCCGCGCCGGTTCCGCAGGACGAGCGCCTGCTCGCCGCGCGCCACGGTCTCGACGAGCGCCGCGGCGAGCGGTGCCGCGAGAGGGGTCACCTCGCCCGCCGCGCGGAACTGCTCGCGCATATCCACGAGCTCCACCCGCGGCATCGGACGGTCCGCGATGCGGCCCGGGAGCTTCAGGAGCGCGTACCGGCCCGACAGCGCATGCTGGTAGGCCTCGAGCGACGGCGTCGCCGACCCGAGGACGACGACCGCCCCCGCGAGACGGGCCCGCACGACGGCGACGTCGCGGCCGTTGTAGCGGGGGGCCTCCTCCTGCTTGTAGGAAGGATCGTGCTCCTCGTCCACGACGATGAGCCCGGGGTCGGCGAGCGGGGCGAACACGGCGGAGCGCGCGCCGACGACGAACCGGCGCTCGCCGCGTCGCACCGCGTCCCACTCGGCCCGTCGCGCGCGCGGCGCGAGCGCCGAGTGCAGGACCGCGACCTCGCCGGGAAACCGCGCCGCGAGGCGTGAGACCAGAAGCGGGGTCAGGCCGATCTCCGGGACGAGATAGAGCACGCCGCGCCCGGAGGCGAGCGCCGCCTCGGCCGCCCGGAGATACACCTCCGTCTTCCCGGAGCCGGTCGCGCCGTGGAGGAGGAACGGCACGTACGACCGCGAGGCGAGCGCCTCGACCACGGGCCGAAGCGCGGCGGCCTGCGCCGCGGTCGGCTCGACCGCGGGAGCCGCGGCCAACGGCGGCAAGGCGTCGGGCTCGCGCGCTGCGGCGACGGGCCGCTTGCGCGGGGGCGGGTCCGGCGGAAGCGCCGCCTCGATCGCCTCTCCCCACGAGCACAGGTAATAGTCGGCGACGAATCGGGTCAGCTCGAGAAGCGACGCGTCGAGCGCCGGTGCGGCGGGGAGAGTCTCCGCGACCTCGCGGATCTCGATCGCCTCCGCGGTCGGCTCGGGGTTGAGGCTCACCACGGTGCCGAGCACGGTCCGGCGCCCGAACGGGACGCGCACCCGCGCGCCGAGCGCGATCTCCGACGCGCCGCTTTCGGGGAGGCGGTACGTGAAGGTCCGCCGGAGCGGCACCGGGACCGCGACGCCCACGAGCGCCGCTCGCTCGGCGCTCACGCGTCCGTCGAGGTCATCCGTGCGCGCGCGGCCTTGAGGTCCTCGTAGACGAGACGGCGGTTCTCGACCGTGTACGCGCGGAGGAGGTAGGCGGGGTGATACGTCGGCATCACGGGGATGCCGCGAAATCGCCCCCAGTTCCCCCTGAGCTGCGTGATGCCCACCTTGGTGCCCAGCAGCGTCTTGGCGGCCGGCGACCCCAGCGCGACGATCACGTCGGGGGCGATCGCCTCGATCTGGCGGAAGAGGAACGGCGAGCAGGTCGCGATCTCGTCGGGCTCGGGCGTGCGGTTGTCGGGGGGGCGGCACTTCACGACGTTGGCGATGTACACCTCGCCGCGCGCCAGGCCGATCGACTGGATCATCTCGTCGAGCTTCTTGCCCGCGCGGCCGACGAACGGCTCCCCTTGCGCGTCCTCGTCGGCACCCGGGCCCTCGCCGACGAACATGAGCCGCGCGCGCGGGTTCCCCACGCCGAAGACGATGTTCTTCCTTCCCTGGCAGAGCTTGCAGCGCGTGCAGGCGCCCAGATCCGCGCGGATCGCCTCGAGCGAGGCGTCCCCCGCTGCCGGCGAGGCGGCGATCCGCAGGTCGGTGACGCCGATCTCCCGCAGGTAGGAGACCCAGGTCGATAGGTCGCTCACGCCCGGCCTTTCGCCAGCGTGCGGTCGAGGATCGCCTCCGCGATCTCCCGCTTGCTCCCCTCCGGGACCACGTGGGTGCCGCCGCTTGCGTCGAGGATCGTCACCGCGTTGCGGTCCGAGCCGATCCCGAGGCCCGGGGCGGACACGTCGTTGGCGACGATGAAGTCGGCGCGCTTCGCGGCGAGCTTCGCCGCGGCGTTTTCGAGAAGGTCCTCCGTCTCCGCCGCGAACCCCACGAGGACCTCGCTCCCCTTCGACGCCCCGAGCTCCGCGAGGATGTCGGGCCCCTCCTCGAGGACGAGGGTCAGCGGCCCGCCCGCCTTCTTGATCTTGCGTGGCGCCTCGCGCGGCGCGTAGTCCGAGACCGCGGCGACCATGAAGATCGCGTGGCACCCGGCCCGCTCGCGCAGGACGGCGGCGTGCATCTCGCGCGCGGAGGTCACGGGCACGAGATCCACCCCCGCCGGCGGCGGGACCTCGACGGGGCCGGAGACCAGGACGACCGAAGCCCCTCGACGCACCGCGGCCTCGGCAATCGCATACCCCATCTTTCCCGACGAGCCGTTGGACAGGTAGCGGACGGGATCGATCGCTTCCCGCGTCGGGCCGGCGGTGACGAGGATCTTCTTCCCGGCGAGCTGGCTTCCCCGCGTGGCCGCGTCGAGGACCGCCCGCACGATGCGCTCGGGGTCCGCGAGCCGCCCGACCCCGACCTCGCGCTCGGCGAGCCAGCCGCTCTCCGGCTCGACCACGGTCACGCCGCGTGCGATCAGGCGCGCGATCGCTTCGCGGGTCGCGGCGTGCAGCCACATCCGCGTGTTCATCGCGGGCGCCACGACCACGGGTGCCGTGACCGCGAGGTACAGCGTGGAGACGAGGTCGTCCGCGATCCCGTGCGCGAGCTTGGCGAGCACGTTCGCGGTCGCGGGAGCCACGACGAAGGCGTCGATGCGGCGGGCGAGGTCGATGTGGCGGATGACCTCGTCGTCCTCGAGATCCCACGGATCGGTCCATACCCTCCGACCCGAGAGGGACTGCAGGGTGAGGGGCGTGATGAACCGGGTGGCGTTTCGGGTCATGAGGACCTGCACCTCGGCTCCGGCCGAGGTCAGCCCGCGCACGACCTCGCAGGCCTTGTACGCGGCGATGCCGCCCGAGACCGCGACCGCCACCCGCACGGGCTAGGCTCCGGGCTCCGCAGGCGCCTCCGGTGCCGGGGGCTCCGTGCCGTCCCACAGCTCCACGACTCCGGCGGCGACTTCCTCTTGGGCCACGACGGTCGGCTTGATCGATTCGGAATCCACGCGGGGGATCGCGCCGGATTGAAGCTGCTCCGCGCGCAACGCCGCGAGCATGACGAAGCGGTACTTGCTGTCCAGGTTCTCGGGGATCTTGAACATCGGCACTCCTGCGCCCTCACGGGGCGGGAAAAGTCTCGAGGATCTCGGCCACGCGTTCGCGGAGCCGGGCGGTCTTGGAGCGCTCCGCCCTGACGATCGAGGCCAGCGTCGAGGTCGCCTCCTCCAGCTCGGCATTGACCACGACGTAATCGAACTGATCGTACTCCATGGACTCACGCCGTGCCTCGGAGAGGCGCCCTGCTACGGCCAAGGGGTCGTCGCTCGCGCGCATCCGCAGCCGCGCCTCCAGGGCCTCGTAGCTCGGCGGGAGCACGAAGATCGAGATCGCGTCCAGGCCCGAGGCCCGGATCTGCCGCGCCCCTTGCACGTCGATGTCGAGGAGGAGGTCCTCCCCCGACGCGAGCGCGGACGCGGTGGCCTCGCGCCCGGTGCCGTAGCGCTGGCCGAACACCTCGGCCCACTCGAGCAGCCCCCCCGAGGTCGCGAGCGCCTCGAAGCGCTCTCGGTCCACGAAGTGGTACTCCCGTCCGCTCTCCTCTCCGGCGCGGCGGGGGCGCGTCGTGTAGGACACGGAGAACCTCAGGCCGGGGACGCTCTCGACGAGGCGGCGGGCGAGCGTGCTCTTGCCGGTCCCCGAAGGGGCCGAGATCACGAAGACGATTCCGGAGCGGCTCGACGTGGTTTCACTCAAGGTTCTGGATCTGCTCCCGGATTTTCTCCGCCTCGGCCTTGAGACGCAGCGCGCCGCGGCTCATCTCGAGATCGGCGGACTTGCTCGCGATCGTGTTCGTCTCGCGGTGGATCTCTTGCAGCAGGAAGTCGAGCCGCTTGCCGACCGGCTCGCCGTCCGGGGCCGAAAGGAACTCCCTCGCCTGCTCGAGATGCCCCGCCAGCCGGACGGTCTCCTCGGTGACGTCCGCGCGGTCGGCGAGAAAGGCCGCCTCCTGCGCGAGACGCGCGGGGTCGATCGGCACGCCGGTGGCAAGCTGCGCCACGCGCTCGAGCAGCTTCCGGGAGAGCAGCTCGGGCACGAGCGACGAGCGCGCGGAGACCTCCGCGAGCACCGCGTCCATCGTGTCGAGCCGCGCCAGGAGGTCCGCCGCGAGGCGTGCGCCTTCGAGGCTTCGCGCCCGGTCGAGCGCCTGGAGCGCTTCGTCCACCGCGGCCAACGCGGTCTCGCGGCCGGCGTCGTCGAGATCCGCGGCCGGCGACGCGCTCTGGAGAATGCCGGGCACGCGCAGCAGCGACACGAGGTCGGCGTCGCCTTGAATCCCGAATTCCTCCCGGAGGATCTTCGAAGCCGCGAGGACTTCGGCCACCGCGTCGCGGTTGAGGGAGACCGCGCGTGCGCCGGCCGCCGCCTCGACCCGCAAGTCGATCTCCACGCGGCCCCGCTTCACGCGGGCCGACACCGCGCGCCGCAGCGCGGGCTCGAGCGGGGCGAGCGCGTCGGGGAGCCGAAGCCTCACGTCCGCGAACCGGTTGTTCACGCTGCGCACCTCGACCGTGACGCGGACCTGCGACGATTCGCGGGCCGCCTGGCCATAACCTGTCATGGAGCGGATCATTCGGGGCCGGGATTGGAGCATACGTGAGGCGAAAGCGTCAAACGGGCGTCCGGCCCAGCTCCTCGAGCACGGCGGCGCCCGCGCGCTCGAAGGCGCCTTCGCCGCAAAGCCGCGTCCTCACGACCGCGAGCCGCTCCCTCATCGCTTCGGCCCGCGCCGGGTCCTCGAGGAGCTCCCCGATCCCCGTCGCGATCGCCTCCCCGGTGAACGCTCCCTGCACGAGCTCCGGAACGACCCGCTCCCCGGCGACCAGGTTGGGGAGCGCGATGTGGTCGACGTCGATCAAGGAGCGCGCGATGAGGAACGTCAGCGGCTGCATCCGGTAGACCGCGAGGAAGGGAAGGCCCGCGAGCGCCGCGTCGAGCGTCGCCGTCCCCGACGCCACGGCGCCCGCGTCGGACACCTCGAGGATGCCCGGGTATCCGCCGCGCACGATCCGAAGGCCCGGCACCGGGGTGCGCGCCGCGATCGCGTCGAGGAATCCCGAGGGGAGCGTCCGAGCCTCGGGCACCGCGAACTGCGTTCCGGGAGCCCGCGCGGCGTACCGGCGCGCGCCGTCGAGCAGGACGGGCAGGATGCGGCCGGCCTCGCCGACCCGGCTTCCGGGAAGGAGCGCGACGACGGGCCGGTCGGCGGCGAGCCCGACCTGCGGCAGCAGGTCCTCGCGGCGCGCGCGCGGACGCGTCGCGGCCGCGGGATGGCCGACGAAGGTGGCGGGCACGCCGGCCGCCGCGTAGAAGGGCGCCTCGAAGGGGAACAGGACGAGCACGCGGCGCACGAGCCCGCGCAGGGTCGCGACCCTCCCCTTGCGCCACGCCCACACCTGCGGGCTGACGTAGTAGACGACCGGAACGGACGCGCGGCGCGCGCGGGCCGCGAGACGGAAGTTGAAATCGGGGAAGTCGATCGGCACGACGAGGTCCGGCCGCTCCTCCTCGAGGGCGCGCGTGAGCCGGCCCATCGCGCGGCGGATCGCCGGGAGGTGGCGCACGACCTCGACGATACCGACGACCGCGACCTCCGAGGCGTGCTGGACCAGACGCACGCCCGCCTCGGCCATCTCGTCCCCGCCCATGCCGAACAGCTCCGCGTCGGGGGCCAGGGCGCGGATCGCACGGGCGAGGCCGGCGCCGAGCCGGTCCCCCGAGGCCTCGCCCGCGGACAGGAGGATGCGCGGTCCGCGGCTCATTCGCGGGCGAGCCCGACCGCGTCGTCCGCCGCGTCCGTCACCCGGTTCAGCTCCGCCTCGAGCGCCAGGCGGCAACGCTCCTGGGCTGGCTCGTCGGACTCCCGCGGGACCACGATCGGCTCGCCGTAGAGGAACAGGCCCTTCGAGAAGAAGCCCGGGACCAGCGTCCTGTCCCACGTCCTCAGGCGCCGCGCGGGTGACGCCGAGAACCCGACCGGGACGATGGGAAGCCCCGTGAATCGCGCGACCGCGATCACCCCGGGCTGGGCGCGGCGGCGCGGTCCTTTCGGCCCGTCCGGGGTCATGCCCACGTCGCACCCGTCCTCGACCTTGCGCAGGAGCTGGCGCATCCCGGTGAGGCTCCTCCGCGAGGTGGACCCGCGGGCTTGCTCGATCCCGAACTTCCGGAGCACGCGCACGAGGGCCTCCGCGTCGCGATGATCGCTCGACAGGACGACGATGCGGCCTCCCGGGTACGCGTAGGGCATCAGGACGAACCGGGAGTGCCAGAAGCAGAGGATGTAGCGCCCCGGGTCCTTCCGCGCCGCGGCCAGGACCTCGCGGCCGCGCGCCTCGATCGACATCGTCCGGTGCAGCAGGCGTATGTAAGCGTGCGCCGCCGTGGGGGCGACGTTCAGCAAGAGCCACTCGGCGGCGCGATTCATCAGGCGGCGCAGTCTATTATCCTCTGCCGCCGTCGGGGGCCTTGTTGAAGCCGTTCGTCTCCATCGTCGTCCCGGTCCGCAACGAGGAGCGCTACGTCGAGCGGCTGGCGCGCTCGCTCCTGGCGCAGGACTACCCCGCCGACCGGTACGAGATCCTCTTCGCCGACGGCGGCTCGACCGACCGGACCCTCGAGATCCTCGCGCGCGTGGACCCGGCGGGGCGGATCCGCGTGCTCCCGAACCCCGGGCGCACCGCCCCCGCCGCGCTCAACGTCGCCATCGCGGCCGCGCGCGGCGAGATCGTGACGCGGGTGGACGGCCACTCGTTCGTCGCTCCCGACTACCTGACGCGGATCGTCGCCGTCATGGACGAGACCGGGGCCCTGGTCGTGGGCGGCCCCGTCCGCATGGAGGCGGACACCCCGTTCCGGCGCGCGCTCGTCGAGGCGCTGTATGCGCCGATCGCGGTCGGCTCGGTCCCCTACCGCACCCTCGCCACGCGGGCCCACGTCGCCTCGATTCAGACCGGGTCGTTCCGGCGCGAGGTGCTCGACCGCGTCGGCCCCTTCGACGAGGCCCTGGCCGTCGTCGAGGACCTCGACATGAACACGAGGATCCGCAAGGCCGGGTTCGACCTCCTCCTCGATCCCTCGATCCGCTTCTGGTATCTCCCGCGGTCGAGCCTGCCCGCGCTGTGGAGGCAGATCTACACGGTCGGCCTCGTCAAGGCGCGGATCCTGCGGAAGCACCCGGACATCTTCCGCCTCAAGTACGTGCTTCCCTCGCTGTTCGTCGCGGTTCTTTCGGCCGCGGTGCTCGCGATCGCGTCGCCGCTCGCCGGTGCTCCGACCGCCGTCGCCGCGACGGGGGCCGCGGCGATCGGCGCGTACGCGCTCGTCGTCCTCACGTTCGCCGCCTCGCGCGTGCCGCGGCTCGGCGCCGGCGCGGCGCGCCTGATCGCGATCCTTCCGACGCTCCACGTGGGCTACGGGCTGGGATTCCTCTCCGGCGCGACCGAGAAGCTCTTGGGCCGCCCCTCGCGACCGCCGGGCGCCCCGTGAGCGACCGGCGCGAGGCGCGCCTGATCCTCGCGATCCTCGCCGGGCGCTGGGACGAGGTCGACGCCGCCCCCAAGCCCGAGGCCGGACGTTTCCTGACGCTGGCCCGGCGGTGCGACGTCGCGCCCACGCTGCACGCCGTCCTCGCGGAGTCCGGCCGCCTCGATCGGCTCGGAGCACCGGTCGCGAAGGGGCTCTCCGAGATCCGCACGAAGACGCGGCACGACAACCTGCTCCTGCTCGCCCGCCTGGAGACCGCGCTCGATCTCCTGCTCCGGGCGGGGATCACGCCCGTCGCCCTCAAGGGCGTGGACACGCTCCACCGCTTCTACCGTTCCTTCGACGAGCGCACGCTCGACGACGTGGACCTGCTCGTCGCCCCCGACGCGCTCGATCGCGCGATCGCGGCGCTCGAGGGTGCGGGGTGGGAAGGCCCGGGCGAGCCCGAGCGCACGCACTGGTTCCGGAGCAGCTTCGAGCTCCCGCTTTCGAGCCCCGGCCCGATCCCCGTGAGCTTCGAGCTCCACTGGGGCCTCGGACAGGGCCGCCGCTACCGGATCCCCGCCGCCGACTTGATCGCGCGCGCGCATCCCGCCGCGATCGCGGGGCGAGCTGTCTTGCGTCTCGACGACCACGATGCGGTCGCGCATCTCCTGATCCACCACGTCCAGCACTACTTCGACCGCCGGCTCAAGTGGACGCTCGAGCTGGGGCGCATGGCGGCGTCGCCGGGCTTCTCGTGGGAGGTCGTGCACGAGCGCCTGGCCGCGTGGGGGGGCTTGGGCGCGGCCGGCTTGGCACTCGCGCACATCCGCAAGCTCTTCCCGGCCCTGCTCCCGGCCGAGGCGTATCGCGTCCTCCCCACCGCGCGGTGGCGGGCGCTCGCGACGCTGCCGCTGCGCGCCACGCACCCGCTCGATCTCTTCCACGGCACGAGGCGCCGCTGGGTCCAGCTCTGGATCGCGGCGGCGGCGCTCGAGCGGCCTTCCGACTTGCCGGCTTACGTGAGGCACCGCGCGACGCGGGACGCGGGGCCGGGGGCAGGCTAGCGCTCGATGTGCCCCTGCCAGCCGAAGTGGGGGCGGAAGCGGAAGAGAGCGTCCGGGTCGATCGCCGCGAGCGGGCGGCTCCACGCGGGCTCGTCGGAGACGACCTCGATGTCGGCGCGCCTCACGTCGGTGACCGGCCAGCCGCGGGCGTGGAAGGCCTCCCGCACGATCGGGATCTTCTCGACGTCGAACCCCATGAACGTCGCGGCCACGGCATCGACCGCCGCGGGGTCGGTGCCGAAGAGGATCACGCCCGCGGGCACCGGGTCGGGGTTCATCGGGCCGCGCCCCTCCCCCGCCACGATCCCGTCGACCAGCGACAGGTAGCGCTTGCGCGCGCCCGGAGGCCTCAGCGTCCCGTCCGCGCTTCCGTGGAGGAGGACCTTGTTGAGGTCGAGGCACATGCGCCACGTCGTGTCGTTGCCGTGCCAATTCCCGCTCCTCACGACGGTCTCGGTGTCGCCGAACGCGACGGTCCCGGCTCGCTTCACGCGGTGAAACAGGCGCGGGCCCACGCCGGGCACCGCGAGCGCGGTCTTGCGCATCAGCCGGACCCCTCCGCGCTCGAGGCGCCGCCGCCAGGTCAGAGACGGCACCTCGTCGCCGCCCTCCCCGGGCGCGCCCAGCGTGTGGTGGGGAAGCCAGTTCTTGTCGCCGTTGATCCCCACGAGGTTCTTGAGCGAGCAGGTGATCCCCGCCTTCTTGTGCGTCTTGAGCTTCGGGAGGTTGATGAAGACGTCGGCCGCGATCGCGCTGCCGCTGATGAGGTACTCGTGTCGCGCTCCGGCGTGGTGCGCGTTCACCTCGCTCGTGACGTAGTCCGCGCCGTAGTACTTCCCCTCGCCGCGGTGGCCGTGGAACTCGCTGCCTTTCGCGAGATCGAACGCGACGTAGCCGCGCGGGTCCCCGGCGAGCTTCCGCCGCGCGAGCACGACCCCGTCGCGGTGCGTCCACTCCTCTTGCCTCAAGTCGACGAGCTCGAAGCGGACGCCGCGGCTCGCGTAGAACTCCGCGAGCCGGTCGAGCTGCAAGACGGCGACGATCTTCTGCCAGGACGAGTCGGTCTGGGGCGCGTCCGCGAGGCAGATCGTGCCGCGGCCTCCCAGCGCGATGACGACGTAGTCGGCGACCGCGCGGATCACGCTGCCGTGGGTGAGCACGTAGGCGGAGCCGCGGGGGTCGCGCGGGTGGTCCTCCTTCACCAGGTTGGGCTTGAGGACGACGGTCTCCCCCGGGCGGATCACCTCGCCCAGCGGGTTCCACCGCGCCGTGCCGAACGCGCCTTGGTCGAGCCCGGCCAGGTGGAGCGCCCGCCGCACCGCCTCGTAGGCGGCGTTCGGGGACGCCGACGTCTCGGGGAACGGCAGCTCGGGGTAGGCCGTGTCGGGGTGGAACGGGGCGGACTCGGGGTACGCCGCCCGCTGGGCGCGGCACGCGACGACGTGGGCACGGTTCATCGTTTCACCGCCCGCTATTATAGGGAGCCGCGTGAGCCGCCTCGACCTGGAACCCGACGTCCCCCGCGCGGAACGGATCTATGGGCGGCTGCCCCGCGCCCTGCAATCCTTCGCGCTCACCCTCCAAGGGGTCAAGCAGCGCCGCGAGCGCTACGGCGGGGACTTCCCGGACCGCCTGGCGGCCTACCGCGCGCTCGAGCGTGCGAGCGAAGACGAGATCGCCGGGGTGAGGCGGACGAAGCTGCGCCGGCTGCTCTCCCACGCCGTGGCGCACGTCCCGCACTGGCGTCGCGCGTTGACCGAGGCGGGCCTCGACCCCGCGCGCGTGCACGGCCCCGAGGACCTCGCCGTGCTTCCGGTGATGACGAAGGACGACGTGAGGCGGATCGGCGCCGACCTCGTCTGGAGCGGCGCGCCGCCCGGAATGGTGCGCAAGGTGCACACGAGCGGCACGACGGGAGCGGGGCTCGTCTTCCTGACGACCGTCGACGCGCTGCGCGACCAGTGGGCCCTGTGGTGGCGCTACCGGACGATGCACGGGCTCACGCTCGACACCTGGCAGGCGACCTTCGCGGGGCGCTCGATCGCTTCCGCGGGCGATTCCGACCCGCGGCCTTGGCGTACGAATCGCGCCGGCCGGCAGGTCCTGTTCAGCCAGTACCACTTCAACGCGCGCACCGCGCCCGCCGTGCTCCAAGAGCTCGTCCGGAGCGGGATCCCGTGGTACCACGGCTATCCGTCGTTCCTCGGCCAGCTCGCCGGTGCTGCGTCCGGGGCGCGGGTGAATCCGCGGCCGCGCTTCGTCACGCTCGGCGCCGAGAACGTTCAAGCCGGCCAGGCCCGCGCGATCGAGGACGCCTTCGGGGTCGCGCCGATCCAGCATTACGGCCTGGCGGAGATGGTCGCGAACGCCTCGCAGTGTCCCCAGGGGCGGCTCCACATCGACGAGGACTTCGCCGCGGTCGAGCTCCTGCCGGCCGCGGACGGGCTCGTGCGCATCGTGGGCACCTCGCTCGAGAACCTCGCGATGCCCTTCGTCCGCTACGACACCGGCGACCTCGCGCGCCTCGCGCCCGGCCGTTGCGGGTGCGGCCGCCCCGGCCGCCTGCTCGAGGCGATCGACGGCCGGCGGGAGGACCTCCTCACGCTGTCGGACGGCACCGCGGTGGGACGTCTCGACCACCTCTTCAAGGACGCGGTCCGCATCGCCGAGGCCCAGATCCGGCAGTCGGAGCCCGGCAGGTGCACGGTCGCGATCGTCCCGCGGGACGGCTTTTCCGCCCGTGACGAGGAGGCGCTTCTCGAAGAGTTCCGCTCCCGCTTCGGCGACCGGCTCTCCGTCCGGATCGCGCTCGTCCCCTCCCTCCCGCGCACCTCCCGCGGGAAATTGCGCCTCGTCGTCCACGGGGAGGGCCCGACCGGCTAGAATGCCCGGTTCCTACGGAGGTTTTCGTGAAGAAACGCGCGCTCGTCACCGGCGGGGCCGGTTTTCTCGGATCGCACCTGTGCGACCGGCTGCTCGCCGACGGCTGGCGGGTCGTCGCGATGGACAACCTGCTCACCGGATCCACCGACAACATCGCCCACCTGGCGGGGAACCCGGAGTTCCGGTTCGTCCATCACGACGTCACCGAGTACATCATCGTCGACGGGCCCGTCGACGCGGTGCTGCACTTCGCCAGCCCCGCGAGCCCGCGCGACTATCACGAGCTGCCGATCCAGACGCTGAAGGTCGGTTCGCTCGGCACGCACAAGGCCCTGGGCCTGGCGAAAGCGAAGGGCGCGCGCTTCCTGCTCGCCTCGACGTCCGAGGTGTACGGCGACCCGCTCGTGCACCCCCAGCCGGAGTCGTACTGGGGGAACGTCAACCCGGTCGGACCCCGCGGCGTGTACGACGAGGCGAAGCGCTTCGCCGAGGCCATGACCATGGCCTACCACCGGACCCACGGCGTCGATACGAAGATCGTCCGCATCTTCAACACGTTCGGGCCCCGCATGCGCCTGGAGGACGGCCGTGCCATCCCGAACTTCCTCCTGCAGGCGCTCCGCGGTCAGGCGCTGACGATTTACGGCGACGGGTCCCAGACCCGCTCGTTCTGCTACGTGGACGATCTCGTCGACGGCCTCGTGAGGCTCTTGGGCTCCGATCTTCACGAGCCCGTGAACATCGGAAACCCCCAGGAGTGGACCGTCCTCCAGATGGCCGAGGCGATCCGCGACCTGGTGGGCACGAACCCGCCGATCCAGCACGAGCCGCTCCCCGTCGACGACCCCAAGGTGCGCCAGCCCGACATCACGACCGCCCGGACCGTGCTCGGCTGGTCCCCGCGCGCGTCCGTCAACGACGGCCTGGCGCGCACGCTCGCGGACTTCAGGGCGCGGCTGGAGGCGTCCCGGTAGCGGCGGGAAGGTCGAGCACCGCGGCGCAGGTGTCGAAGCGGTACGTGCGCAGGAGCATCCGGAGCTTCGCCAGGCTCGTCTTCAGCCCGACCGTGCACTTGAAGCGGCGATAGAGCGGCATCGGGACCAGCGGCCCGTCCGGGGCGAAGTCACGCGGGTGCATGTAGACGACGACCGGGCGTCCCGCGCGGTGGGTGCGCCGGAAGCCCTCGCGGATGAGCGCGGGGGGGAGCAGGCGCATGTAGCCGCCGCCGCTGAACGGAAGTCGCAGCGGTCCCCACGTCATCACGCTCATCGGCAGCTCCGGGATCGAGCGGCCCGACGGCGTCGCCCGGAAGACGTGCGGGCCCAACGGGCAGTCGTACCCTCCGTGGCCGCGCCGGGCGGGAAACAGGCTCGCGTCGTAGTCGATCCCGAGATCGAGGAGCTCGTCGAGCGCCCACTCCGCGCCCGGGACGATCGAGAACGAGGGCGCGCGGAAGCCGCGCACCTTGCGTCCCGCGTGACCCTCGATGACCGCGATCGAGCGGCGAACGTCCTCCCGGAACTCCTCCCGGGTGAGGAGGTCGACGCGACGGTGCCAGTACGAGTGCGTCCCCAGCTCGTGCCCCGCGGCGGCGATCCGCCGCGGGATCTCCGGGTAGCGCTCGGCCACCCAGCCCAGGACGAAGAACGTCGCCCGCGTCTGAGACTCCGCGACGGCCTCCAGGATCCGATCGGTGAACTCCACCACGATGGTGGGAAGCGTGGGCCACGTGGCGGGGTCCGAGACCGCGTCGATCTCGACGAGGTGGAACCAGTCCTCGATGTCGAAGCTCAACGCGTTGGTCGGGGTCGCGCTCATCGTCGTCAGTAGAAGCGGTGGCCGTTGGCCCGGAAGCGAGCGACGTCGTCACGGGTCGGCATCGAGAAGCTCGTCGCTTCGGACGGGTCGTTGGGCTGGGTCGGCGGCGCTCCCGCCTCGATCAGGCGCACCGCGTCGATGATGGCTTCGGCCGCCAGGTCCTTCGAGCGCGCCATGACGTCCTCCAGCGTGTCGCGCCGGTGGATCCGGTAGGTGCGCTGGACGACGATCGGGCCGTTGTCGAGCTTGCCGTCCACGAAATGCACCGACACGCCGCCCGTCGTCTCGCCGTTGGCGAGCGTCCAGAAGCTGGGCATCAGCCCGCGGTAGCGCGGGAGGAGCCCGCCGTGGCAGTTGATGATCCCGGCTCGGATCTGCTCTCTCAGCTCGCGCCGGTAGAGCTGCGTCCCCGAGATCGAGACGACGAGCTCCACACCGTGGCGCGCGAGCCGATCCCGGAACGCCTCGGAGTTGACGTCGACCGCGCGCGTGACCTCGAGCCCGTACTTGCGCGCGACGGCGGAGACCGAGTAGCAGCGCCTCGTGCTTCGAAGGAGGTCGTTGAGCAGGCGCGCCTTCGCCTTCACGACGACGAAGCGGCGCAGCTTCCACAGGAAGTAGCGGAGCCCGTAGACCCGGCGCAGTGTCAGCGCGGTCTCGAAAACGCTGCGCTTGCCTTGCGCGACCGACTGGACGTTGATCCCCGCCGTCGTCTCCGCGAACTCGCGGAGGAACTTGTCGAGGAGGACCGGCAGGAAAAACGGGTCGTCCTGGACGAAGACGTATTTCTTCATGCGGCGCACCGGCCGAGGATCCCGAGGTAGCGCTCGGCGAGTCGGTCCCTATCGAACCGCTCGAGCACGAACCGTCGCGCGGCACGCGCTCCCGCCGCGAGCTGCTCGCGGTCCCGGTGGGCGGAGAGGATCGCCTCGACGAGCGCGTCGACGTCTTCGGGGGGGACGAAGCGTCCGCCTCCCGAGGCCTCGACGAGGCGCCGCGCCTCGCCGTCGACGCTGACGAGGATCGGCCGCTCCATGCCGAGGTACTCGAAGATCTTCGAGGGGAGCACCTCCTGGAACAAGGGCGTGTCGCGCAGGGTGACCAGGCCGAGGTCGCACGCCGCGTAGAACTGGAGAACGCGCGCCTTGGGCTGCTGGTCGACGAACTCGACGTTGCCGAGGCTCAGCCGCCGGGACTGCGCCTTGAGCGCGTCCTTCTCGGCGCCCTCCCCGACGAACACGAACCGGAAGTCGTCCCGGTGGCGCAGCCGGTGTGCGGCCTCGAGCACGCGGTCCAGGCCGTGGCACATCCCGTGCGTCCCCAGGTAGAGGAGCACGAAGCGGTCGCCCCAGCCGAGCTCGCGCCGCACGTCGTTGTCGCGCGGCCCCGGGACGAACAAGGATGTGTCGATGCCGTTGTGCACGATCTCGATGCGCCGGGGATCGATGCCGTACAGCTCGGTGATCTTGCGCTGATACCCCTCTCCCACGGTGACGATCGCATCCGCGTGCTCGTAGAGGAACCGCGAGAGCCCCCGCAGGCGCCGCACGACGAAGCTGTCGGGAAGCGCGTCGATCGCGATGATCGTCTCGGGCCAGAGGTCGCGGACCTCGAAGACGAACGGCGCCCCCAGCATGCGCGCGAGCGCGAAGCCGGCCGCGCCGCACAGGAGCTGCGGCGAGGTGGCGATGATGACGTCGGGGCGGCGGATGCGCCAGGGACCGATCGCCGCGGCGGAGGCCATGAACGACGCGTAGGAGAGCATCCGCGGAAGCGTGCCCTTGTTCGCCGCGGCGTAGACGTAGGTGCGCACCACGTCGATGCCGTCCACGGTCTCGCGGCGGGTCAGGACGCCGCGGTCCCCCGCCGCCTTGATCCCGACCGGGTGGTGCGGAAACGCCGTGAGCACGGTCACCTCGTGCCCCGCGCGGACCCACGAGCGCGCGAGCTCGTGGACGCGGGCGGCCGGCGCGCCGATCTCGGGCGGAAAGTACTGGGAGACGTAGACGATGCGCACGCGGGCCCTCCGGGGGTGGGAACCTTAGAGGGGCGGCCGGATCGCCGCAAGGCGCCACGGCGGGGACGGCGGCGCGGCGCGGCGGCCCGTCAGGTGGCCGAGGCACTCGACGAGGTAGTCCGCCGCCTCCTTCACCCCGACGCCGCGCGAGGACGCCGCAGCACCGGCGCGCAGGCGCAGCTTGTCCGCCTCGGAGAGCGACAGGAACGTCCGGAGGCGCGCGCGGAGAGCGTCGACGTCCTCCGACGCGAACGCCCACCCGTTCTCGCCGCTCCGGATGAGCTCCGCCGCACCGCACTGGTCCGAGACGATCGCGGGCGTCCCGACCATGAGCGCCTCGTTCACGACGAGTCCCCATCCGTCGAAGCGGGACGGCAGCACGAGGAGGTCCATCTCCGCGAGCCGCGCCGGCATCTCCCCGGACGGAACGACCCCGGCGAAAACGACGGGCGAGCCCGCCGCGAGCCGCACGAGATCCTCGCGCTGGGGGCCGTCGCCGATCACGGTCAGGGTCATGTCCGGGAACTCGGGAGCCAGAGGTGCGAGAGCCCGGATGAGGAGATCGAGGCCCTTGCGCTCGACGAGCTGGCCCGCGAAGGCGACGCGCGCCCCGGCGCGGCGGCGTTGCGGCTCGACGATCGCGCGCCGGAAGTAGGCGAACGGGTAGACCGGATCGAAGCCGAGGGGGGCGTACAGACGCTCGCCGAGACCGGCGACCGGCAGGAGGGCCGCCCTCCCGGCGATCCACCGGCCGAACGCGTTCTTCAGCCCGCGCTTCCACGCGGAGCGCGCCACGCGGGGATCGAACGCCTCCGCGTAGACGACGCAGCGGCTCCCCCGCGCGCGCAGGTAGGCCAGGACCGCGGAGAAGGCCGGCTCCGACCAGAGGCCGCCGACGACGTGCACGCGCTCGCGCTCGCGCCGCGCGATCGCCAGCGCGCGGGCGACCGAGCCGTGGAGCACGTCGGCCGGCAGCCCCGCCGTCCCCGCGCTCCAGCCCAGCCCCAGGCGCTCGGCCGACACCCCGCGGGCGAAGTGAACGCGCAGGTCCACGCCGGGATGCACGGCCAGCTCGCCGAGCAGGTCGGTCTGGTAGAAGCTCGGCATGTTCATCCAGACCGTCACGGGAAGAGGCGGCGCGCTCACGGCGCCCGCCCCCCCGCCACGTGACGGCCGACCTCCGCGAGGAACGCGAAGGTCTCGGAGGCGCAGCGCCCCCACGTAAACGGAAGCGAGCGGGCGTGCGCGGCGCGCGCCAGCCGCTCGCGCAGCGCATGGTCCTCCACGAGCCGACCGAGTGCTGCGGTCGCCTGGTCGACGTCCTCCGGATCGAAGAAGGACGCGTCCTCGCCGAGGATCTCGGGCATCGGCCCGCGCCTCGAGGAGGCGATCGGCAGTCCCGCCGCCATCGCCTCGAGCACGATGTTCGGCATGTTCTCGCAGCTCGACGCGAACGCGAACCCGTCCGCCGCGTGATAGGCGGCAGGGAGCTCGTCGAACGGGAGGGGCCCCCGGTAAGTGACGCAGCGCCCCGAGGGGTCGATGCGGGAGAGCACGTCGCGCAGTCGCGCCAGCGCCGGGCCGTAGGCGGGGCCGACCAGGTCGAGCGCGACCGGCGCCCCGCGCGCGTGGAGTCGGACGACGGCCTCGGCGAGGTTCCACGGGTGCTTGTAGACGTCCACGATCGACACGTAGAGCAATCGGAACGGGGCCTGCGCGCTGTAGGAGGAGAGCGGACGTTGCGCCCGGGGCGCCCGGCGGAACCGCGGGTCGACCCCGTGCGGTACCACGGCGACGCGACCGGTCAGCTCCGGGACGCGGCGGGCGACGACGTCCCGCGCGTAGCGCGTCAGGAACAGCGCGCCGGCGGCGCGCCGGAACGTCCGAGGCTGGGCGCGCGCGAGCAGGGCGAGCCGCAACCCCACCGGGGACGCGCCGTAGCGCGCCCGCTCGGCGGGCTCGAAAGCGAGCATGTTCTGGCTCATCGCGACGAACCCCCGCAGTCCGTCCCCCGCGTTGCCCCCGAGGACCCAGGTGAGATCCGCTTCCGCGCGTGCCACCCGGGGAAAGGCGTACCGCTGCCACAGCAGGCGTCTTGCCGCCGAGCCCTCGAGCGCGCTTGAGGCGCGGGCCTCGAGCCAGGGCCGCGCCGGGAGTTGCTCGAGCGTCGCGCGGGGCGCCCAGGTGACCACGCGCTCGATGCCGTGAGCCTCGGGATCGGCAGCCGACAGAACGGACACGAGGTGGGTGACGCCCCCGCCCCCGCGAATGTTGGACGCGTCGATCCCGAGTCTCATCGAGGGATCGTGCCTACAGCGCGACCTTTCCCCCGGGCTTGCGCGTCTCGGACGGAGGGTCCTGGCGCTTCGAGGACCGCTTCGGGCGCTCCGCTTCCTGCTGATACTGGTACCCGGCGTAGTAGTAATCGCCGTAGTAGGTCCGCTGCAGGTCGACCGCGTTGAGCACCGCGCCTCCGACGTGAACGTCGATGTCGCGCAGGCGCTTGAGGCTTCGCCGGATGAGGTCGCGGTCGTTCTGGTTGTGCTTGATGACCATGATCATCATGTCGGCCATCGAGGCGAGCACGACGCTGTCGGCGAGGGTGGACACGGGCGGGCTGTCGATGAGGACCCAGTCGTACGTCCGCTTGAGCGTCTCGAGCAGATCGCGGAACTTCGCGAGCCCGATAAGCTCGGGCGGGTTGGGCGGGATCGCGCCGCACGGCATGACCTGCAAGGTCGGGATGTCCGTCTGCCGCACGAAGGTGCCGAGCTCCGACGCGGACCCGCTGACGAGGTAATTCGTGATCCCCGGCTCGCGCGATACGCCCAGGTGCTGGTGCTGCGTGGGGCGGCGCAGATCGCAATCGAGGACGATCACGCGGTCCCCCGCCGAGGCGAGAGCGCGCGCGATGCACGCGATCGTGCTCGACTTCCCCTCCTGGGGCCCGGCGCTCGTCAGCAGCAGCACGCGCTTTTCCCGATTGTGGCTCGAGAACAGGATGCTCGTGCGCAGGCTTTGGAACGCCTCGCGGACGGCCGGCGTCTCGCGGTCGCGGTACTTCGGGATGATCCCCAGGATGCCCAGACCGAGGAACTGCTCGATGTCTTCGGGGGAGCGCACGGTGTTGTCGAGGTAGTCGAGGAACAGCACCGCGAGCACGCCGACGATCAGGCCCAGGATGCCTCCCAGCCCGAGCGAGAGGACCTTCCGCGGCCTCACCGGGTTCCGGGGCTCGGTCGCGCGATCGAGGATCGACAAGTTGTTGTTCATCGCGACGAGCTGCGCGCCGACGGTCAGCCGATTCATCGTCTCCGCGACGACGTCGTACACCTTGCGCTGGCTCGCGGCATCGGCCTTCTGGAGCTCGTAGGTGGAGCTCGCCTGCTTGACGCGGTAGCTGTCTTCCTCGGTCCGCCGGATCTGCGCGTTGAGGTAGGCCTCGTTGCGCTCGGCGAGGCTGAGGCGGGTCTTCAGCTTGTCGTAGATCGTGGAGACCTGCGTGTCGATGCGGCCGTTGATCTTCTCGATCTCGGCGAGCTTGGCGAGGTAGGTCGGATGTCCGGGCTTCTTTTCCGCCTCGATGCGCCGCAGCTCCTTCTCGGCGCTCTGCCGCTGGGCGACCAGGTCCTGGACGCTCGGGTCGGCGGCCACGCTCGCCACGGCGAGCACGTCCCCTTTCCCCTCGCGCGCGCGATCGTAGCTGTCCACCTCGGACCGGATCCCCGCGATCTCGATCCGCTGCTTCGCGAGACTCTCGTTGTACGCCGCGAGGCTCTGGCGGAGGCTCTCTTGCTGGTTCTCCGGGACGAGCAGCTCGGCCTCGGCCGCGGTCTTCATGCGGTCGAGGTCGGCCTCGCCGAGGTTCGCGCGGAAGCGCTTCATCCCGCGCTCGACCTCGTCCATGATCGCCCGGAAGCTCGAGGAGGCCTCGTCCACGTTGCGCTTCACGTAGACGTCGGCAAGCGTGTTGACCCAGTCCCGAACCTCGCGCGGGTTGGGCCCCGACATCTTCAGCGTGACGAGACGCGTGTTGACCTTGGGCCGGATCTGGATGAGCCCGGCGAACGCTGAGACCGGGTCCCGGGAGTCCTTGAAGAGCGGGTGCTGCTCCAGGTGGAGCTGCCGGAACGTGCGCTCGGCGACGTCGCGGCTGCGCAGGACCTCGAGCTGGGTGTTGAAGTACTTCTCCTCGGCGAGCCAGCCGCCGCCTTCCGCGCCGACCCACTGCCCTTGCCCGGGAAGGATCTGTCGCGCCTCGGGCTTGATCTCGAGCACGGCCGCGGCTTCGAAGATCGGCGTCGAGAACCAGACGCGCATGAGCGTCACGGCGACGACCGCGAGAAAGATCGCGAGGATGGTGTAGCGACCCTGCCAGAGGACCCGCCAGTAGTCCCGGATGTGGGCATCGCGGCTCGGCCCGACCGCGGGGGTGATCGGCTTCGCTGTCGGCACGTTCGGTTACCTCGTGTTGGACCGGTGGACCGCGCTGGAACGCCAAAATATACGCTCGCCGCGAGATCCCAACAAGGCGGCTCCGCCCCTCACAACGTCCTCCGGCCGACGATGATCACGTCCTCCGGCTGGAGGACCGGGTCGGGCGCCTCGTGGCGCTCCACGGCGCTGAGATTGACGACGAGTTTTTCCGTCCCGTCGCCGGACTTGCGGAGAATCTGGATTTTCTTCTTGTTGGCCCACTCGGTCAGGCCCTCGGCCATCGCGATGGCTTGCAGAAGCGTCATCTCGGGCGTGAGGGCGAGGCGGTTCGCGCGCCGGACCTCGCCGTAGATCGAGATGAAGTTCGACTCCTGCACGGACAGCACGTCCCCGTCCCGAGGGAGCGGCGCCGTGCGCGCGTCGAGAGCGGCGGCGTCGAGCGTGAGCACCTCGCCGTCCGCGCGCGTGAGCACGAGCCCGCCGCGCGGCGACAACGACGCGCCCGCCTCCGCGAGCACGCCGCGGAGCGTGAGGCCGGAGCGGATCGCGACGCGGCTCGAGTGCGGCACGGCTCCCGTCACGTAGATGAACTGGCTCTGGTACGTCTTGACGCCCACGGAGACCTGGGGATCGACGAGGTAGTCCGCGGCGAGACGCTTGGCGAAGTCCTCCCGGATCGCGGCCTCGGTGCGTCCTTCGACCGGGAGCTGCCCGACGAGCGGCACCGCGATCGTGCCGTCGGGCGAGACCGTGAACTCCCCCGAGAGGTCGGGGTTGCCGTACACGGACACGCTGAGCACGTCGCCGACGCCGACCGTGTAGTCGGTCGCACCCGCGACCGCCGCGGCGGGGACCCGGACGTCGATCGTCGCGGAGGCGCCGGCGACCGTAACGGCCCGGATCACGGCTCCCGGTCCGTCGAACTTCAAGCGGGTCGCGGTGCCCTCTCGGGCCGCCGCGATCTTCTCCGGCAGCGGCGCGTCGCCGAGCGTGCAGTCGGGCAGGAGGACCTCGACGCCGCGGCCGGTGACGCGCGTCTCGATCGCTCCGGGAGCGTGCGCGAACTGGACCACGAGCCGGGCGTCGCCGCCCTTCGCATCCTCCGCCCAGCGCACGGTGGCGGTCTGGGCGTCGGCGGCGAGCGCGGTCAGCGTGACGGCGAGACCCGCGAGCAGCAGCGCGATGGAACGTAGGGGGCGAAACAGCACGATGGAACTCCTCGCGCCCCGAAGCGCGGGGCGCATCGCGCACATACTAGGGCGGTGTCGGAATCGCGACCAGGCGTCGCCCAACCGCTAGGGCTCCCCCTGCTGCGGATCGACCGACTCTTGGGCTCGGGTGCCGACGAGGGCGAACTTGATCGCAGCGACCGACCCCAGGCAGAGAACCAGGAGAAGCCCGACCAGCGTGAGGCTGTGCCGTGCGATCGTCAGCCAGCCCGTCAGCGCGAGGACCGCGGCGAGCAGGTAGAGGGTCAACACGGCCCGGCGGGGCGACCAGCCGAGCTCGAGCAGGTTGTGATGGAGATGCTCGCGGTCCGCCTTCGAGATCCGGCGCAGGAAGCTCGCCGGTGAGAGGGCGGCGATCCCCTCGCCGCGGAACGCCCGTCGCACGACCGTGGTCGTCAGGTCCAGGAGCGGGACGCCCAGCATGAGCACCGGCATCGCCAGGGCGACGGCGGTGGCGCCCTTGGACGAGGCCCGGATCGAGATGATCGCGAGCACGAAGCCGAGGAACTGGCTGCCGCCGTCCCCCATGAAGATCCGGGCCGGGCTGAAATTGAACCGGAGGAAGCCGAGCAGCGCCCCCGCGAGCCCCACGGCGCACACCGAGACGCCGAACTGGCCCGAGGCGATCGAGACGCAGGCGATGCAGGTCGTGCTGATGAGCGCGAGCCCGCCGGCGAGCCCGTCGAGCCCGTCGATGAGGTTCATCGCGTTGGTCACCAGGAGGATCCACAGGATCGTGACGACGGGACTCGCCGCGCCGAGGGCGAAGGTCCCTCCCAGCGGCGCGCTCACCGAGTCGATGCTCACCCCGAACGCGACCGCGATCCCCGCGGCGAGGAGCTGGAAGGCGAACTTCACGCGAGGGCTGAACTGGCGGAAGTCACCCATCAATCCGGCGAGGAAGACGATCGTCGCGCCCAGGCCCGCACCGGCCCACGGGAACTCCGCCGAAGGGTCTCCCAGGCTCGGCGCTTGGCCTCCCAGGAGAAGGGCGCAACCCACGCCGCCGACGAATCCCGCGTAGATCCCGATGCCGCCCAGCCGGGCGATCTCACCCGTGTGGGGGCGGCGCCCGCCCGGCAGGTCCACGGCCCCCCAGCGGTGGGCGCCGCGGATGACCGCCGGCAGGAGCGCCGCGGACACGAGGATGGCGACGCCGAAGCTGACCAGGTATTCGATCAGGGGCAAGAGGGGGCCTCCCGCGGACGCGCTAGATATACGTCGAACACTTTAGGGATTCCGCCGGTTTTGACGTCCACGAAGAAAGGCGCGGAATTCCTGGATCCTCTCCAGCCCTCCGGCCAGACCGGCCTTCAGATCGGAGGGTCCGTCCCCGATGTCGGGTGTAACGCGACGCAGCAGGAACGGGTCGGTCCCGGGCCGGTTGCGGCCCGACCGGCCGGTGCAGGCTCCGGAAAGGCCGGACCGGGAGACGACGTCGCGGACCCGCGCGTCCACGCGTCCGAACGGATAGCAGAACCAGTGCGTGGGCCGTCCGGTCAGGTCCTCGATCCGCGCGCGGCAACGGGAGAGGTCTTCCAGGATCCGGGCTTCCGCGACCGTCGTCAGGTCGGGGTGCGCGTCGGTGTGCGGCTCGACGTCGATCCCGAGGGCGCCCAACGACCTGACTTCGTCCTCGTCGAGGAACGGCCGCTTCCCGAGAAACGAGGTCGTCACGAACACCGTCCCCGGCCAGCCCCGCCGCGCGAGCTCGGGAAAGGCGACGTCGAGGTTGTTCGCCCAGCCGTCGTCGAACGTGATCGCGACCGAAGGACGGTCCGCGGGAGCGCCGTCACGGATCCGGGAGACGGCGGTCGCGAGGGAGACCACGTCGTAGTTCAGCTCCTCGAGGAGCGACATGTGCCCCCGGAAGTCGATCCACGCCGGGTGCCCCGGGTCCGCCGGCGTCGCGTGGTAGGCGAGGATCGCGACCCCGCCCGAGGGATCACGCGCGGAGCCGACCGCCGCCGTCGTGCGGACCAGCATGCGCTTCGCCCGCGCCCGCCACCCCGGCACCCGCGGAGGCTCCCAGGGTCCCCATTCCTCGCTCCATCCCGCCATCGCGGGAAGCGTAGCAGCCGGGCCTGGCCCACGGTGGCCGCGAGCTTGTGGGGTTGGCGGACCCGAACGCCGGATAAGCCTCTGAGCCGCCGAGCCTTGGGACTCGAGAGTCGGGGCCCGTCTGTTGCGTGTGCGTCATCACAGCCCGCTCATTCGCGAAGTTGCCCATTCGCAACCTCCATCCCTTTCCGCCGAGGTCGAGCACCCCACAAGCTTGCGGCCACCGTGGGCCTGGCCCCGGTGCGGGGAGCACGGTAAGGTGCGCGGCCATGTGGACGAGCGAGAGCTTCCGCGGCGCGCCCCACGAGTGGGACGCCCTGTGCGGCTCGTTCGACGACTTCACGCCGACCCAGTCGCACGCCTGGGGCGAGGCGCGCGGCCTGGAGGGCTGGCGTGTCCACCGCGACGTGTGGCGGGAGGACGGGGCCGTCGTCGCGGCCGCGACCCGGCTCGTCCGCCGCCGCTTCGCCGTGCGCGTCACTTATCTGAGCCGCGGGCCGCTCGTGCGCCGCGACGGGCTTCTCCCCGAGGAGGTCGATCGGCGCTTCACGGCGTGCGTGGCGTCCTACCGGCGCGCGCTCGGCATCGGGGAGGTCCTCCTGTGCGCGGTCTACCCTTCACTCGCCGACGTGAGCCCGGCCGCCCTGCGCCAGGCGGGGTTGAAACCCCTCTTCCCGACGACGTCCCCGCGGACGATTTCCTCGACGCTCGCCCTCACCGCGGCGGACGTGCTGCCGCGGGAGGCATCCTCGGACTGGCGGAATCGCTATCGCAAGTCGGAACCCCTCCTCGCGAACGTCCGGACCACGACCGACCCGGAGCGCTTGGTCGCGGCCCGGCGGCTGGTGGCAGACCTCGAGCGGCACAAAGGATTCGCCTCGAGCGTGACCGACGCGCTGCTGCGCGGGCTGGCTCGCTCGGGAGCACGGCTTTTCTACCTCGAGAACGAGCAGGGCGAGACGACGGCGGCCGCGGTGATCGCGACCGCCGGGGCCAGGGCGTTCCGCCTGCTCGCGGCGGTCGCAGCGGGCGAGACGCGCACCCACCCGGGGATCGGCCGCGTCCTCGAGGTGGCCGTCGTCCGCTGGGCCTTCGAGGCGGGCTTGCGCGAGTACGATCTCGAAGGGCTCGATCCGGGCCAGCGCGGCGTATGGGATTTCAAGACCGGGATGCGCGGGCGTCTGTTCGCGAGCGCGGGTCTCCACGCCGCGTCGAGGCCCGGCCTGTTGGCCGCGGCGCTGTCCTACCATCGCCGCCGGGGTTGGGAGACGCCGTGGCTGCTGTGGCGGAGCTCGCGCCTCTACTTCCTGCAGAGCGTGGTGCGCCGGCTGACGCGGGGCCGCCTCGACAAGCGGACGATGCTCCTGTACGCGCGGCCGCTCGAGGGCGCTCCTCCGGCGGGCCGCCCGGGATTCACGGTGCTCGTCGTCGACCGGTTCGAGCGTGAGGCCTTTCGCTACCGTCTTTCGACGGTGCGCGAGCTGTGGGAGCGCGCGGCCGACGTCGCGCCAGCCGAGCGCGAGTGCGTCGTGCTCCTCGGGCCGGACGGCTACGCCGCGGGGTACGGGTTCCTGGGCTGGCGCAAGGCGGCGCTCCCGGAGATCGGAGCGACGCTCGACCTCCCGGCCGAGGAGGCTTTCATCAGCGACTGCCTGATCCTCCCCGAGTTCCGTGGGAAGAAGCTCTACGCCTACCTCCTCGACCAGATGTGCGCGCACGCGCGCCGGCGCGGCGCCACCCGCGTCCGGATCGCGGTCGACGCGGGGAACGTCCCCTCGGTGCGGGGCATCGAGGCGGCCGGGTTCGTCCGGGAACGCGAGGCCGCCTACCGGCGGGCCTGGAGCGCTCGCGAGGTGCGATGGCATCCCCGCACGACCTGAGCGCGGCCGCGCACGTCAGGCGGCGGACGATCGCCGGCATGCGCGGGGCGCTGGCCTTGAACGTCGGAACCCTGCCGCTGTCGTTCGTCACGAACCTCATCCTCGGGCGGATCTCTCCCGAGACGCTCGGCTACTACAGCGGCATCCAGATCTTCATCGGGAGCTACTTCACCTTCCTCGTGTTCGGCGGGATCTTCGTCTTCACGCGCTTCGTCCCCTCGTTCCCCCCCCGCGACCGGGTGCCGTTCCTGGCGAGCTACACCGGGCTCGTCGCGTCGATCTCGGCCATCGCGATCGCGGCGGCGCTCCTCGTCGCGCCGGAGACGGTGGCCGGCATGCTCGCTCGCTTCGGAGGTCCGCACGCGGGCGTCGCGTGCGCGCTTCTCGCCGCTTCGCTCGTCTGGGGCTTCGGGTCGTACTTCCTGTACAGCGTGCTCGAGGCGACGAAGGCCACGATCGTCGACAAGGCGTCGGTCGCCGGCTTCTTCGTGGCCGCGCTGTGCGCGTGGGGCCCTCTGCGCGACCGGCTGGCCGCCGATCCCGCGGGCTACCTGTGGTGGTCGGCCCTCGCGGTGTACGCGGCGTCGGCGCTGCTCGCCGCCGTCCTCGTCGTCCGAACCGGGGAGTTCCGGGCCCGCGCCCCGATCCGCTGGACCCTGCCGCCCCGCTTCTTGCCGACCGTCGTCTACACGCACCTCGACACGATCGCGAACTACGTCTACGCGACGCTCTCGCTCGCCATGGTCTTGTTCTGGCTCGACGCGGCGGCGCTGGGCGTGTTGACCGCGGCGATGCGCTACGTCGCGCTGCTCGTGCTTCTCCCCGCGACCATGGCCTCGGTCATCGGCCCGGCGGCGTCGCGGCTGGAGGCCGCCGGGATGCGGGGCGAAGCCTTCCGCCAGGCCGGGGCCGCCATGCGCACGGTCGATCTCGGCCTGGTACCCGCGGTCGTGGTGCTCATCCTCTTCGCCGACGATGCGATGGCCCTGTTCGGCCCGGGCTTCCGAGGCTCGGGCGACGTCCTGCGCCTGGCCGCCGTCTCCCTGGCCGCCGCCCCCGCGATCCACGTCGGGGCGGCGCTCGCCGCGGGCCTCGGGGCGTTTCGCGCCTACCTGGCGGCCTCATCCATCGGCGTTATCGCGACGATTCTCGGCATCGCGGTCCTCGTGCCGCGCTACGGCCTCCCAGGGGCGGCGGTCGCTCTGACCGTGGGTGCGGCCGCGCGGCAGGCGGTCGTGCTCGGAGTGCTGCGGGCGCGTCTGGGCTTTCCCTGGCCGGGCCGGCTGGGCGCCGGTTGGGCCGTGACCCTCGCGGCGCTCCTGATCTCGCTGACCGTCCGTCCCGACCGGCCGCTCGCCGCGGCCGCGGCACTGGGGCTCGTCGCCCTGTTCGGCGTGATCGGGCGCGTGAGGTGGGGCGAGATCCGCTCGATCGCCGACAAGGCCGTCCGCGGGCGCTGAATGGCCCGTCCCGGCGGGTCCTCGTATATTGACCGACTCGCGGGACCCCCATGAAACGACTCCACATCCTCCTGGCCGTTCTCGTCGCCGTGGCCGCCGCGGTGGCCGCCGGCCTGGCCCTGGAGAGGCTCGTCGATGCCGTGTGGCCGCGCCTCGCCCTGCTCGTGATGCTTGAGGTCGGCCTGCTCGTCATGGCGGTCGTCATCCGCCCGGAGAAGCGTCTCCCGATCCTGTGCGACCCGGCGGTCCTGTTCGTCGGCTTCGAGTCGCAGTTCTTCGTCGTGGGGCCGCTCGCGCTCCCCTACACGACGTTCAACCTCGAGTCCCCGGTGCCCGCGCACATGATCTTCATGACCGTGCTCGGCTTCGTCGCCCTGCTGGCGATGTACCTCGTCGGCTACCACGTCCCGCTCGGTGCGGCGATCGCCGATCACCTGACGGACTTCCGCGGTACGCACCGACACGCCCCGGGGCGGTGGATGGAGAAGTTCCTGCTCTTCGCGGGGATCGTCGGCTGCATCGGCTACACCATCCAGCAAGGCGGCGTGTTCACGATGCTCAACCGGGGCTACGGCGTGGCCGAGGGGGGAGCGTTCTTCGGCGCGGCGTTTCTCGTCCTCGTGCTCGCCACGTTCTTGATGGCGTGGCGGATCGTCGACACCGACCACCCGACGTTCAAGGACGTGGCGCCCTTCGTCGTGCTGCTCGGCTGCGAGATCATCTACTGGGGCGTGCTCCTGGGCGTGCGCAAGTGGCTCTTCCACCTGTTCTTCGGGATCGCCGCGATCTTCCTCCTCCGGCGCGGGCCGCGCGCGATTCCCCGCTTCGTCTTCCCGGCGGTGATGATCGCCCTCGCGGTCTACCTCTCGTTCTGGGGGAACATCCGTGGCCGGCCGGTCAGCTCCTTCTTCGTGGAGCACGCGGACCCACGGCAGGCCGCCGTGGAGTCCTCGATCCCGCAGGGGTACATCGAGGCGGTGGCAGGACCCTTCGGTGCCGCGTGCCTCACGCTTCAGGTGTTCCCGGAGATCGAGCCCTACCGGTACGGCAAGACCCTCCTCGTCGCGCTGCTGAGCCCCATCCCCCGCGCGATCTGGCCGGACAAGCCGATCGGCCTGGGGAAGGAGCTGACCTGGTACCTCGGCCCGTACTACGCGAGGACGTACGACCCGAACCGGGGTCTGAGCATCACGCCCACGCTCGTGGGCGACTTCTACGCGAACCTCGGCGTGTTCGGGATCCTGCTCGGCGGGCTCGTCCTGGGCGTGGTCTGCCGCGTGATCGCCCGGTACGCGGTGAAGACCATGCGCGACGGGGTCCAGCATGAAGCGGCGCGCGTGCTCATCCCGTCGGTGTTCCTCGCCGGGCTCGTGGAGCTGCGGGCCGACAGCACGATGCTGACCCTCTTCTACATGTACACCCTGCTCCCGCTGCTGTTCCTGCTGACGTTCTTCACGTTCGACCGCCCCCGCGAGAATCGGGAAGAGCCGGCGGCGAGCTAGCGCGGCGGCGCGGTCGACGGGACCGCGCCCAGCCGCTGGAGCTCCTCGGCGATCATCCGGCCGTAGATCTCGGAGCCCGCGGCGTTGGGGTGGGAATCGACCCGCGAATTCATGAAGGCCTTCGGGTCGAGGCTCTGCCAGCGCGGGTCCTTCCACGGGACGATGTTGACCACGGGGAAGCCCTCGCGCGCGCCGACGTCGCGCACCATGGTCACGGACTTGCGCTCGAACAGGTCCGAGGGCATCACGACGAGGGGGATGCCGAGCACCTTGCACCGCGCGCTCAGAGCCGTCATCGAACGGTCGATCGCCAGCCAGCGCGGGTTGTCCGGCTCGTAGAGCTCGAGCCCGGGGACGATCGCCGGATTGCTCTTCGCCGCTTGCGAGAGACGGTAGAGGGCGAATACGAGGGAGATCGCGTAGCTTCGCTGCGCGAGGTCCGTGACGAATCCGCGGCGCTTCTCGAAGACCCAGTTCTTGGGATAGATGTCGTTGAGCGCGAACAGGAGGACGACCGCCTTCGGGCGCAGCCGCTCGCCGAGCTGCTCGAACTGTAGGAGCTCCTGCTCGGTGTTGTAGGACGGTACGCCGAAGTTCAGCGTCGTGAAGCTCGTGCCGACGGGCGCCGTCGCGTTGAGCGTCTTTTCGACGAACGCCGGGATCGACTGTTCGTAGGGGACCCCGATCCCGAAGGGGAACGAGTCGCCCACGATCGCGACGCGGAACTCGCCCGGGGCGGGATCGAGCGGGAGCTCCCGGTCGCGCATCCCCAGCGCGTTGATCTTGACCGGAGCGCCGTAGAACCGCCCGGACAGCCCGGCGCGGTTGCGATACCCAAGCGCTTCCTCCCGCACGAGCGTGTCCATGTAGCGGGCGGTCTCCGGATAGTACGAGACGCCCACCGGGTCGACGACGCGCGCGAGGATCTCGACCGCCGCCAGCGCGGTCACGCCGACGAGCGCGAACATGGCCGCGTAGAAGACCGCCCGCTTCGCCCGCGTCACGGCTCGCCGCCCAGCTCCATCGCCCACTGTGCGAACTCGTGCTGATCGGGGAAGGCGCGCTCCCACGTCCTCGCCAGCGAGGCCGCGTACCGGCTGCGGTCGGTCCGGATGTAGAAGTCGAGCAGCGCCCGCGCGAGAACGGGACTGTCGGTCGGGATCGCGAAGCCCTCCCGGAGCAGCCGCTCCGCGGCGTCCGTCTCCCCCGACTCCTCGCACGAGCCGGCGGCCGCCGAGCGCAGGCCTTGGTCGCCCGGAAGGTCGCGCACCGCCTCACGCAGCTCGAGGCACGCCTCCTTCTTGCGTCCCTCGCGGGCGAAGAGCACGCCGCGGCGGTAGCGATCCACCGCCTCCCCGCGTCCCGTGGCAAACGCCGCGTCGAGGGAGACGATCGCCTCCTGGAGCTTGCCCATTGCCTCGTACACCTCGGACTCTCCGCGACGGGCCTGGTAGAGGTCGTAGGATTCCGTCGCGGTCGCAACCGCGTCTTGCATCTCGGCGAGCGCGACGGGGAGGTCCCCCTGGTCGATCGCGAACCGGCCGATCTCGAGATGGAGCCGGCTCCTCTCGAACTCGGGCGTCCGCTTCAGCCCCGTCCGCATCGCGGGAATGAGCGCCGCGTACAGCGGCCGGATGAACCGGTTTCCCTCGCCCCAGGCGTGGAACGACGGGGCGGGCATGATCTCGGCGGAGCGGATCGCGGCGTCCCGTGCCGCATCGAGCTGGGCGGTCGAGGCGTAGACGCGGGTGAGCACGTCGAGCTCCTGGAAGCCCGAGGGCTTGAGGGCCACCGCGATCTTCGCCGCGACGAGGGCTTCGCCCCGCAGCGGGTCGAGCACGCCGCGGCTCCACCGGTCGACGTCGTCGAGGGCGACCCCCTCTTCCGCGCTCTTGCGCTCCGCGCGCATCAGGGCGATCTCCGCGAGACCGCTCCAGGACCAGGTGTCCAGCGGCGAGCGCAGGACCGCCCCCGCGTACCCCGCCCACGCGGTCGCGAGGAGCTCGTCGGCCCGCGCGGGCTCCCAGCTTCCCCGGGGCCGGTTGAGATAGGCCCCCGCGGCGGCATCGCCGATCCAGGCCCAGACGTTGCCGTCGCGCCCCTCGATGTCGCGGGCCTTCACGAAACGGGCGAGCGCCTCGAGGTAGTGCCCCGCGCGGTGCGCCTTGGTCCCCGCGAGGAACTGCCGGTCGCGGGCGGTGGCGCGGACGGCGGCGAGGCCCGCCGCAACGACCGCCGCGACCAGGAGCGCGCGGAGGACCCAGCGCATCCTCAGGACCCCCAAACGGACGCGATCGTGTCGACGACGCGCTCGGCCGCGCGTCCGTCCCACAGCGCGGGCGCCCCCGGCCGGTGCGGCGCGGCGAGCGCCTCGCCGATCGCGCGCCGGATGCCCTCGGCGCGCACGCCCGCGAGGCGGTTGGTCCCCTCGGTCAGCGTCACCGGGCGCTCCGTGTTGTCCCGCAAGGTGACGCAGGGCACGCCGAGCACGGTGGTTTCCTCCTGGATGCCGCCCGAGTCCGTCAGCACGAGGCCCGCGGAGGCGAGCAGCCCGAGGAACTCGAGATAGCCGAGAGGATCGACGAGGCGCACGCCCGACGACAAGGGGATCGCCGAGGCGCGGAGCATCGCCGCGGTGCGCGGGTGCACGGGGAACAGCACCGGCCGGCTCTCGCCCAGCTCGGAGACGGGCGCGAGCATCTCCCTGAGGCGCGCCGGGTCGTCGACGTTCGCGGGGCGGTGCATCGTCAGCACCGCGTACGTCCCCGGCTCGAGCCCCAGGCGGGCCGGAACGCCCAGCTCGATCGCACGGTCGCGGAATCGCAACAGCGTGTCGATCATGACGTTGCCGACGAAGTGTATCCGCGCCGCGTCGACTCCCTCGCGGGTGAGGTTGTCGACGCCGCTGCGCTCGCTGACGAAGAGCAGGTCCGAGATCGCGTCGGTGACGAGCCGGTTGATCTCCTCCGGCATCGAGCGGTCGAAGCTGCGCAGCCCGGCCTCGACGTGGGCCACCGGGATCCCGAGCTTGACCGCGACCAAGGTCGCCGCCAGCGTCGAGTTCACGTCTCCCACGACGAGCACGCCGGCCGGCTTGCGCTCGACGAGGACGGGCTCGAGGCGCGACATGACCTCGGCGGTCTGGCGCGCGTGGGAGCCGGAGCCGACGCCCAGCCGGATCGTCGGCTCCGGGATCCCGAGCTGCTCGAAGAACAGCTCGGACATGACCCGGTCGTAGTGCTGCTCGGTGTGCACGATCTCGGGGGCGAGCCGCCCGTCCGCGCGCATTGCGGCGGCGATCGGCGCGATCTTCATGAAGTTCGGGCGTGCGCCCGCGATGAGGACGACCTCGCGTTTCACGACGCCGCCTGTTCGGCCGCCGGCGCGGGGTCGGCGGCGGCGGCCACGAGCATGCCGCCCAGCACCCCGAACAGCGTCGCCACGGCGGGGATCTGGAGGCTGAAGTCCACCGTCGAATGGACCAGCATGGCGAACACTGCGGCGGCGAGCCCCGCCGTCGTCCACCGCGTCCTCGCGGGTGCCACGGGCCGCAGCGCGGGCAGGAGCACCCGGCGCCCGACGGCCGCGACGAGCCAGATCGACAGGGCGGCCCCGACGAAGCCCGTCTCCGACGCCAGCTGCAGGAAGTCGTTGTGGGCCCACCGCGTGCCGAGCCACTCCCCTTCGCGGTCGTACCGGGCGTACGCCCGCGCGAACGTGCCGAGGCCCGTCCCCGTCACGGGGTGGTCCGCGAGGATCTGCCACGTCCGTCCCCACATGTCCGATCGCATCGCCATCGAGGGGTCGCGAAGGCCCTCCGAGAAGAGCCCGGTCTGGAGCGTCTTCACCTCGGGACCGAGCCAGCTCGCGAGCCCGACGGCGAGTCCCACCACGAGGACGACGATCGTCGCCGCGGCGAGCAGGCCCCGCAGCTTGCGGGACGGCAAGAGCACGGCGACGCCCACGAGGAAGGCGAGCATCCCGCCGCGCGAGCCGGACAGGATCATCCCGCACAGCGCGAGGACGGTGATGCCGCCGAGCAGGAGCAGGCGCGGGAGCGCCCACGCGCGGTCCAGCAGGGCCGCGCGCAGGTTCGCGCGCGACAAGCGGCCGTCTCCCCCGCCCAGGATCGCGAGCAGCAGGCCGATGACGACGAGGACGCCCATCTCGACGTACCCGGCGAAATGGTTGGGGTTGACGAAAGGCCCCAAGGGGTCCGCATCGGGGGGCGTCTCGCGGAACCACAGCAGGCGGCCGTTCCACGCGACGCGCTGCGCGACGGCGATCGCGCCGAGCAAGCCGGTCCAGCCGGCGACCGCCCAGAGGAGCCGGTAGCGCGTCGACGGATCGCGCGACACGCGCTCCGCGACGACGACGAGCAGCAAGGGCACGAGCCACGCGAGGCACGCGCCCCGCGTCGCCCCGGGATCGACCGACAGGCTCGAGCGGGCCGCCCGGTCGCCGGGGTCGTCGGGGCCGGGCGGCAGCGAAGCACCGGGCTCGAGGGTCACGCCGTGCGCGCCCGCCTGGGAGAGAAGCCACGAAGGCAGGGCGCGCCCGCCGCCCTCGGGGACCGCTTCCTCCTGAAGGCGCGCGGTCTTGGGCGAGAGCAGGCGCACGACCGGGCGCGGCATCGGGAAGCTCTGGAACACGCCCCAGACCACGAGGAGGACCGCCGGGAGCACGACCGCGACGGCGGGACTGCGGAGCACGGTTCGGGGATCGTCGTTCCACAACCCGACGGCGGCGGCGAGCAGGGCGAAGCACAGGAGCCATGCGGAGGCCCAGTGCTCGACGGAACCGAAGGCGAGAGCCGCGACGCCGACGAGCACCGCGACGATCCACGAGGCCACGCTCCGCACGGTCACGAGATCTCCCCCTCCGTCCGGCGGAGGACGGCCACCTTATCGACGGCCGCGCGATTTTGCCAGCCCTGCGGAGTTCGCCGCGGCCGCGTATCATCCCGCGCGTGCGGAGCTTTCGACACTGGACGCCGCGGTACGTCGCCGACCGCGTCGCCTTCATGCTGTACGAGAAGCGGCACCCCGAAAAACCCTGGCTCACGCCGGCGGCCAACGCGCTCCTGCCGACGCTCCTGCGGCCCACGGACCGCGGCCTGGAGTGGGGCTCGGGCCGGAGCACCCTCTGGCTGTCCCAGCGCCTGGCCCACCTGACGAGCGTCGAGAGCGATCGCGGCTGGCACGCGCGCGTCGGCGAGATGCTGCGCGGTCACGCGACGGACCACGTCGACTACCGCCTCGCGTCGACCGAGCCGGCCTCGCAGCCCGAGCGCTCGCCGTACGTCCTCGTGGCGAGCGAGCTCCCGGATCGCAGCCTGGGATTCGTGCTCGTCGACGGGGACCTGAGAGAGCACTGCGCGGTGGCCGCGCTCCCGAAGCTCGCGCCGGGTGCCTTGCTCGTCGTCGACAACGCGAACTGGTACCTCGACCGGCCGTCGCGCTCGCCGGGATCGCGCGCGGGGAAGGGCCCGCTCAACCCGACGTGGGCCGAGTTCGAGCGCCGCGTGTCCGGCTGGCGCTCGGGCTGGACGACCTCGGGCGTCACGGACACCGCCTTCTGGATCGCCCCGCCCTAAGGGCGCCATCCCAACAAGAGCTGCGCTCCCAGGGTCTGCGCGGTGTATTCGATGCCGGGCAGGTTGCTTCCGCGCGCCTGGATCGAGTACGCGATGCGGAGGGCGATCCAGCGCTGGAGGGCGATCACGACGTGCGCCTCGCCGCCGAGGAGCCGGTCGTGCCGTTTCGTCCCGCCCGCGGCGATCGACTCCGGGTCGGGATACCGCGACCGCCCGAGATCGAGCGAGCCGCCGACCTCGCTTCCGCCCCGCCATACGTGCTGCACGGACGCGCCCACCGTGCCGGCGAGGTAGTAGTTGTTGTCGCCGAAGAACGACGACCAGGGCCGCCGCGACGCGCGCACGAGCACCGTGGTGGCGGGGCCGATCCCGTAGCCGACCGTGGCGTCGCCGATCAAGCCGTCGTAGTCGGAGCCCACCCCGCCCGGGTAACGCGACCGGTCGTAGCCGAGCACGGCGCGATACTGGCCGCCTCGGGCGAACGACCCCTGCATCCCGAGCGTGACGACGTCGGTGTTCTCCTGGCGGAAGACCGCGCCGGTCGGATCGGTCGTCGAGATGTGGTCGTACCGGCGCACGAAGCCCCCGGCGACGATCGACGCGTGCGGGGTGACGGGAAACAGCCCGTTGGCCCCGGCGTCGTACCCGTGGAACTCGAAGAAGTTCACGTCGGTCTCGTCGAAGCTCAAGCGGCTCCACGTGCACGTCGCTTCGTAGCCGATGTGACCGGGGACGTCGCGCTCGACTCCGGCGGTATAGACCCCGTATTGGTACGGGGAGCCGTCGTAGGTGGTCTCGCCGCCGTCGAACCTCAGGACCTCGTTCGCCCCCGACGCGTAGTCCGCGAGCAACACCGCACGATCGTGCGAGCCGAACAGGAGCGAGAGCTCGCCGCTCAGGTCGTTGGAGTTCGGATCGGACACCTCGAGCGTCGCGTACCGGCGGAACGTCGCGTCGGTCGCAGCGCGGAAGTAGCTGTTCCGGAAGGGCACGATCACGCCGAAGAAGAGGCTGGTCCGCATGACGACGTCGCCGTCCGGATCGGGCAGGTAGAACGGGTTGGTCTGCTCCGCCACGCTCAGGCCCAAGGCGGGCTGGAGGTAGGTCGGTCCGGCCGGGATCCCAACGACCGGCGCGGGCGGCGGGATCGGGTCCGCCTGCGCGAGCGCGGGGGCCGCGCCGAGCAGACCCATCCACGCGGCGAAGAGCAGGCGCCCCCGGCCGCTCACACCAGGTCCGCCCGGCCGCGACGCTCGATCGCCGCCACGAGCGACTTGAGGCGCTCGGACGCGGCGCGTGCCGCGACGAGGATGACGCCGCCCGACTCCACGACGACCACGTTCGGGACGCCGAGCAGCGCGACGAAGCGCGCGTCCCCGAAGGCGGCGCTGCCGGGGCTGTCCACGCGAAGGACGCGGCGCGCGTCCCCCGCGCCCCGGGTCAGCCGCGCCGCCGCGTCCCAGGATCCGACGTCCGCCCACGAGCCGCCCAGAACGACCGCCGCGACGAGCTCGGACTTCTCGAGGATCGCGACGTCCACCGAGACCTTGGGGGCGCGCGACCACGCCCCCTTGCGTCCTGCCGCGGCGCCGGCGGCGCCCGCGGCGATCGCGGGGCGACGCCGCGCGACCTCGTCGAGAAAGGCGTCGACCCTCCAGACGAAGATGCCGGCGTTCCAGAGCACGCGCCGCGAGCGGACGAGCCGCCGGGCGCGCGCGAGGGTCGGCTTCTCCTCGAAGGAGGCGACGCGCAGCGGCCGTCCTTGCGTCCGGTCCTCGGCGAGCCTCAGATAGCCGAATCCCGTCGCGGGCCGGTCCGGCGGAACCCCGAGGCACACGAGCCGTCCGTCCGCCGCCGCGCGGCGCGCGGTCGCGATCGCGCGGGCGAAAGCCCGATCGCCCCTGAGGACCTGGTCGGTGGGAAGCACGGCGACGGTCGCCCGCGGCTCGCGGCGGGCGAGGGTCGCGCACGCGAGCGCGATGGCGGGAGCGGTGTCGCGGGAGGACGGCTCGAGGATGAGCCGGCCGCGCAGAAGCTGCGGCAGCTCACGGCGCACGGCCCCGCCGAGCGCTTCGGGCGTCACGACCCAGATCCGGTCGGCCGGTGCTAAGCGCCGTGCCCGATCCCAGCTCGCGCGCAGCAGCGACCGGCCGCCCGCCCAGGGGAGGAGAGGCTTGGGTCGCGCGCGGCGGGACAGAGGCCAGAACCGCGTGCCGCTACCGCCGGCGAGCAGGACGACGTGGAGGCCTCGGGACGATCGTGTCCGGGAGGGACGTGGCGTCACGAGGCGTCCCAGGTACGGCGGAGGCCCTCGCGCGTCGCCACCTGCGGCGCGAAACCCAGAAGCCTTCTCGCCTTGTCGATCCCGGCGAGCGAGTGCTTGATGTCGCCCGCGCGCGCCGGCGCGTGGACCGGCTTGACCTCGCGCCCCGCGAATCCCGCGAGGATACCTACCAGCTCGTTGAGGCTGATCCGATCCCCGCAGGCGATGTTGTACGCCTGCCCCAACGCCTCGGGCCCCGCGGTGCAGGCTTTGAGGTTCGCCTGGACGACGTTGTCGATGTACGTGAAGTCCCGCGTCTGCTCCCCGTCGCCGTAGATCGTCGGCGCTCCGCCCGCGCGGATCGTCGCGATGAACTTCGGGATGACCGCCGAGTACTCGCTGTCCGGGTCCTGCCGGGGCCCGAAGACGTTGAAGTAGCGGAGCGCGATCGTCGGGACCCCGTACAGCCGGTGGAACAGCCCGCCGTACATCTCGCCGGCGAGCTTCTGCAGCCCGTACGGAGAGATCGGCGCGGGCGGCATCGTCTCGACCTTGGGAAGCGTCTCGCTGTCGCCGTAGAGGGAGGACGACGACGCCGCCACGACGCGCGAGACGCCCGCGGCGCGCGCCGCGGCGAGCACGTTCAACGTGCCGTCGACGTTGACGGCGTTGCTCGCCTCCGGGTCGAGCACGGACCGCTGGACGGACGGGATCGCCGCCTGGTGGAGGACGAACGCGCAGCCTTCCACCGCGCGGCGGCAGGCGTCGCGATCGCAGATGTCCGCTTCGAGCAGCTCGAACCGGCCCCCGCCCTCCCGGGCCCACCGGGGCGCGTTCTCGAGATTGACGCGGCGGCCCGTCGCGAAGTTGTCGATCACGCGCGCGTCGTCGCCGCGCCGCAGGAGCGCCTCGACGAGATTCGAGCCGATGAACCCGGCGCCGCCCGTCACGAGAAACGTCGCCATCACGACCTCCCGATGCAAGAGTAGCGGAAGCCGCGCGCGCGCACGGCGGCGGGCTCGTAGACGTTGCGCAGATCGACGAGCACGGGCTCGGCCATCGCCTGCTTCAGGCGATCGAGGTCGAGGGCCCGGAACTGGTTCCATTCGGTGGCCACGACGAGCCCGGAGGCGCCCCGCGCGGCGTCGTACTCGTCCGAGGCGTACACGACGCGCTCTCGCGGCGTCGCGGCGGCGACCGCCATGCCGACGGGGTCGTACGCCCGCACGCCGGCACCCGCGGCGATCAGCCCCTCGAGGATCGCTATCGCGGGCGACTCGCGCAGGTCGTCCGTGTTCGGCTTGAAGGTCAGTCCGAGCAGGGCGATCGTCTTCCCCCGCACCTCGCCCCCCAACGCGGCCCGGATCTTGTCCAGGCTCGCGGGAACGCGCGCTTCGTTGACGTCGATCACGGAGGCGACGATGCGCAGCGGCACGCCCGAGTCGCGCCCCAGCTCCAGGATCGCGCGCGTGTCCTTCGGGAAGCACGACCCGCCGTAGCCCGGCCCGGGATGGAGGAACTTCCGGCCGATGCGCTGGTCGAGCCCCATGCCCCGCGCCACGTCGTGCACGTCGGCGCCGAGCTTCTCGCACAGGTCCGCCATCTCGTTGATGAAGGAGATCTTGGTGGCGAGGAAGGCGTTGGACGCGTACTTGATGACCTCGGCGGTCACCACGCCCGTGATCACGAGCGGCGTCTCGATGAGGAACAAGGGGCGGTAGAGGTCCTTGAGGATCGCGGCGGAGGTCTCGTCCTCGACCCCGAGCACGACCCGATTCGGCCGGAGGAAATCTTCGATGGCGGAGCCCTCGCGCAGGAACTCCGGGTTCGACGCCACGGAGAAGGGGTGCGGCTCCTTGCGATGCTCGACGATGATCTGCCGGATCATCCGGCCGGTCCCCGCGGGGACCGTGCTCTTCGTGACGACGACCTTGTAGGAATCGAGCTGCTCGGCGACCTGGCGCGCCACCTCCCTCACGAACGAGAGGTCCGCCCGGCCGTCGTTCCCCTGGGGCGTGCCGACCGCGATGAACACGACGAGCGATCGCGTCAGCGCCGCGGCGAGATCCTCCGTGAACTCCAGGCGGCCCGCCTTGACGTTGCGCTCCACGAGGGCCTCGAGCCCCGGCTCGTAGATCGGCATCTCACCGCGGAGCAGCCGCGCGATCTTCGTCGCGTCGTTGTCCACGCAGGTGACGTGGTTCCCGAACTCCGCAAAGCATGCGCCGGTCACGAGCCCGACGTAGCCGGTTCCCACCACCGTGATGTTCATGCGCTCCTCCGGAACCAATCCAGGAATCGATCGATGCCCTCGTCGAACCCGACGCGCGGCGCCCAGTCGAGCTCGCGCCGCGCGCGGGACACGTCGGCCCACGTGCGCTGCACGTCTCCCGGCTGCGGCGGCCTCCGGTCGATGACGGGGGTCTTGCCGAGCCCCTGGGCCAGCCGCCCGATCATCGCGTCGAGCGTCACCGGGTGGGACCCTCCCAGGTTCCAGACGTGGAAGGCCGTCGTGCGCGACGCGGCGCGCACGATGCCTTCGACGATGTCGTCCACGTAGGTGTAGTCGCGGCCTGAGGTGCCGTCCCCGAACACCGGGAGGGGCTCCCCCGACGCGATCTTCCGGGCGAACGCATGGATCGCCAGGTCGGGCCGCTGGCGGGGCCCGAAGACGGTGAAAAAGCGCAGGCAGCTCACGCGCAGGCCGAAGAGGTGATGGTACGTGTGGGCGAGCAGCTCGCCCGCACGCTTGGTCGCCGCGTAGGGCGAGACGGGATGGTCGACCGGGTCGTCCTCGGAAAACGGCACCTTGGGGTTGTCGCCGTACACCGAGGACGAGGACCCGAAGACGAACGTCGGCACGCCCGCCTTCCGGCACGCCTCGAGCAGGACGACCGTCCCGTCGAGGTTCACCGAGACGTACAGCGCAGGATCCTCGATCGAGGGCCTCACGCCCGCGCGGGCCGCGAGGTGGATGACGGTGTCGACCGGCTCCGCGGAGAGCGCCTCGCGAACCGCCGCGGGGTCGCGGACGTCGCCTTCCACCAGCCGGAAGCCGGGCTGGGCGGCGGCCAGGGCGAGGTGCCGCCTCTTGACCTCGGCCGGGTAGAACGGGTCGAAGTTGTCGAGGACGACGACCCGGCGGCCCTCCGCGAGGAGGCGCTCGACCAGATGCGAGCCGATGAAGCCGGCGCCTCCCGTGACGAGTGTCGCGCCCATCGCCGACCGGCCTAGAGCTTCTCGATCTTGCCGCGCGACGCCCGCACGCCCCGCGTCGCGTTGCGCGTGTCGAGCACCCGCCGCGCGTCGCGGACGATCGCCGGATAGTCGAACGCGGAGTGGTCGGTGACGATGACGACCAGGTCCGCCGCCTTGAGCGCCTTCGGGGTCAGCGCGATCCCCTTTTGGACGGTGCCGCTCTCGAGGCGGATCGACGACGCGTGGGGATCGTGGAAGCGCACGGCAGCGCCTTCCTCTTGGAGGAGGCGGATGACGTCCAGGGCCGGCGATTCGCGCGTGTCTCCCGTGTCGCGCTTGTACGCGGCCCCGAGCACGAGGATCTTCGAGCCCTTCACGCTTTTCTTGGCCCGGTTCAAGATCGCGGTCGCGCGCCTTACGACCACCTCCGGCATGTGGCCGTTGATCTCGCTGGCCAGCTCGATGAACCGGGCGGAGTAGTTGAGGGTCTTGAGCTTCCAGGCGAGGTAGTGCGGGTCGAGCGGGATGCAGTGGCCGCCGATGCCCGGTCCCGGGTAGAAGCGCATGAAACCGAAGGGCTTCGAGGCGGCGCCGTCGATGACCTCCCAGACGTCCAGGCCGAGCTTCTCGCACATGAGCGCGATCTCGTTGACCAGCGCGATGTTCACCGCCCGGAACGTGTTCTCGAGCAGCTTGATCATCTCCGCGGCCTGGGTCGAGCTCACCGCATGGACCGTGTCGATCGCCTGCCGGTACAGCAGGGCGGCGATCCTCGTGCACGCCGCGGTCGAGCCGCCGACCACCTTCGGCGTGTTCTTCGTCTGGTAGACGGGGTTGCTCGGGTCGACCCGCTCCGGCGAGAAGGCGAGGAAGAAGTCGCGCCCGGCCTTCAGGCCGCGCTCCTCGAGCTGCGGCCGCAGCACCTCCTCGGTCGTGCCCGGATAGGTCGTCGACTCGAGGATGATGAGCTGCCCGGCCCGGATCTGGGGGGCGATCGCCTCGAGCGACGAGACGATGTAGGAGATGTCGGGGTCCTTCGTCTTGCGCAGCGGCGTGGGAACCGCGATCAGGATGGCGTCGAGGCCTCCCGCGCCCCGGTAGTCCGCCTGTGCGCGGATCAGGCCCCGCTTGACGAGCGGAGCGAGCGTCTCGGTCGCGACGTCCTCGATGTGCGAGGTCCCTGCGTTGACCGAGCGCACCTTCCGCTGGTCCACGTCGATCCCCACGACCTTGAAGCCGGCGTGGGCGAACTCGACCGCGAGCGGCAGCCCGACGTACCCGAGCCCGACGATCCCGATGCGGGCGGACTTGTTCTCGATCTTGCGCTGGAGCGCCGCGGCGTGGTTGTTGTTCGACGGCACCTGTGTCTCCCGGTGTGGTGGAACGGGACAATATAGGGACGCGGCTTGCCCACGCCAAGCGAAGCGCCGAATCGCCCGTTACGGCGACGGGGACGGCGAGGGTGCCGGAGGCGGCGGCGCCTCGATCCCCTTCTTCTGGTAGTGACGCAGCATCCACCGCGCGAACTTGCTGTCGTTGACCCCCGCCATCACGTCCTCGGCGCCGTCGTACAGCGTGCGATCGTTGACGAGCGCGCCCAAGGTCCCCTCGCCGCGGTTGATCTTGCCGGTGATGGCGGCGATGTTCGCCACCGACTCCTCGAGCTTCGAGGCGACCTGGTTGGAATACGCCTCGTCGTTCAAGAGCTTGCCGATCAGCCCGTCCTTCGACTCCAGGCGGACGGCGGTGCGGCGGAGCGAGGCCGCCGCCTCCTTCAGCTCCGCGATGGCCTGCTCGGAGTCGCCGTTCTTCTCGAACAGGTCGCCGGCGGCTCCCTCGCCCCGCGTCAGCGACTGCAGGAGCGCCGAGAAGCTCTCGATCGCCTTCGCGAGGTCGTCGACGCGTCCGCCCAGCGTCGGGTCGTTGATCAGGCGGCCGGCGAATCCCTGGCCGCCTTTGACCTCTGCTGAGATCTGCTCCAGGTTCTTGAGCGTTCCCTGGAGCGCGGTGAGGCTCTCCTTGCCGAACTCCGGGTTCTTCAACGCCTGGCCGAGCAGTCCTTCGCCGCGCTGGAGCGGCTCGAGGATCTCCCGCAGCGAGACCGTGATCGCGTTGAGGTTGTCCGCGATGTCCTCCCCCTGCTCGAAGATCCGGCTCCCCTCCTGGACCGGAAGAAGCTCGCCCTCCTCGAACGGACGCCGGTCGGGATCGCCGGGCGTCAGCTCCACGAACTTCTCGCCGGAGAGGTACTGGAGGAACTTCAAGGCCACCTCCGACCCCTCGCGCACGCGCGACGCGTAGGCGCGCTCGACGCTGATCTCGACTTCGATGCCTCGGGCGCCCGGATCCGTCGGGAGCCTCAGACCGGTGACGGTGCCGACCTGGACACCGCCCATCTTGACCGGCGAGCCATCGATCAGACCGTCGGTCGAGGGAAACAGCGCGCGATAGCTCACCTTGCGCGCGAACAGCCGGGACTCGCCGCCGACGGCCATCACCGCCACCGCCAGCACGATCAGGGCGAGAACCAGGAACGCCCCGACCACGGCCTCCCGGCCCGACGTCTTAGGCATACCCCCCCCCTTCCAGGAAGTTGCGGAGCAAAGGAACCTTGGCGGCGCGGGCCTCGTCCGTCGTGCCGTGAAACAGGATCGTACCTTCGTTGAGGAAGGCGATCCTGTCGCCCACCGTGAACGCGGAGTGGATGTCGTGCGTTACGACGATCGAGGTGACGCCGAGCTTTTTCTGCAAGCTCCGGATGAGGCTGTTGATCGTGGTCGCCGTGATCGGATCGAGGCCGGTCGTCGGCTCGTCGTAGAGGATCGCGCGGGGGGCGAGCGCGATCGCGCGCGCGAGGGCGACGCGCTTTTTCATCCCGCCCGAAAGATCGGCGGGCATCAGGTCGAGCACGCCCTCGAGCTCGACGAGCCCGAGCGTCTCTTGCACCCGGGCCTCGATCCGGTCCTCGTCCCAGTCCGTGTGCTCCTCGAGCGCGAACGCGACGTTTTCGCCGACGGTCATGGAGTCGAACAGCGCACCGGACTGGAACAACATCCCCACCTTCTTGCGCGTCTCGAGCAGCTCCTCCTCCTCGAGCCCCGAGATCTCGGTCCCGTCGACCCACACCTCGCCACGATCCGGCTTGTGGAGGCCGACCGCGTGCCGCAAGAGCACCGACTTCCCGCTCCCGCTGCCGCCGAGGACGACACAGGTCTCCCCGCTCTCGACGTCCAGGTTCACGCCCTGGAGGACGACCTTGCGCCCGAAGCTCTTGTGCACGTCGACGAATCGGAGGAAGGGCGCGGACATCCGTCTCCTCAGAACATCAGGAAGATCTTGGTCAGGAAGAAATCCGAGATGATGATCGCGATCGACGCCGACACGACCGTGTTGGTCGTCGCCCGGCCGACGCCGTCGGCCCCTCCCGTCGCGTTCAGCCCGTTGTAGCACGCGATGACGCCGATGAAGAAGGCGAAGAAGAACGTCTTCCCGATGCCGCTGACGAGATCCTCGATCAGCAGGGCGAGCAGGACGTGGCTCACGAAGTACGCGCGGCTCTGCCCGACGTCCGTCACCGCCATGACCATGCCGCCGAACAACCCGGCCACATCCGCGAAGACCGTCAGCAGCGGGAGCGCGATGACGAGCGCGCCCACGCGCGGGACCACGAGCTTTTTCACGGGGCTCGCCGCGAGCACGCGCATCGCGTCCACTTGCTCGGTCACGGTCATCGATCCCAGCTCGGCGGTGATCCCCGCCCCGACGCGACCGGCGACCATGAGCGCCGTCAGCACCGGCCCCAGCTCGCGGACGATGGCGAGGGCCAGGAGGTTCCCGACGAACGACTCGCCCCCGTACGACCGGAGCGAGTACGCGGTCTGCACGGCGAGCACCATCCCCGTGAACAGCAGCGTGACGTTGGTGATCGTCAGCGACTGGACGCCCAAGTGCTCGAGCTGCTCGACCCAGAGCCGGCGCTCGAACGGCCGCCGGAAGGCCTGTCTCAAGGCGTCCGCGCCCAGGAGCGCCAAGCCCCCGAGCTCGGCGAGCCAGGAACGAACGGTGTCCCTCATGGGCGGCCGCAGGATAGTTTTTCGACCGGGGGAGGGTCAAGACTCAATGATTTCAATCACTTGGCCGGGCGCGGCTCGCGGCCAGCCAGGCAACGGCGGTTACAACCCCGAGCGCGAGATCGGCGATGCCGAGCAGGAGGAACGTCGTCGGCCTTCCGTCTCGCCACGCGGCGACGAACAAAACGAAGCCGAGCAAGCGTCCACCGGCGGCAATCGGCGCGATCGGATGGAACCGCTCCGGGTGCCGTGCGGGGAGGGCGTAGACCGCGGCGAGCACCACGAGCAGGATGCCGTCGAGGAAGAGGTAGATGGGGTCGGCCGGAAGCGGAAGGCGCAGGACGCGACCGGCGGTCGCGGGGAACAACAAGATGGCGAGCCCGAAGGCCAGATCGTAGACGGCGCCGAAGCCCATCACGATCCCCAGGGCGCGCCAGCGATCGCGGAGCATCCCCCCTTATACTCCCGCGCTCATGCTCCGCGGCCTCCTCACGCTCGCGACCGTCTTCGTCGCGACCACCGTCTGCGGAATCGCCGCGATCGTCGGTGGAATCGTCGCGCCGCGTGCCCACGCCGCCTATCGCGCCGGAAGGGTCTGGTCGCGCTGGTGCCTCGCCGCGACGGGCGTGAAGCCGACGTACGAGGGGCTCGAGCACGCGGCGGGAACGGCGCCGCGACTGTTCCTCGCCAACCACCTCTCCAACGTCGACATCTGGGTGCTGGCGATCGTGCTGCCGGTGACGTGCCGTTTCGTGGCGAAGCGGTCGCTGTTCTTCGTCCCGATCCTCGGGCAGGCGATGTGGGTCGCGGGGTTCGTCCCGATCGACCGAGCCGACCGCTCGCAGGCGATCAAGAGCCTGTCGCGCGCGGCGGCGCGCATCCGCGCCGGCGCTTCGGTCATCCTGTTCCCGGAGGGGACGCGCAGCCGGACAGGGAAGCTCGCGCCGTTCAAGAAGGGGGCGTTCCACCTCGCCCTCGAGACGCGCGTGCCGATCGTGCCCATCGCGATCACCGGCACGCGGAGCGTCGTGAGGCCGCGCTCGATCGTCGTCCGGCCGGGGCCGGTGCACGTGACGTTCTTCCCGCCGGTCGATCCCGCGAGCTACGGAGACGACGTCTTGCCCCTCATGGACCGGGTGCGGAGGACCATCGCGTCGGGGTTGAGCCCCGACGAGCTCTCCTAGAAGACGGTGTAGATGAAGGGCGCCAGCGCGCTGTTCGCGGTCAGCACGATCACCACACCCAGCAGCAGGAGGATGACGACGAGCGGGAGCAGCCAGAACTTCTTCCGGTCGCGGAGAAACTCCCAGAACTCCCCGATGACGGACATGCGGCCCATCTCAGTACCTCTTCGCGTACCGCTCGAGCGTGGGCTCGACCGGCTCCTTTTCGATCCAGTACGTCGCCTTGCCGTCGTGCCAGGCCGTGTCGAGCGTCGGCTGTTTGAACAGGCGCATCACGATCCCGAACGGCGTGATGAACACGAAGAAGAAGACGGTGAGGAGGACGCGGGTCATGACCCAGCCCATCCCCTCCGCGAGCTTCATCCAGAGCCGGAAGAAGCGGACCCAGAGCGGGCGCGCGACGAGGGCGACGACGAGCGCGCCCACGCCGATCCCGGCGAACAGCTCGGCGCGCCCCACGTGGCCGCGCCAAAAGGAGATGCCGCCGAACACGACGCCGATTCCCGCGAGGATCGCGGCGAACTCCAGGGCCTGACGGGATTCGGTCTTCTTGTGGCGTGGCATCCGGTCCTCAGTCGAGCTCGAATTCCTTCATCCACGACTCGTCGAGCGGCGGGAGGTTCTGCTCCCGCTTGTCGATCACCCACGAGCCGAGGACGAGGTAGTCCATGTTCGTCCGGCAAAAGCAGCGGTAGGCGTCCTCGGGCGTGCACACGATCGGCTCCCCGCGAACGTTGAACGACGTGTTGACGATGACCGGGCAGCCGGTCGCCTCGAAGAACTTCTCGAGCAGACGGTGGTAGACCGGGTTGTCCGCGCGGTCGACGGTCTGGACGCGCGCCGAGTAGTCGACGTGCGTGATCGCCGGGACGCTGGAGCGGATCTGCTTGAGCTTGTCGAGGCCGCGCGCGCCGTTTTGGGGCACGTCGTAGCGGTGCGCGGGATTCACCGGAGCGACGAGGAGCATGTACGGCGAGTCGGCGTCCATCTCGAACCATTCCCCGACGCGCTCGCGGAGCACCGAGGGGGCGAAAGGCCGGAACGACTCGCGGAACTTGATCTTGACGTTCATCGTCGTCTGCATCGAGCGGCTGCGCGCGTCGCCGATGATCGAGCGGGCGCCGAGCGCGCGCGGCCCGAACTCCATCCGCCCCTGGAACCAGCCGACCACCGCATCCCTCTGCATGACGTCCGCGACGTGGGTCGTCAGGCTCTCCGTGTCCGGGAACCGCTTCGCGGTGATCCCCTTGGCGGAGATGAACGCACCGATCTCGTCGTCGGTAAACGACGGACCCAGCAGCGTGCCCCGCTGGGTGTCGCGCTTCTCGTCGGCCACGCGCGGGGCATTCTTGAGCTGATGGTGGACGAACAGCGCCGCGCCGAGCGCCCCGCCGGCGTCCCCCGCCGCGGGCTGGATCCACATGTTCTTGAACGGCCCTTCGCGGAGGATCTTGCCGTTCCCGACGCAGTTGAGCGCGACGCCCCCGGCGAGGCACAGGTTGTCGAGGCCGGTCTCGCGGTGCGCGAAGCGCGCCATGTTCATCATCGCCATCTCGGTGACGACTTGGATCGAAGCGGCGATGTCCATCTCGCGGTCCGTCAGCTTCGCCTCCGCCGGGCGGGCGGGCCCGTCGAAGAGCCGGTCGAACGCGGCGGTCGTCATGCGCAGGCCGCTGACGTAGTTGAAGTACCTCATGTTGAGCTTGAGCGAGCCGTCGTCCTTGAGATCCACGATCTCGTTCAAGATGCGATCGACGTACTTCGGCTCTCCGTAGGGTGCTAACCCCATGAGCTTGTACTCGCCGCTGTTGACCCTGAAGCCGGTGAAGTAGGTGAACGCCGAGTAGAGCAGGCCGAGCGAGTGCGGGAAGTGGAGCTCCTTCAAGAGCCGGATCTTGTTTCCCTCCCCCACCCCGAGGCTCGCGGTCGCCCACTCGCCGACGCCGTCGATCGTCAGGATCGCCGCTCGCTCGAACGGCGAAGGGAAGAACGCGCTGGCGGCGTGGGACTCGTGGTGCTCCGTGTAGAGGATCGGCCCGTCGTAGTCGAGCTCGTCGCCGATGTTCTCGTTCATCCAGAGCTTGCTCTTGAGCCAGAGCGGCATCGCCTTGATGAACGACGGGAGCCCCTTGGGCGCGTCGTGGAGGTAGCTCTGCAGGAGCCGCTCGAACTTCACGAACGGCTTGTCGTAGAAGACGACGTAGTCGAGCTCGGACGCCGCCTTCACGCCCCCGGCCGACAGGCAGTATCGAACCGCTTGCGTGGGGAAGTTGAAATCGTGCTTCTTCCGGGTGAAGCGCTCTTCCTGGGCGGCGGCGACCACGCGGCCGTCCGCGATGAGGCAGGCCGCGCTGTCGTGGTAGTAGGCCGAAAGGCCGAGAATCTTTGCGCTCACGCGGAATGCCCTCGAGACAAGTGGTCAATATCCCGCGTGCCCCCCGGGGTGTCAAGGCGGCGGTACCTCGCCATTACAATGGCGTCATGGGCGAAAGGCATCGGGAGGTCGCGGCGGCGGCGATCGGTGAGCACCGCGAGGTGATCTCCCAGCTGGAGCGCATCCTCGTTCCGGCGGCGGTCGATCTCGCGGCGCGCCTCGACGCGGCGCTGCGCGAGGGTGGCAAGGTGCTCGTTTTCGGGAACGGCGGGAGCGCCGCCGACGCGCAGCACTTCGCCGCGGAGCTCACCGGCCGGTACGCGCGCGAGCGCGGACCGCTCGCGGCGGTCGCGCTGACGACCGACACCTCGGCACTGACCGCGATCGGCAACGATTACGGTTTCGAGGAGATCTTCGCGCGCCAGGTCCGCGCACTCGCCGGCCCGTCCGACGTCGCGCTCGGGCTGTCCACGAGCGGGAACTCCGCGAACGTCTTGAGGGCGCTCGACGCGGCGCGAGAGCTCCGGGCGCTCACGGTGGGGCTGACCGGGACGCCGCAGGGGCGCATGTCCGAGCATTGCGATCTGCTCCTGGCCGTCCCGTCCTCGAAGACCGCGCGCATCCAGGAGGCCCACATCCTGCTGCTCCACGTGGTCTGCGAGATCCTCGACGCGGCGCGCGCCGATGACCCCCGATAGCGCGCGGGCCGCCCTTCTGGCGGCACGGGGGCGGCGCATCGCGGTCGTCGGCGACGTCATGCTCGACGAGTACGTCTGGGGGGACGTGCATCGCGTGTCTCCCGACGCGCCGGTCCCGGTCGTGGACCTGCGCCGCCGCTCGCGCGCGGCGGGAGGTGCCGCGAACGTGGCGTTGAACCTCGCCGCCGCCGGGGCGTCCGTTCGCCTCGTGGGGCTCGTGGGAGACGACGCGTCCGGACACGCCCTGCGCGGCCTGCTCCAGCAGGCGGGCCTCGACGTCGCCGGGCTCGTCTCCGACCCGGGCCGCCGCACGACGACCAAGACGAGGGTCGTAGCGCGGGGGCAACAGATCGTGCGGCTCGACGAGGAGGACCGCGGGGAGATCGGGCCCGCGTCCCGGGCGGCGCTCGCCGCGCGCCTGGAGGGAGCCCTGAGCGGCGCCGACGCCGTCGTCGTCTCCGACTACGCGAAGGGCCTGGTCGACGCCGCGCTCGTCGGCGCCGTGGCGGAGCTCGCGGGCGGGCGGATCCCGGTGATCGTCGACCCGAAGCGGCGGGATGCGTCGCCGTACCGTGGCTGCACCGCGATCACGCCGAACCGGGCGGAGGCGGAGGCCGCCTCGGGCCGCGCCATCGAGGGCGACGACGACGTGGCTCCCGCCGCGGAGGCGATGGCTTCGGCGAGCGGCGCCCGGCAGGTGCTCGTGACGCGGGGCGACCGCGGGTTGTCGCTGTGGGAGCAGGGGCGCATGACCCATGTGCCCGCCCGGGCGCGAGAGGTCTACGACGTTACCGGCGCCGGGGACACGGTCATCGCCTATTTCGCGCTCGGTCTCGCCGCCGGCGTCGCACCGGCCGATGCGGCCTTCCTCGCGAACGCCGCCGGGTCGGTCGCGGTGTCGCGCGTCGGCACGACCGTCGTGGCGCCCGAGGAGCTCGTCCGCTCGCTCGAGCCGGGAGCCTCGCCGACCTCGAAGATCCTCGATCGCGCGGCCGCCCAGGCGTTCGTCGAGCGCGAGCGCTCCCGCGGGCGCCGCATCGTCTTCACCAACGGGTGCTTCGACCTCCTCCATGCCGGACACGTCCACCTGCTCGACCGGGCGCGGGGCGAGGGGGACCTGCTCGTCGTCGCCGTCAACAGCGACGCGTCGATCCGGCGCCTCAAGGGGCCGGAGCGGCCCCTCGTGGGCGAGGCCGATCGCACCCGCGTGCTCGCGGCGCTCGACGCGGTGGGCGCGGTCGTCGTCTTCGAGGAGGACACGCCGCTCGCGCTCATCCAGGCGCTGCGTCCCGACGTCCTCGTGAAGGGGGGCGACTACGCGGTCTCCCAGATCGTCGGGGCGGACTGGGTCCAGGCCCATGGCGGGCGGGTCGCGACGATCCCCTTGGTCGCGGGACGCTCGACCTCGGCGCTGGTCGAGGCGATCCGGCAGACCGAGCGCGAAGGCTAGGCGCCGCTCGCGATCGCTTCGTGGACCCGGAACGTCGCCCGGGTGACCGCGACGAGGGTCTGAAGCGCGATCGGCGCCGGCCCCTCGCCGCGCACGGCGGCGAGCAGCGCCTCGATCTCCTCGCGGTGCCCCTTCCCCGCGGGCGAGAGCGCTTGCGACTTCCCGCCGCGGCGCACGGTTCCGGTGCGGAAGTCGTCGATCACGCCGGACGCGCCTCCGGCGTGCGCCTCGATGCGCTCCTTGCCGAGCGACGGGTCGCCCTTCGCCGTGTAGAGGATCTGCCCCACGCTTCCGTCCTCGAAGCCGAGCTGGATGGCGACGTCCTCCGCGAGCCCGCGAGGCCGGCCCGCGGGAAGCGCGTGCACGGAGGTGATCGGCGCGTCGCCGGCGAGGTACGTGAGGAGATCGACGAAGTGGCACCCCTCGCCGATGATCCGTCCGCCGCCGGACGCGGGATCGTTGAGCCAGTGGCCGGGGGGAAGCGCGCCCGCGTTGACGCGGCAGGTCATCGTCAGCGGCCCGCGCTCCGACAGCGCGCGGCGGAGCGCGACGGTCATCGGCGCGAAGCGCCGGTTGAAACCGACCAGGAGCGTTCCCGGCGCCGTCGCCGCGGCGCGCTCGATCCGCACGAGCTCGGTCTCCTTGAGCGCCAGGGGCTTCTCGACGAACACGTGCTTGCCGGCGGACAGCGCGGCCTCCACGAGCGCCGCATGCGTGTCGTGGCGCGTCGCGACGAACACGAGCTTCACCCGGGGGTCGCGCCAGACCTCGGCGACGTCCGTGCCGACCTCGCGAAAGCCGAACTTGCGCTGCGCGTCGAAGGCCGTCAGCCCGTGCGCCGTGACGACGCGCTCGAGCGCCACGCCCGGGCGGTTCTTCAACAGCGGGAGCAGGGTGCCGCGCGCGAACGCCCCGGCGCCCACGAAGGCGACGCCGATCTCCCCGCTCTCGGCCCGGATCCGGGCCGGCGCCGCCGCGGCCGGCGCCGGGGCGTCAACCGGCGCATCGTCGTACCGGATGACGATCCCCAGCGGGCGCGCGCCGTTTCCTGCGACGAGATCGTCGTACGCCCGCGGCGCCTCGTCGATCGCGTAGCGATGGGTCACGAGCGGCGCCACCGCGACGCGCCGCTGCGCGACCGCCTCCAGGAACGACTCGAGGTTCCGGGTCTCGGTCCACCGCACGTAGCCGATCGGATAGTCGACGCCCTTCTCCTCGAAGCCGGCGTCGTACCGCCCCGGGCCGTACGAGCGGGAGATGCGGAGCTCGAGCTCCTTCGCGTAGGCGATCTCCCGCGGCAGCCCGAACGGGACGAAGCCCAAGGCCACCACGCGGCCCCGGTCGCGGCACATTCCCGCCGCCGCGGTCATCGGCGCGTCGCTCGTGGAGGCCGCGGCGACGATCACCGCGTCGACGCCCACACCTTCCGTCCAAGCGAGGGCGCTCGCGACCTGCGCCTCGGAGTCCCCGGCCATCCCGATCTCGGCACCGTGGGATTTCGCGCGCTCGACGAGGCCGAGGTCGAGGTCGAACGCGGCGACCCGGCCCCCGTGCGCGCGCAGCAGCTGCGCCGCGAGCTGTCCGAGGATGCCGCACCCGATCACCGCGTAGCGCCCTCCGAGCTGAGGCTCCGCGAGCCGCACCCCGTGGAGGGCGATCGCCCCCAGGGTCGCGAAGGCCGCCTCGTCGAGGGCCACCCCCTCGGGGACGCGCGCGGCGAGGTTCGTCGGCACGCAGATCATCTCCGCGTGCGAGGCGACGTTCTGCCCGCAGCACGCCACCTTGTCCCCGACGCGGAAGTGGTCGCCGGAACCCTCGCCGACCGCGACGACCACACCCGCCGAGGCGTACCCGAGGGCCTGGGGCTCCGAGAGCTTCGCCTGCACCTTGCGGTAGGCGGCGAGGATCCCGTCCCGCTTCACGCTGTCGAGCACGCGGCGCACGAGGTCCGGACGCGCCCGCGCGGTCTTGAGATAGGAGTCGCGCGCCGCGGCGACGGTGTTCCGCTCGGTCCCCGGGGAGACGACCGAGTACGCGTTGCGAACTAGCAGCGTGCCGGGGCGGAGCGCGGGAGCGGGAAGGTCGACGACCTGGATCGTTCCCGCTTTGGGATCCTGGAAGAGCTGCTTCATCGCCGGCGCATCGTATCGCTCAGAACAGCTTCAGGACCAGCACGCGGAACTCCTGCTGTCCTTCGAGCTCCGGGATGTCCGAGAGGATCGCGCGGCCGTAGCTCCCCTGCCAGATCGTCGTCCACGGGCCGACGACGTTGAACGACAGCCCCGCGCCCGTGTGGTCCTGGAAGGGCTGCCCTCCGAATCGATCGCGCACGTACGCCTGGCCGACCTCGACATCGAAGCGGATCGCGTTCGCGAGGTTGAACGCCCAGCCCAGCCGCCCGATGCCGCCCTCGTCGAAGCGCACCCCCGAGCCGGAGAATCCGGGGAGCGACGGTCCGCCGATGAACGACGTGAACTGGTACTCGCTGAACCGGTCGAGGTTCGACCCTCCGAGATAGCCCAGCTCCAGCTTGATCTTCTGGAACTTCGGCAGGTACCACTCCTTGAAGGCGGTCAGGCCCCACGTCCGGTAGTCCTGCTGATCGGGGTCGAACGCGTCGTCCACGAACGTGCCGGTCGTCGTGTCGAACAGTCCCCACGGCTCCCACGCGGAGCGGTGCGCCAAGGCGCCGGTCGCGGTGACGCTGTACCCGCGGCGGTTGAACTCGAGCTGGAGCGTGCCCATGAGCAGCTGGTGGTCGGAGGGCAGCGCGAAGGCGAGGGATGTGCCGTTGGCCGCATTCTGCGCGGCGAGCGCCTCGTTCGCGTCGGAGCTGTCGTCGTAGCGGTTCCAGGCGAGATCGCCGATGAGGCTGACCTTGCCGAAGCTCCCCAACGGATGGCCGACGCGTCCCGTGAGCCACTGGGTGCGCCGGCGCACCCGCTGCGTCTCGTCCTCCTCGCCGCCCAAGTAGAGCCGGTCGTCGAGCTTGAGGGCGAGGAGCGACGCCTCCACGCCGAGGTCCACCCGGCTGCCGGCGATCGAGGGATCGGTGAGGTTGAGGTAAGCATAGACGCCGGCGAAGAAGACGTTGACCTGGATGTCGCGGCCGAAGAGGTCGTAGTCGAACCAGTTCACGCCGGCGAGAGGCGTGATCGCGTCGAGCGCGTTGTCCTTGAGCGCGCCGGCCGCCGCGAAGAGCTGGCTCGTGTCCTGGTTCTCCTTGACGCGCCGGCCCCCTTGCTCGTCGGGCTCGAGGTAGCGCAGGCCGTGCTCGGTGTCGCGGAGCATGCGGTTCGTCGAGGCGTAGGCGCTCTGGAGCTTTTGGTTGAAGCTCTCCTCGGTGGGGTTGAGCTCGAAGCCGTCGAAGTGCGTCTCCCGGCGGATGATGAAGTTGCGACCCGCCGCGGTCCAGAGCTGCTGGCCGTCGACCCGGCCCGCCATCCAGTACGTGAAGCCGTCCGGCCCGACGACCGGGACGAAGGTGCTCGTCTCGTCGTTGGAGATCACGGGGGCCTCGAGGTGCGTCTGCACGGCCGAGACCCGGAGCTTGACGAAGCGCTCGCGGTCGATGAAGACGCGTCCGCGGTAGAGGCTCTTCCCGGCGGCCGTGGCCGCGGGCTCGAAGGCGAGTACGTAGGCGGGCCGCCCCCCGACCGCTTCCTCCCCGACGAGGCGGTACGTGTAGGTCTTGTCGAAGGTCAGGTCGAGCGGGAGCGTGACCACCTTTTCGGGCTGGAGCAGCGGGATCTCCGGGATCCGCTTCCACGTGATGCGGTTGCCGTTCACGAAGTAGCGGAGCTGCTCCCACTCGAGCTCGGCCCCCTGCCGTCCGTAGTAGACGCTCTCGATGCTGATGTCGAGGGAGGTGCCCCCCTGCGCGAGCTTGAGGTGGAGGTCGTCCCTCCCCTGCGCGGTCCAGCGCAAGAGCCGGTCGTCCTGGATCTTCTGCACCTCTTGGTGGCGCGCGATGATCTCCTCCGCCGTGAGGCCCCGCGAGGACTGGACCTCGACGTCCTCCGGTGCGAACTCGAGCCCGGGGACGTTCGGAGAGACCCGCTGCCACTCCACCGCCAGCGGTGCCTCGGAGAGGAGGAGGCGGAGGGCGCGACGCGTCTCCCCCGGGACGGCCGCCGGCCCCGTCGGGTAGGAGGCGTTCGCCGCGAGATCGACGACGGCCGGCGCGCGGACGTCGATCGTGTCGAGGAGCAGGCGTGCCTGGGTTTCCCCGGCGCCGCTCGGAGGCGCGCGATAGACGACGAGCGTCGAGAAGTCCTGGGCGCGCAGGAAGCGGCCGAGCACCGCGGCCCCCTCGAGCGTCCCCCCTTCGGGAGTGCGGATCTCGAGCGTTCCGCCCGGCGCGGGCGCGTACCCGTCGCGGAGTCGCGTCGCGAGCCCCGCGGCGGACCGGACCGCGGCATCCCGCTCCGGCCCATCGGCGGGGATCTCGCAGAACGCCTTCCCCGCCCCGGCCGCCAGCGCGCGTATCGCGGCGCCCTCCGCATCGAAGGGCGCCGGCCCCCCGGTGGTCACGACCTGGAGCGTCGCGGCCGGGGGGTGCAGGGCCGAGGCGGCGAGCAGGTCGGAGACCACGCGAGCCACGTCGTCATCGGGGCCTGTCAGGAGCGGAAGCACGTCGACGTACGGCGCCGCATCCGAGGCCCACAGCCTTTCCTGCCACGGGACCCCGGCAGGGCCGATCGCGCCCTGCGCGATCGCAAGCGGGACGCCCGCGGCCTTCGCCTCGGCGCGTGCGGCGAGCGAGGCGGTCTTCAGCGCGAAGGCGTACGCATCCGGCGCGAAGCCCTCATCGGGGCGGCGGCCGAGCTCGATCACGGTCACCACACCGGGGAAGGCGGTCGCCGCCTTGCGGGCGAACGCGGTCCACGCGACGAGCCAGGCCGGGTCCGGTGCCTCGGCCCCCGCGTCGGTCCGCGGGTACCGGGGGTGGTCCAGCCCCAGCACGAGCGTGACGTGCGCCCCGCGGGCGCGGGCCGCGTCGATCGCCTCCGTGAGCGACGACCAGGCCCACACGCCGGGCTCGGGCTCGACCGCGGCCCAGTCGGCCTCGAGGCGCACGTCGACGCCGCCGCCCTCCGGCAGCGCGGCCAGCGCCTGCGCGGCGGAGGCGAGAGGAAGGCTCACGCCCAATTCGAGTCCGGGCGGCGGCGGCGCGTCGGCCGCACGCGACGCGGCGACGACGAGGAGGAACGGAGCCAGCGCGATGAAGCCGGTCCTGAGGGGGGTCACCGGGGAAATGCTATAACGCGCCATTCGATGAATCGAGAGATCGTCCTCGCCGCACCGGTGCGCACGCCGATCGGCCGCTTCGGGGGCGCGCTCGCTCCGTTGACCGCGGTGGACCTCGGCGTGGTCGCGGCGCGCGCGGCGATGGAGCGCGCCCACCTCCCCCCCGACGCGGTCGGGCAGGTCATATTCGGCCATGCGCGCACCGCGGGCTGCGGCCCGAACCCGGCGCGGCAGGTCGGTTACCGCGCCGGCATCCCCGCCGAGGTCCCGGCCTACGCGATCAATCAGGCGTGCCTTTCCGGCCTCCAGGCGATCTTGGCCGCCGCACGGGCCGTCGAGCTCGGCGAGGCCGAGATCGTGCTCGCCGGCGGCATGGAGTCGATGAGCCGCGTGCCGTACCTGCTCCCGGAAGCCCGCTGGGGCACGCGCATGGGGGATCGCGAGATCGTCGACGCCATGTCGCGCGACGGATTCCTCGACCCGCTGTCCGGGATGCTCATGGGCGAGACCGCGGAGGTCCTGGCCAAGCATTACGCGATCTCACGACGGGAGCAGGACGCCTACGCGGCCCTGTCCCAGACCCGCTGCGAGGACGCGCGCCGGCAGGGACGGTTCCACGACGAGATCGTCCCGGTCGACGTCCGGGACGGGAAGAAGACCGCGGTGGTCGAGCGCGACGAGCACGCCCGGGACGGGGTCACCGAGGAGGCCCTGGCGAAGCTCGCCCCGGTCTTCGACGCCTCGGGATCGGTCACCGCCGGAAACTCGAGCGGCATCACCGACGGGGCCGCTGCCGTGCTCGTCCTGTCGCGAGAGGCCGCCGCGCGGCGCGGCATCGCGCCGATGGCGCGGATCGTCGGCTGGCGCGTCGTCGGCGTGGCCCCGGAAATGATGGGTATCGGTCCGGTCCCCGCCGTCCGGGGCGTGCTGGCGACCGCGGGAATCGCGATCTCCGACGTCGATCTCGTCGAGCTCAACGAGGCGTTCGCCGCCCAGGTCCTCGCCGTCGAGCGGGACCTCGGCCTGGATCGCGATCGGCTCAACGTCAACGGCGGCGCGATCGCGCTCGGGCACCCGATCGGCTGCTCCGGGGCGCGCGTGGTCGTCACCTTGCTCCACGAGCTCGCCCGCCGGCAGGCGCGGCGCGGGCTCGCCACGCTCTGCGTCTCCGGCGGCATGGGCGGCGCGCTGCTGCTGGAGCGCCCGTGAGCGGGCGGCACGTCCAGGTCGCCGTCGCCGGCGGGCTCGCGCGTCTCACGCTCGACCGCCCCCCCGTCAACGTGCTGACGACGGAAGTGATGGTCGAGCTGGCGGAGGCCCTGCGAGAGGCCGCCGCGCGCGAGGACGTGCGCGTCGTCCGGCTCGACGCGCGAGGGAAGCACTTTTGCGCCGGAGTCGACGTCGGCGATCACGAGGGCCCCCGCCTCGGTCCGATGATGGCGGCGCTCTCGGAGCTGTTCCTCGCGCTCGAGCGGACGCCGCAGCCGCTGGTCGCGGTCGCGAAGGGCGCGTGCCTCGGGGGCGGGCTCGAGCTCCTCTTGGGATGCGACCTGGTCGTCGCCTCGGAGACGGCGACGTTCGGCCAGCCGGAGATCAAGCTCGGCGTGTTCGCGCCGCCGGCATCGGTCCTGCTGCCGAGGCTGGTCGGCCCTCGCATCGCGCGCGGCATGCTCTTGACCGGGGAGCCGATCTCGGCCGCGCAGGCGTCGGCGTGGGGGCTCGTCCATGCGGTGGCACCGGTGGACGCGCTCGACGAGACGGCCGATGCCTTCGTGGAGCGGCTGCTCGCGCTGTCCGGCGCGGCGCTGCGCCACGCCAAGCGCGCGATCGCGGCCGCCTGCGACCTGCCCCTGCGCGACGCGCACGAGCGCGTCCACCGGATCTACCTCGAGGAACTGATGACGACGGCGGATGCGGCCGAGGGCTTGCGCGCCTTCGTCGAGAAACGCCCGCCGGTGTGGACGCACCGGTAGGGAAGGAGCGGTCATGGGCCTGGGCGCGTCGTTTTCGGGGCTGGACTACGTCGACATCGAATCGCTCCTGTCCGAGGAGGAGCGCATGATCCGCGACAGCGTGCGCGGCTTCGTCACGGACGAGGTGCTGCCGGTCATCGAGCACCACTTCCGGGAGGGCACCTTTCCGAACGCGCTCATCCCCAAGGTCGGGGAGATGGGCCTGCTCGGGGCGAACCTGCACGGATACGGCTGCGCGGGGCTCGGCGCCGTCGCCTACGGGCTCATCATGCAAGAGCTCGAGCGCGGCGATTCCGGGCTGCGCTCGTTCGTGTCGGTGCAGGGCGGCCTCGTCATGTACCCGATCCACGCGTTCGGCTCCGCGGCGCAGAAGGAGCGGTGGCTCCCGGCGCTCGCCAAGGGCGAGGCGATCGGGTCCTTCGGCCTCACGGAGCCCGACCACGGCTCCGACCCCAGCCGGATGAAGACGAAGGCGGTGCGCCGTGGGGACCGCTGGATCCTGAACGGCGCGAAGTCCTGGATCACGAACGGCTCCGTCGCCGACGTCTCGGTCGTCTGGGCGCGCACCGACGAGGGCATCCGCGGCTTCCTCGTGGAAAAAGGCGCGCCGGGGTTCACGACCAAGGATCACACAGGGAAATTCTCCCTGCGGGCCTCGGTGACCTCCGAGCTGATCTTCCAGGACGTCGAGCTGCCGGCGGACGCGCTCCTCCCGGAGTCGTCCGGGCTCAAGTCGCCCCTGCTGTGCCTGACGCAGGCGCGCTACGGCATCGCCTGGGGCGTCATCGGCCTGGCGCAGTGCGTCTTCGACGAAGCACTGCAGTACTCGAAGCAGCGGATCATGTTCGACCGCCCGATCGCCGGCTTCCAGCTCACCCAGCGCAAGCTCGCGTGGATGGGGACGGAGATCACGAAATCGCAGCTGCTCAACCTCCAATGCGGCCGCCTCAAGGAGGCCGGCAAGCTCACCCCGCAACAGGTGTCGATGGCGAAGATGAACGGATGCCGCGTCGCCCGCGAGTGCACGCACCTGGCGCGCGAGATCCTCGGGGCGAACGGGGTGGCGGACGAATACCAGACCGGCCGCCACTTCTGCAACATCGAGGCGGTCTACACCTACGAGGGGACCGACGACATCCACACGCTCATCGTCGGGCAGCAGCTCACGGGGATTCCGGCGTTCGAGTAGCGGCGGTCAGTTGCGCGAGGCGGCCTCTGCGCTGCGCACGCTGACCACGAAGCTGCGGCGGACGAGCGTGACGAACCCGTCCCCGAACAGCGGCACGAAGCGTCCGGCGGCGTTCATGTAGTCGATGACGCGGGAGCGCTCGGGCGGCATCACGATCGACAGGGTGCCCACGAGGGAGAGCCCGCCCGCGAGCGTGAGACGCACCGGGGCGGGGCGCCCCGCCTCGACGTCGCCCACCTCGGACGCGGACGATCCGGTCAGCTGGACCCAGATGATCCCGGCCTTGTTGAGCAGGAAGCTGTCCTGGCCGCAGACCAGGGGCACGAAGTCCTCGCTCGCGTCGTTGAGGAGATGGAGGACGTCCTCGGGCCGCCCCCCGGGCACGGAGTCCGTCGTGAAGACGCTGCCATCCAGGGTGCGGCCGTCGTCGAGGAGGATGCGAGCGGGCACCTCGCGGCGCGGGATCCGGTAGAGGTCCATGCCGCACAGAATCTAGGGGCCGGCGGCCCGGCGGGCAATGCCCGTCCGCGCGGTTGCCCGGAACCCCGAAAAGCTTAAGTTTTCCCGTCGAGGAGAGGGCATGCCGGTTCAGGGGAATCTCGCCACCATGTCCCTGACCGAGATCCTCCAATGGCTGGGCAATGCCGGCAAGACCGGAGCCCTGTCCATCGAGAGGAACAAGGTCGTCAAGCGCATCCTCGTGCGCGAGGGGCGGATCATGGCCTGCTCGTCGCAGGAGCCTTCCGACATGCTCGGCCACTTCCTCGTCTCTCGGGGACGGATCTCCGAGGAGACGCTGCGCAAGGCCCTCAGCGTGCAGGAGACCGACAAGACACACCTCGGCGGGATCCTCGTCGGGATGGGTGCGCTGAGCGACGACGAGCTCCGGCGGTCGCTCGAGGACAAGTCCCAGGAGACGATCTTCGGGCTCTTCGAGTGGGAGGACGCGGAGTTCCGCTTCGACGAAGGAAGCGTCGACGACGCGAACATTTACGCCGTCAACATGCGCGTCGAGGACATCCTGCTGCGCGGCGCGCAGCGCTGGGACGAGATCCAGCGCATCCGGACCGTGTTCAACGACCCGGGCATCGTCCTCGCCCGCACCGCGCGCGTGCCGCCGGCGGAGGTGTTCCGCAACCGCATGGCGCGACGGATCTTCGAGTCCATCAACGGCGACCGCACCGTCGCCGACATCCTCCTCCACGCCCACGGCTCCGAGTACCTCGTGACGAAGTTCCTGTTCGAGCTGCACCGCGCCGGATGCTGCGAGATCGCCGGGGTGCGGGCGGTCGAGCGCCCCCCCGCGCCGCCGCCGCGCCCCGCCCCGCCGGCACCGGCTCAGCAGGCACGGCCGGTGGCGGTCGCCGGCCCGCCCGCTTCGGCGGTCGCGGCCGACGGAGGGGACCTCGAGGTCGCCCGGCGCCTGCTCAATCGAGGGGAGTTCGAGGGCGCCCTCGAGATCCTCGACCGCGCCTACAAGGCCCAGCCCGGAGACGAGGCCCTACGCCGCATCCTGGCGGAGGCGGAGGCGACCTTCATCGAGAAGGCGTACCGCCACTATCTCCCCCCCGGGAAGATCGTCACCCTCGCCCGGCCGGTCGAAGAGCTCGCCACGGAGCGACTTTCCCCTCCCGAGTTCTTCCTCCTGTCGCGGATCGACGGGACCTGGGACGTCCGGTCGATCATCCAGATCACCCCCCTCCGCGAAGTCGACGTCCTGCGCACGCTCAAGCGCATGCGGGAGAACGGGGTGATCCTGCTCAAGGATTCCGATCAAGCCGCGACGGCGTGATATACTCCGGTCGCCACGGCGGCCCGGGCACCACCTACAAGCCGTTTCCTCACAATAACTTAAACGACTTCGGTGTCCCGTGAATCACCGGCGGGAGGCACCCATGACCCGGACGGAGCGCGAGGTGGTCGAGCGGTTGGGGATGCCGGGGCTCACCCGGGTCCTCAGCGACGTGCTCGATCACGCGCGGCTGGTCCGTCTGGCGAACGCGGTCGGCCTTTCCTATCCCGGCATGCGGGCGCAGTCGCAGAAAAAGCCCCGGCTCGTGACGGACCTCGCCGAGCGCGCGGCGCGCGAAGAGGCCGCCGGCCGGGCGGTCGTGCGCACGCTGCGCAAGGAAACCGCTCCCGCCGCGCGCGAGTGGTCCGGGCTGCCCGCGGAGGCCCGTTCCGGCTTTCTGAGGGACGCGGGCGGCTCGCGCAACGGCCGGCTCGGCGTGTACCTGTTCGTCGCGGCGTCGGTCGCGACCGAGCCCGACGTGGACGAGGCGATCGCCTCGATCCTCGCGACCGTCGCGCCGCCTGCGCCCGCCGCCGAGGAGGACGGCGCCCCCCGCGCCGCCGAGCCGCCGGAGAAAGAAGCACAGCGGTTGCGCAAGCGCTGCAGCGAGCTGCAGAAGAAGGTCCGTTACCTGGAAGGGCAGATCGCGCGGACGAAAGACGTGGAGAAGACGTACAAGCGCGATCTCATCCAACGCAAGGGAGAGCTCGCGGAGGCCCGGATGCTCGCCGAGCGGCTCAAGCGCGACGTCGAGGAGCTCCGCGGCGCCAAGCTGGAGCCGGCCCCCGCGCGGCCCGCGAGCACACCGGCGGCCGGTCTCGAAGAGGTGGACCGCACGCTCAAGCGCCTGCTCACGGACCAGAAGCGCATCGCGCACCGCATCGACAAGATGGCCGACGCGCCCGCACCCGCCCCTGCGGTCCCGGTCGAGACGCTCGACGCGCTCGCCGGAGCGGTCGCCGAGCTCCAGAAAGACGTCTCCGCCCTGAGGCGCGAGCGGCGCAAGGACCTGCTGGACCAGGCCAAGCGCCTCGACGAGATCGCCTCGGGGATCGAGGCGGCCCGCACCGCGGTGGAAGCGTCCCCCAAGGCCTCGCGTTCCGCGGCGAGGAAGAAGGGAGAGCCCGAGCGGGTCGGGGTGTTCATCGACG
>Ga0137436_1000012_pt1 | contig 63547 bp, 42 predicted proteins | sample EasRivERMGT119_2_FD_102328 | JGI IMG/M metagenome (GOLD analysis project Ga0137436, IMG submission 102328) | Soil microbial communities from meander-bound floodplain in the East River, Colorado, USA - East River MetaG ERMGT119_2 | ecosystem: Environmental > Terrestrial > Soil > Floodplain ...
AGGCCCGGCGCGGTTGCACGTCGAGCTGAACCGTTCCTCGCTGCCGACCGAGCAGTGCGGTGCTGGCGAGGATCGCGGGGCCCACGAGGCCGCGTGGTCCCACGCCGCTTTCGAGCACCGCCCGCCCGCATACGGTCGCCACCACGACGATCGCGGCGGGAGGGATCCACCCCACGCCCAACGACTCGTCCGCGAACGAGTCGTCCTCGACCCGCGAGAACAGCGCGGCGGCGAGCACCGCGAGCACCAGCCCGCCGTGTGCTGAGGCGAGCGTCGAGGGAAAGACGTGCGAGAGGAAGTGAAGGGGAAACAGGAGGAGCGTCGCGAAGCGCCACGGCCGGCCCCGGGACTCGGGCGACGTCCACGCGACGAAGGGCAGGAGGAAGTCGATGCCGACGAAGGCCCAGTCGACGATCGCGATCGACGGGACTGGCCCCAAGATCTCGCTTCCCGCCGGGATGTTCCAGAACCACCAGCCCGCGGCGGCGGCCGCGGTCTCCACGGCGAAGCTCGCTGCGGCCAGGAAGGCACACGCGACCACGATCCGCGGGAAGAAACGCCGCGGCGACACGCGGCTCCCCAGCCACCACGCGAGGTAGGCGACGAGGGCCCAGCCCGCCAGCTCCTGCACGCCCACTCCCGCGAACGCAGGTCCCTGCTCGTGGAACGCGTACGGGAAGGACGCGTCGAGCCCGTGCGCCGTGACGAGCCGCACTCCGATCCCGCGGACGATGCCGTACCCGAGCACGGCGACCCAGAACGCGGCGGCACGCCGCGCGGGCAGGGCCCACGCGGAGTGCGCCACGAGGACGACGAGCACCAGCGAAGAGGCGAGGGCGAGGGCGATCATCGCGTTCCTCCCGGACAACTCCGGGGCGCCTCGGAGGAGGGGTTCTCCGAGACGCCCCGGCCGGCCGGACTCCGTCGGCCTACGGTGTTGGGCCGCACGCCGCCGCCGGCGGTGGGATCGCCTTCCCCTCGCTGTCGAAGCCGAGGACGCCTTCCGCCTGAGCGTTGGAGGCGCTGACGAGCAGGTAGGCGCTTCCGGCGGGGGGTGAGTAGGCGAACAGCGTGCGCTGGCCCGCCCCGGGTGCGCCGGGGACCGAGCTCGTGTCGTGGCAGACGCTCGACTGGTGGCTGTACCACGTGCCGATCGTCCCCGCGTAGACGTTGTAGGAGGAAGCGGCGGCGCCCAAATCCTGGAATATCAGGTCGAGCCCTCCGCCGGGCCGCTTGGCCACGCGCAACTGCGGCTGGCCGGGGGCCGAGACCTCCTGGAGGCACGCGCCGACCGGGATGAGAGCGTTCGTGACGCTGACGTCGTCGATCTGCCAGCCTCCCTGATTCGTGGATTCGTCGGAGCTGAACAGGAAGCGGACGCGGACACGCTCGTTGGCGTACGCGGACAGCGAGCCGGAGAACGAGGCCCACTGCGGGAGCGTCCCGGTGAACACCGGCGCGCCGTCGGCGAACCCTTCGCCGCCGCACGCGGGGCTTCCGAGCGGACCGCCCATGACGCCGGGGTAGGTGATCGAGTCGAGCTTCGTCCAGTCGGAGTACCCGCCGGTCTCGGTCGAGACCTCGACGTATCCGCCGTCCCATCCGGGCTCCATGTCGTAGGAGGTGCGGAAGGACAACGTCGGGTTCGCGCCCAAGGCCACGGTGTTCGTCTCGAGCCCCATGCACGAGCCGTCGAGGTAGTTGCCAGTGGCGGTCGTCGCGTAATGGAGCGATGCGTTCGCGGTGTCGGCGGGACGGATCGCCCAGGTGTTCCCCGCCGTCGGTGACGGGGTCAGCTTCGCCGGGGGCGTGTCACCCGCGGAGTCGGTGTAGGTTCCCGGCGTGAGGCTGCCGCTCGATTGCTCCCCGATCCGCTTGACGTTCGCGTCCACGTTCCCGACGCCGTCCACCGCGCGGACCGCGTAGTAGTAACGGACGCCTGGGACGATGTCGCGGTCGGTGTAGCTCGTCCCGCCGACACCCGAGGCGATGAGGTTCCCCGGGCCCGGGACGAAGTGCGGGTCGGTCGAGCGGAAGACGTGGTACAGAAGCGTCCCCCCGCAGACCGACGATCCCGCCGTCCACGTCGGCACGAGCGCGCAGGCGCCGCCCGTCGCGGCCGTGACCTTTTGGATGCCGTCGAACACCGGATCCTGGTCGCACGTCCCGATCGCCGTGATCGTCTGACAGGTGGACGCCACGGAGACGCACGAGCTGCACGAGTTGGTCGAGGAGGCGACGCGGTACGCGTACTGGGCGCCGCCAAAGACCGAGTCGGTGTCGAGGAAGCTCGTCGTCGGGGCCGTGACGCTCCCGATCGGGACGAACGCCCCGCCCGACGCGCACGTGCCGGTCCGCCGCGAGACCTTGTACGCCCCCGCTCCGGCGGCGGCGGTCCACGAGACGAGCACCTGGTTGTTCGCCGGAATCGAGAGGTTCACCGTCGCGGGAGCCGGTGTTGCGGTCGCCCCGCACGCTTGGGGCGTGACCGCGACGCAGTTCGAGGCGTAGCCGTAGCACGAGTCCGACTCGCCGACGGCCTGGACCGAGTAGTAATAGGGAACCCCGGAGGCGACATCCTCGTCCTCGTAGAATGTGCGGTCGCCGCCGGTGGTCGCGATCGGCGTGAAGCCGAAGCCGCAGCCGAGCGTATTGCGGAGCACGCGGAATTTCGCCGCCCCGCTCGCGGGGGTCCAGCTCAGCTGGACCGGCGCCTGGTTCCCGCAGGCGGAGAGCGTGGACGCCGCGACCGGCGCCCCGCATCCGCCTCCCTGGTTCGACGGGTCCGCGACGGCCCCGCACGCGATGCCATGCTTGTCGAAGGCGGCGAAGATCAGGTTCGCGTGTGGCGTGCCGTTCGCCAGGTTCCCGTCGTCGTCGTCCACGAATCGATACGTCGAGAACCAGTTTCCGATCCCGCAGCCGTTGCTCGTCCCCGCCGGCGCGGGGCCCGTCACGGAGTAAGCGGACGTCGCGAGATCGCGCGTCAGGTACCAGAGGCGGTCCATGTACTGCCAGCCGGAGACCTCGGTCGGCCCCTGCGGCGAGGCGTACACGTTCCCGCCGAACCGCGAGCCGATCACGAGCTTCGCGAGGTCCCAGTTCGCCTGCGAGGGGATGATCGACTCACAGTGACAGCCATGATTCAAGGGCCCCGCACACCCGTCGATCTCGGGCCCGGCGCAGTTGTAGAAGTTCGACTGTCCGTCCGCCAGGCTCGTCGGCGCCCCCGAGATCATGTGGTTCCAGCGCGCAGGAGTCCCTGCGTCCGGCGGGTTGGGGGGCGGCGTGAGCCCCGAGCGCGAGCCGTTCGGCGCGTCGGGGTCCTGGGACGCGCTGCAACCCGCGGCGGTGCCGTGGTAGCAGAAGCGCGTGTAGTCGAGGTCGCGCACGCCGGTGCAAAGTGCCGACCCAGTCCCGTACCCCGCGCGGTTCCCCCAGTTGACGTTCGTCGGGTTGGGGAGGAACAGCCCGGGGCCGAGGCAGGAGTGCTGCCCCTGCAGGAGCGCGAACGTGTCCCCCATCGCCTCGCCGGTCGCGGATTCGGGCGCGCGCCCGGTGCCGTCGTTCTGATCGAGGCCGTGCCCGAACTCGTGGAGGAACACGTCGGGAACCTCGCCGGTGTTGTTGCAGAAGAATGGCGCGGATGTGTTTTTTTCGAAGACCAGCCGCCCCCCGGCCGTCGACTGCCAGAACGCGTTGCAGGCGGGCGGTCCGTCCGTCACCACGGGGATCACGCCATTTCCGTCCACGCCCTTCAGCCACGTGTTGTTGGGGAGGTAGGCGCGCGCCTTCTGGGCGATGAGATTGAGGTGATAGAAGGTGTTCCGCGCCGCGTGCGTGTCCCCCGCGCCGCCGCTCGTCGCTCCCGTGTCCGGCGAGGATTGACGCGTCGCGGGCGCGCAGTCGGTGTTCGTGTTGGCCGGCGGGTTGGGGTCGGAGGTGCCGAGGTCGAGATCCCCAGGCGCCGCGGCCGCCGAGGAGACCGGCCCGCAACTATCGGTGATGCGGAAGTACTTCCCGTCGAGCGAGGTCGAGCCCGCGACCGAGCCCGCCGGATACGAGAACGCACCGGCGGAGTTCGTGTAGCACGCGTTCCCCGTGCACGTGCCGCCGACGAAATTCATCGTGGCGAACGGCATCGTGATCCGCGATTCGGTCGCGGACCCGGGGACGCAGTTGATCGGGTCCGTGCAGTTGGTGAGCGTGTACACGGAGCCCTTCACGAGCGACACGTAGTCATTCCCGTCGGTGAAGCTCACGATCTCGCCGCGCTGGGCATCGACGAGCGCCTTCCAGGCACCGATCTCACCCACGCGCTCGAGGCTCACCTCGTACACGAGCCGCGGTGTCCAGCCCTGGCCGATCGGTCCGGCGTACGGCTTGTCGTCACCCGCTCCTTCGAGGATCCATCGGGGCTCGGCGATCCCCGTGACCCGGTCGTCCCCCTTGAAGCCGCCGACAAGGGACGAAAGGCGGCTCTTGGCATCCGCGAAGCTCAGCATCACCGCGGCCCGTACTCCCGCGGTGACCGCCTTCGGCACGATCCGGTCCACGCCGAACTGAACGAGGTTCCCGTGCGCGATCCGGAAGATGACGCGGGCCCCCTCGACCTCGACCCCATCGATGCGCTGCCGCAAGACGACGCTTCGGTATTCGTCGTTCGGCCCGAACGTCGTCGAGGCGGCGCTATCGAGAACGAGGTCGGAGCCTACGACCTGGAAGAGGCTCGGATACGCCGCGATCAGTGCGCGCGCCTTCGCGACCGCGTCGTCTGTGGTCGCGACCCCGGTCCACGGGATCCCGGGCCCTTCGACCAGGGCCATCCCTCCCGACCGGCGATCGACCTGGACCCGCCACTCCGACCCTGCCGTCTCGCGGAACCGCGCGACGTCCATGAGCGTGGAAGGCGCGAGCTCACCCTCCACCTTCGCCAGCGGCTCCGGAATGACCGTCGCCACGAGCGCGGCCGGTGCGATCACGCTGTCGTTCAACGAAGCTTCGTGCCGCGGCGCCATGACGGCCCACGACGGGCCGGTGGCGAGGACCGCGGCGAGCGCGCCTGCGAGGCGGCGCCTGACTGTCCCGTGATGTCTCATCTTCCCCTCCGTCTGGGCGGAAGGCCGCCCGACTGAGGAGAGTTTTCCGCGGAGGGGTTGAATAAAGCTTGAATGTGGGGGGAACTCCGAACTCTAACCTGTTGACTGTTAACCGTTTAGAGTTCAGGGGCTCATGCGGTCGAGGGCGCTCAGGCGCACGTCGACGTCCTTCCGGAGCGGGCCGGAGCCGGCCAGATCGCGGGCGCGGAGGAGGACCTCGCGGGCGCCGGCGAGGTCCCGCGGCCCGACCACGAGCGCCCGCGCCAGCTCGATCCGGCACTCGACCGCGACCGGGCCGTCGGCGCACTGCCGGAGCGACTCGATCGCGCGCGACGCGTCCCCGGCGCGAAGCGCCGCCCGTCCGATCTCGTAGCGGGCGACGGGATCTCCGGGACGAAGCGCCAGCGCCTCGGAGAAGCGCTCGGCGGCCACTTCGTGCGCGCCGCGCAGATCGAGAAGTCTGCCGAGAGCGACCAGAAGATCCGGATCGCGCACGCCGGCCGCGTAGGACGCGGCGAGGGCGGCCTCGGCACCGGCGTTGTCCCCCTGCGACGCCGCGAGCGACGCAAGCTCCAGGCTCGCCTCGACCGATCGCGGGTGGGCATGCGCGAGGCGCTCAAGCTCCGCCCGCGCGCCGGCCGCATCCCCCTTCGCCCGCAAGACGTCCACGTAGGTGAGGCGAATGAACTCACTGCGCGGGTCGGCGGCGAGCGCGCGGGAGAGCGCGTCCTCGGCCTCGCGGATCCGCCTCATCGCGAGGAGCGCCTTGGCCTCCGTGTGCCAGAGCCTCGGGCCGGCGGAGGTTTGCGTCGAGTACGGACGCACGCGTTCGTAGGCCGCCTTCGCATTCCCGCGCTCGAGAGACTCCTCTGCGTCTTCGATCGCGAGGAATCCGGGTAGGCCGTCCTTCGGATCGAGTCGCGCACCGGCGGCTCCCTTTCCCGCCCCCGAGGCGAGGTAGCCGAGAGACGCGAGCTTCTCGAGCAGCTCGCGGCTCTCCTCGTCGTCGCCGAGTTGAGGCGGCGGCTCGGAGGCGTCGCCGAGGCGGGCGGCGAGCGCCGCGAGCTTGGTCCTCATGTCCGAGACGATCTCGCTCTTCTCGGCGGCGAGATCGTGCGCGTCGGCCGGATCGTCGCGGCGCGCGTACAACTCGGGGCGCGGCGCATCGACGAAGTGCCACTCGGCGGTCAGAAGACCGCGGAGCGGCGCCCAACCGGAGTCGTAGAGCGGGTGCAGCGTTTCCTCCCAGAGTGGATCGTGCGGGGCTTGGCGGGAACCTCTCCACAGTGGGACCAGACTTTCCCCGTCGGCGCCTTCGAGCGTCGCACCTGTTAGATCCGCAAGCGTCGGCGCGAGATCGACGAGCCCGACGGTCTCAGAGACGACCTTCCCCTTCGGGATGCCGGGTCCGGAGACCAGCAACGGAACGTGGAGGACGCCGCGGTGGAGCGTGTACCCGTGCTGCCTTTCGCCGTGCTCTCCCAAGCTCTCGCCGTGATCCGACGTCGCGATCGTGACGAGCGCCCCGCTCGCGCGCTCCGAAGCGACGCGGCGGATCTCCCCGAGCGCCGCGTCGGCGAAGGCGATCTCGGCGTCGTAGCCGCTCCCCGGATGCCGCCCCGCGAACGGCTCGGGGGCGACCCAGGGCTTGTGCGGGTCGTAAAGGTGGACCCAGAGGAAGAACGGCGGTTTGAGTTTCGGGAGCACCTGCGCGACCGAATCGGCGATTTGGCTCGCTCCGCGCTCGACGTACCCGAATGCGGCCTTGTCCCCCACGCGCTGGTTGTCCTCGTAGACGTCGAAGCCGGCGTCCAGGCCGTACGCACGATCGAGAACGACCGACGCCACGACGGCGCCGGTCGCGTACCCGCGCGCGCGCAGCGCCGCGGCGAGCGTCGTGACTCCTCCGTCGAGGCGGAAGAGGCCGTTGCCGCGCACGCCGTGCCGCGGCGGCAGGCGCCCGGTCAGGATCGTCGCGTGCGACGGGAGCGTCAGCGGCACCTGCGACCGCGCCGCGTCGAACCGCACCCCCTCCGCCGCGAGGCGGTCGAGGGTCGGCGTCTCCGCGTCACGGGCGCCGTAACAGCCGACGTGGTCCGCGCGGAGCGTGTCGATCGTGACGAGGAGGATGGAAGGTGGGGGAGATTGGGGGCGCGCGCAGCCGCACAGCGCCACGAGCACGGTGGCCGCAAGCTTGTGGGGTCGCCAGCCGGATCTCGGCGCCAACTCGTTGAACTGCGGCGGTTTGGGCTCAACGGTGATGGCGACGTCCGACACGTGCGCGGCGGGCGGTGCTCCGATCTCGGCCTCGGCGACTTCGTTCCGGGGCGAGGTGACGATTTCCTCGACGGAATGCGGTGGTTGCTCGTTCGCAACTTCGGGCGGACTGGGCTCACCGCCGACATCCCCCACAATCTCGCGGCCACCGTGGGTCATGCGACGGACGGGGGCTCGGCGAGACGCGCCGGGCGCGCGACCGCGGAGCGGACGGCGAGGACCAACACCGCGATCGCGATCCCAGGCCACGCCGCCACCCACCAGGCGTCCGCGAGCACGCCGCGTCCCGATGCGACGATCGCGCCGAGCGACACCGCGGGCGGGGGCGAGCCGACGCCCAAGAACGACAGCGCCGCCTCCAGGCGGATCGTGTCGGCAAAGCGCAGCGCGGCGGTCACCGCGACCGCCGGCTCGAGCGCAGGCAGAAGGTGCCGCACGACGAGGCGCGCCGGCGAGCACCCCGCAGCGCGCGCGGCGAGGATCCCCTCCTGCCCCCGCAGCGAGCGGGTCAAGGCGCGTACGAGGCGGGCGAGCGACGGCCACGTCGTGAGCCCGACGACCGCGACCACGAGAAGGGTCGAGGGGCCGAACAGCGCGGCGCACAGGAGATAGACGAGAAAGCGCGGTGTCGCGAGGAGCACGTCGGTGAGTCGCATGAGGATCGCCTCGCCGGGGGGACGCGCGAGCCCCGCCGCGGTCCCGATGAGGACGCCGAGGAAGAGCGCGACGGCGACTCCCGCGCCCGCGACCAGCACGGAATGGCGCGCGCCGCGGAGCATCCTGTCGAGGAGATCGCGTCCCAGCCCGTCGGTGCCGAGCGGGTAGTAACGGGCCACGGGCCGCCCGGCGAGCTCCGCATCGGGGAGGAAGACCTCCGCGCCCGCGCGGCGTCCCGCCCAACCTTCGTTCACGCGGGCGAGCGACGTGACGACGCGGATCCCGCCCGCCCGAAGCGGCACGATGTGCGCCCGCGTCAGCGGCGGCAGGTAGCGGGCCCCGGCCGGATCGTCGTCGGGACCGGCGTCGCGTGAAAGCAGGAACGGTCCTGCGAGCGCCAGCGCCAGCACGACGGCCGCAGCGGGCCTCACCGGTGCTCCGCCGCGAAGCGTGGGTCGAGAAGCGCCGACGCGAAGTCCGCGAGCAGACCTCCGAGCACGACGGCGAGCGCGCCGACGAGCGTGCATGCGAGCACGAGCGGCTCGTCGCGCGCGAGGAGCGCGTCGTACGCGAGCCGCCCCATCCCGGGCCATGCGAACAGGACCTCGACGACGACGCTTCCCGCGACGACCCCCTGGATTGAAAGGCCGACGATCTGAACGACGGGGAGGAGCACGCTGCGGAGCGCGTGGGTCATCGCGACCCGCGCGCGACCCGCCCCGCGCGCGCGCGCCGCAGCGACGAAGGGGCGCGCGAGCGCCGCGCGCATCTCGTCGCGGACGTAGAGGCTCATCCCGGAGGCCATCGGGAGCGCGAGTGCCGTGCACGGCAGCACGAGGTGCCGGAGCGCATCTCCGATCCGCGCGAGCGGACCGGCCGCCTCCGCGTCGATCGAGCGCATCTGGGAGACCGGAAGCCAAGGCAGCGCGATGGAGAACGCGGCGACGAGCAGCAGTCCCATCCAGAACGACGGAAAGGAGTAGACGAGGGCTGCGGCCCCGCTCGACGCGCGGTCGAGCCACCGGGAGCGGGACATGGCCGTGGCGCATCCGACGGCGATGCCGACGACGACCTGGACCAAGAGCGCCAGGCCGGTCAGCGCGAGCGTGTTCCCGAGCGCCTCGGCAACGAGCCCCCCCACGGGCCGCCGCAGCTGGAGGGAGAAGCCGAGGTCGCCGCGAAGGAGGCCGAGAATCCAGTCGATGTAACGCACCGCCATGGGCCGGTCGGCGCCGAAGAGCACCCGGAGCCTCTCGGCCGCGTGCGGCGGGAGCCCCTGGAGGGACAGCTCGTCGAACGCGCGGCCGGGAACCGCCTGGACGAGGAGGAACGCCAGCGTCGCCACCCCCCAGGCGACGACGATCGCGGCGGCCAGGCGGCGGAGGAGCAGACGCGACACGGGCGGCTATTATCGGGCCATGAGGGGAAGGATCCTGCGGGCCGGTGTCGGCCTCTGCTTTCTGTTGGTCCTCGCGTGCCGCGCCCCCGAGCGGTTGGGCGGCCGCGTCGTCATCGGAATCCGCGCCGACCCGGGAACGGTCAACATCTACACCGCGACCAACGCGACCGCGCAGGAAGTCGCCGATCTCCTCTTCCTCAGGCTCGCCGACGAGCGGGACGACGCCGCGAAGGGGCCGCCGACGCTGGCGCCGTCGCTCGCCCAGTCGTGGGAGTGGAGAGACGACGGCCGGGAGCTCCGCGTGCGCCTCGACCCGAAGGCGAAATGGAGCGACGGAAAACCGATCACAGCGGAGGACGTCGTCTTTTCCGATCGCGCCGCGCGCAGCCCCGAGGTCGGCTGGGCGGGAAGCGACGTGAAGGAGCTGATCTCGGACGTCGCCGCCCCGGATCCCTCGACCGTCGTCTTTCGCTTCACGAAGGCCTACCCCTATCGCCTCCTCGACGCGTCCGAGGGAAACATCGTCCCCTCCCACGCGTGGGGGACGATTCCGCTGGCCGACTGGACGAAGCACGCCTTCGTCGAAGCGCCGGCGGCGAGCGGGCCGTTCCTGCTCGGGCGCTACGTCCCGAAGGAGCAGCTCACGCTCACGCGCAACCGCTCGTATGTGAAGGCGCCGCTCCCGCACCTCGACGAGGTCGTGTTCCGGATCCTTCCCGACATGGAGACCCTCGTCAACGAGGTGATCGCGGGCGGCGTGGACGTCGTGCCGAACATCTCGGAGGAAGCGGCCAAGCGTCTCTCTGGCCGCGACGACGTGCGTGTCGTGCGCGCGCCCGACCTCTCCTACACGTTCGTTTGCTGGAACACGAGCCGGGCGCCGTTTTCGGATGTCGGCGTGCGCCGCGCGCTGACTCTCGCGATCGACCGCGGGGCGATCATCGAGACTCTGGCTCCGGGGACCGGGCGACCCTCCTACAGCCCCATCCCGTCGGCGCTCTGGGCGCACGATCCCGGCGTCGAGCACCTCGACTACGATCCCGCGGGGGCGGCTGCGCTCCTCGAGAAAGCCGGATGGATCGACAAGGACGGCGACGGGATCCGCGAGAAAAACGGAAAGCCCTTCCGCTTCGAGCTGGAGACCAATCAAGGCTCGGCGCTTCGGGGAGCGGTCGTCGAGATGATCGTGGGGCAGCTCCGGAAGGCCGGCGTCGTCGCGGTCCCGCGGCTCTACGAGTTCGGGGCTTCGAACGAGAAGCACAGGAAGCACGACTTCGACGCCTTCGTCGGAGGGTGGAGGGAATCGACGAAGGTGGACTTGAAGTCGGTCCTCCACTCCGAAGCGCGCGAGAACGGGTACAACTTCGGCCTCTACGCGAACCCGGAGCTCGACCACCTCATCGAGAGCGCGCGCGAGGAGCAGGACGTTGCCGCCGCCCGCGACCTGTGGAGCCGCGCGCAGCGCATCGTCGCGCACGACCAGCCGTTCACGTTCCTCTTCGAGGCCGACCGGCTCCACGCCGTCCGCAAGGGGCTCGCCGGATTCCACCCGACCTTGCGGAGCGCTCTGACCGGACTCGAGGAGTGGCGTTGGGAGCGCTGACCGAAGCCGTCATCGGCGCGAAGCTCCTCCCGCCCGCGGCGCGTTTCGAGCACCTCGCGCGGCCGAGGCTCTCCGCGCGCTTGGCCGAGAGCCTCGACGCCCGCGCCACGGTCGTCGTCGCGGGGGCCGGCTACGGGAAGAGCACGCTCGTCGCGCGCTTCCTCTTCGAGTCGGAGATCGACGGGGTCTGGTACGCGCTCGATCCCACGGACCGCGACCCGTGGTCGTTCTTCCGGTACCTCGTCCACGGCATCCGCGCACGCGTCCCGGAGTTCGGCCTGCGCACCTCGGGGCTCTGGGAGTCGCTGAGGTACCGCGACGATCAGGTGGACCGGTTCGTGGACGTCTTCATCCGCGACCTCGAGGAGTCGCTCGGCGGGCGCCTGGTCCTCGTCCTCGACCGGGTGGAGTGCCTCGATGGGGGCGAGGCGGGTGTCGCCGCCCTCCGAAGGCTTCTGACGTACCTCCCCGGCTCCCTCCATCTGATCCTCGTCGGACGGTCGCTCCCGAAGCTCGGCATTCCGGGGCTCGCGGCGGAGGGGGCCGTGCGGATCCTCCAGGCCGAGGAGCTGCTCTTCACGCACGAGGAGACGCGCACGCTGCTCGTCGAGCGCTTCGGGCTCGACCTTGCCGCCGAGACGCTCGCCCAGGTGCACGAGCGGACGCGCGGCTGGGTGACCGCGCTGCAGCTCCTGCGGCAGACGGCGCGCCTATCGGAGAAGGCCGCGATCCCGGCGGACCTGCTCGCGCGGACCGAGACCGAGATCTTCGAGTACTTCAGCGAGGAGGTCCTCGCCGCGGAGCCTCCCGAGACGCGCGCGCTTCTCCTCGCCGCGTCGGTCCCCGCCGTCCTCGACCCCGAGGTCGCCGCCGACGCGCTCGGGCGACCTTCGATCCGCGCTCAGCTGGAGCACCTCCGCGAGCGGCGCCTGTTCCTCTCCCGGCTCGAAGGCGGAGGTGACCTTCACGCCTTCGACCCGCTCTTCCGGGACTTCCTCCTCGGAAAGCTCCGGGCCGAGCAGGGGGAGCGCGGCGTCGCCGAGCTGGCGCGCGCCTTCGGGCTCGCGTACGCGAGGCGCGGGGACGATCTCCAGGCGCTGTCCTACCTCCGCCAGGGCCGGGCCGACGCGGATGTCCTCGAGCTGCTGCGCACGCGCGGCCGCGCGCTCTTGCGCGCGGGCTCGCTCGATGCGGTCCGCGAGGCGGCCAGCGTGGGCCGCGCGCCCTTCCTCGACGATCTGCTCGGCGAGGCGTGCCGGCTGCGCGGGGACTTCGCCGCCGCGGTCGGGCACTTCGAGGCCGCCGTGCGTGGACCGGAGCCTGCGGGCGCGGAGGCGCTTCAAGGGCTCGCGTACTCGCTCCTGCGCATGGGCGAGACGGGCCGCGCGGAGGAGACCGCGGAGCGGGCGTTGGCGCTCGTGGTCAACGACCCCGGCCTCTCCGCGCGCATCCTCAATACCCTGTCGATCGTGCGCTACCGCACCGACCGCACCGACGAGGCGATCGCCGGATGGCAAGACGCGCTCGCGCGGGCACGCCAGGCGCGGGACGAGCACCTGACGCGCATGATCGCGCACAACCTCGGCCTCCCCCACGCGGCGCGCGGCGACCTCCTTCGCGCGACGGAGTGCTTCCGCATCCTCACCTCCGACGCGAGCCCGCGCGTGGGGCCGGAGGAGGGCACGGCGTACCTGAACCTCGCCCGCATCGCGACCTTGCGCTGCGAGCTCCCGCAGGCGGCGCGCCTTCTCGACGACGCGTGGGAGATCCAGCGGAAGTGGGGCCTCCGCGGCCTCGCGGCGGACGTCCTCGAGGCGGAGGGGAATCTCCTGCGCGACTCCGGCGAGGCCGAAGGGGCCGCGGGCCGCTACGCCGCCGCGCGCGCCGCCTACATCGAGCTGGGCCAGACGGAGCCCCTCGACAGCCTCGGCGAGGAGGAGGCGCTCCTCACCGCGCGGCGCGGCGAGATCGACCGCGCCGAGCGGGCGGTCCTCGAGATCCTCGAGCGCTCCCGTCAGTCCGGCCGCTCCGAGGCGATCGCCTCGGCCCTGCTCACGCTCGGAGAGATCCGCGCGCGCTCTATGTCACCGGCGGCCGCGATCGCGTCTCTCGAGGAAGCGCGCGACCGCTTCGCCGCACTCCCCCGCGCTTACCAGGAGTGCGCCGCCTGCCTCTGGCTCGGCCTCGCGCACGCGAAGACGGGGAACGATCCCGAAGCGAAAGCCGCCGCGAATCGCGCGCTGCGCCTGTCGGCGGAGTTCGACTACGCCGGTCTCGTGAGGCGCGTGGGCGAGGTCGATCCCCGCTTCGGGACGCTCGTCGGCACGGCGCCGGCTGCCGAGAAGCCTCTCCCCCTCGCCGGCCGTCTCGGTGTCTCGGCCGCCGATCTCACCGTCCGCCTGCTCGGTCCGGTCGAGGTCTACCGCGACGAGGACCGCAAGATCCCGGCGAGCGCGTGGCGCCTCCGCCGCGCGCTCCGCGTCTTCTGCTATCTCGCCGCCGCCCGCAACCACCGCGCGACGAAGTCCCGCATCGCCGACGCCGTCTGGGCCGACGCAGCCCGCCCGGTCGTCGAGAAGAACTTCCACCCGACGATCTCGTTCCTCCGCAAGGCGCTGAACCACGGCCACGGTGTTGCGAAGAACTTCATCCTCTGCGAGAGCGGCGCGTACGCGCTGAATCCCGACTACCGCTACGACGTGGATGTCGAGCGGTTCGAGCGCGGCATCGCCGCGGCGCGCGACCAGAAGGCGAGGGGCGAGCTCGAGCCGGCGCTCCGCTCCTTCGAAGACGCCATCGCCCTCTACCGCGGTCCCTTCCTCGAGGAAGACGGCGAGGAGTGGATCGAGGCACCCCAGGCCCACTACGAATCGCTCTTGGACGTAGCACTCCGCGAGGCGGCGGACCTAAACGCCAGGCTCGGCCGCCCCGAAGGATCGGTGCCCCTCCTGGAGCGGCTCGTCGAGCGGCACCCCGCCGACCAGGCCGCCTCGATCCAGCTCATGCGGGCCTTAGGCGCGCTCGGGAGAAAGGCGGCCGTCGAGCGGGAGTACCGCCGCCTCTCCGCCGGCGGCGGCGTGCGCCTCGAGACCGCGCAGGCGTTCCGCGAGATCCTCGCGCGTGCGGAGCGCTGAAGGCGCCGTATACTTTTTGGCAGTCCGGGGGGTCGATGCGACTTGTAACGGCCTGCGGTCTCGCCGCGCTCCTGGCGTCGACATCGGCGCTCGGAGGCCCCTACGTCACCGAGCCCTCCGGCATCCGCTGGAACGACGTCGGGGGCGTGCGGTGGAGCGATGTCGGCGGCGTCCGCTGGAGCGACGTCGGCGGCGTCCGCTGGAACGACGTCGGCGGCGTCCGCTGGAGCGACGTCGGCAACACGAGCTTCACCGACGCTTCCGCGATCCACTGGAGCGACGCCACCGGAATCCGCTTCACCGATGCGAACGCCGTCACCTTCGACGGCGCGGGAGTGAGGGGCCAAGCCAGCATCGACCTGCCGCTGCTGCGCCTCCTGTCCGACCTCCCCGACTCATCGGAGATCGACGTCGTCGTCACCTACTTCGACCGCCCGACCGCCGCCGATCTCGCCGCCCTTCAAGCGCGCGGCGTCTTGGGCGGCACCCTCATGCGCCGCCTCCCGATGGTCGTCGTTTCCGCGACGAAGCAGCAGATCCGCCAGCTCACGCTCCTCCCGCACGTCCGCTCGGTCTTCGCGAATGCGTCGCTGTCGCTCTTCGATCAAGACAGCGCCAACCTCATCGCCGTGCCGGAGGCCCAAACCGATCCCGACGTCCGCGGCCAAGCCCCGGGCCATCTCACCGGACAAGGCGTCACGATCGCCGTGATCGACACCGGGATCGACGGCAGCCACCCGGATCTGCCGTACGGATCCAAGCTCGCCGGGAATGTCCGCCTCAACGGCTCGATCCCGGGCGGCATCGGCTTCGTGCCGCCGTCCACGGTCGAGGGCGTCACCAACACCGACCTCGTGCTCGGCCACGGCACCTTCGTCGCCTCGTTGGCGGCGGGAACAGGGCAAGCGAGCGGCGGACTCTACGCCGGCGTCGCTCCCGGCGCTTCCCTCCTGGGTCTCTCCGCCGGCGACGTCTTCATCGTCAACATGCTCGAAGGCATCGACTACGTACTCGACCACGCGCAGGCGATGAACATCCGCGTCGTCAACTGCTCGTGGGGGACGGAAGGGTGGTTCGACCCCGACGACCCGGTCAACGTCGGCACCCGCGCCCTGTACGACGCCGGCATCAGCGTCGTCTTCGCCGCCGGGAACCACGGCCCCTCCCCCGACACGCTCAATCCGTATGCGGTGGCACCCTGGGTGATCGGCGTCGGCTCGACGAAGAAGGACGGATCGACCTCGTCGTTCTCCTCGAGGGGGGTCTTCGAGGAGCTCCTCTACCACCCGACGCTCGTCGCCCCGGGCGAGGGGATCGTCGCCGCGAAGGCGGGCCTCGTCGAGCACGTGGGAGGAACGGCCGGCGTTTTGGATCAGGCCGCCGGACAAACGATCCCAGCCCCGTATCAAGGCCACTACACGGTCTCGAGCGGCACGTCGTTCGCCGCCCCGCACGTCGCCGGAACGATCGCGCTGATGTTGCAGGCAACACCGGACCTCACCCCGGGCGAGATCCGACGCATCCTGCAACAGACCGCGACCCCGACGCTTCTGAAGGGCCGCGGCGAGGTCGGCGCCGGCCGCCTCGATGCCTGGGCGGCGGTCGCGGCGGGCGTCCACCCGGACAGAACGTTCGGTGGCCACCTCGCGAGCTGGCTCGACCAGCGCGCCTACGAAATCGATCACCAGACACCGGCCACGACGAGCCACCTCCTGCCGGCAGGCCAGACGCTCTCGATTCCGCTCACCTTCGCCGCAAACGACCTCACGTCCGACCTCGACCTCGCGTGGGGAAATGCCGGCACCGTCGTCGACATCGATATCCGGGTCCTCGATCAGGTCGGCGCCGAGATCGCGCGCTCCGCGACGATCAACGGCGCGGGCCTCTTCGGCCGCATGGAAGGCGTCCACCTGGACGGCCACCTGCCGCCGAGCGCCACGCTCGTCGTCGAAGCGAAGCCCGGCACGACGCTGGCGGACGAAACCTTCTACCTGCACCGCCAAACCGCACGCGCCACGCGCACCGCCTACCCCGACGTGGACGCGCTCGCCGCCGCCGACCGATCGATCATCGACCGCGCCGTCGTCGCCCGCGTGATCGACGGCCGCGGCGCGCAATTCGAAGCGACGAGCAACCTCACCCGCGCGGAGATGGCGAGGAGCCTGTCGCTGATCGCGGGAGTTCAGCAGCGGGTCCCGGGAACGAGCACATTCGCCGACGTCTCCGCCCTCGACGCCTCGTTCCCCTACGTCGAGACGATCGCCGGCACGCGCGCCAAGCGAACGCTGATGACGTGCAACACCGCGAACGCCTTCCGCCCCGGCGACGCCGCGACGCGCCTCGAATTCGCGATCGCCGCGGTCAAGGCCGCGAACCTGGAAGCTCAAGCCCTGGCCCGCGCCGGCGCGCGCGTCGGCCTCGCCGACGACTTCCTGATCCCCGACCCGCTCAAGGGCTACGCCGCCGTCGCCCTCGAGCGCGCTCTCATCGATCCCGTCATGACCGAGCTGGGCTGGAGCTTCGCACCGGACGCCGGGGCGTCGCGCCTCGCCGCGAGCAAGGGCCTGCTCCAGCTCCGCGACATCCTCGCCGGCACCGCGGTCTATGCGGCGCCGCCGGTCGTCGAAGAGCAACCCACGGTGGAGTTGCTGCGCTTCCCGACGCGGCGGCGCCCGTAATTAATGATTCTTTATTCCGCGAGCTCGATGGGACCCATCGCCGGCGGTCGGCGGGCGCTCAGAAACCGACGCACCGCCTGCTCAAGTGGGCGGCTGTCATGTTGGCGATTGACGAAGGCATCGCAGCCCGTGTCGAAAGCGGCCTGACGCGTCTCGCGCGCGGCCACGACGAGCACCGGCCGATGCCGGCGAAGGGTCTTCATGTCCCGGCACAGCTCGAGGCCGATCACGGTGTCGACGTAGATCAGCACCAGGTCGGGCTCCCGGCGGATGAGCTGGCGGAGCGCGTCCGGCCCGTCCTCGGCCGTGAAGGCCGTGGCGCCCTGCGCCTCGACGAGCTCGCGGAGGCGGAGGAGACGCCCTAGACCGCTCGCGGCGATCAGGACGACGGCGTTCATGCTTCTTCCACGCCTATCCGGTACGGGGCGGCGACTCTCCCGGCAACGAGGCTTTTCGTAACTGGGGGTCAGTTCACCGTCAAGGGCGCCGTTCCGTGCGAGAGCAAGTCGCCGTTGGGATGGGCAATCACGACGTCCACGTGGTAGTCGCCGGCCTTCAGCGTTCCGGCCGGGACCGTCTCGAGCATGTCCTGGCAGGACACGCCCTTGCCGCGGTCCTCGAGCTTGAGCGGGACGGGCGAGAACGTGTGGACCTTCTCGCCCGTTTCCGACCGGACGCTGCGCGAGACCACGACGTCGCCCCCGACGGGGCTCTTCCCGTACACGCAGGCGGACCAGTAGAAGACCAGCTTGTCGGACGGTGCCATCTCCCCGACGAGCAACGCCTCGAAGCCGTTCCCGGGGCCCAGCATCTTGCCGAGCCGCGTGCTCTCCGCCTGCTCCTTCGGGTTCGCGCGCAAGAACAAGCCGCCGGGAACGACGCGCCCCATGATCGGGCCGCGCAGGATCAACAGATCCTCGAGCACGGCCGGCACGAGGAAGTCGGTCTTCGCGGCGACGATCTGCTCGCCCTTCGCATCGGTGAGCACCACGGTCAAGTCGTACTGCCCGGCCGCCAGCGCGTTGTCGCCCAGCAGCGTGACCGATCGCGTCGTGGCGCCTCCGGCGGGCGGATCCACGTGGATCTTCCGCTTGTAGTCGTCGACCTGCATGTTGTCGCGACGCAGAACCGCGCTGACGTCGATGTCGGCGCCCGCGGCGCCGACCGGTGCCGGGAAGTTGACGGCGAGGAGCGTGTCCCACTTGCTCGCGCCGGCCGGGACCGCCGGGAAGGCGTACGCCCGGACGAGCGGGCGCTCGAACGCGCCGGGATCGACGTAGGCGGCGCCCAACCGCGCATGCTGCTTGTTCGCCTCGCTGAACAGCTGGACCATCTCGGGCGCGCGGAGCGAAACCTCCGGCCGGGTCGTCGCCAGCGAGAACTTCTGTGGCTTCTTCCCTGCGACGTCATCGATGTACGCCCCGACCGTGTAGCGGCACGACAGGTCGCGCTGGGCGCGGCGGTAGGGAAGCGACAGATCGTTCGAGAACGTCGGCATGCGCCCGCCCGACTTGTTGGCGAGCCGCGTCAGCGCGTCGCCGGCGCCCGAAGTGAGCAGATCCGGCTTCGCCGGGTAGATCACGCTGCGCGTCGCCGCCGCGTGCGCGGCGACCTCGTCGAAGTAGGTGAGCCGCACCTCTTCCCCGACCCCCGAGGCCTGGGAAAAGAGAACGACCGCCTTCGCACCGTCGTAGCTTCCCAGCACGTCCATGAGCGTCGAGATGCCGGCGAAGTACCCCTGCCCGCTCACCCCCGCGGGGTATTCCCGGGCCCACAGCGTGACGTCGTGCTTCATCCGCTCCAGCGCCTGGATCGCGCGCCTCACGTCCTTGGTGAACCGCTGCTCGACGCGCACCTCGGAGGTGAGGGCGACGATCATGACTTCTTCTTCCGGGGTCTTCGCCATGCGCAACATGTCCTCGGCCGCGTCGATCACCTGCGGGTGCATCAGCACGTCGAGGAACGAGTAGTCGAACGCGAATACCACGCGCCGCTTCACCTGGGGCGCGATTGGCGCCGGCACGGCCGCGCCTTCCTTCAGCGGCACCGGATCGTCGATGGCGCCCAAGGGGCAGCTCACGTCGACCGTGCTCACCTTGAGCGGGTCGCTTCCCAGCTTCATCGTGAACTCTTCCGCCTTGAGGTCCGGCACCGTCTTGCCGCTCTTGTCGAGGGCCAGCGCTTCGATCTGGAAGAGCGTGACCTTGACGTGCGCCTCGCCGGCGGGGCTCGGAGACGGTTGCTGCGCGAGGAGGAGCGAGGGCGCGCCGAGTACGACGACGACAAGGAGGATCGGAAGGAAGCGTCTCACGGTGTGTTCTCCAATGACGGCCAGAAAAAAGAGGCGGGAGCATAACACCGCGAATCGCGCCAACCTAGCTACGTATCGAGCACCGGATACTCGAAGTAAAGGTCTGTAAACACACAACGATCGAGGAACTTGTTCCACGCGGCCGTCGGGACACCCGTTGGCTTGGGCGGCTTGTCGGTGTCCGTCTGGAACACTCGGCCTTGCGTCTTCTTCGTGAGTGCGGCCTTGATGGAGGGCAGCGGATGTCGCCACGGCTTTGGCTTGACGGCGAGCGCCCACTTGTTCACCGCGGTGATCATCGCCGTGAACTCCGCCGCGGCCGCGGTTCCAGTGGCCATCCACGACAGGTTCGGATGCGAATCGTCCACCTTCCCTGCGAGCGTGGCGTTATGACTACCGTGGTGACCGACTTTGTACAGCACGGTCCGAGCGAGCAAATCGCGTGTTGTCACCTTGTGCGTACCGTCCTGCCATTCCAGGTCCTTCCACGAGATCCAATTCCCGCGCTGCGCGTCAGCCGCAAAAAACAAGACCTTCTTTGACTTGGGGAGCTCGAACGCCAGCACGAGGCTGGTGTTGTTGATCCCTTTGTTCAGCTGCAGCGCGAGCTCTTCGGCGGAGAAAAGCCACTCGTCGTCGATTCGACGCCAGGCCGCGTTGTCGGGTACTTGGATCTTATCGTTGTCCTCGTTGGGACCAGCCGGCGCATTGCCGTAGCGCTTCACATAGAACGCCGTCGGATCGCTGAACGCCGATCGGAACGACTCGCTGTAGCGCCCAGCGAACGGAGCCGACTGCGGGGCCGCGCCGGCGCCCACGGCAGCGGCGAAGGTCAGGCCCGACGCGTCGCCGGGGAATCCCTCGCTGCCGTGCGGGTCCTCATCCTTGAGCAACTCCTCGTCCCGCGGCGGACCAAGCACGAACGTTCGGATGTTGGTGCCCGGAACCATGACGGGGCCGTCGCCCGGGTTGAGATACAACACGCCGCGATTCTCGGCGGCCTTGTCCTTGACGAGCTTGATGCCCTGCTTGTTGACGGACTTTTCAGGGTCTGCCGCTGCGAGCATCTCGCCGGCGTTCATTCTCTCTTGCGTGCCGCCGAGCTCGAATGCGAGCAGGTTGTCCACCGTCTCGACGGCGGATGCGCCGCCGGCGAGCTTCAGCCGGTTGCGCGCGGCGATGAGGCCCAGCAGCTGATCGTGGTGGCGCTCGCGAAGCTCGTTCGCGAGATCGTCATCCGGATTCTCGGTCCACGCCAGCCACGCTTCAGCGATGGTGAATACCTTGAAGTACGGCTCCTTCTTCTTCCAGATGCCGTTGAGATGATCTTGATGCTCGTGCGTAAGCACGACGAGATCGAGTGCGCCGCCAGTCGCCTCGACGATGCTGTCGATCGTCTCGTCGATGGAAAGCGGTCGGTTGTGTATGACTTCCGGGGAACCGGGTTTGTACCCGCAATCGATCACGAGGTACACGGGATCGCCACCGCCATCTCGTGGGCACGCGATCAGAAAGCAATCACCATGCCCCTGTCGATACATGCGGACGGTCACCCCGTTCGGCGGAGGGACGAGCTTCGCCATGGTCAGTCCTCCTCGATGCGGTGCAGGAGCGCGAACGGTTCGGCACGCACTCGCTTCTCGGCTGTCGCGTAACTGTCGCCGATGCCCGAATCGAACGCGTTACCCACGGCCTCGGTGCCATCTCCGACCAGGAAACGTCGCATGCGTTCGAGCTCGTGGTCGCTGGCGATGGTTCCCGGCGTTCGGATCACACGACGAACGACCGAGGTCCGCGGATCGATGAGCACCGTGCAGCCGGCGCGGTAGATGAAATCCGGGGGCAATTCTGCAACGACATGCGTGCGGTCATCCTGTTGTTCCTGAACCTTGGGATCGAAGTAGCCACGCCGCCGCTGCGTGACCTCGATCACGAGGTCGGTGCGGACCGTACCGTCGATCGTTCGTCGCAGCGCCGGACGGACCGAGTGCACTTCCATCGCGGGGTCGCCGGTGCCACTGCTGCGATAGACCGTGAGAGGCGCATCTTGATCTTCGATGACGAGCCCGAACAGCGTCGCGTAGTCGCGACCGAACGTATCGCCGGCGCGAAGCCATTGCCACAAGCCGGTGCGAGCGTGTGCCATGTTTTGCCAGACGACGAATCGATCGCTGTCGAGATTCCAATTCTGCACGACTTGGGGAATGAAGCCGCGCAGATACTTCTGAAGGTCCTGGTTGGTGTGAACGAGCTCCTTTTGAATCCCAAAGCGGTCGCGATACATGCTCTGCACGACTTGGGACGCAACAAAGCTCGCCTGCGACGTGAGCGAGGCTAGGGAGGTTGGCGAGGTTGGCGAGGTCGACTCGACACGCAGCTTCTGGTGCTGGTCGCGTATGTCCGCCAGCAGCTCCTCCCCCCGTGGCCACGCAAGCGTGTCGAGCCCCATGCTGCTGATACCGCGAGGGTAGATCCCCCATTCACGGAAGCTTTCGACAAAGACCACACCGAATCCGCTACGGTCGCCTGGCGAGTACTCGAGATCCGCGGTGACGACGGCACGCAAGAAGTCGCCGAACGTGATGTCGACGGGAGGGCAATAATCCAGCGCCCGAATGCACATCTGCAAGATGCGCTCGGCGACCGACGCGGCTTCGCCAGCGAGCCGCCGCGTGAGGTCCGGATGGATGTCGCCTTCGGGAAGCGTCCCGGTTCCTTGTGACGCGAGACGGAACAAATCGATCGTCCGGGCGCGGTACATGATCAGAAATGCCCGGAACACGGCTGCGACGAGGATCGACCCGCGCGCGTGCGGACCGAACGTGTGGTCGAGCACTGTCGGGTCTGGCGGCCGGATCTCCCAGAGGCCGGTCTTCCCGTCGAGACCGCCGAGTGCGTCGCGCAGCGCGGCACCTCGGCCCGTGGCTTGGCCGAATTGCTGCGCCAGCTGCGCCAGCAAGTTCTCCGTCGAAAGGTTGCCACGAGTACGGCTGATCTGGCTCTCGAGGACCTTCGAATGCGAGAAATGTTGGAAGAGGGCGACAAGATCTGCGAATGCCTCGTGAAACGCGAGCACATCGGGGTTGCTCGACTCGCTGAAGCGTGGATGGACGCCGTCGAGCAGTGCGTGCGTGACTTCGTGCGCGATGATGTCGTGTGAGAGGCACGTGAAGACGAGCGTACCGGGGGTGTTGTTCTTGTCCCTGGCGGTAACCGGGAAGTAACCGAACAGCAGCGCCTTCTTCGCCGGACTGTAGTACGCGTTCCGATCGCGCAGTGCGTGCGGATAGATCCGGAGCCGCCTGACGAACTGGCTTCTCGGATCCTCGTTCGGGACCGTGACACGTCTGTCGGCCCATAGGGCGACACGCCCGAGCGCTCGCTCGAAGTGGCGGATCGTCGTCATCGCAACGGCGTACACCATCTGCTGATGGAACTGTGGACTCGACTCCGACGGAGCAACGCCGTCCTGCGCCAACAATCTTGAGTCGTTGAGATCGATGGGGTGATAGAACACGCCGCTGGCCGGGTCCGAATCCACGACCTCCACATACTCGCCGACGGGTCCGCTTTCGAGGTCGTCCTCCCAGTTGACTTCGACTGTCAGCTCGTTGATGCCAGCGGTCTCGAGACGAGTACCAAGGCTCGGGTCGAACGCGAAAATGCGCAGCCTGCGCACTGCCGGTGTTTGGTCCATGAGGGTCTCCCCCGCTTGCATGTGGTCGGCAGAAGCTGCGCAGAGGCTACGGGCGAAGCTGAAGGAGGTCAAGGCCAAGCTCGGCCGTAAACCGACTCATCGCCCCAGAGAAAAGTACACAGAGCGGCCGGGCCTGCCGTAAGCTTTCGGTAAGGGGCGCGTGGGATGCTGGGCTCTACCGGCCTACGAAGCCATAGTCGACCGACGGGGGAGCCAAGACATGGTCCTTCCGATGACCACGATGTGGGCGGTCTTGATCTCCACGGGGATCCTCGCGTGTCTCTTCGTGCCATTCCTGGTGGCGCGCTATGTCACGCGAACGATCCCGAAACGCCTGGCCGAGATCGAGGCGGTGTTCAGCGACGCGAACTCTCGCCGTGTGTATGACCTGATTTTTGAGACCGGATCCCAGGGCGAGAAGAGCCCCGTCGACAAGAGATTCAAGGCGATCCACAACCGGGGCTCCTACCTTCGAGGCACTCTCCTCGTTCTTGCGGTGACCGCTTTGGCGACGATCGTGATCCTGAGTTGGCTGCAAGGGAAGATCTCCGGACTCGACGCGGCGTTCGCCGCCGTCTCTACCGAGGCCGTTTTGGCGCTGGCGGGTGCCTACGTCTGGTCGGTCTACGAGGCGATCAGCCGGACGCGGTCGGAGGAGATGACCCCCGACGATCTCTACGAACTCGCGTTGCGCTTCCTCACCGCCGTTCCAATCGGCTACGTAGCGACGCTTCTCTCGATCGACTCGGCCGACGGGGCGGCCGCTTTCGTGGTGTCCGCGTTCCCGTTGAGGGACGTGAAGCGAATGTTCCAGGAGCGACTTCTCAAGCGGGCCGAAGCTCAGGGGACCGAGGACAGGGACTCTCTCACCGCCACGATTCCTGGCCTGAGCTACAGCGCACGCACGCGCCTCGGGGAACTCGGCATCAATACCTATCTTGATCTGGCCTATAGCGATCCCATCGAGCTCATGGCGCAGAGCGGGTTCAGTCTGCGGCAGCTACTGAGCTGGACGGACAAAGCGTTGCTCGCGGTCTACGCGGGGGATCGGGCGCCGAAGTTCGCGGCAGCCGGGTTGCCGTGTGCTCTTGATGTCAAGGAGTTCTACCAGGACCATTGCTTCGATGGCGACTCGGGGGAACTCAAGGACTGGTCGCGGTGCCCGGTCATGGCGGAGTTGGCGAGCGCCGTCGGGATTGCGCTTCCGCTGCTCCCCGAGACGCTATGTCGGGTCTATTGGGACCCACATGTACGCCTGCTCGACGCCCTGTGGTACGTGGAACCCGGCGTCGGCCTTGGCTGCCAAGTGTGTGGACCGCGAGAGTCGCCTCAGCCACAACCCGTCGGATGACGCACACGAGTGTACCGACGGCTACTGGAATACCTTCAGCAGTGCTTCGAGAGCCGGCAGCTCCTTCGGCATTTTCCTGGTCAGCGCCTGGCGGCATGCGGGGTCGAACTTTTGCGGACCGACCATGTACTTGACGTTGCGCGCTTCGTTGTAAAAAAGCGGGCAAGTTTTCGGGCCTTGTTTGTGCGTCCCGAGATCACCGAAGAAGCCGGCCAGGGCCGACACCATGTTGTTCGCGATGGCACGGTCCGTGGCCTGACCCTCCGCCCGAAGCTCAGGCAATCCTGCGCACGAGAAGATCACCACCGGGGGCTTGCGGTCGTCAGGCCACCAGCCGAAAAGGTTCAAGTCCTCGTCATCGCACATCCAATGGCGGGTCACGCAGGCGAGCAGATTCACCCGCAACTCGACCGTCTTGCCCTTGAGCCGCCGTGCGAGCTTCTCGGCCCAAAGGTACGGCGTGCCATCCTCCGCCCGCTCCTCGAGATACCAGGCGTCCAACGGCACGGAAAGGTCCGCCAACTCGAACCCGAAGACGCTCTGCGCTGCCTGCATGCGCGCCAGCGTTTGATCGAGCGACGGGAACACGTCGTCGATATCCCAAACGGCAACGCGGATGGAGCGCGGCTCGATCGCGCGGCGGGTCTTCACACTCGGGGTGGTGGCCGGCATGGCCGTCGGCGTGTCGGTCCTCGCGCAGAGCGCCTTGTTCGGATCGCGCGCGTACAGCACGGGGACGGCCCAATCGATGGCCTCGCCTTGGAGCGAGTAGTTTACGGCGATGCGGGCCTCGCGAGCCGCCGCCCCCAGCGACGTGCCCTGCGCAAGCGACCAGTAGAAATGCTGCGCAAACGAGGTGGCTGACGAGTCGAGCACGCTGTACTGGTTCGCGACGAGAGCGGGCAAGCCGTGAGACACGAGCGCCTGCGCGACACCCTTGTTGAAATCGGACTGACCGCCGGAACCGCTCTGACATGCGTTGAGGAACACCAAGCTGACGCCGCGCGTGCAGAATATCTCCCGGACCGAACGCTGCCCGAGAGGAAACGATCCCCCGCGTGTGTCCTCGAAGATGAGGGAGCCTTCCTGCGTGACCTCGTCAAAGACGCCGTGCCCGATGAAATGCACCACCGTGTAATCACCCGTGGAGAGCCGGCCGTGGATCGCCGCCGGCGTGGCCCTGGCGAGGACCTCGACTTCGACCAGATTCGCGTCGATCAGGGGTGCGAAGCCCCTGCGGATGACGGCGATCTCCTGGTCGATCGAGAGTTGCCCGAAGCCCACCGGTTGGGCCGAGGCCACCAGGATACGGAGCGGTCCGTGAGCGGGTGCGATGATGTCTGCCGGAATTGCGGTCAGCACGTTGCGGACGAAATGAATCTCTTCCGTAGCGAGAAAACTCTGGCGAACGGCGTCGTAAGCGAACTCCCAGGGCTTCTCGGCGATCCACGGAATCATCGAGGTGAGCACGAGATCCAGCTTGCGGCCGCGCTGGCGCGATCGCGCCTCGTCGTACAGTCGCCGCACATCGCCTTGAAACAGGGTTTCGAAGAGGTTCGTGCCGAACTGGATCATGTCCGCGTCGGTGGGTAGCGAGCCTTCCACGCGGTTCGCGTAGTTTTTGAGCCGCTCGTGAACGCCGATGATCTGGCCGAACAGAGTCGGCTCGTCCGTCTTCTTGGCGCGGCGCAGTCGCATGAACGTCGTCACGCGTGCGCCCCCGTACGACGCAAACACCCGCGCGAATGGTGGGCGATCCTCCTCGGGTGGTGACGTTGCCGCTGCCGCTCCTCGCGTTTTCGGCTTCTCGCTCGTGGGCTCGGTTGTGTCCATGATCACGATGTGAAACGTGTCGAAGTCGTCCTCCCGCACTCCGAGCGTGGAACGAGATGCCACGGGTGCCGCGGCCGGCGCGGGACGTGCCAAGGCATCGGCTGCCTGCGCGGTGGTTGCCGCGCCCCCGCGCGTGCTGCGGAGGAACCGACGATCCGGAAGCGGCACCGTCGGGTCGATGAGGGGGAGTCCGTGCGGCTGGCCGGCGAGGGCCCGCGCGAGGAACGCGACGGTCTCCGTGCGTCCGAAGAAGTTGGTGTGGGTGACGGGGCCGGCTGATCCGGTATCGATGTTGCCGCCCGGACCGAAGCAACCGATCCGACCGGCAGGGATGTGAGCCGATCCATCACGATCGATCCGCCATCCGCCTTCGCTCGGAACCACGAGATCGTTGGCAGAGGCGAAGAAGGCGTCGACACCGACGTCGAGCGCTCGTTGCCACAGAGACTCGTCCGGGTGAACGTTGGAGACCAAAGCGGAGTACGCGTTGTCCGGCGGGCCCGGCGGGGACTGCAGATCCGTCACCAGCTCACCGGCGCCGTCCATCGCGCGCAACCCGGGAAGGTCATTGGCGAAGTGCGACGCGAGCCAGACGATCGATTCCGAGACGAATTCGACGCCCGTCGTGAATGGGTTGTCGGGAACGACCTCCATGAGATTGGCAAACCAGCCGACGGTGTTCTCCCAGCGTGTCGGAGTGGCCAGCGGCGTCCCGTCATTGGGCGAAGCCACGAGCACTGCGTGCCCCAGCTTGAAGCGACCGGCGAGCGCGCCATGCCGCTCACGATGCTCGACCAGACTGCGCAATACCAGCCCACCTCGTGAGTGGGTGATGGCGTCGAACCGGTGCTCGCCGGCGGGCAGTCCCTCGAGCAGGAGCCTCGCGTTCTCGTCCGGCGTCCGACTCACCGAGTGGTGGTTGTACGCGTAGACACGCGTGTCGTACAACGGCAGGACTCGCTCGAAGAAGCCGCTCTTGGCGAGCGGTCCGAACGCGCTCGCGGCATTCGAGAACGTGCCGTGGACCAGAAGCAGGCTGCGTGGGCCCGGATCGGGCACGCCCGGCGTCAGGGTGAGCGCCGCCGCGCTCCCGCTGCCCGGCGTCACGCGGAACCATCCCTCCTTCAGGTTCCGCTTCGTCCAGACGCGCCGTTCCCAAGCGGCCGCCAATTTCGGCAGCGCCATGCCGGCGGCCTTGTCGATAACGGCCTTCGCCACCTTGATGACGGCGATCTTGATGGCCTTGGAGATGACACCGCGACGGCCCGTCGCGGTGGCCACTCGGCGAATCGGCACGCGGAACCGGGCGACCGCCGGCCCGGGCGCGCCGCGTCGCCCAGGACGCACCGCGTGTTCCCCGCTCGGATGAAAGGTGATGGCCCCCGATGGATGCCGGATGGCCAGGAGCGCCGACTCACCGGGCTTCAGCTCGACTTCGAGCGCCAGGTCCGGGGAGGCGGTGGAACGCCGCCCCGCGTCGGTCGGCGTCGCCTCGAATGTCTCCTCGACGGTGACACCGTCGGCCTGCAAGTATTGCGATGGAAAGTCCGTTGACGCGGCGACACCCCGACGACGTCCGGTGCCACGCGAGCCGGTTTTCCGCAGAGTCCATCCGTCCGTGCCCGCAAAGCTCCTAGTGGCCACGTCGAACCTTTTTCGGATAGATCGATGCCGCGAAGGCGAAGTCCTTCCTGTTGATGTCCGAGCCACCGGGGATGGGCTTGCCGTCCTTCGTGATCGCGCCCGGGATCTGATAGCACATGATCGAGTGGGGGTCGGCCTCCGTGGTCCCCATGATCGATTTCTTGCTGAGGGGGGTGAGCACCTGTTCCTCGACCTCCTCGGGCGTCCACCCCTGGTCCTCGTCGTAGAAGGCGATCGCTTTCTTGCGATCGATCTTCTTAATCAGCCCGCCTCGCATGTGCTCGTGCTCGAATCCCAGGGTGTGGCCCGCCTCGTGACGGACCACACGACGGAACTCAGCGTCTGAGGTTTTCATCGTGAACCCTTCGAGGTTGAACGTCGGTTGATCGTCCTCGATCTCCAGTATTTCCGTACCGACATACGACCAGTAGCCGGCCATTTCCTCCGGCGAATCGAGCCGGGCGATGCGGACCGCGCCCTTGCCGCGCGTTTCCGTGAAGACGACGTTGGCCGTCTTGCCCCAGGCATTCATGTGGAGCACGATGCGCGCCCTCAGGTCCTTCGGCGGGGCGTCCAGGAACTGGACCGACAGGCGCACACCCGTCACCGGCCATCGGCGCCCGATGACCACCGCCAGCCGCCGCGGACCACCGCGCCGCCCGATCGGCGTGCGGGCGACGACGTGCCGATGCATCGCGTTGGCTGGATTGACCTCGATGGCTCGCCTCGTGGCGGCTTCGAAGCGGGAGAGTGGGAGAGATTTCGGTGTACATACGATTGGCACGATTTCTCCTTCGGTTGTCGTCGCCCGCTCACCCGCGAGAGCGATTCAATGGGCCGCTCGACTCTGAGCGATCCCGGGACCTGATGGGTCGGATCGTACACCCGACTGAGACGCCAAGGAACTGAGTGCAGCGTCGTTGACACCCAGCGGCCCGGTGGGGTAGAAACCGCGCAGTTGTTTGTCACCCACGCAAACGGGGGACCACCATGCCCGCAAAGAAGCAGCCGAAGAAGCCCCGGCTGAAGTCCATCATCAAGATCGGCATCTCGCCACGATCGCCGAAACCGCGCCGACGCGCCGCAGCCGCAGCCGCAGCCGCGCCGCCTTCGGGATCTCTGGAGCTCTCGGTCACGAAGAAAGGAGGGCCCGTCGCGACGTCCGTCGAGGTGGGCTCGTCGGGAACCGACGACCGGACCTTTTCCGACAAGGAGCTGACGCCCGGCCCGGCCAAAATGCCGTTGATCTCGGGAAACACCTACACCGTCGTCTGGCAAGGCGCCTTCGTCAAGCCCGGGACGGCGGTCCTGCACGTGAAGGGCAGCACGAGCCAGGGGGACTTCGCGGACGATGTCACCGCGAAGCACCCTCCGCTCAACGACGTCTTCACGCTCGTGGTGCTGTGATGCGGCGCGCTTTCGCGCGGATCTCGCGAGGGATCGTGGCCGCCGGCATCGCCATCGTGGTGGGGTTGGGCGGCTCGTGGGCGGGCGACGTCGACTGCTCGAAACAGGATCCGGATCGCAAGCTGAAGGACTATCTCCGGGAGTTGAGCTTTCAATTCAACTCTCCTGGCTCCGGCGAGCAGCTTGCGGACGCCTTGACCGACGAGCTTGCGTCGCGGGCCACTTCGGACGGACTCGCAGCCGGACGATTGGATTTCCTCCGTCGCGCCTTCGTGGCTCTCGATCTCGGCGCGGTGAGCGAGGACGCGAACTCCCTGGTGTTGAACTTCAATCCGCCTGCCCACGCCGTCCGGTTCGGGCAGTTCTCGCCGAGAATCATCGTGCATCAGCCCGCGCTTTACGGGCCACTCGACCAGGAGATCGATAGCCTCGACGAAGCCATCCGCGAGGCGAGTCGCGATGCGCTGGAAGAAGGCCTCGGGGATCTCGACGACGTCGAGTACGTTCTCAGGTTCACTCCCCACTCGCAGCTACCGACGACCGATGCGCGACTCGAGGACCTGCAGCGCGTCGCCACGCAGTATTACGACGAGACACCCAAGGACACGGGCTTAACAGACTGGCTCGTACAAGAAGAAGCCCAGATCAATAGTGCTCTTCCCGAAGGGAGCCGAAATCAGTTTCCTGGGCTGATCCCGATGGGCGTCATCTGCGAGAGCGCCGACGCCAAGAAGGCTCTCCAGCGACTCGTCAACGAGCTCGAGGTAAAGACCGCCGCTGCGAACGAGCTACTCAGGAAGCGGCTCGAGGTCGCCGGCTTCTTCCGCTTGGCCGATCTGCTCGACGGCGAGCCACGTTTGGTTTTCAACGGTTCGACGCGCCAGCGCTCCGATGCCGCCGGTCCCGACGAGACGATGCTGAACGTCACGTGGCAATGGGGCGCGGTCTCCTACCGCGGCGCCAAGCGCTATGCCAAGAAGAAACTCGGCAAGGACGCGATCGACGTGGACTCGGTGGACAAGTACTTCGAGGCGCACGGCCGCCTCGAGGGCTCGCTCCCATTGTTCTCGCTCGTTGGCGAGTACTCGAGCGTCAGCTCCTTCCACATCCTCATCCCGGGAGTCGTCGAGGAGTTCCGCACCGAGTCCACCCACAAGCTCACCGCCATGCTCACGGCAGGGTGCTACTTGGGCGCCAGCCGCGACAGCCGGCTCGACCTAGCCGTCAACTACGACGACGTGAAGGACGACACCACGTTGCTCGATCGCTTCGTGGCCCAGCTGAGCTGGACGCAGCAGCTCGGGGCATCGCTAGCGAAGTTCGCCGGTGGACCGGAGTTCGTGGCGACGGTGGTCTATGCGAACAAGCCGGAGTTCCGCGGGGCGGTGGACGAGGACTTCGGATTGCGCGCCGGCATCAAGTGGTCGGTGGGAGGCAAGAAGGGCGACGCCAAGAAGTGAGTCTTGCATTGCATGACGTCTCCACCAGCCTAACCGCTGTTGACATACAATTCCTGCCTCGACATGAAGACTCTCCTCGTCTCCCTGGGACTTCTCCTCGCCACGGGGCAGTCCCCTCCCCTCAACCTGAGCTTCGAAGACGCCGCCGGGAAGAGGATCACGCTCAACGAGCGCGGAATGCTCTACCTCGTGGACTTCTGGGCGGTTGGGTGCAAGCCGTGTATCGAGGAGATGCCCGAGATCGATCGCCTCGCGCGCGAGCTGGAGCCGGGCGGCCGCTTCAAGCTGGTCAGCGTGCTCTGGGGCGGCTGGCGCGGCGAGAGCCTGACGACCTTCGAGAAGCGCTACGGCGTCGGGCATGGGTTCTACTCCGACCCGGACGGCTGGATCGACCGCCTCGACGCGAAGGCGTTCCCGACGAAGCTCCTGATCCGCGATGGGGTCGCGCTACAGCGCGTGCGCGGAGGAGGAGAGGGCGCGTACGTGAGGTGGAGCAGGATCGTCGCGAAAGAGCTGGCGCCCGCTAGCCCGCCACCGGTTGAAGATCGGTAGGATCCGAGTCGAACCCCGTTCGTTCAGTGCGCCGGCTCTCAGTGAAAAGCGCGCGGAGCGCGCGACAACCGACATCGATGACCGCCGTCTCCACTGATGAAGGGGAGGGACTAGAACTCTGGATCTACGAAAGACTAGCAAGCGGATCACTTCGGTTTCAATCGCGAGATTGAACTCGTTTTCGCTCGTCGGCTCCATCCTTTTCTATCCCGCCCGGCGGATGGTCACTGCTGGCTGTCTGGTGACATAACTGGCGCGCAGCACAAGGCCGGAACGCACACCGGGAGCCGCGCGTGTCACGAATCAACGTTCTCGTGGTGACCACCTCACCAGATCTGAAGTCAGAAGTCATCGCGGAATCAGTCGCGGCGCGTCCGGACATGACGCTCCTCAAAGGCCGTTGCGTCTCGGTGGCGGAGGTCGATCTTGCTCTCGAAGACACTCCGCCATCGGCGCCCCGCGCGTTGATCCTCGTCGGGCACTATGCCGAGACTAACGAACTGACACGAAGATGGCTGACCGAACGCACCGGCCTCGTAGTGATGTTCGTGGACGTCATCGACGACATCGTGCGCTTCACGGTAAGCGACCCCCGACTCGACTCACTGCTGAATGCGCTGCGCGGCCTTGTCGAGGATGCAGGCGTCGGGGGGCAAGAGCGTGTCGCGCACGTTGAGCTGCGCTTCCCCCGTCCACTGTTGCAGGCGTCGATCGATTGGGTACACAAGCTGCTGCGTGATGCTGTGGCGCAGGTGTCCGATGACAACGGCGACCTCCATGGCCTGTCAGTCACGCGCGCCACGCTATTGCAGGCGCTCGATGCGACACCGGGTGCTCGCGGCGACCGACCCAGAGATCTGCAAGAGGCAGATGCAGCACTCGACGCTGCGCTCGCAGGAGCTGACCCGCGCGTGGAGCCGCTCGCCGCGGCGACGCGCGGCTTCGATCTCGGGCCACTCGAGTTTCGAATGCTGGTGCTCGGACTGGCGCCTGAGCTCGATCTTCGCTTTCAGCGCTGCATCGGATTTCTCCTAGACGAAGTGCCCCGACGGGTCGGATCGTTCGGCCTGTACAGCACGCTGCTCGGATCGACCGCTCAGATTCGAGAAGCGCTGGCCCATACCGGCGCCTTCGGCCGTTGGCCAATCTTCGAAGGCGCGCCGGGTCAGCACGCGATGGCAGACGAACCATTGCGGCTCGATCCATTCCTTGCGCAATGGCTTCTCGGCGAGGGTGACGCGCTCAGGAACGATCCGCGTGTGCGGCGTTTGCTGCGACTGGTCAACTGGTCGGGCGCGGGCTTGCTCTCCCGCTACGAAGAGCATGCCCGTGCAGCGGCGGTGGTCAGCAAACTGTTGGACCCCTGTCCAGCCCACTGGGTGGTGTTTGGCGGCACGGATCCGACCGCAGCGCGTGCGCTCCTTGAGCATGGCGCGGAAGCGCGACACGTTCTGCTGATTCGAGTTGAGTCGGCCCGTCTCGGCGGCTTGGATCTCATCGACGTGGAGGAATGTGCACGACGGCTCGGGCGGATGCGTCGGTTGACCGGCCATCCGATCGTCATCGACCTCGTGCGGTGGGATGGCGCCGAGGCTGACGACGGAATGCGCCTCTTCCTGAAGACGCTCGGCGACATCGGGGGCACGAGTGCGCTCATCGGCTGCGACGAGGCGCGCGTCGTTCGCCTGATCGGCTCCCAGCCGTTCGAGTTGATCGCTGATAACGCGCTGCCGATGGACGCGCTCGTTGCGGCGGTCCGGACCGCGGCCAAGTGCGCAGATGCCTATCTGACCGAAGACGCCGCGGAAGCGATCGCGCGGCGCTTCCCGCTGCGCCTGGATGGCCTCGAGCACGCGATGGCGCTCGCGCGGAGCCGGCCGAAGGACTACGACGCCGGCGATCCCGAGCTCGCGCGCTTCACCGCCGCCTGCAAGGAAGTGGCGGCCGAGGGTATCTCGCACCTCGCCGATCGCATCGAGCCGGTCTTCAACCTCGATGACGTCGTCCTGCCGGTCGATCGGAAAGAGCAGCTGGTCGAGATCGTGGACAACATCCGCCTCGCGCCTCGCGTCCTCGACGGCTGGAGGTTCCGCGATCAGTTGCCGTACGGCCGCGGCGTGACGGCGCTGTTCTTCGGTTCCAGCGGCACGGGCAAAACCATGGCCGCGATCGGCATCGCGCGGCGCCTCGGCATCCAGCTGCTGCGGCTCGATCTGTCGAGGGTCGTCAGCAAGTACATCGGCGACACCGAAAAGAACATCGACCGCATCTTCACTGACGCGCAGCGATCGGGTTCCGCGATTCTCATCGACGAGGCCGACGCGCTGCTGGGCAAGCGCAGCGAGGTAAAGGACGCGCACGACCGCTACGCCAACATCGAGGTCGCCTATCTCCTGCAGCGCATGGAGGCCTATGAAGGCCTCGCGATTCTCACGACGAACATGCGGCAAAACCTCGATCCCGCATTCCTGCGGCGGCTTCGCTTCATCATCGACTTCCCACGGCCAGATGCCGAAGCGCGCGACAAGATCTGGCGCCAGTGTCTGCCCGCGGGCTCGCACCAGCTCGATGACGCCGCCTTCAATCAGCTCGCACGGAAGATCGACCTCACCGGTGGGCACATCCGGCAGATCACGCTGCGAGCAGCGTTCCTCGCCGCCGCGGCCGACGCCCAGATCAATCTCGAGCACATAGGCAACGCCGCACGTGCCGAGTTCGCCAAGCTCGGCATGCCCCCGGTGGAGATCGATCCGGGCAAAGCAAGGCGGGCCGCATGAAGGGCAACGCGATCCTCCGCGTGACCGAGGCGATGCGCGGCCGGCTGCAAATCGCGCTCGCGGCCTCGAGCGTCCCTGGCACGGTCTTCGTCGGGCCGCTCGATGACACAGACGCGAGCGGCGCCGCGCTGATTCTCTTCCTGTACAAGATCGTCCCAAGCCCGAGCCTTCGAAATCGTGAACACCGCATCGCGACGAGCCCCGTGCAGGTGTTCCAGAACTCGCTCCCGCTCGATCTTTTCTATCTCGTCACCGTCGGCACGAAACCGGGCGCGAGTGAGGAGACACCGCTCCAGGCCTTGGGCTTCGTGATGCAGGCGTTGCAGACGGCGCCGGAACTCACCGGCGCCGCAGTCGATCACGAGACCGTGCGCGTCACGCTCGAGCCGCTCACCACCGAAGAGGCAAGCCGCATCTGGGCCCTGTTCCCAACGGCGAACTACCGGACGTCGATCGCCTACCTGGCCAGTCCCGTGTGGATCGATCCCGCGCAGCCCGCGCCGGTCGCGGCGCCCGTCGTCGTCGACGAGTTGAAAGCCGGAATCAAGGCGGAGGTGGTCGTGTGAGCCGCCCATTCGAAGTCCACCTGCCGCTCGAACAGGGCTACTTGCGTCGCTCGTGCTTCGCCGTCGAGCTGCTGGATGCGGTGACGCTCGCGCGCGTCAGCCAGGGCGTCAAGGTCGTTGCCGAAGGCCTGCACGGCAAGCCGACGGTGAACGCCGGTGGGATCTTCGTGTGGCGTGAAGAACCGATCGGGCCGCTGCAGAAGGTCCGGATCGATCCCGGCACGCGGCCGTACGAGGCGGTCGAGCGTGAAAGGGCGCAGCTGCGACTGCCGCCCGCTCCCGTGCCCCTGACCACGATCGAGCTGCCGCCGCGGCTCGATTACACCTTCACGCCCGGAATCACCGGCGCGCGGGGGACGCTGATCGAGCAACGCGTCAGCTCGCCGGACCCGGTGCCGAGTGCCGAAGTGCGCTTTCGCTGGCTCGACGACGACGGCGTCACCTGGCGCGACGCGCCGACCATCTCTCACACGAACACCGACGGCGATTTCGTGTCGATCCTGCGTTTCGGTCCGACCGATGTCCCGCGCCTGAACACCAGCAAGGAACTGAGCGTGCGGCTCTGGGTGCGGCGCAATTCGACGAGCGTGCGCCGCTCGGCCGATCTGTTTCTGCCGCAAGGCCGCATCGCCGATCGCTTGACCGTGAGTGCCCTGACGTTCGCGTGGGACGAACTGCTGCCCTGAGCTTCGCCATGAGGAGACCCGAGTCATGACCGAACATAAGCCGCCGCGAGAGCGTGAGTGCCCGCCATCTCCGAAGGACCCCGCGGATCAGCCAAAGCCTCCGGGCGGTGGCGACAACTGCCAGGACATCCCGACGACGGAGCCGCCGGAGGTCAAACCGCCGGAGAAGTGTCCCGAGACCGACTGCAAGTGCCCGAAGGGACCGGGCTCGACGCCGAACTGCCTCGAGGATCTGATCGCGAAGCAGGCGGCCGACATCGCCGCGGCGAAGAAAGCGGAGGCCTTCAAGAAGGACCTCGAGGAGCTGCTCGCCAAGGCGAAATCGGGCGGCCAGGACTACACGCGAGTCAAGTACGACTCGCTGGTGAAGCAGTGGGTCGAACTCGACGGCCTGATTGCCGCCTTCATCCGAAAGTTCGAGTGTGCGCTGCCGTGCTGGCGCTGCGTCATCGAGTGCTACATCTGTCCGATTCTCAACGAGATCCACTACGCCGAGCAGTGGCTCTACGGAGACGGCACCCTGCCCGCTGGCGCGCTCAACCTCTACGACCTGCAGTACTGGCGCTCGCGTGACAAGGAGCAGAAGGAGCGCCGCTTCAATCGCATCAGGAGTGTGCTCGGCGTATGGTCGGCGCCGGCGACAACGATCGAGAAGGCCCTCAAGGACAACAAGACGCTGCTCGAGACGCTCGACAAGTCGCCCAGCTCGGCGGCCGGCAGCGTCGTCGTCGATCTGTTCCTGAAACTGGTGCCGACGCACTTGGCGATCGCACCGCCAAGCGGCTCGTCGTGGACGACGAAGATCGGCAAGGAGTACACGGTCTTCTGCGAGTGCGACACCGGCAAGCCGGATGACTGCTGCGGTCCAGACGTCGGGGAACGGACGCTCCGTCAGCGGCTGATCGGACCGCAGCCCTATCTCATCGATCCCAACGACTACTTCACACTCATCTGCTGTCTCGTACAGAAGCGGTACGGGAAAGCCAAGGACGAGCTGGGCAAGGCCGAGGCCGACCTTGCGGCCGTCGACGATCGGATCGCGCGGCTGAAGGCGCAGATCGACGGCGGACTCAACAAGGAAGCGTTCGAGAAGGCAGCCAAGGGCGCCATTCCGAACGCCATCGATTGCTGCGACTTCGAAACCGACAAGGACGACTCGGAGCAGACCCAGGCTCGCTGACGTGAGCGCGGAGAATTGCCATGGCTGAATACCTGCATCCCGGCGTTTACATCGAAGAGATCGAGCGTGGGCCGCGGCCGATCGAAGGCGTCCCGACGAGCACGGCGGCCCTGCTCGGCGAGGCCGAGCGCGGCTCGATCACCCCGCGGCTGGTCACCAGCTACAAGGACTACCAGCGCTGGTTCGGCAACGTCTTCAACGATCAGAAGTTCCTGCCGTACGCCGCGAACGGGTTCTTTGAGAACGGCGGCAAGCGCGCCTTCGTCTGCCGTCTGGTCGGCGACGGTGCGGCGGTCGCCGAGGCGGCGTTCGGCGACTTTCTCGTGCGCGCGGCGGGGCCCGGTCTCTGGGGCACTCGGGTCATGGTCAAGATCGCCGCGGGGACGACGAAGGACCAAAACGGCGTGAGCGTCGGCTTCCGCGTGCGGCTCGCGTACTGGAGTACCGGGCCGCTGCCCAGTGGGGATCCGTTCGCGGATCGATCGCTGCGCCGCCCCAACCACGAGGAAGACTTCGATGATCTGGTGACCGACGAGAACTCGCCGGACTTCTACGGAAAGCGCCTGCCCTTCATCGATCGCGACAAGGGCGAGACCAACCAGGGCCCGGAAAGCTCTGCGCTGGGATTCCTGGTGCGGAACGCCGGCGTCGCTGCCGGCGCCCGTCCTGCCGATGGTATCCAGGTGCTCTCGGGCGGCGCCGACGACACTGCTCCGTTGGGCGTCGACGACTTCAACGGTCCCGTAACGGGCGGACGCACGGTTGAACAGGGACTGGCGGCGCTCGAGCTCGACTCCTACCGCGACGTTGCGCTCGTGTACGCGCCGGTCGTTTCGCCAGACATCGCCCAAGCCATCGTCGGGCACTGCGAGCGGATGAAGTTCCGCTTCGCCCTCTTCGACGCGCCCAAGGGCCAGAACAATCCGACCGGCCTGAATCCGCGCAACACGATCACCGACACCAGCTACGGGGCGTTCTACTACCCCTGGATCGTCATGGCCGATCCGCGGACGGGCGCGCGCAAGCTGACGCCGCCCGGCGGCCATGTCCTCGGCGTGTACGCGCGCTCTGACACCGAGCGCGGCGTGTTCAAAGCACCAGCCAACGAGACCGTTCGCGGAGCGTTGGCGCTCGAATACGAGATCACCGACAACATCCAGGACGATCTGAACCCGAAGGGCGTGAACGCCATCCGCAGCTTCCCGGGCCGCGGCATTCGCGTCTGGGGCGCGCGGACGATGACGTCGAACGCGCTGTGGAAGTACGTCAGCGTCCGCCGCCTGTTCATCTTCCTCGAGCGGTCGATCTACGAAGGCACGCAGTGGGTGGTCTTCGAGCCCAACGACGACCGCCTGTGGGCCCGCGTGATCGACACGATCCGGCTGTTCCTGCGGGGCCAGTGGCGGCTCGGCGCGCTCTTCGGCAGGACCGAGCAGGAAGCGTTCTTCATCACCTGCGACCGAACGACGATGTCGCAGGACGACATCCTGAACGGACGCCTCATCTGCGAGATCGGTATCGCGCCGGTCCGGCCCGCGGAGTTCGTCATCTTCCGCATCTTCCAGAACACCGCTGAGGCCCAGCGCTAGGAGCGACGCCATGGCACGCATCGACCCGCTACGAAACTTTCGCTACCGGCTCGAGATCGACAGCATCACCCAGGCCGGCTTCAGCGAGGTCGCGATCGCCGAGACGACGATCGACGCCGTCGACTATCGCGAGGGCACCGACCCCCCGCACGTCCGGAAGCTGTCCGGACTCACGAAGTACGGGAATGTCACGCTGAAATGGGGGCTGACCGTGGGCGGCACGGCGCTCGATCTCTACAAGTGGCACAACGACGTCTCGGCCGGGCTCGTCAAGGAGCGGCGCAAGAAGGTCGTCATTGTCGTGCAGGACGAAGCCGGCGCCGACGCGGCGCGTTTCGTGATCACCGACGCCTGGCCGGTGAAGTACGACCCGAGCGACATGAACGCCAAAGGCAACGAAGTGATGATCGAGCTGCTCGAGCTGGCCAACGAGGGCATCGAGCGGGTGAGCTGAAGAGGACCGCACCATGAGCACGCATACCCATCACGGCTTCCAGACGGAGATCGAATTCGAGCTGCCAAAGGGCTACGTCGACGACGGCGGCACGCTGCATCGGCGAGGCACGATGCGGCTGGCGACCGCGGCAGACGAGATCCTGCCGCTGCGCGATCCGCGGGTGCAGCAGAACGAGGCGTACCTCACGGTCATCGTGTTGGCGCGCGTGATCACGCGGCTGGGATCGCTGCCCGACGTTCATGCCGGCGTGATCGAAGGGCTCTACGCCTCCGACCTCGTGTATCTCCAGCGCCTCTACGACCGGTTCAACGCCGTCGAGGACGACGATAAGGAGCCGGTCGCCGACGCGTCGCGGCTCGCGGGCGCGAAGGCCCTGCGGAGAGTCGCCGTGGGGGAAGCATGAAGGCCTATCCCGTCAAGTCGCTGTACGAGGAGATGGCCTTCATCGCGCACCATTTCCACTGGTCTCACGACGATCTCATGCGACTCGAGCACCGCGAACGGCGCAGGTGGTGCCGGGAGATCTCGTCGATCAATCGCACGCTCGATGGCGGGCGGGCGAACCCGTTCGAGGTGTGAGGGACGCCGATGGCTCGCCAGGACCCGCTGCGGGGGTTTCGCTTCCTGCTCGAGATCGACGAGATCACGAGCGGCGGCTTCACGCGCGTGAAGGGGCTCTCGCGTGAGGTGAAGCACGAGTCCTATCGCGAGGGCGGCGTCAACGACTACGAGCACAAGCTCATCACGCAGGTGTCGTATCCCGTTGTCGTTCTCGAGCGTGGTCTCGCGCTCGAGGACCTCTGGAAGTGGGCGCTCGCCGCGTCGGACGGCGAGGTGAAACGCAAGACCATCCGGATTCGCCTGCAGGACGAGGCGGACGACAAGCAGTGGGCGTGGCAAATCGAAGACGCCCTGCCGGTGCGGTGGGCGGTGTCGGACCTCGACGCTCAGACATCGCCCGTAGTGATGGAGACCCTGGAGCTCGCGCATCACGGGCTGAGGAAAGCGACATGAACGCGAGACGGCCGACTGCCAAGTTCGTGACACTGTCGCTCGCTACGCGCGACGCCGTGGCGAGGATGATTGCGCGACGGAAGCGGAGCAGTCCGGGCGCCGGCTGGTCCCGACTGGTGCTGCGCTGGCGCCGGCGGCGGCGGCGTTGGTCTCGCGCGGTGCCTGGCGGCACGACAATCGCGACGCATCCGAGCTGGTTCTCGCACTTCCACCTGCACTTCAACGAGCGCACGACTCGACTCGTATCGCGTGCGGTCTCGCCGGATACGCCGCGTCTCACGGCCGCGAACGATTCACGTTTCCAGCTCCGCTATCTGGACCTGACATCCGCTCGCGCGAGAGGCGTAGCGTCGATGGTGCCGCACAGGCCGCATCGGGCCGCGCACGTTCTCGTGACCGGCCAGATCCTGGCGCCGCGAACGCCGCCTGCGACGAAAGAACCAGGGAGTGTCCGCCGATCGCCGGTGTCGATGGCGATGTCTCCACCTCTTGATCAGCGTCGGATGCTCCCGCCAGGCGAGCGCACACAAATTCGTCCACATCGAGGGGCGTCGCGCAACCATGCGGCCCTCACCGGTCCGAGCCGGCCGGTGCGACGGCGCGAGGTGCAGGCATCGCGACGGTCGACGTCGCGACCGGCAGACGTGTCATTGCCGGCCGCTGCAGCAAAGCCGCCACGGGACTCGCAGCATCCCGCAGATCTCACCTGGCGCACCTTGCCAGAGGCCGCCGCTCTCGTCGCCGACCGGGGCGCCCACGCTGCCGCGCACGTGGCGGCGCGACCGGCGCCGGCCGCAGTCCCATCGACGCCAGACACGTCGACAGTCGAGGCCCGGAAGGATCGGCCGGCCATTCTGTCGGCGGCGAGCCTCGACCCGTGTCTGCTGGACCGGCTGACCGACGACGTGATTCGCCGGGTCGAGCGGCGCATCCGCATCGAGCGCGAGCGGCGCGGGCTGTGAGGGGGTCATGAGCAAAGAACAGCTCAAGAAGGCGACCATCACCGTCCTCGAAGGGGCCGACAAGGGCAAGGTAATCGGTGTCCTGTTCAATCCCACCGAGTACAGCTTCGAGCGCACCAATTCTTACAAGGCGACGCCGGTACCAGGCCTCGGCTCGCCGCTCCTGCAGTTCGTGAACGGCGAGGCGGATCAGCTCAGCATGGAGCTGTTCCTGGACGACTATACCGATCCCAAGGGGCCGACGTCGCTTCTGCAGCCCGAGAAGGATCCCCTCATCACGCGTCTCGACGCTCTTTCGAAGCTGCTCGAGATCGACCGCGACCTCCACGCTCCGCCGCCGGTGCGCTTCAATTGGGGTCCTATGGAGTTTGTCGCGGTCCTCGAGAGACTCGGGCGCAAGGTGACGAAGTTCCACCCGGACGGCACACCTGCCCGGTTGACGCTATCGGTCACCTTCAAGGAATACCGGACGCTGCGCACGCAGCTCGAGGACCCGCGACGCGAGTCGGCCGACCGGACCAAGCGCCGCGTCGTCGTCGGGCGGGAAGCGCTGTGGTTCATCGCGGCGCGTGAGTACGACGACGCGAACGAATGGGTACGGATTGCGAAGGAAAACGACCTTGACGATCCGCGCGAGATCGCGCCCGGCGACTGGCTGATCCTGCCGCCGATCGAGAATCCCAATGGAACTCGCAACCCTCGCTAGGGACTATCAGGACTTCTACGCGCCGGCGTACGCCGTGCGCCTCGGCCGCGACGATCTCATGCGCGACCTGCTGGTCGCCGTGAGCCAAGTCGAGGTGGACTTGGAGCTGGGAAAGGCATCGCGCTTCAGCTTCACCGTCACCGATTGCTACAGCCACAAGCTCCACGCGTTCAAGACCGGCCGAGGCGCCGACGTGCTGAGCCTGCTTACCTTCGGGGCGGAGATCGAGATGTGTCTGGGTTACGGCGACGCCAAATCGATGCCGACCCTGGTCAGCGGCACGATCACCGAGATCACGACGAACTTCCCCGACGCGGGCGCGCCGGAGCTCGCGGTCTCCGGCTACGACCACGGATTCGCGCTCACGTTCGGCAAGAACTCCCGGACCTGGTCGAAGGCGCGCGACAGCGACGCGGCGCACGAGATCGCCAGCTTCAACAACCTCAACGCAAAGATCGAGACGACGAAAGAGCCGCACGCGCAGATCGAACAGAACCACGAAGGTGACTGGCAGTTTCTCAAGAAGTTGGCCGATCGAAATCACTTCGAGCTGTACGTGGACGAGCGCAAGACGCTCCACTTCGGCCCGCCGAACGACAAGGCGACTGCAGTGGTCCGGCTGGTGTACGGCGAAGGCCTGCTGAGCTTCAGGCCTGAGGCGAATCTTGCCGGCCAGATCTCGCAGGTCGAGGTGTACGGCTGGAATCCGAAGACGAAGCAGGCGTTCATCGGCCGCGCGTCTGCCGGCGAAGAGTCAGGTCTCAACGGCAAGAGCGCGGGCCAGTACCTCAACACGTTCGTTCGCGATCCCAAGAAGAAGCCGACGCTCCGCCTGCGTCAACCCGTGTTCACGCAGGCAGAAGCCGATGAACGCGCGAAGGCCGCACTCAACGAGCGCGCGAAGCAGTTTCTGACGGGCGAAGGCGAGACGATCGGCCTGCCCGAGTTGCGGCCCGATCGCAACGTCGAGCTCGACAAGCTCGGTGCGCCGTTCTCGAAGACCTACTACCTGCAGCAGGCGACTCACAAGATCGACGCGAGCGGGTATCGCACGCGCTTCAAGGTGAAGGAAACAGGGCTATGAATCTCTTCGAGATGGAGACCAAGGAGACCTCACTCGAAGCGGGCGGCGTCGTCATAGGCGTGGCGGTGGCCCTCGTCACACAGAACAAGGATGAGGAAGGTCTCTGCCGCGTGAAGGTCAGCTACCCGTGGCACGACAAACCGCGCGAGAGCTACTGGGCGCGCCTGTCGATGCCTATGGGCGGGAAAGAACGCGGACTCGTGTTCATCCCCGAGGTGGGTGACGAAGTCGTCGTCGCCTTCGAGCGTGAGGATCTGCGCTTCCCGTTCGTGCTCGGCGCGCTGTGGAACGGCAAGGACAGGCCGCCGCTCGCCAACGACGACGGCAAGAACGACAAGCGGATTCTCCAGTCCCGCAAGAAACACTACCTGCTCTTCGACGACGGCGCGCAGGGCGTGGTCGAGCTGAAGCACGAGAAGGGCCGAAAGATTGTCTTCGACGACAACGGCTTCGCCGTGCAGGACGAGCGGGGCAACGTCGTCAAGGTCGACAGCAACAGCGGCGCGATGACGATCGAAGCGACCGGACAACTGAAGATCAAGGCGGCGACGATCAGCATCCAGGCGACCGGCACGCTCGAGCTTCAGGCCGGCGCCACCATGACGATTCGCGGCAGTTTCGTGAACATCAACTGAGGGTCGAGATGGGCCAGCCAGCCGCACGCCTCGGAGACACGACGAGCCACGGCACGCCGCTCGCGCCGGGACCCGGATGCCCGACCGTGCTCATCGGCGGCCAGCCAGCATGGCGCGCCGGCGCCGACACGCACGCGTGCCCGCTCTTCGATGGCCCCAAGCCGCATATCGGCGGCGTCGTCGCGGTCGGAAGCATGACCGTGATGATCGGCGGTCTGCCGGCGGCGCGGCAGGGAGACACGGTGGTCGAGGCCGGTCCGCCCAACGCGATTGTGCTGGGCTCGCTCACGGTGGTGATCGGATGAACGCCGAAGACCTCAACACCGGTCGCAAGGACTTCCTCGGCCGCGGCTGGGCCATGCCGGTCGAGCTCGAGCTTCGCTCCGGCCTGGTGGCCAGCGTTCAGCACGAGGAGGACATCCGTCAGTCGATCCGGATCATCCTCGAGACGACACCGGGCGAGCGCGTGATGCGCCCGAACTTCGGATGCGGCATCCACGAGATGGTGTTCGACGCGCTCGACAGCACGGCGACTCAGCGGATTCGATCGCTCGTTGAGGAATCGCTGCGGCGATGCGAGGCGCGCATTGACGTCCTCGACGTCACCGTCGAGGAAACGCCGAGCACGCAGGGCCGGCTGATCATCGAGATTGAATACCGCGTTCGGAAGACGAATCAGACTGGCAACCTCGTCTTTCCGTTCTACTTCCGCGAGGGGGGCCAGCCGTGAAGCCGCCCCGCGCTCCAGGCCTCGACAATCGTCGTGCCGCCGAGTTCTCGGCGGAGCTTCGCGAGCGCGCGCAGGCCTGGATTCCGTCGTGGGGACTCAACGACAGCGAGGGCGACTTCGGGCGTGCTCTGCTGGAAATCGCCGCGCGCTTCAGTGCGGAAGTGACCGAGCGTTTCGACGACGCGGGCGAGAAGATGAGGCGCGGGTTTCTCGACTGGCTCGCCGTCCGCGGCGAGGCCGCGCGTCCGGCGCGCGTGCCCGTCGTGTTCAAGCTTGCCGAAACCGCGCAGGAGGCCGTGCTCGCCCCGGCGCCGGTTCGTCTTCAGGCCGACGCCGGCGGCGCGCCCGTCGTCTTCGAAACCGAGAAAGATGTTCGCGTCATTCCCGGGCTCCTCGATCTCGTCGTCGGCGCCGACGCCGATGCGGACGCCTTCCATCTTCCCGCGCCCGGTCTCAGCGATCTCAAACCGCTCGAGCCGCTGCCGACCGGCTGGCAGCTCAAGAGCTTCGCGTCCGCCGGCGCGAGGAAGCTGCAGCTCGATCCCGAGACCGGCCTCGCCGTCGAGATGATCGTGCTGGCCGGTGGCCAGCAGTACCGGCTGACCGAGGTCGACCAGGACATCGTGACGATCGACCCGCCGCTCGCAGCTGAGTTGCCGGCCGCGTCGCCCGTCCTCAAGGTGACGACGTTTGCGCCGTTCGACGGCGTGGCACGCAACCGCCAGGAACACGCGCTGTACCTCGGACATCTTGATCTGCTCAACATCGAGGCCCCGGCGACGCTGGCCGTCGTCGGTGCAAAGAGCCTAGGCGCGGGCGTCGTCTGGGAGTACTGGGGCAAGGTCGATGGGAGTGACGAAGACGGGTGGCAGCTGCTCACGGTCATCGACGATCCATTGCAACCCGCAGCGATCGTCTTGAAGAAACCCGGCGGCGCGATCGAGCCGAAGGAGATCAAGCCTGGCTTCAACAGCCGGTGGATCCGTGCTTTCACGACCAACGTCAGCGGTCCTCCGCCCGAGCTTCGATCGCTCGAGATCCGCGTCAACTGTCTGCCGCTGTCCACGTGTCCGCCGGCCGCATCCGACACACCCACATCGCCGGCGGCGGAGGCGATGGCGAACACAACGCCCCTGGTCCTCGACAACGTCTTCTTCCCGCTCGGCAAGGAGCCGCGTCAGTTCGACGCGTTCTATCTCGGCAGCCAGGAAGCGTTCTCGAAGAAGGGCGCGAAGGTCCAGCTCTGCTTCGAGATGGCGGATCCGACGTTTGCCGCGCTGTCCGTCGTGCGAGAGGGCACGTTTGCGACCTCCGTCCTCGCCGGCGTCGCCAAGGATCGCGCGCTGCATCTCATCCAGTTCAACGCGAAGACCGGAGCAATCACCAAGTTCCTGCAACGCGAGCCGCTGCAGCCACCGCTGCCGGGATACCTCGGTGTCGTCGAGCCCGGCAACACCGTCGCTCTCGACGCGCAGCCCCGGTGGCGGCTCCCGATCTGGCACGAGCCCGACTTCTTCGGGACAGGTTTCCTGGTCGGCGTGAGCGCCGGGGCCGCCATCTGGGCGTGGCGTGAGGTACCGGTGCTTCAGAGCCTCAGCGGCTGGGTCAACTTCGGCCCATTGCCGGCCAGCACGGCACGGGCGTCCGATCCGGTCGATGGGCTCGTCCATCTTGCCGGCGTTGCTCCGAAGCTCGCAGCACTCCAAGGCACCCGGCTCTACGTGAGAGATCTGGCGGTCGGATCTCAGTGGGACGAGATCGACACGGAAGACGCTGGGAACAACCCGATTGCTCTCAAATCGATCGTGCCGGTTCTGTTGGAGACTGGCGGACTGGTTACGTCAGTGGCCGAGGGGATGGTCGGCGTCTCCGACAACAACAAGCTCTACACGGTGACGACGGCGGGTCTCTGCACGCAGCTGTCGCCAACGGACGTCGACATCGACGTGCGGCCGGTTGCCGTCCGCGACGCCGCCGGCGATCTCGTCGTGGCGCTCGCCAAGACGACCGCAGGCGATCTCGTGATGTTCCACTCGAAGCACGGCGAGGCGCCGCTGGTCACGCTCGACGGGAATGCACCGAAGCTGGTGGGATTCGACGTCGTCAGATTCGTTCCGACGGCAGGCGGGTCGGTGCTCTACTTCATGGCGTCGGCCCAGACGCAGCAGGGCAGTTACCTCGCTTCGTGGATTCCACACGATGCCGTCGGCGCCAACATCCAGGTGTTCACTGCGCCGGTGCTGCCCGACGCCGGCACGTTTGGCGGCAGCCCCGTCGAGATCGGACAGCGTATCGTGGTTCCCGGCACTCGTGCCGACGTGTTCGTCAGTGAGTTCGATCCGTCGCTTCGGATTCCGAGACAAGCCACGATCAAGACTGGCGTCGTCGTACCCGATTCGATTCCGGTGCTGGCCGTCGGCGATCTGATCGTTCGCAGCGACGGCAACGTGCCGCCGAAGCCGGTGCGGCGCCTCATCACGCAGGCCGGCCTGACGCAGACGGGCGAGGTTTTCTATCCGATCGATTCCGATTTTCCGGCCGGCGCGACAGGTCTCGATGCCTACGACCTATCGAGCACGCTGCCGGGCGCATTCGCGCTGCCCGACGAGTTGACGCTCGACGCGAGCGATCTCGAGACGGAGGTCGACGACTGGCTGCTAATCGACAACAGGTTCTACAAGGTCGACTCGCTCAATAAGGCACACATTCCGTGGATCGCGACGATCTCGTCGCCCACTGGCGACCCGATGCCGCTGTCGGGCGCCTACGTTCGACCGATCGCGACCGGCGGACGGATCGCGCCGTTCATGAACCTCGATCCGGCGACCAACGGGGACTGGGGCGCCGGCCTGCTATCGCGAATCCGACTGATCTTTCCGGACGAGATTCCGGACCGGCAGACGGCCAAAGCGTTCAGCGTCGCCCTCGGCAACAAGCCGGTCATCGTCGTGCTGGCCGAGGAGTTCCAGCCGCCCGTCAGCGTTCCGGCAGACTTCGTGGTCGATGCCGCAGTCGGCGAATGGCAGCGCCTCCTTGGCGATACGTCGACCAATCCCGAGTTGTCCTGGGAGTACTGGAACGGCAAGGGCTGGTGGGGGCTCGACGTCACCCTCGATGGGACGTTGAACCTGAAGACCAGCGGCGCCGTGCGATTCGAGGTACCCGCCGACATCGCCTCGTCGGACTGGGCAGGCAAGACCAACCACTGGATACGCGCGCGACTCATTGGCGGCGACTACGGCCGCGAGAAAATCACGACCAAGTCGAAGACGGTCGGCAACGTCACCGAGCAGACGATCGACCGATCGTTGGACGGCATTCGTCCGCCGTCGGTCGTCAAGCTTCACATCTCCTATCGCGTCTGCGAAGGCGTGCAGCCGACGTTCGTGCTGGCGCAGGACAGCGGATCGATGCGCGACCAGAGCGACGCCAATCGAACCGCCGGCGCCATCGTCGACGCGTTCGTGCCGCTCGGGTTGACACTCGGCCGGTTGGCGACTGCGCCGGTTCCGGATGAGACGGTGGATGACTGTCCGCCCGAGTGTCAGTGTCACGGTCAACACGCCGCCGCGACCGGGACGGCTGCCGCGACCGTCCCGGCGACTGCGCCGGTCGCCGCACGATCCGCGACGGGCCGCTCGATCCTGATCGGCCTCACCGCTGCGCCGTCCGAAGCGCCTGTGAACATCCTGTTGCTCGTCGATGCCGAGCGCAACTACACGGCGCTGGCGCCGATGACGATCGAGGCGCTCGTCGCCGATCGGTTCGTGCCGATCGTCGCCGAGGACAAGACGCGTGCGCTCGGTGAGAGCGGCCTTATCTCGATGACGTTTGCGGTGAAGCCGACGCAGCGAGACTTGTTCGGCAAGACGCGCACGTGGCTGCGGCTCACACCGGCCGCCCGCGTCGCCGGCACGGCCTGGCTGCCCACGCTGCGCGGCGTGTACCTGAACGCCGCGTGGGCGAGCGCGACCGAGACGCTGACGCGCGAGCTGCTCGGCTCCTCCGACGGCGCACCGAACCTGACGTTCACGCTCGCGCGGCCACCGGTGCTGCGCGACACGCTGGAACTGCGCGTGAAGGAGCCCCTCGGCGACGAGGATCGTTCGGCGCTTCGTCAGGGCGACGAGCGGCTGGTGCTGAGTAGTGTCGAGGAATTGCCAGGCGATTGGGTGCTCTGGACGCGCGTGATCGACCCGGGCGACGAATCGCCTGCGGCCCGTGTCTACGCCCTCGACGAGACGACAGGCGAGATTCAGTTTGGCGATGGATTGCACGGCGCCATCCCGCCGATCGGCCGCGATTCGATCGTGGCGTTCGCCTATCAACGCACGGAGCCGCCCGCACCGGGAAGCGACGCGGTGCCGGGCAACGCCGTCGGTCCCCGCGCCGAATTCAACCTGGTGTCGCCCGTGGAGAGCGTGGAGGCCGTCATCGCCGCCGATCAGGCGGCAGGCGGCGCGCCACCAGAGTCGGACGACTGCGTGCTGCGCTTCGGGTTCGCGCGGCTGAGACATCGCAGCCGTGCGGTCAGCGCTCGCGACCTCGAAGATCTGGCGCTGGGCAGCTCGCCGGACATCGTCCAGGCGCGATGTCTAATCAGGGGCGATCGCGTTCGTCTCGTCGTCGTCATGCGGGGCAGGAGCCCGCAGCCAAACTCCGCGCAGATCCGCGAGCTTCGCCGGCTGCTGCTCGACGCCGCGCCACCGTCGCTGGCGGCGCTGAACGCGCTAACGATCGAGGGACCTGCGGTGCGGCGGCTGCGCGTCGAGCTCGAGCTGCGCGTCGCGACTCTCGATGATGCCGGAGCGGTGGCGCAAGAGGTCAAGAAGCGTCTGGCCGGTCTCTTCGATCCGGCAACCGGCGGGGTCGACAAGGACGGATGGGCGCTCGGTGAGAGCCCGACCGAAGGCGACGTGGCGCTTGCGCTCCTCGACACGCCGCGGCTCGACAGCATCGGCGGCGTCAGCCTGCGTGAACACCAGCGCGATGGCCGTGAGGGCGTGTGGCCCGAGACGATCAAGTCGAATGAGCTCGTCATGCTCGCCGACGACCCGGTGCGCCTGCACTTCGCAACCGCCGAGGTGGGCGTATGAAGCAGCTCGCCCCCAACCTGTTCGACCGGCGGTTCCAGGATCTCGTGGAAATCGGCCGCGCCCGGCTGCGCCCGCTGGCGCCCGAGTGGACCGATCACAACGCGCACGATCCCGGCATCACGCTGATGGAACTGCTCGCATGGGTCGCCGAGGCCCAGCTCTACTCGGTGTCGCGGCTGCGACGGGACGAGCGCGCCTCCTACGCCGCGCTCCTCGGTCTCGAGACGACCGGCACGCGAAGCGCCCGCGGCCTGATCTGGCCCGACCATCTCGATCCCGGCTCGCCGGCCGCGACGTTCGCGAGAAGTCTCGTCATTTCAGACGAGGCCGTCGTGCATGTGATGGGGTCGGAGGCGCCGACGTTCAGGCCGACGCACACGCTGCGGTGGACACCGGGCCGGATCGTCAGACTCGAAACACGACACCCCGACGGCCGCACCACCGATCACACGACGAAGAACGCGCGCGGCGGCCCTGCGTTTCTTCCGCTCGGCGAGAGAGCCGGACGCCGCGTCGTGCTGGCGCTGACATTCGAGTGCCGCGACGACGCCGGTCTGTTCGGCACGACGCGCGAGCAGGCGACGAATGGCCTCTGGTCGATCGGCGTGCGCGCCGCGACCTTGGCCGGCGGTGCCGCGGGCGACCCTCGGGACGTTAGCAAAGCGCAGTGGCGCCGGCCGTCGCCGGTCACCGCCACGCTCGTCGTCGGCTCCGATCGACTGCCCGTGAAGATTGTCTCGGACTCGACCGAAGGCCTGCTCACGACCGGCGTCATCCTCTTCGATCTGGCAGATGTCGCGATCTCGCCGCGACAATTCACCATCGAGCTTCGCGCCGAGCGAGGTCTTGCACGAGCGCCCCGTGTCCTGCGCATCGAGCCCAACGTCGTGCCGGTCCGGCAGGGGCGAACGATCTCGCGCGAATCGCACGAGGCGAAAGGAACGCCCGACTGGACCTTCACCCTCGACGAGCCGGGACTCCGGTTCGGTCCTGGTGAGGATCCGATCACGCTTCAAGTGCCAGATGTCGACGGACTCGGCAACTGGCGACGTGACGATGACCTGTCCGATCGAGGGCCGAGCGACAACGTCTTTTCGCTGAACACCAGAACCGGAGAGGTGACGTTCGGAAACGGCTTGAACGGCCGAATGCCGCCCGCCGGATCCCAGGTCCTCGTCAGCTACTCGGTGTCGGATGCCGAACGAGGCGACGTGGCGCGCAATCGCCAGTGGAAGGTCGAAGGCTTCGGAGGCGCGTTCGGTGTCAACCCCGATCCGATGACCGGCGGCGCTTCGCCGTCTGGATGGATCGGCGACCGCCGCGAGGCGCGTCGCAGGTCGCGCGAGGAGCACGCGCTCGTGAGCGCCGCCGACATAGCCGCGGCAGCCGCGTCGCTCCCGCTGCTCGAGGTTGGCCGCGCGTGGGTGGTGTCGCCGCAACCGAACGTGCCACGGACCGGCGCCGTGAAGCTGGTCGCGATGCGCAGCCGTCCCGACGGCAGGGAGCCGGCGCGTGTGCCCGAGACGCGACCGTGGCTCGACGCTATCCGCCGTCGCCTCATCGCGCGGATGCCGCTCGGCACACGCCTCGTCGTCTCCGCCCCGCACTACGCCGAGTTTGCCATCGACGCGTCGATCGAGGTCAGCCAGGGACGCGACTCCGAGACGGTCAAGGCCGAGGTCAAAGACGCGCTTCGCAGACGACTGACGCTCGTCGCCGACGCGACAGGCACGGTCGCGCGTCAGCCCGGAGTTCCGGTTACGCACCGCGACGTCACAGCCTGGCTGCGCGCGACCGACGGCGTCAGGCGCGTGGTTCGGCTTCGGCTACTCGACGCAGACGGCAGGGCCATTGACGACGTCGCGGTGTCGCCGGGCGGCCTGCCGCGGTGGCAAGACGACCGCAGCACGATCGACGTGGCGCCGCAGGGGATCGCCTCATGAGCGCCGATGTGCTGCGGCGATACCGGTTCGCAACCGAGGCGCAGTGGAACGCGTGCCTTCAGGTACAGGCGGATCGCAACGTCCTGCGGGCCGGCCGCGGCGTTCAGCCGGTCACGCCGTTCGCCCGGACCGCCACCCGCTACTCGTCCCCAGGCGCGCACGCTCCCGTAGTCACCTACGCAGGCGAGGTTCTCTGGACGGACGATCACGGCGTCTTACATCGGCTTCCGGTCTGTGGCGACGATCCCGAAACGTTCCCCGCGCCTCACGCGTTCGCGTCGGCCACGCGTGTCGTCGGTTCGTCGAGCGGACTGTGGGTGATCGGCGCACCGCATGAGTCTCTTCAGCGCCATGAATCGGAGTCGCTGGCGCTCCTACTGCAAGTCGATCGTCACGACGCGCGCGTCATCGACATCACAGGCGGCGATCGCGGTTCGATCGAGGCGCTCGTCGAGCGCGGCGGTAAGTTGCAGGCCGACCGCTTCGATCAGGCCGGGCACGCCGTCAAAACCGTCACGTTCCTCGGCCTGGGAGATACCAGCGCCTTTGTATTCCTGCGCCGCTCGCGACGCTTCGTCATGCTCGCGGACGGTTATCCGCAGAAGCTGTTTTGGTTCTCGGCCGATGGCGGCCCGGCGCTCTTCAGCGTGCCGGTTCCGTCGCTCCGGCCATGCTTCCATGCGGACGTTCTCGGCAGCGACTCTCGAGACCGCGTGTTGCTCGCCGGCGCTGACGGTCCCGAGTTCGGCGGCGGCGCCTACGCGCTGGTCCTCGACGCCGATGGAAATCTGCTCGACCAGTTGGCCATCGATCCGCTCGACGCACCTGCAACGGGCATCGTCGCGACGCGTGACAGTCTCCTGGTCACCGGCTCGCGCGGCCTGCTGATGTTCGAGACGGCCGAGGTGGTTCCGGAAGGAGCTGGCCCGATCAGCTGCGTGCTCACACCCGCGTTGTTCTCGCCCGATCGCGAGGACCAGCGCCGGTGGCTTCGCGTGGACGCGACGGCGACGCTGCCCGAAGGCAGCTCGATCGAAATCGCGTTCGCGTCGACGGACGACACCGCCACGCGCGATCGCCTGAACGCGCTCGCCGCCGATGCGTCGAAGGCGGTGAGTCAACGCGTCCGCGAGCTGCGGAGCGAGCCGGACCTCTGGCGTGGCCGCGCAGAGTTCCACGGCAGTAGCGCTCACGCGAGTGATCCGAAGGCGGTCTTTGCGGCGAGGTTGTTCGAAATCCACGACCGCTATCTATGGGTCGCGGTCACGCTCAGGGCCGCAGCCGGCGGCCGCCTACCGCTCCTGTCGGAGCTCACCGTGCTGTATCCAGGCCGCACGCTGATGGAGAACCTCCCGTCGATCTATCAGCGCGAGGAATCGCGGCCTGACAGTTTCCTCCGAAGCCTGGTCGGCATCCTCGAGGCGACCACCCAAGGGATCGACACGCGCATCGCGGCGATGGGCAGCCTCGTGCATCCGACGTCGGCACCCGGACCGTGGCTCGACTTCCTGGCCCGATGGCTGGGCTTGCCCTGGGACGACGCCCTCAGCGAGACACAGAAACGCGCGATCGTCACGCGTGCAGCGGAGCTGGCGAAGGGCCGCGGAACCCGTGCGGGACTCGAAGCCCTTCTCGATGCGTTGATTCCCGGCACGCCGCGGCGGTTCCGGGTGGTCGACGCCACCGCGGACTTCGGTTTCGCGATGGTCGGCGATGCCGCATGCGCGGGCAGCGAGCTGCCCGCGATGCTCGGTGGGCGCACCGAGTGGAGCGCCGAACTGAATTCGCGCACCGTCCTCGGCCACACGCGCCTGCCCTGTGACGGACAGCGCGACGACGGCACGTATCACCTCGCGGGCAGAGTCCGGATCGACGTCGCGGCGACCGCCGCCGAACGGAAGTCGTGGACGCCCTGGCTGCACAGATTGATCACCGAGCTCGTGCCGCTCACGGCGCGCGTGACGCTCCGTTGGGTCAGCGCCCAGGCGCTGCGGTCGGATCGGCTGGACGGCTCGCTCAAGCTCGAGGCGGCGCCGTCACCGCATCTTGGCACCGATGCGATCACCAGTCTCGCGCGCCTGCCCGATCGCGGCGCGCGCTTGTCGGCCTCGGGCCAGGGCCTCGGCACACGCTTGCATTGATGACAGGAGATGGATTCATGGACACACCGGACACTCACAAACCAGACTCACAGAGGCGGCGCACGAGGAAGGAATGTTGCACCGACCTCGGATGCGAATCCGGTCTCAGGAACAACTACTTCGAGGGCAAGCGGCTCACGCCGGAGATGTTCCGCATCGAACAGCGGTACCTGCTGGAGCGGCGGCAACTGCTCAATCGCGCGATTCACGGATGGGGCGTCGTCTACGGCTACGGCATCGGCGTTGAAGCCTCGGAGGGCTACAAGACCTCGGAGTCACGCACCCTGAGGATCCGTCCGGGACTCGCGCTCGACGAGTGTGGTCGCGAACTGCTGCAGGCCGGCGTCGCATACCTCGACCTCCAGGACACGATCGTCCTCGACGATGATGGACACCGGGTGGAGCGCGAGAAGGCGTTCGCGGCCGCCACGCAGTACACCCGCGCTCGTGGCCAGAAGGTCGAGCGCGTCTGCTGGCTGCTCAGCGTGCACTACGCGGAGCAGCGCGGCGGGCAAGTACAGATCACCGATCCGTGCCGCTGCGATCACCACGAGTGGGACCATACCTGCGAGACGGTCCGGTACGTGCTGCGCCGGATTCCGTGCGACGAATGCTGCGATCCGTTCGACTGCGGGCTGGAATGCGACTGCGGCACCGGACGCTGCTGTGAGCCCGAGAATCCTCCGGACGATCGGAAGGACCCGAAACATCCGACGGACCAGATCGTTCTCAAGGAACAGCGAGATTCGAGGAAGCACGGAGAGGCGCCTCGCGACCGTCTTGCGTTCAAGCGAGGCGGATGCCGGTGCCTCTGCGATCACCTGACGCATCTCTCGCCCGGTGAGGACTGTGGCGGCCGGCTCTGCGAGATCGAGGAGCCGTGCGGCCGAGTGTGGGTGGACCTGTCGCACAGCGTGCCGATAGCCTACCTCGAGATCGTCCCCGACGAATGCGGCGGCTGGACGTTCGGCGACGAGGTCGACGAGTGCGGCCCCCGCCGTCTCGTGAAGCGCAACGACCTGCTGTTCGACCTCGTGCGCGGATGCGATCTCACGCGAATCGTCGAGATCGGGTGGGGCAAGTGGCATCGGAATATTGCGACCGTTTCCTTTGATGAGCTCTCACAGATGATGGCGCCGGAGGACAAGGACAAGCCCGAGTACGTCCTGCGGGACTTCTGGATAAAGTTCTCGCGTCCGGTCCGTGAGGCCACGCTGCTCCCTGACTGCTTCGCGATGACCGTCCTGAGCGTGGACACGGAGGGCGGCTGGTGGAATGTGCTGCGCGTCCCCGTGGTGCGACTCGACACGAAGTTTGTGCCGCCGGCACCCGGCGATCCCGTCGGGCACGTTCGTGGCGCGAAGCTCGTCGTCGACGGGTCGTGGTTCGAAGATGGATTCTACGGCCGCCACAGCGTCTTTTACGCCGGCGAGACCTCGATCGAGATCGAAGTCCGCGGCGACTTCATCGTCGACTGCAACGGTCAGCCCGTCGACGCCAACGCAGTCGGGCTTCTGACCGCACCGACTGGCAACGGCACGCCCGGCGGAACCTTCGTGTCCAGCATTCGCGTCGGCAAGCGCCCAGGCAAAGGAGCTTCGTCATGAGTGGAGCTAACGTCACCATCAACAGCGCCAAGGGCATGTCGACGCTCGTGAGACCCAGGTTCGGGCCAGGGATGCTCCTGCAGCACGAGGATCTCGAGCAGCTGAACGTCTACACGCGAGAGCTGAACCGTCTCATGTTTCGCTCGCTGTTCGGCTGCGGCGTCGTCTGCGGCCTGGTCGTCACGACAGAACAGAAGTGCGGCCAGGGCCGGATCACGGTCGAGGCGGGGCTCGCACTAACGTGCGATGGCGATCCGATCTACGTTCCGAAGGATCAGTCCGTCGCCATCGACGAGAAGTGCGATCCGAAGCTCACTACTCCGCTCTGGGTCGTCCTGTGCGGCACGGTCAAGTGCTGTGCGCCCCGGACGTCGATGTGCCCGAGCGACGACGAGGAGACGACGTCGGTGTGTACGCGGGAGCGGGAGGGGTGGGAGATTCGCGTCGTGAGCGAAGAGCCCAAGTGCGTGTGCCGCTGCAAGCCGGACATCGTCTTCAAGGAGACCACCTGCAAGTGCGTCGATCCGGAGCTCCCGTGCTACAAGGACCACTACGGTGGCAAGTGCTCGTGCGAGTGCCACGACTGCGGCGGCAGCTGTTGCGACTGCGTGCTTCTCGCCCGGCTCGAGCGGCCGGATCCCGCGAAACCGGATTGGATCGCCGATCATCGCGTTCGCCGGTTCGTGCGGCCCGTGCTGATGCGCGACCCGCAGGTCGAGATCGAGCACAAGAAGAGGGAGGAGGACAAGAAGGCGGTCGCCCTCGCGAAGTCTACGGCCCCGGCGCCGGCAGCCACACCGGCTTCGAGCAAGCCGCCGAAGTCGAAAAGCTCGATGACGCCGCCGCGCTGAGGCGCGTCATTGGACGGCTGATCCATGGCGGCGGATCGCTCAGTTCAGCGTGTCACGCCTGCGGTCGAGCGGCGGCCATCGAACGCCGCCACTCCCCAACGCAACGGGGCGGCGGTCGCGCCATCGCCGACCCGAGCGTTGCAGCAGCGCCTGGGCAATCACGGTACGCAGCTATTCGCCGCGCAACTGGTGGCGAGGTGCAGCGCTCCGGGCGCTCCTGGTGGCGCGTCGGGAGGCGGCACGTCGGCAGGCCCGTTCTCCCTCAGCCATCCCGATGACGCACACGAGCGCGAAGCGGCCCGCGTAGCCGACGCTGTCATGCGGACGACCGAGCGAGGGTCAACGTCCACCTCGCCAGCTGCACCCACTGTGCAACGCGTTTGCGCGAGTTGCCAGGAAGAGACAGCGACGCGCGAGCCCGCCGGCCAACCTGACGTCGGCGGCGGCGCAGGACACGTACGTCGATCAGAGAGTTCGGTCGAAGCGAGCCAGGTGTCGGCGCCGGTCGCAGCCAGCATCCACGACATGCAGGGCGGCGGCGCGCCGTTGCCCGGCGCGACACGCGCGTTTTTCGAGCCGCGCTTCGGCGCGGATTTCAGCCACGTGCGCGTGCACACCGGGGGTCGCGCGGACGCGACCGCGCAGGCAATCAGCGCGAAGGCGTTCACCGTAGGGTCGGACATCGTGTTCGCCGGCGGCGAGTACTCGCCAGAATCGCACGAAGGCCAGCACTTGCTTGCACATGAACTGACGCATGTCGTGCAGCAGGACGCCGGAACGCGTCGGCTCAATCGCCAGGCGGATCGTGTCGACCCAGGGATTGTGACCGCCACGAACGCGCCGACAATCCAGCGCGCTTGGTACAACTTCGACATTCCCTTTACGGACTACCAGTTCGACCCCAGTCTCGAGGGCATCAAGACTGCGGCCACGGTCGTCAAGGACACGGCCGCGGAAGCGCTCCAATGGGTCGTCGACGAGATCAAGGGCCTTGTCAACGACGCACTGGCGTGGCTAGGCGACCAATGGGAGTCCCTCAAGGGGCTCATGCGGTCGGCCTTCAACGCCGCGAAGGATGCGTTCGGCAACGTCGTGTCTTTCCTCCTGAGCCCCTTCGGTCTCCTCGCGGATGCGATCACGCGACTTGATCCCGCAGCCCTGTCCAAGTCGTGGGCGACGATCTCCAGCGTGGTCACGAGCGTGGCGGATGGGTTCAAGAGGATGGCGGCCGGCCTGATGAAGCCATTCGAGGTGCTCTGGGATGGGATCAACGGCTACGCCACCTGGGTGCTCGACAAGTTGTCCGGGCTGCTCGGCAATTTCGTGTTCAGGAAGTTGCCCGATTTCATGCAGCGCATTGCCCGCGACGCGGTCAATGGCCTGAAGTTCGTCTGGAAAAAGATCAGCGATGGCTGGAATGCGCTCTACAACGAGATCAAGTCGTGGGTCGACGGCGCGATCGACGCTGTTGCAGGTTTCGTCCGCAAGGTGCTGTCGTTCGGTATCAACGTGGTGCTTACCGGCATCATCCAGTTCGGCCAAATCGTCTTGTTCCTGAAGGATCTCTTCTCCGATCCAATGAAGTACGTCGCGATCCTGGCCAAGCGGAGCGTGCAAGCGTTCGACGGCGTGGAGAGCCGATTTAGCGGGCTCATCGGCCAGCATTTCGGCAGCGCGAAGGTCGCGGCGCCCGCCGAAACCAAGAGATCGGCCACGTGGAGCGAGATCGGCCACGGCATCGCCGAGATGATGGGTAAGAAGTGGGGCGAGTTTAAATCCAATCCCCTGTCCATCATCACCGGGCTGCTGATGGACCTGGTTCTCCCGATGGTCGGCAACGTCAAAGACATCATTCAACTGTTCAAGGACATCAAGAAGATCGTCACCGGGCCCTTGAGCGCCGGCTCGCTGGAAGAGCTGTGGACCAGCCTTCTGCAAATTCTGGATATCCCGATCCTCATCTACCACACGGTTGTGAGCATCCTGATGCGGACGCTGATGCTGCCACTGATCGTCGCCTCCTTCGTGCGGCATCCCTTGGTCACGGCAATTGCTTCCGCGGTTGGCTACGGCTTGCTCGGTGCGTTCGTGCAGGCGGAGGTCCTGAATCTCGCGCAGAAGTTGCTGCTGCTGAAGTCTGGCGTGACGAATAAGGCGCAGAAGGAGGAAGCCTACAACCGCGTCGCCGACAGCCTGATCGCGTTGGCGATGACAGCGGTGATCATCGTTGTCATGATCATCCTCCACTTCATCGCCAACGTGATGAAGGGGGTCTACAACTTCGTCAAAGGAAAGCTGTTCGGCATCGAGCCGACGCCGGTGGAAGCCAAGGGAACAGCACCCGGTGAGAGCAAAGGCACGGCGGGCGATGCAGACGCAGACTCGAATAAGGCGAAGACACTCGAAAAAGCCGACCTCGGCTTCGAAAATGGCAAACGGGTCCTAGCGGAAGAGCCAACCGCGGATGGGAAGCACAAGATCAAGGTCACTGAGGACGGCGTATGCCTGCGTTGCTCGGATTGCGGGACCTTGATCAAGGAGTATGCGATCGAGTTGAACGAGCCCAGGAATGCTGCCATTCTCGCCGAGCTGGAAGCTGCCGAAACCACCGTCAATCCCAAGTTGAAGGCTCGGAAAATGGCCGCGATAGAAGAGAAGCTTGCCGAGGTCCGCAAGAACAACCCGCATCCGAATGATCCAAAGTTGGCGCGGCAGGCACGGATCGAGATCCTCGCGAAGGATCCAGCGCAGGGCGGAAAGGCGACTCCGAAGACGCTCAGGGAGGCCGAGGTTGCAGTTGGGATGGAGGAAGCGGGTCGCCTCAAGGCACCTATTCGACGCGATCCGACCGGCGGCGCCGATTTCATCGCCGGGGATGGCAAGGCCTGGGACGTGAAGCGCCCCGAATCGGGACGTCCTCCCGCCCAGGGCGGCTTCGACCTAGCCACAGATTCTGCCAAGATCGACAAGTCGCTGTCGCTTGGGGAGGACGTGGTGGTGGATACGGGGAACATGTCCGCGTCGGATCTCGCGAGCCTCAAGGCCGAGGGCGTGACGCGCGGATGGGGCGACCGAGTACAGTTCTTCCCATGAACAGACGTGGATCACTGCGGGTGCCAATCCCGGAGAAACGACGATGAACACACTTTCGTTGAGTGAACTCTCAGAAAGGATCGCGTTGCATTCAAAGTGGCTGGCGAGCCTTGGAAGGTCCGGCCGACAACTTGTCCTGGAGGGTGCGGACTTGACGGGGTTGGATTTGACTGGCGTGGACTTCACCGACACCTCGCTGGCGTCGGTCCGCTTGGATCGGGCCGTTTTGCGTCGTTGCACGTTCAGTGGGGCCAACTTGGCATCTGCTTCCTTGAATGAAGCCGACCTTGCGGAAGCGGACTTCACCAAGGCCAATCTCGATTACACCTCGCTTCGCCAAGCATCGCTGCGGGGCGTGCGGGGCTTCCGGGCGAGCTTTCATCAGGCAGATTTCCGCGGCGCCGACTTGACGGCTGCAAATCTATTCCGGGCTTACCTCAGGGATGCGAAATTGGAAGGCGCACTCCTCCGCGGGGCCAATCTGGAGCAAGCGGACATGACCGGCGCATGGGTTGATGGCGCATGTTTCGATGAGGCGAGATCCGTGGAAACAGTGGCGGTCCAACGCCTTCACGTCGGACCGGAAGCCGAGCTAGAAGGACAAGCGGCACTGCAATGGCTGATCGGCGCAGCGGGCCCACAGCCCCCCCGTGTTCGCAATGACCCGCAAACGGGTATTGACTAGCCCGCGGCCGGGATCGACGATCCACTGGTCCGGCCAGTGCCGGTGGCCCGCCGGTCGGCTGGGGCAGCGAGAAGCACCAAGATCATCGGTGTACTTTTCGAGATTAAGCAAGCTGAGCTGAAGAATCTCGCGGAAGATCTTGCCGGCACGCCTGCGACCGCGCTAACGTTGCGCGAGGCGCACTCATGATGATTCACGAATCCAGGCATAGGGCGACTGACAGTCAACGCCGCGCATTGCCTCCCTCCATCGTTGCGCGCAAATCCAGCGGGCCGGGGTATTCGGGCACAAATACGCTAAGACAACGCCTCGGAAATCAGGGCGTTCAGCGGTTGATGAGCGAAATCGTCGGTCACTCAAAGGGCAGTGCACAGACTCGTTCCCCTGCGATCCAGGCGAAGCTCACGACTAGCCAACCGGGAGACGCGCACGAGCGGGAAGCCGATCGCGTGGCAGATGCCGTGATGCGCATGCCCGCGAGTGAGGCGACAGGCAAGTCGACCGTGGCCTCGACAGCATTACCGGGCAAGGTGCAGCGACTGTGCACCGAGTGCGAGGAAGAGCAGAAGCACAAGGCGATCCCGCAGGTGCAGAGGAAGGAGCAGGCCGTCGATACGCCGCCTCTGACATCATCCGTGGCGGCGAGCATTCAAAACCTGCGCGGCGGCGGCAGCGCACTCCCTGCGGGGACCCGCGCGTTCTTCGAGCCGCGGCTCGGCGCGGATTTCAGCGACGTGCGCGTGCATACCGGCACGCGAGCCGAGGAGGCCGCAAGATCGATTGGTGCCCGAGCGTTCACACTCGGCCACGATATCGCGTTCGCCAGGGGACAGTATTCTCCGAAGTCCGGCGAGGGACGACGACTGCTCGCTCACGAGTTGACGCATGTCGTGCAGCAGAACGGCTCACAGGCGCAGCGATCTTCCTCCCCGGGCGGTCTGGTATGCGACATCATCCGGCGTGCGGGAGACGCGACGAAGATTCCTCCGGGGCTACGCTGTCCCACTGATCTCATCCCGGGCAAGCCGGCAGGCACGGACCTGCGCTTCACGATCGGCGGCAGCGCCATCACGCCGGCGCACACGGTCCAACTCACTGCGTTTCGTGGAACCTGGCTTGCCGCGGGTGGGACGGACGACATCGTCGTGCACGGTTATGCCAGCACGATCGGTGAGCAGGGTGCGAACTGGACGTTGTCGTGCGATCGCGCCGAAGCGGTGCGCGCGGAGCTCATCCGCCTCGGCATACCGGCGGTGCGCATCAATGTGCTGGCGCACGGCGAATCGACGGACTTCGGAGCGGGGCTCGCACCGAATCAGCATGTCGTCGTGAGCACGCGAGCTGGTGTTTTGCCGTTGCCGTTGACGTCGGGTGTGCTGACGCCTGCGGACAGTTTCGCAGGCCGCAGCACAACGAGATTCGGTGTGGGTGAGACGATCAATCTCTCCTTCTTGTCCCTGCCGCCGAGGCCGGCCGCGGACTTCGGCGGATTGGATTGGGTCGTTGCCTCCGGTGGCGGCACGATCACGGCCCCTGTGACGCCGCACGATGGAACCGGCGCCTATGTAGGGCCAGCGACCGCGGGCGCCGTGACGCTGGAGCTGCGAGTCGCCGGCGGCGCGACGGCTGGGCGCGTCGTCTCGACGCATGCGATTACCATCGATGCGCCCAGCAAGGTGCGCATGACCGACGTGCCTGGAACGGCGCCGAACTTCTCGCCGACCGGCCCCATTCCAGCCGGCCGGTGGGGAGCAGGATTCCGGGCGAATATTTTCATCGATCCCAAGGACGTCTCCTTCCGCGGCGTCGTGTTCACCGAAGGCACGACGACGGCCATCGTGACCGGAAGTTTCCTTGCGGTCTTCGGCAAGTTGCACACGCCGGGCTCGCCCGTGCCCGGAGGGGGTGGCAACCTTGCGAGGGGGACGCAGCTCCTCGGAACGGACCAGATTTTTTCGGGGAGTCGCTCGCCGACGGTCACCTTCCTGACCAACATCTGCGGTGGCTCCACCTTTCTCTGGCGGATACCCTGGTCGTTCAGCGTGAGCGGCAGCCCTTCAGCGTTGTTCGACACGGCCGATCAGAGTCACAGGTCCACGTTGGGTTGCGATGCATTCGTCTCGAAGGCCGGGGCCGGTCCCTTCAAGAGATCGATTTGAAGTGGACGCTGAAGTGTGGTCTCGCAACAGCGCTTGCGATTGTTCGTACCGACACCACGAGTGCCACCATGGCGACGAAGGCAAACCCTGAAACGGTGATCAGTGAATGGTCGGCTCCCGAGCGCGGCCTCTCCGGGCGCCTGCACGTCGAGCTCGAAGATCTCGATGTCGCCTCGCGCCGTGCCGTCTATCTGGAGCTGAGAAACGACTCTCTGGAGGCCATCGCGGTCATCGATCAGCCTCGAATCGAGGCCCGTCTCACGGATGAGGCAGGCAAGACCATCGAGCCATCTGAGTTCCCGGTGTCCGGGCTGATCCCGAACCCGCAGTGGGCAGTGATTCCGCGAGGAGCCGTGCTCAGGCTTCGGATTGACATGCAGACGGTTGGCGTTCCCGAGAAGAAGAGCGGAAAGGCGCTCGTGGCAGTGGGTGGCCGCTCATGGGCGCTGGCTGCGGGAAACAATGTGCTGAGACTCCGCGTGCTGCTCGAGCGCAAAGCGGGAGCACCTGTAGATCAATGGGTGGGTGAACTGACGCTGCCGCCAGTGCCGGTAATGATCACGCCGCAGATGCTGTCGGCGCATTGAGCGCTCGACGACACTCAGAATTTGATACAGGCGCTCGGGATTCCCGCTCGTAACACCAGGAAGGGAGTTCAGAGCTTCCAGAAGATCGATGTCGAGCAGATCCGCACGAAAGGGAGAGATCTACCTGCTACAAAGGAGCACTTATCAGCTCGAAGCGAGGCGTGCTGGCGTGACGAGGACCATTGGTGAGTTCTCGATTGAGGTCGACTGGATCGACATCGACGGCGAGCTGCAGGCTCAGCCCGCATCGAGGTGGAACCGATTGGATACGTGGCCGACGCGCCGACAACGAAGAAACCGTGAGATCTATTTCTTGCGGCCCATCGCGGAGGTGTGGGCGAGCCAAGGCGCGTCGCGAACCCTACGCATCGCCTGCGCGCGTCGCTGTAGCTTCAGTTTCTCGAGCACGTGGTGCACGTGATGCTTGACGGTGGCCACGCTCACGCATAGGTCCTCGCCAATCTCTTTGTTGGAAAGCCCTCGGCCGAGCCGTTCCAGCACTTCGCTTTCGCGCCGTGTCAGCGCGAGATCGAGATCCGGCTCCGCGCCGCCGCCTTGCTCTTTGCGAAACAGGGCGCGGAGCAGTCCGCCCGAAATCTCGGGCGGGCAGGCGAGGCGGCCCGCAACAGTGTCAGAGAGCGCGGCGCAAAGGCCGTCGATCGATGAGTCCCGCGTTACGTATCCAGAAAAACCGGAACGGCCACATTGGACTACTGCTTGGCGTTGTTCGGTGAGACCAAGTGCAACGAAGTAGACTGCGTTCCACTCGTGTGAGATTGCGCGAAGGTCGAATAGATCGAGACCCTGCGTGACATCGACCAATACTAGTTGCACGTCGGACGACGAGAGTTGAACGCGAAGACTTTCGAGATCGCTGATCACGGCGCGCACGGACATCTCGGGTCGTCGGCTGATGCAGGTGGCTAGCCCTTCGCCAAATAGTCGAACGGGAGTCAATATGATGATGTTCAGCAGGACCTCCCGCGTTTTCCCCAAATCTGGATGGAACTGTCGCTCATACGCCGTGCCTCCCCGGGCGGGGCGAAGCGCCGCGCCTTGAACGTGAGGCGAGAACTGCCTGACCCCTACACGAGTTTGTCGGGACCCTGCCGTGATGATGGGAGATTGATACCAGAACTCTGTTGCTGTCAAGCACCAAGGTCCGTTTTTTCTAAGCTATTCCGGCTGGTATCGAGCCGCTCGAGGGGGGCGCGTCAACACGCGCACGCCGTCGCGGCTTCCTCCGCCGGCCTCTTCTGGCACGGGCTGCCAGCGTATGTGCTGTGTTGGACGTGAGGTGAATGCCGCGTGGGCATCAGGAACACGAGAATCGACCGGCGTCCAAAGTCTTGAGAAAAGCGCGATGGCGCGCGACTTCCGTTGCCAGAGGGCGCGATTCCGGCATCTTGACGCCCCAGTGGCGACGTTCCACGACTTCACCGCGTACGAGCGCCTCATCGAAGCGGGGAAGGTCGTGGGCCCTCAGGAGCATCTCGTGGTTCTTCTGGGTGGAGATGCCGGACTGCGATGCGGCGAAATCCAGGCGTTGGAGTGGACCGATATCGACCTGTCGAAACGGCGACTCATCGTCCAGCGGTCCGAGTGGAAAGGCAGGAGGCGGCGGGAATCGCCGTCGCCCGCGCCCGACGCGAGCACGGCGAGCGGCGGGTGCGGTCCCGAATGCGAGCGCGCGACGACCGACTTCGATGACCGCCGCAGCGAGTCGCGGCGGGAATCGAACCCGCAACCAGCCGGAGCAATGCACGTGGGTCGCACGCCTCAGCTCGGGCTTCGGCGCATAGAATGCGGCGGTGCAACCCGACGAGCAGCTCCGGGTCACAGTATTCATCGGCATCCTCGCAACGGTGTACGTGCTGGCCGCCGGGACGATCGTTCG
>Ga0137436_1000013_pt1 | contig 63149 bp, 47 predicted proteins | sample EasRivERMGT119_2_FD_102328 | JGI IMG/M metagenome (GOLD analysis project Ga0137436, IMG submission 102328) | Soil microbial communities from meander-bound floodplain in the East River, Colorado, USA - East River MetaG ERMGT119_2 | ecosystem: Environmental > Terrestrial > Soil > Floodplain ...
ATCAGCCGCTGGATCTCCATCGTGCGCCCCGACGGGCGGCCGCGGGAGACCTCGCGCGCCGTGCGCTCGCTCCCCGAGGCGGGGAGCATCGCGTACTCCCCCGTCACCCACCCCTGCCCCGTGTCCTTCATGTGGTTGGGGACGCGCTCCTCGACGGAGACCGCGCACAGCACGCGCGTGTCGCCCATCGACACGAGGCACGAGCCCTGCGCATGCTTGAGCCAGTGCGGCTCGATCGTCACCGGCCGCAGCTGGTTCTGGGAGCGTCCGTCGTGGCGTGGCATCACAGCTCCGGTCGAGGGGGAAGCGGGCGCCGCACGTCGACGTGCCCGCCCAGGGTGTCGCGCTCGCGGCCGCCGACCAGGAGGCCGACGCGCTTGATCTGCGGGACGTTCGCCGCCAGGGAGTTGACGATCGCGTAGAGGGTGAGGAGCTCGTCGTCGCTCCCCCCGACGAGGCCGTCGGAGAGCTCGGGGGAGAAATCGGCCCAGGCGGTCCCGCTCTTGCCGATCCAGAGCTGGCGGAGGGTCGTGCCCTCGGGGACCGCCGGGAGCGCGCCCTCCCCTTGCGGTCCGGAGAGCAGCGCGACCAGCACCTGCGTGCCGCGCTCGGCGGGGCGCGCCGTGTCGACGATCTCGCGCGTCTCGGTGACGAGCTTGTCTTCGGTCGCCGAAGGGAAGTACAGCGTGATCTCGGTCTTCGGAGACGACGGGTCGACGGGTGCGGCGGCCGCGGGGGCGGCGGGTGCCTTGCTGCCGCCTTCGGGTGCGGCGGGCGGGGAGCCAGCGCACCCCGCGAGCGCGAGCGCCGCGGCCGCCAGGAGGGCGCGGAGGCTCACTGCGTCCGGTACTCGACGATCGCGCGCGCGATCGCCTCGGCGATCTTGTCCTTCGCGGCGGCATCCTTGAGGCGCGACTCCTCCGCCGGGTTCGAGATGAACGCGGCTTCGACGAGAATCGCCGGCATCGTCGCGCCCATCAGCACGCGAAACGGCGCCTGGCGCACGCCGCGATCTTTCGTGCCGGCGAGCGTGTTCATCTCGTGCTGGACCCGCTCGGCCAGGCGGCTCGACTCGGCGAGATAGCTGTTCTGCGCGAGATCCCACAGGATCAGCTCGAGCCCCCGGTCGGGGCCGCCCGAGGCCGGTGTCGCAACCTGCTGCGGCGCGTACGCCTTGTTCTCGAGGGCGGCGAGCGTCCGCGCCTCGTCGTCGGTCGCGTCGGTCGAGAGGAAGTACGTCTCGGCCCCCAGCGCGCTCTTCCTCTTGGAGGCGTTGACGTGGATCGACACGAAAAGCTCCGCGCGGTTCTGGTTCGCGATCGCGGTGCGATCGTCGAGGGGCAGGACGCGGTCCTCGTCGCGGGTGAGGACGACCGTGACGCCGTGCTTCTCGAGGAGCGGCTTCAAACGGCGCGCGATGTCGAGCGTGACGTCTTTCTCCTCGAGCCCGGAGGAGCCGATGGCGCCGGTCTCCACCCCGCCGTGCCCGGGGTCGAGGACGATGACCGGCTGCGCGACGGTGGGCGCGGACGGTCCGCGGGACGTGCTGCCCGCGCGGTCTCCCTGCAGATCGAGGACCAGGCGCGGGGGGTTCGATAGCTCGAAGGTGTCCGCGCGCCGGTAGCCCGGCCCGAGCGCCAACACGAGCGTGCGGTCGCCTTCGGCCGACCAGCCGGAGAGGATCGGGTCGTCGAGAGTGCGCGATGGCGCGTCGGGGGCGATCGGCTCCGGGCACGCGATGCGGAGCTTCCCCGCCGCTTCCATGGTCGTGCAGGCGAGCGGCTTCGCAAAGGTGAGGACGAGGCGCGTGGACCCGGAGGAGGCGTCGGCGGCGATCCGGACCGCGACCGGTTCGGCGGCCAGGACGGCCGCGAGGAGGAAAGCCGGTGCGACGAGTCTCACGGACGCGAATTGTGACACAGCGGACGAGGTCACGTCCGTCGCATCGCGAGGATCGAGGCCGACAGGGTCACGTCGAGCGCTTCGAGGCCCTCGAGGCGCCGCCGCTCGGGGAGCCGCTCGCCGCGGTAGCTCATCGCGAGGGCGTCCTCGAGAGCCCTGCGATCGTGGCGGGCGCGGTGCTGCCAGCGCCGCGTGGCGACCGGCTCGGCGATCCCGGCCAGCTCCGCTGCGACTTCGACGGCGCGGTCGCGGCGCACGCCCAGCCCCTTGACCGCCTCGCGAAGCTCGAGAAGGTCGTCGGGGCCGGGAACGACGACGACGAGAGCGGCCCCGGGCGGGAGCACGCGCGCGAGCTCCGCCACGGGCCGTCTGCCGAAAACCGACAGGGCGAGCGCGACCGAGCCGTCCTCGAAGGGAAGCCCGCGATCGGCGTTGGCGACGATCCACGTCCCTTGGGGGTTAAGCCTTGCCGCCATGCGGATCGCGGAGGTCGAGAGGTCGATGCCGCAGAAGGGGCGGCCGATGCCCTGCGTGATCGTCCCCTCCCCGCAGCCGACGTCGATCGCGGCGCGTCCCGGGTCGACGTCGAGCGCGCCTACGACCTCGCGTAAGGCCGCGATCAACCCGGAGGCGAAGCCCTCGCCGAGCCAGCGCCGGCGCGCGACCAGCGCCTCGAGACGGTCCCCCGGACGGTCGGAGCGCCGGTCCTGAGGCTGGAGGAGGTTCCAGTACCCCTCGCGCGCGCGGTCGAAGGAGTGGCCCGCGTCACAGGCGAGCGCCGTCCCCCGCAGGGCGAGCGGGAGGACGCAGCCGCGCACCGTGCAGCGGAGGCGAAGGCTCACGAGAGGCCGAAGCGCGCGTCCTCGGCGCGGCGGCCGGCGAGAGCGCGCGGCGCGAAGCGCGCTGCGAACCGGTTCGGCTTCCCCTCGACGACGTCGGCGACGACGGCGCCGATGACCGGCGCGAACTTGAAGCCGTGCCCCGAGTCGCCGGCGACGACGAAGCGGCCGGGGAACGCGGCATCCGCGCCGATCCAGAAGTCCCCGTCGAAGCTGTCGCAGTACAGGCACGTCTTCGCGTGCGCGAGGGGGGCGGAAGCGAGGCCCGGGAGGCTCTCGCCAAGGAACGCGCGCAGGCGCTCAACCTCCTCGGCGGTCGTCGTCCGCGGCGCGTCGGGGTCCACCCGGCGCCCCGGCCCGTGGTGCGCGATCTTGACGATCCCGTCGGCGTTCGCGGGGAAGCCGTACCAACCCGTGCTCGCGATGTCCGCGGCCCAGACCGTGAAGGCGGGCGGCCGCCATGCCTCGGGATCGCGGGGGAGCAGGTGGAAAACCGGCTGCGCGACCGCCCAGAGAGCGCCGGCGAGGTGCGGCAGGAGCTTGGGCGTCCAGGCTCCCGCCGCGACCACGCGTGCGTCGGCATCGGAGCCGCCGTCGTCCCGCCCGTCGAGGAAAACGACTCCCGCCGCCCGCGCGTCGTCGATCATCCGCGACAGCGCGCGGCCGCTCTCGATCCACCCCGCGACCGGGTTCAGGTAGCCGTCGACGTAGCCTCCTCGCGCCCACGCGGGGAAGCGGCGCGCGATCGCGGCGGCGTCGAGCCGCTCGAGGCGATGTCCGCGGCGGGTGAGCGTGTCGAGGCTGTCGCCCTCGAAGGCTCCCTTCGCGAGGGGCGCGCGGGAGAGGAGCAGGAATCCGTCCTCGTGGAAGAGGCCGCCGCCCCAGCGCGCGCTCCACGCGCGCCAGCGCGGGATCGCCTCCTCCATCATCTCGGTCGAGAGCTCGTCCACGCCGTAGTCCATCCGGACGATCTTGCTGATGTCGGTGGAGGCGGCCTCGGGGCGCGGGAGCGGGCCCGGCTCGACGACCGTCACCGACCACCCGCGCGCGGCCAGCTCGAGCGCGGTCGCGACGCCCATCACCCCCGCTCCCGCGATCCGCACGCGTCTTCGGCCGGTCCGCATCCGTGAGATTCTACGCGCCGGAGGAAGACGTGCGGCGTGAAACGATGCTCGAGCGCATCCGGTCGCGGAAGACGCCCTGGGACCTCGCCGTCGTCGGCGGCGGGGCCACCGGGGTCGGCGTCGCGGTGGACGCCGCCGCGCGCGGCTACGACGTGGTGCTGCTCGAGCGCGGGGACTTCGGCAGCGGGACCTCGAGCCGCAGCACGAAGCTGATCCACGGCGGCGTGCGCTACCTGAGGCAAGGCAACGTCGCGCTCGTCGCGGAATCCTTGCGCGAGCGCGCGATCCTCCGCGCGAACGCCCCGCACCTGGTGCGGGACCGGTCGTTCGTCGTCCCGGCGTACGCGAGCTGGGAGCGCGCCTTCTACGGAATCGGCCTGACCCTCTACGGCGCGCTCGCGGGCCGCCGCGGTTTCGGCGCGACCCGGGTCGTCTCGCGCGAGGAGGCGCTGCGACGCGTGCCGGCGCTGGCGCCCGAGGGCCTGCGGGGCGCGGTCGTCTACCACGACGGGCAGTTCGACGACGCGCGGCTGCTCATCCATCTCGTGGCGACGGCAGCCGAAAGGGGCGCCACGCTGTTGAACCACGCACCGGTCGAAGCGCTCAGCAAGAATGCGAGCGGAGCGGTCGACGGCGCCCTTGCGCGCGATGCCGAGACCGGCGAGACGCTCGAGGTGCGCGCGAAGGTCGTCGTCAACGCGGGGGGACCCTGGGGTGATGCGGTAAGGTGTCTCGCCGACCCGGACGCCTCGCCTTCGATGAGCCCGTCGCAGGGGATCCACCTCGTGCTCGACCGGTCGTTTCTCGGCGGCGAGGACGCGGTGCTCGTCCCGCGCACGCGAGACGGCCGCGTCCTCTTCGCGATCCCCTGGCATGGGCACGTGCTCGCGGGGACGACCGACACGCCGATCGCCGAGGTCCGGGACGAGCCGGCGCCGCTCGAGGCTGAGGTCGCGCTCGTCCTCGAGACGCTCGCGCGCTACCTGTCTCGCGCCCCTTCCCGCGCGGACGTGCTCTCCGCATTCGCCGGCATCAGGCCGCTGCTGCGCGCGCCCGCCTCGCGCCGAACCGCCGCGATCGGCCGCGAGCACGCGCTCCGGGTCGAGGCCTCCCGCCTGCTGACGATCACCGGGGGCAAGTGGACGACCTACCGCGCGATCGCGGAGGAGGCGGTCACGCGAGCGGCATCGATCGGCGGGCTCCCCCACCGCCACCCGGCGACACGGACGCTCCAGGTGCACGGACACGACTCGTCCGTCTCGCCCGACGATCCGCTCGCCGTCCACGGGAGCGACGCGGCCGCCGTGCGCGCGCTGGCCGCTTCCGACCCGGAGCTGGACCGGCGGCTCCATCCCGCGCTTCCCTACCGGGGCGCCGAGGTGATCTGGGCCGCGCGGATGGAGATGGCGCGCCGTGTCGAGGACGTGCTCGCGCGCCGCACGCGCGCGCTCTACCTCGATGCGCGGGCCGCGCTCGAGATGGCCCCCGAGACCGCGCGCCTGCTCGCGCGGGAGCTGGGGCGAGACGCCGCGTGGATCGAGACGGAAATCGTCTCGTTTCGCGCGCGGGCGCGCGCGCATCTCCTCCCGGCCTAGCGCTTCTTCGGCTTTCCGCCGCCGACGTCGCCCGTGATCCCGCCCGAGACGACGAAGCTCATGACGGTCCCCGGGTCGGCGGCCAGCGCGCGCACGCGTTTCCGCGGCACGACGACGACGTTCCCGCCGATGTTGTACGCCTGGGGGACGTACACCGCGACGTGATCGTCGAGGCCGATCTCTTGCAGCCCCTCGCGCGTCACGAACCCGATCGTCGCGACCTCGGGCTCGGCGCCGAGCTGCACGAGGACCGGACGGTCGAAGCGCTTGGTCTCGCCGACGAACGCCCCGACGAGATCCTTGAGCGAGGTGTACAGCAGCTTGAGCAGCGGGGTGCGCGCGACCAGCTCCTCGAACGCGGCGAACAGCCAGCGCGTCGCGAAGTTGCTCGCGAGGAAGCCGACCGCGGTGATGAGCACGATCGTCAGCACGATCCCCGCGCCCGGGACGCGGCGGTTCAGCAGAGGCTCGACGTTGATCCACGTGTCGACCTCGACGAACAGAACGTACAGGCCGTAGCCGATCGCGCCGATCGGGACGACGAACACCAGGCCCTGGAGGAAGTAGCCTGCGAGGGTGCGGAGCGGATGCGCCCTGCGCGCCCTCACGACGGCGCTCCCCGCTCCCACTCGGCGCGCAGGCTCGCCACCAAGCCAGCATCTTTCGGGTCGAACACCGGCTCGAGGTCGTACTGCTCGAAGAACAGGCTCGGCCGCATCGCGTCGGGGATGCCGAGCATCCGCCGCAGCTTCCGGTCCTCGGGGACGAACCCGCGGCCGAGCAGCCGCCGCACGCTCTCCGCGATCGTCCCCTGGAAGCCGCACACGTACACGACCGCGCTCTCGGGTCCCAGCGGGGGCGCGATCCCGAGTGCGGCCTCGAGCTTCGCCCGCCCGCCGTCCTCGAAGACGCTCTCGACGCGCCCCGAGATCCCCGTCCAATCGAGATGCCCGGCGGGGCGGCTGACCGTGGGCACGTAGCGCAGCCCGAAGGCGCCCGCCGCCTCGAGCTCGTCACGGTAGGCGAGCTCGTGCGGGTGGCTGACGCCGTGGAGCAGCACCATCCGCGACAGCGCGTCGCGGTCTCCGGCGCGGAGCGCCAGCCGCGCCATGCTCATGAACGGCGCGATCCCGGTCCCGGCGGCGACGAAGAGCTTGATCCGCGGGTCCCCGGCCCCGACCGTCCGCTCGAGGGTGAACCGCCCGACGATCTTCGTCCCGACGTGCATCCGGCTCCCCACGGGGAGATCCCACAGCACGTGCGTGAACGGCGTCCCGGTTGCCGGCGTCCGCGCGTAGCGGATGTAGAACTCGAGCCACCGGCGCTCCGAAGGCTCCGAGGCGATCGAGTACGCCCGCTGCACCTCGCCCTCCCCGAGCGTGACGTACTGCCCGGGGACGAACCAGGGAGCGTCGCCGGAGGGGAGGTCGTCGGGGCGGATGCGGAAGATGGCGAGGGTGGGATCGAGGTCGATCCGCTCGAGAAGCGTCGCGTTGCCGGTCAGCGCGGTCGCCATCTACGCACCCCACTATACATGGGTGGTGGTGCGAAGCCTGTTGGTCGTGCGCTACCAGGCGTGCACGAGGTCGTGCCGGGCGTTGGACCTCAGCACGGGCGTCGTCCAAGCACGGCGGTAGAGCTCGCGCCACACCGGGGGCACGCGCTCGCGCCCCGGGAACCTCCGCCGCGCCAGCACCTCGGCCCACAGCCACGGTCGTCGCGTGAGACCGGCGTGCATCGCCGGGGTCGAGCGATCGGGTTGCCGCTCGGAGCGCCCCTTGACGAAGTTGCGCCACACCGCCATCAGCACGAGCCGCTCCATGATCGCGTTGAGGCGGCGTCCGAAGGAGATCGTCTCGCTCTTCTCGCTCGCGAGGGTATGAGCGATCAACCGATGTAGTTGGTCGACCGGGTACATCGCCGCATCGCGCCACCTGGCCTCCGGCGAGCGGGGGGATCCCTTCGGCCCGCGCACGGGATTCGGGCGGCAATCGAGCGCGATGCGCTCGCGCTGCGGGTGGGTGTGCACAGCCCGTCGATACGCGATCATCCCGTCGCACGCCAGCGGGATGACGGCACCGGGCGCCGCCAGCTCGAGGATCCCGTCGAGCCCGCGCGCGAACGAACCCCGATATCCGCCCCGGGCCGGACGCGCCGGCCGGCGCTTCAGCCGGGCGCGCTGCATCGGGCTGAGCCGGCCGCCCCTCCGGTGCGGCACGGGGTCGAGGCCGTAGACGAACCACGAGTCTCGGCCGACGAGCGTCAGCACGCCGAACGGCAGGTCCTGCGTGAACTCGAAAGATTCGTAGTGGTCGGCGACGATCGGCTCGGCGACCGTGCCCGCGAGCCGCGCCAGCGCCTCCGACAGGAACAAGATGCCGTGCCGGCCCAGCCGAGCGCTCTGCCGCGTCACGGTGGATGGAGAGCACCCGAGCGAGCGTGCGAGCTGCCGGTGCGCCGACCCCGCGACGAGCCCCTTCGCGATCGGTTGCAGCAGCTCGGGACGCTTGAGGTAGTAAGAGGTGGTGAACGCGCTGCGCGAATAGGTACGGCCGCAGCTCTTGCATCGGCAGCGGGGCACGCGCTCCCGCAACGTCACATAGTGTCCCGCGTGGGTGAACCGGTATCCGGGTTCCGTGCGACGATGCTCCCCGCACTCCGGCCAGGGGCAATGCGGCGGCACGAACGGATCGGGCACGTCCTTCGTCGAGCAGTCGCCATGCCAGCTCGAGGACGCGCGGCGACGCTGTTTCATCGTCCGCTCTCGAGTCCGCCGTACGATCGGCGTCCGCCGGCGGACGCAGGAGGTCCCCGATGAACCACAGGCTCCGCACCACGATGATGCTCGTGGCGACCGTCGCGACCGGCCTCGGACATGCCGCGGAGAAGCGCGATCCAGCCGCGGTCGCAGTCGCCCAACACACTCTCGAAGCGATGGGCGGAGCGAAATCGTTCGAGGCACTCCGCACGTTGAGGTTCGATTTTGTCGTCGAGCGGGAGGGAAAGGAGATGGCGCGGATTCGCCACGTGTGGGACCGGTGGGACGGACGCTACCGCGTCGAAGGAAGGAACAAGGAAGGCAAGCCCACGCTCACGCTGTTCAACGTCCAAAAGCGTGGCGAGGGACGAGCTTGGGTGGACGGCAAGGAGCTCGCCGGCGAAGAGCTCAAGGCCGCCCTCGAGCGCGGGTATGGCCGCTTCATCAACGACACGTACTGGCTGCTCATGCCTGCGAAGATGCTCGATCCCGGCGTGAGTCTCGCCTCCGAGGGCACGACGACAGTCGACGGGAAGACCTACGACGTCGTCAAGCTGACGTTCGATGGGGTGGGCATGACGCCCCAGGACACGTACTGGGCGTACGTGTCGAAGGACACGGGACTCATGGAGCGATGGGACATGGTGCTGACGGGGCAGGACGCGAAGGATCGCTCGACTTTCATGTGGGAGGACTGGCGGCCCATCGGCGCCGTTCGGCTCTCGATGGCAAAGCGCGCCGTGGCCGACGGCACGGTCATTCGATTCGACAATGTGTCAGGCTCGACCGACGCCGACGCCTCTTCGTTTGCCGCACCCTGACAGGGTGGTGCGAAGCCTGGGGGTGGCTGGAGCCTCGTGGAGCCAGCTAAGTGATGCCACGCCAAGCGATTACGTTCGCGAAAGGGGCTGACGTACACAAGCTGCGCACCACCACCTAAGTTCTTGAGGGGAGGTTCGGATGGCGCCCTCGATTTTCGCCCTGATCGCACTACTCGCCCTCGCCCCCGCCCCTCCCCCCGAGCTCCACCTCGCCGCCGGCACCTTCCGCCCCCTTTCCCCCGCGACACCCCCACCCGCTTGGTTCACCGCACCTGCGGTCGCACCCGAGCCGCTCGGCCGCGAGTACGTCGTTCTGGTGACGCGAGAGCCCTTGTCGGCGGACCAGCGGCGCCTGGTGGAGGCGAACGGTGCAGAGATCCTCGACGTCTTCCCGCCGCGCGGCTACCGCGTGCGGGTGGCGGCGGAGTCGAAGGCGGCGCTGCGGCGCCTGCCGTTCGTCGACTGGCTCGGCGCGCTCCCCGCCCACCTCAAGGTCGATCCCGAGCTGTCGCGACGCGCGGCCGCGCCGTCGGAGCCGGTGCGCGTGCAGGTGGTCGTCGCACCGGGCGAGACCGAGCGGCGCGTCCTCGAGGCGCTCGCCGGAACGAGCGCGACCGCGAGCGCGTCGGGAAAGGACGGCGCGTGGCGGGTGGTCGCGACCGTTCCCGCGGCGCGGCTGGGTGCGGCGCTCTCCGCTCTGTCCACGCTGCCGGAGGTGGAGGGAATCGAGCCGGCGCGGACGTTTCGGCTCCTCAACCAGGACGCGGTGTGGGTCCATCAGTCGTTCGTGGGACCCTCGGGCCAGCAAACGCCGGTCTTCGCGCGCGGCATCTTCGGCTGCGGGCAGATCGTCGCCCTCGCCGACTCCGCGCAGGACTACGACAGCTGCTACTTCCGCGACACGGTCGCGGGGGCGCCGCCGGTCGTCTCGTGCGCGACCGCGCCGTGCCCTGTGGGCACTCCCGCGCCGGCGCGGCGCAAGGACATCCTTTATTACAACTGGTCCGGCACGCCGAACGGGGAAGAGGACACCTGTCCGGCGTCGATCACCGGGTCGAGCGGGCACGGGACGCACACTTCGGGCTCGGTCGCGGGCGATACGTCGCCGTACGCCGACTGCGTCGGCTTCACCACCCCCGCGCGCAACGGCGGGGACGGCCAGGCGCCGGGCGCGAAGCTCGTCATCCAGGAGATGGGCGACGCGCTCCAGTATCTCAACGACCGGGGAGGGACGCTCTGGAACCTGACCGACGTTGCCTATCAGAACGGGGCGCGGATCCACTCGGACTCGTGGGGCGGCGCCTGCTACGACGCGTTCGGCACCTGCATCCCGGGATGCACCGCGCCGTACGACTCGTACGCGCGCGATGCCGACCTCGCGATGTGGAGCCACCCCGACCTGCTGGTGGTGGTCGCCGCAGGGAACGGCGGGGAGTTCTGCCCGGCTCCGGTCTCGATCGGAACGCCGGCGATCGCGAAGAGCCCGCTCGTCGTCGGGGCGGTGGGGCACGGCTCTTCGGCCTCCGTCGCGTCGAGCTCTTCGAGCCCCGGCCCGCTCGAGGACGGCCGCCTGGCCCCGGTCGTGGCGGCGCAGGGCGAGTCCACGGTCTCGGCGGCCTCCGACGCGACGATCGGCAGCAACAATTGCGCGACCTGCTCGCTCGACGGCACGTCGATGTCGGCACCCACCGCGGCGGGCTTGGCCGCGCTCGTTCGCGAGTACTTCACGGCGGGCTTTTACGCGACCGGCGCGCGCAACCCGGCGCAGGGCTTCTCCCCCTCAGGCGCGCTCATGAAGGCGATCCTCGTGGACTCGGCGCAGCCGCTCGTAGCGCCCGGGGCGGCGCCCAACTTCGTCTCCGGCTACGGACGGATCCAGCTCGACGCGACGCTGACCTTCACCGGATCGCCGTTTGCGCTCCGCGTCGACGACCATCGCGAGGGCCTCACGACCGGAAGCGTCGTCGAGCACGCCTACGACGTCGCCGCCGGAACCCCCTTCCGCGCGACGCTCGTCTGGAGCGATTTCCCCGCGGCGCTGGGGGCGGCCACCGCGCGCGTCAACGAGCTGAAGCTCGAGGTCGTCGACCCCGCGGGGCAAACGTGGTTCCAGACGATCGACGCCGGCACCGGTCTCCCCAAGGCGACCGTGACCGCCTCCGATCCCCACGATGCGCGCAACGTCGTCGAGCGCCTCGTCTTCGCGTCCCCGGGGCCGGGGCGGTGGATCGTGCGCGTGCGCGGTCTCGATGTCCCATGGGGGCCGCAGCCGTTCGCGCTCGTCGTGCGCGGCGCGCTCTCCGACTGCGCGGCCCCGTCGGCCCCGTCCGGAGCACCGTCGCTGACCACCCCCGCCGACGCCCAGGTCCGGGTGACGTGGAGCCCGGTCGGAGGAGCCGCGGTGTACGACGTCTACCGCAGCTTCGGGGCGTGCCCGGGCTCGCCGTGGGTCCCGGTCGCCTCCGGAATCGCCGGCACGACCTTCTTGGATACGAACGTGTCGGGTGGAGCGATGTACAGCTACCACGTCACCGCCGCCTCCGACCCGGCCGGTGCGTGCGAGTCGCCGCGATCGGGGTGCGCCTCGGTCGTGCCGACCGGCTCGTGCGGGCTCGCGCCGCAGTTCGCCGGTCTTGCCTCCGCGGCGAGCACCGGACAGCCGTCGTGCGCCGTGCAGCTCGCCTGGAGCGCCGCTTCCCCCTACTGCGTGGGAGACGTGCGCTACAACGTCTACCGCGGAACGACGAGCACGTTCGTGCCCGGCCCCGCGAACCGGATCGCGCGCTGCCTGGCCGGCACCTCGTTCGTCGATGCGGTCGGCCTACCCTCCGGCGCCCCCCGCTGGTACGTGGTGCGCGCCGAGGACGCCGCCCCCGGCCACGGCGGCCCGTGCCGCGGCGGCAACGAAGAACAGAACACGGGAGTACAGCAGGCGGCGGCATCGGGTCCGGAGATCATCGGAACCTGGACCGACGACGCCGGCGACACCGGGAGCGCGGAGATGGTCCCCGCGAACCCCTGGTCCGCGGCCGTCACGGGAGGGCGGACCGCGCCCGCCGTCTACACGGTGGCCAGCTACGGGGGCGCGTGCGCCGATCTCACCACGCCCGTGCTGAGCCTCGCCGATCCGGGAGCCGGACCCGAGCTCACCTTCTGGACGAGGCACGATCTGGAGTACGACCCGACGGGTGAGATCTTCGGCACCGAGGGCTCGCTGGGACAGGTCGAGGTCGCGACGGGCCCCTCGTTCTCGTCGTGGACCCGCATCCCGCTCACGCCGAACTACCCGAACCTGGTCGAGTTCCCGTTCAACGAGTGCACGACGACCCAGGCGGTCTCGAACTACTTCACCGGCAACCGCCTGACGTACTCGAGCTACGCGGGCTCGCTGGTCAACTGGGCGGGGGGCGACGTCAAGCTGCGCTTCCACCTGTCCGGCGACTACCTCTACTCGGGCGGGAACTGGTGGGTGGACGATCTCGCGGTGAGCCAGGCCCTGGTGCCGGGCTCGTGCTCCACCGCCTCCGCCGGCCCGCCGCCGATCCCCGACGGGGGTGCGACGCCTGGGTCCCCGATGCGCGCCTCGCGCGCCGGTGCGAGCGTGGCCCTCACGTGGGACGTCGCGGCGTGCCCCGCATCTTCGGTCAACGTCTACTACGGCCCCTTGGGCTCGTTCGGGTCGTTCACCGGGGGGAGCTGCGGCCTGGCACCGACCGGATCGGCGACGGTCGCGATGCCCGCGAACGCGTGGTTCCTCGTCGTCGCGGCGGCGGGGTCCGCGGACGGCAGCCACGCGCGCCGGTCCGACGGAGCCGAGATCACCTACGGCGGCGCGGGACTCGCCTGCCCCGCGATCACGACGCACGTGACTACGAACGGGTGCCCCTAGTTACGGATCGGTCACCCCGCCCTCGATCGCCACCCCGATCGCCACGCATCGAACGCTGGTACGCGCCTTGCGGTTTCACCAAGGCGACGACCGAGGTGCGATGTGACCCGACGTGGCGCGATCGTGCGGACCTGCCTGCTCGCCGGAGCGATCGCGCTCCCCGGTGCGCCGGGCTTCGCCGCCACGACACCGGCCGAAGCGTCGCGCTTCCTGTCGCAGGCGACCCTGGGTGCCGACTGGGAGGAGATCCACCGCACGGCCGGCATCGGCCTGCCGGCCTGGCTCGACGAGCAATTCGAGCGGCCGGTCGGCCTTCAGCAGCCCGACCTCGACCGGCGGGCACAGATGGGCCTGGAGCTGGACTCCGAGCACCGGCGCTGGTCGTGGTGGCAGCAGGTGATGGCCGGCCCCGATCCGCTGCGGCAGCGGGTCGCCCTCGCGCTCTCCGAGATCTTCGTCGTCTCCGACAACCAGGACGCGGTCGGCACCAACTCGCGGGGCGCTGCGAACTACTACGACACGCTCCTGGGGAACGCGTTCGGCAACTACCGCGACATCCTCCACGACGTCTCGCTCCACCCGATCATGGGCGCGTACCTGAGCCATCTACGGAACGAGAAGTCGGACCCGCGCGTGGGGCGCTTCCCCGACGAGAACTACGCGCGCGAGATCATGCAGCTCTTCTCGATCGGGCTGTTCCGGCTGCGCCCGGACGGCACGCTCCTTCCGGACGGCGCCGGCCGCCCGATCCCCACCTACGACAACGACGACATCACCGAGCTCGCGAAGGTCTTCACCGGCCTGTCGTTCGCCAGCCCCGACGGCGACTTCTACGAGGGCGTCGAGGTATGGACCGAGCCGATGCGCATGTACGACGCGCATCACGAGCCGGGCGTAAAGCACCTGCTCCTCGGCAAGTACCTGCCCGCCGGCCAGACCGGGATGGCAGACGTCGACGCCGCGATCGACAACCTCGTCCGGCATCCCAACGTCGGACCGTTCTTCGCCCGCCGGCTCATCCAGCGCCTCGTCACCTCGAACCCGACGCCGCGCTACGTCCAGCGCGTCGCGGCCGCGTTCGCCGACGACGGCCGCGGCGTGCGCGGCGACATGAAGGCGGTCCTCCGCGCCGTGCTGCTCGACCCCGAGGCGCGCCGCGCGCCGGTGGGCAGCGAGACCGGCCGCGGCATGCTGCGCGAGTCGTTCCTGAGACGCGTGCATCTCGCCCGGGCCTTCGACGCGGCGAACCAGGCGTCGTCGTACCCGATCGGGGACGGCGGAGCGCCCGTGGACTTCGGGCAGCGGCCGCTGTCCTCGCCGACCGTCTTCAACTTCTTCCTCCCCGACTACCAGCCGACGGGCGAGATCGCGGACGCGGGCCTCTTCGCTCCGGAGTTCCAGATCGTGACGGCGGTCACCGCGATCACGAGCGCGAACGAGCTCCGCTCCCAGGTCCAGGGCGTCATGAACGGCGACCCGGTCGAGGCCCTCGAGGTGAGGCTCGACCTCCACGACGAGATCGCGATGGCCGCGGACGTCCGGGCGCTGATCGACCGGCTCGACCTCCTCCTCATGGCGGACACGATGAGCGCCCCGATGAAGGAGGTGCTCGTCCGCATCCTCGAGCGCGTGTCCGACCCCGAGGCGCGTGCGAAGCTGGCGATCCAGCTCATCTCCATCTCCCCCGAATACTCGGTGCTCAAATGAACCGCCGAAAATTCCTCGGGCAGGCGAGCTGTGCCGCGGTCGGCACGACGGCCCTCGTGAACACGCTCCTCAACATGAGGATGTTCAACGCGCTCGCGGCGCCCGGCGAGGACTACCGCGCCCTCGTGTGCCTGTTCTTTTCGGGGGGGATCGACTCGTTCAACCTCCTCGTCCCGTCCGGGACCTCCGAGTACCAGGAGTACGCCGCGGTGCGGGGCGACCTCGCGCTTCCGCAGGACGTCCTCCTGCCCATCACGCCCGCCACACCCGACGGACGGACCTACGGCCTCCATCCGGGGGTGGCGGGCCTCCAGTCGCTGTTCGGCCAGGGGCGCCTGGCGGTCGTGGCCAACCTCGGCACGCTCGTCGAGCCGACGAACCTCGCCCAGTTCCGGAACGGGAGCGTACGCCTTCCGGTCGGGCTGTTCTCGCACTCCGATCAGCAGATGAGCTGGCAGACGTCGATCCCCGATCAGCGCTCCGCGATCGGCTGGGCGGGACGCATGGCCGACATCATCCAGACCGGGAACTGCGACGACAACATCTCGATGAACATCTCGCTGTCGGGGAGCAACGTCTGGCAGACCGGGCGCGTGACCTCGCATTACACGATCACCGAGAACGGAAGCCAGGGGCTGTGGGACTACGGCGGCACCAGCGAGGGCGCGATCCTCCGCACGGAGGCCGTCGACAGCCTGCTCGCCCTGCAGTACCAGCACCTCTTCGAGCGGACCTTCGCCGCGAAGATGCGCGGGGCGATCGACGCTCACCTCGACTTCTCCGCCGCGATCGCGGGCGTCCCGCCGCTGACGACCGTCTTTTCCGACACGCACCTCTCGCGGCAGTTCCGGATGATCGCGCTGACGATCGCCGCACGCCAGGCGCTGTGCATGAAGCGGCAGACCTTCTTCGTGGAGGTCGGCGGCTGGGACCACCACGACGAGGTCCTCCTGAACCAGGCGGCGATGCTCCCGGTCGTCTCCGCCGCGCTGTCGGAGTTCCAGACGGCGCTCGTCGAGCTCGACGTCGCGGACCTCGTCACGACCTTCACCGCGTCGGACTTCGGCCGCACGCTCAGCTCCAACGGCCGCGGCTCGGACCACGCCTGGGGCGGCAACCACCTGGTCATGGGCGGGGCGGTCGCGGGCGGCGATTTGTACGGCAACTTCCCGAGCCTGTTCGCCGGGAACAACCTCGACACGGGCCGCGGACGTCTGATCCCGACGACCTCGGTGGACGAGTACTTCGCCGAGCTGGCGCTGTGGTTCGGCGTCCCGGCGGCCGACCTCGACCTGATCCTGCCGAACATCGGCCGGTTCTACTCGGCCGGCACGGGCGCGGCACCGGTCGGCTTCCTGAACGGCGGGCCGGTTCCGAGCCGGCAAGCGAATCGCAAGCTCACGGCACCGCCGCGGGGGCGTAGGCGGCAGCTCGAACGGATGCGTCCTTAACCGGGGGGAACCGATGGATCGGACGACGACGAAATGTGCGCTCGCGGGAGTGTTCCTGCTGGCGCTGACGGGGAGAGCCGCCGCCGTGACGCGCGAAGTCGCGAACGTCCCGGCGTTCCGGCTCAGCTTCGGCGAGTCGGTCTTGAACCAGCTCACCTACGACACGTACCGCACGCCCTACGACGAGCTGGCAACGAGGCCGTACAACCTGCTCTTCGCGGGGATCGGCCGGCACGCGAACCTCTCCCCCTGGCCCGGCCAGGAAGGAGGCTACGCGCGCTACCTGGACGCGCTCATCGGGAACAACGGCGCCGCCAACGTGGACAACGACGCCGACACGATCCAAGGGACCATGATCCGGCGCGAGACGGGGACGATCGCTTGGGGGGTCACGGCCGCGTTCCTCGCGGGGACCCTCGAGAGCGACGACACGAACGGGACCTCGACGTTCGGCGACGGCGACGACCTGAAGGGGCTCGACGTGCGCGGAGGTGCCGCGTTCCAGCTCGGCGAGCGCCGCGTGCTGGGCGCCGGCGTGCGCCTGGGCTTTGCTACGAGCTCGATCACCGAGGACAGCTTCGAGACGGGCGTGGGCGGGTTCTCCTCCGAGGACTCCTTCGACCAGCCCGCGATCCTCCTCGACGCGGGGCTGCGGACGTTCCTGAGCGAGAGGTCGAGCTGGGAGATCGCCGGTGCGTTGGGCTACGCCGCGTCCTCGGTGGACGAGCGCAGCACGAGCTTCGACGGCACGGGTGCTCCGACCGGAACGTTCGTCGTCGCGAACTACGACATCAACGACCTCTCGCTGAACGTCACCGGCAGCTACAACCGGCTGCACCCCGACGCCCCCGGCGAGACCGAGTACCGCGGCGGCCTGACCTACGCGCAGCGCGATATCGGCAACTCGAACCTCGCCACGGGACTCACGCTCACGGGGCAGGACACGCTCACGACGATGGGCCTGTTCGGCTCCGCGAAGACGATCTTCCAGGCCGGCGAGACCGAGATGTTCGTCGGCGCGCGCCTGGGGTATGTGACCGTGGACGGCGGAACGCAGGTCGACGCCGCCGGTGTCCTCTCCTCGGAGTCGATCGACGACACGCAGGCCGACCTGAGGCTGACGCTCGGCGTGCGGCAGCCGCTCTACCGGGACAAGCTCCGGTTCATCGCGAGCGGGCGGGGCGATCTCGTGCGCCTCGAGACGAATACGACGTTCGACACCGGCTCGGGCGGCGACACCGCGACGCTCACGGTCGCGCAGTACGCGATCGGCCTCGAAGCGGTGCTGGCGAACGTCACGCTCGATCTCGCGTGGCTCGCCGGAGAGGAAGCCGCCGTGATTCCGGTCCCGATCGGGGTCCCTTCGGGCGCGCGCCGCACGGTGGAGCTCGACCGGCTCGTCTTTTCCGCGGCGGTGTCGTGGTGATACGACGGCTCCTCCTCCTGTTCCCCGCGCTCGTCCTTTCGGGCTGCGGCGGCGGGAGCGACGACTTCACCTCGCCCTCGGGGCAGGTGACGCTTCTGGACGTCCAGACGCAGGTCTTCACACCGCGCTGCGCGCTGTCCGGCTGTCACGTCGGGGCGGGAGCACCGTTCGGGCTCAACCTGAGCAGCGTCGCGTCGTCGGCGGCCGCCACGATCGGTGTCGCCAGCAGCGAGATGCCGAGCCTGCTCCGCATCGACCCGTTCGATCCCGGGCAGTCGTACCTCTACCTCAAGATCACCGCGGACCCGTCGATCCTGGGCGATCCCATGCCCGCCTCCGGCGGCCCGCTCTCCGCGTCCGACATCGCGTTGATCCAGGATTGGATCGACGGCGGCGCGAAGTAGGAGCGGGCGTGCCGACCGTGCTCGACCCCCGACCCGCTCGCACGGCGCCTCCCGTGCGTCCCCCGCGCGTGTCGCGGCTGTACCACTTCGACCCGCTCCTCACGGAGACGACTCCGGAAGCGTGGAGCCTCCGGAAGAAGCTCCTCGTCGCCAGCACGATGGCGCACGTCCTCGGCTTCGTCGTCATCGCGCTCCTGCCGGCACGGGCGCGCTCGATCGAGGAGCCGTCGCTCCCGCTCGAAATCGTCCTGACCGCGGCGATGCCGAAAGTTCCCGAGTTCGTGCCGCCGGCGCCCATCCGCAGGCCCCCCCCGCAGCCGAAGGCCGAGCCGAAGCCGATGGCGCGGGAGCCGATCGTCGAGCCGGCGCCCGTCCCCGCCCCCAAGCCCGAGCCCGCTCGCGCCGAGCTCGCGCCCCCCCCGGCCGCGCCGGTGGCGCCCAGCAAGCCGAAGCCGGTCGTCCAGACCAACGTCTTCGGCGGTGCCGCCGAGGGTCCGCCGGTCGTGACCGGAAAGACGAGCCGCACGGTGATCGCCGCGTTCGGCGACGCGGTCGCCCCGCAAGAGGGCGTGCGCCGGGGACGGGTCGCCGAGGTCGGCTTCGACACCGCCCCTTCGCAAGCCACGACCCGGCGTGCGGCCGCGACGGGGACCGTGAAGAGCGCCGCGTTCGACGCGCAGGCGGCACCCGCGCCCGCGCCAGGGCCGAGGCGCGAACGCCCCGTGTCCGCGCTCGACGCCGAGGTCGAGATCCTGTCGAAGCCGAAGCCGATCTACACCGATGAGGCGCGGCGCCTCCGCATCGAGGGGGACGTCGTCCTCAAGGTCACCTTCGAGGCGAGCGGGAAGCTCGTCGTCCTCGGCGTGGTCCAAGGCCTCGGCCACGGCCTCGACCAGGCGGCGATCGACGCCGCGAAAAAGATCGAGTTCAACCCCGCCCGCAGAGACGGGCAACCGGTCGACCACACCGCCAACCTGCGGGTGGTCTTCCGCCTCGCGTGATTCAGAGGGAGAGGAACGTGCGAACGAACGTCGTGCTCTTGACGCTGGCCCTCGGACTTCCGGCGGCCGCCGCCCCCCCGACCTCCCGCATGGAGCAGGTGCTCGACGCCGCGATCGCGGGCGAGCGCGCGCTCGCCGGCCAGCTCGAGGAGTACCGGCCGATCGTCGAGACCTACATCCAGACCGTGAAGCCGGACGCCACGCTCGGCACCGTGCCGGTGCGCGACAACTACTTCATCGCGCGCCTCGAGCTGACGCCGGGTCCGGCACCGAAGCCGTCGAAGAAGGCGCCGAAGAAGGCGCTGAGCCTCCTCGAGGACTTCCACTCCGCGGTCTTCAAGCCGGAAGACTTCGGCCGCATGCTCATCCTCGACCGCGGCGCCTTCGGGCGCGAGGCCTACGCGTTCGACTTCCTGCGCGCGGAGTTCCTCGGCGACGTGCGGACCTACGTCTTCGACGTCACGCCGAGGCCCGGCAAGCAGCTGAGCAGCTATCGCCCCGGCCGGTTCACCGGACGGATCTGGATCGAGGACCAGGGAAACCGCATCGTCCGCTACAACGGCATCTACGCCTCCGAGCTCTCCGCCAACTTCCACTTCGACAGCTGGCGGATGAACCTCGCGGAGGGTCTGTGGCTCCCGGCCTACGTCTACACCGAGGAGGCCGACAAGGCGTCCAAGCAGCTCCAGCTCACGCACAAGGGACAGATCCGCGTGTGGGGGTACCGCCTCCCCGGCCGCGACACCGACGACGAGTTCACGAAGGTCGTGATCGACGCACCCGAGACCAAGGACCGCAGCGAGGCGCCCGGGCACGTGTCGCCCGTCGAGAGCGCCCGGGCCTGGGAGGCGGAGGCCGAGGACAACGTCATCCGGCGCCTCGAGCGCTCCGGGCTGCTCGCCCCGCAGGGGAAGCTCGACGCGGTCCTCGAGACCGTCGTCACGAACCTCGAGATCACGAGCGAGCTGGACATCCAGCCGCCCGTGCGGTGCCGCGTGCTGCTGACCACGCCCCTCGAGTCGTTCACGGTCGGCCACACGATCGTGCTCTCGCGGGGGCTCATCGACGTGCTTCCCGACGAGGCGAGCCTCGCGATGGTCCTCGCCCACGAGCTGGGACACGTCGTGAGCGGCCACGAGCTCGACACCCGCTTCGCCTTCACCGACCGCGTGCTCGTCGGCGACCGCGACGCGATGCAGCAGTTCGAGTTCCAGCGCGACCCGGCGGAGGAGGCGCAGGCGGACTCCAAAGCCGTGGCGCTCCTCCAGCGCTCGCCCTACAAGGACAAGCTCGCGAGCGCGGGACTCTTCCTGAAGGCGCTCGACACGCGCTCGACGACGCTGCGCGCCCTGATCCGGCCGCACTTCGGCAACCAGCTCTACCGGATGGCGCCGATCGTGCAGGCGGCGCCGGCGCTCGACCTCGCGTCGCTCCAGCAGACCTCGGCGCTCCCCTTGGGCGGGCGCGTCAAGGTCGATCCCTGGACCGCGCACGTCGAGCTGATGCCGGCCGCGCGCGTCACGCTCTTGTCGGTGCGGGAGAAGATGCCGTTCCAGGTGACGCCGCTGATGCCCTACCTGGCGCGCTTCGGTACGGCGTCGAAGGAGCCCGCGCCGGCGACCGACGTCAGCCGGAAGTGAGGCGCTCGACCTCGCGTTGGGCGTACGGGGACTGACTCCCGGCGACGAGCGCGGCGTACTCCTCGAGGCGCTTTTCCGCCTCCTGGTGCCGGCCGGCGGACCGTAGCGCTTCGACGTGGACGGGGCCCATGTGGAGCCGGCTGACCTTGGGCTCCATCCCCCGGGTGAGCTCGAGGATCTCCTCGTGGAGGCGGATCGCCTCGTCGAGCTCGCCGCGCCGGAAGTGCGCGTAGGCGCGGGCGCGTCGGGCCTCGGTGCGCATGTAGAGGAGGTTGAGGGCGTCCGCGCGAACGACGGTCTCCTTCGCGGCCTCGAGCCCCTCGTCGAGACGGCCCAGGTCGACGAGCAGATGGGCCCGGCCGGCGGAAAGGAGAAGCCCCAGCCGCCGCTCGCCGATCGTCGTGGCGAGCTCGATGCCTGCTTCGTAGTCGCGCTCGGCCCGCTCGCGCTCGCCGAGCAGGCGCGCGCAATCCCCCGCGTACAAGCACGACCACGCCCAGCGCTCGCGCGAGTGAATGCGGTCGGCGACCTCGCGCTCGCGCTCGGCGTACTCGAGCCCCTCGCGCCACTTGCCGCTTCCGACCGCGTTCTCGCCGAGGAACTCGTACCCCACCGCCTCGGCGAGAGGGACGTTGTGCGTGCGGCCGAAGACGATGCATCGCCGTGCCCAGCGGTCGGCCTCGTCGAACAGCGCGAGGTGCTGGTACGCCCCGGAGAGGTACGCGTAGAGCTGCGCGACGTTCGCCCCCTGGAAGCTCGTCAGATCCGGGCCGATCGCGGCCTCCGCGCACTCGACTGCCCCCTGGAGCAGCCGCGCCGCTTCGCTGTGCCGTCCGGCGAGGTGATGGAACCGCGCCTGGATCCCGATCGTGTAGGCGGTCTCGAACGGCTGGGTCGCGGGGTCGAGCACCTCGAGCGCCGCGCGCGCGTACTCCAGGCCGCGCGGATCGCCCAGCGTGACGAACGAATTCGCGGCGAGCGCCTGCAGCCGGGCGCGGGCTCCCGGATCCCGCGTCAGCGACAGCGCCCGCTCGAAGTTCTCGAGCGCGGGGATGATGTTGCCGGTGATGAGCCGGACGCGGCCGATCGCCTCCTCCAGCGTGCACTCCTCGTCGTCCCGCGACAGCGTCTGGGCGCATTCGATCGCCCGCGCGTACGCGTCGATCGCCTCGTCGTAGGCGAACAGGCGCTCGGCCTCGGCCCCCGCCCTCCGCGCCCAGATCAGGCCGCGCTCGTGCTCCCCCGCCTCGATGAAATGGTGGGCGAGCTTCTCGACCGGCGCGGCGCGCCCCGGCCGCGCCCGCTCGAGCCCCTCCGCCGTGCGCAGGTGGAGGCGCCGCCGGCGGATCGGGTTGAGCTCCTCGTAGAGGACTTCGCGGATCTTGTCGTGGGTGAACGCGAACGTGTCGTCCCGCCCGGTGACGATGAGCTGCGCGCAGACCGCCTCGTCGAGCGCGTCGAGCAGCGCGTCCTCGCCACGCTCTCCCGCCACCGCCACGAGGTCCTGGAAGGCGAACGCCTTGCCGAGGACGGCCGCCGCGCGCAGGACGTCGTTCGACTCGGGCTTCACCCGGTCGAGCCGGTGCCCGATCGCCGCCTTGACGCTCTGAGGGATCGCGAGCTCCCCGACCTCGCAGCGCTCCCAGCGCCCGCCCTCGCGCCTCACGGCGCCCTGCTCGATGAGCGCCTTGAGGACCTCCTCGACGAAAAACGGGTTCCCCTCGGTCTCGCGGTGGACGGCGTTCGCGAAGTCGGCGCCGATCGTCTGGCCGAGCAGCGTGGAGAGCTGCGCGCGCGTCCCCTCCGCGTCGAAGCGCTTGAGGAGGATGCGGGTCGTCAGCCGCTCCCGGTTCCAGTCGACGAGCGCCTTCGACAGGGGGTGCGCGCGGTCGAGCTCGATCTCGCGGTAGGACGCCACGAACAGCACCCGCTCCTCGCGTAGCGCCCGGAGCAGATGTCCCAGGAGCTGAAGCGACGCGCTGTCCGCCCAGTGGAGGTCGTCGACGTAGAGGACGACGGAGCGCTCCCTCGCCGCCCCGCGCACGACCTGCGCGACCGCGTCGAAGAACAGCAGCCGCTCCTCGTGCGGCGAGAGCTCGTGACGGTCGGGAAAGGGTCCGAGGCGCGCCTCGATCTCCGGAGCAAGCTTGGCGAGCCGCGCGGCGCCCTCCGCGAGCGCGGCGCGAAGCGCCGCGTCGTCCTTGCTCTCCGCCACGAAGCGGCGGAACGCCTCGGCGAACGGAAGGTACGGGGTCGCGGCCTCGTACTCGTAGCACGCGCCGGTGAGCACGGTGGCCCCGTCGATCGCCGCCTGGATCAGAAGCTCCCGCGCGAAGCGCGTCTTGCCGGAGCCCGGCTCGCCGGAGAGGAGGAGGAAGTGCCCCCGCCCCTCGCTCGCCCGGCGCCAGATCTCGCGCGCCTCCTGAAGCTCGGCGTCCCGGCCGACCAGCCTTCCGCGCGACAGCGCGTTCAAGAGCGCCACGGCCGCCGCCCCCCGGTCCTCGACCCCCGCCTCGGGGGAGGCGAGCGCTTGATCGAGCGCCTTGATGACCTCGGCGGCCGAGCCGTAGCGGTTCGCGGGGTCCTTCGCGAGCAGCTTCAGGATCACCGCGTCCATCGCGGGGGAGATCCCCGAGCGCACCGCGCGCGGCGGGACGACCGGCGCGTGGACGTGCTGCGAGACGACGGCCAGCGGGTGATCGCCGACGAACGGCAAGCGCCCCGTCGTCAGCTCGTAGAGGATGACGCCGAGAGCGTAGAGGTCGGCGCGGCCGTCCACCGTCTGCCCGAGCGCCTGCTCCGGCGCCATGTAGGCCGCCGTGCCGACGATCGCGCCAACGCCTGTGATGCGATTCGACCCCGAGGGCGCGAACGCGAGTCCGAGATCGGCGAGCTTGACCCGGCCGCCCGCGGCGAGCAGGACGTTTTCGGGCTTGAGGTCGCGGTGGACGATGGCGTGCCGGTGCGCGTGCTCGAGGGCCTCGCAGATCTGCCGGGCGATCGCGACGATCTCGGCCGTGTCCTTCGGCTTGAACCCCGAGAGACTCTCTCCTTCGATCAGCTCCATCACGAAGAAGGGAATGCCGCCGTGCTCGCCGACGTCGTGGACCGCGACGATGCGCGGGTGGTTGAGCGCGGCGGCGGCCCGAGCCTCCCGGAACAGCCGCTCGCGCGCCTCGGCGGACCCTCCCGCCTCGGGGAGCGCCTTCACCGCGACCTCGCGCCTCAAGGTGAGATCCGTCGCCCGGAACACGACCCCCATGGCCCCGCGCCCCACCTCCCCCTCGAGCCGGTAGCGGCCGTTGAGCACGGCCCCGGGGGACAGGCGCGGGACACCGGCGGAGTCGAACTGCCGTGTTTCCTCGAACTCCGTGCCCATGTTGCGAGACTAGCACGCGGCCCGGGGCTGATCCGCCCGTATACTTTCGCGGTCTTTTTCGAGCGGGGAGGGAATTCATGCGCGGCATGCGGGGGATAGCGGGGACGATCGCGTTGATGACGCTCGGGGCTGCCGGAGCGCTGGCCGGCCCACCGAGCCGGGATCTCGTCGTGATCCCCCAGGCGGCGCAGGCGACGCTGATCCACAAGCAAGTCCCGGTCACGTTCAAGGCGTCCGCGTTCTTCCTCGCCGAGTGGGACGAGACCGCCCAGCTCGCGGCGACCTCGAACGGGATCCCGTTCGAGATCATCCGGCGCGACGTCGGAGACGCCGACACGCTCTTCCTGTTCGAGCTCCACCCCGGAGAAGAGCCGCCCGGCACGTGGGCGCCGCTGTACCGCTCGGGCCTGAACGTCATCGTCGAGATGTCGGACGACGAAGCGTCCAAGTGGACGCTGAAGGGGCAGCACGCGGTGCGCCTCTGGCACGAGCCGCACGGGTGGGGGGCCGCCGCGACGAGCATCGCCTACGACTGCGCGCCGAAGCCGCTGATCGCAGAGATCCTCGGCAAGACGTCACAGGCCCAGTGGCTCGACTGGGACGAGAAGATCTCGGGCGTCGATTCAATCAACGTCGGCGGGACGAGCTACACGGTGGCGACCCGCTTCACCTCCACGCTCTTCTCGGGGGCGGCCAACGCGAAGGCGTTCGACTTCCTCAAGCAGCAGGTCCAGGCGTGGAATTTCACCGGACCCCGCTTCGAGGAGGATCCGTTCACGATCGGCCCGAGTGGCAAGAACCTCGTCGTGACGATCCCCGGCCAGACCTCCTCCGAAGTGCTCTTGACCGCGCACTTCGACTCGATCTGGCAGACGGGCGACTCGACGACCGCGGCCCCCGGGGGCAACGACAACGGGACCGGCTCGGCGACCCTGTTCGAGGCGGCGCGGATCCTGAGGCAGTACCGCTTCCAGCGGACCATCAAGCTCATCTGGTTCACCGGCGAGGAGCAGGGGCTGTACGGCAGCGCGGCCTACACGCAGGACCACTCGATGGCCAACGTCGCGGGCGTGCTCAACCTCGACATGTTCGGGTACGACCTGAACAACGACAAGTGCTTCGAGATCCACTGCGGGACGCTCGCCGCCTCGATCGACGTCGGGAATTGCTTCGCCGCCAGCATCGCGAGCTACGGCACCGGGCTGACGCGCGACTTCCTGACGACGACCGCGACCAACCGCTCGGACCACGCGTCCTTCTGGAACGTCGGCGTCGGGGCGATCGAGATCGCGGAGAACTTCTTCAACGACGGCCAAGCCGGCGGCTGCGTCGGCAGCGAGCCGAACCCCTGGTACCACTCGAACAACGACACGATCGCGGGGAACATGCACCCGTCGTACGCGTTCGCGATCGCGAAGACCGCGCTCGCGACGATCTCGGCGATGGCGATCCCGATCCAGTCCTGCTTCGCGTCGACGCCTTCGATCTCGGCCGCCGGGGCCACGAATCAGGTCGACGTCACCTGGGGGGCCGTCCCCGGAGCCTCGGCCTACCGGGTCTATCGCGCGGTCAACGGGTGCGGCGGGAACTTCATCTCGGTCGGGACGACCGCTTCGACCGCCTTCGCGGATCCGATCTCGGTCCCCGGCTCGTACGCCTACAAGGTCGAAGCGGTGGACCCCGACGGCTTCTGCGTCTCGGCCGAGAGCAACTGCGCCAACGCGACGCCGACCGTGTATCACGCCACGCCGACCACGGCATCGTTCACCGACACGTGCGCCACCGGCGGGCCCGGAACCGGCAACGGCGTCATCGAGCCCGGCGAGTCGGTCACGATGCAGGTGACGCTCCTCAACGACAGCAACACCTCGCTGACCGCGATCGGCGGCGGGCTCTCGTCGACGACCCCCGGCGTCATCGTGAGCGACCCGTCGGCGTCGTGGCCGGACCTTCCCCCGTCGAGCTCGGCGGCGACGCTCCCCAACCACTTCCAGTTCCAGGTCGCCCCCGCGGTGACCTGCGGCACGACGCTCGACCTGCAGGTCCAGGCGAACGCGCTTCAGGCCGGTGGCTTCACGGGCACGTTCCCGAAGCTCGTGGGCTCGCCGACCTCGACCAGCGCGAGCTATCCGTCGACGGACGTTCCCAAGCCCCTCGTGGATCTCGGGACGACGATCTCGAACGGGGTCATCGCGGTCGCAGGCACGGTGGTGGACGTCAACGTGCGCGTGAACCTGACCCACACGTGGGACTCCGACATGGACATCTTCCTGCGGCACCCCGACGGCACGCTCGTCGAGCTGTCGACCGACAACGGTTCCTCCGGCGACAACTACAACAACACGCTCTTCGACGACGAGGCGGCGATCTCGGTCGTCGGGCAGGCGGCGCCGTTTCCCGGCACCTACCGGCCCGAGGGGCTGCTGTCGTCCCTCGACGGGAAGCCCGCGGCCGGCACCTGGAAGCTCGAGCTCACCGACGACGAAGGCCAGGACACGGGCAACCTGATCTCCTGGTCGCTCGATTTGACGACGTCCTCGGCGCCGATCTGCAACGCGTGCGCGCCCGCGGCGGTGCTCCCGGGCGAGGCGGGGACTCTGGCGCTCGCCAAGAGCGGCGCCGATCTCGTCCTGTCGTGGGGCGGATCGGCGTGCTCGCCCTCCGGGTACGGCGTCTACCGCGGCGACCTCGCCGTGCTGCAGTCGACCGGGGTCTACGGGCACGACACCGCGCTGGGCTGCAACGCCGGCACGACCCTGCAGCTTCCGATCACCGATCCGCAACTCGGCGATGCCGCCTACTTCCTCGTCGTCGCCTCGACACCCTCGGACGAGGGCTCGTACGGGACGGCCACGGGGAGCGTCGAGCGGCCCGCCTCGGCCGCGGCGTGCCGGGCGTCGCAGAACCTGGGAGCCTGCCCATGAGCGGCGGGGTCGGCTTGTACCTCCCCGCGCGCACCGGGCCGACCTTCTGGGGTCCCGGGGATCGCTACACGTTCCTCGTGACCGGAGAGCAGTCCTGGGGCCGGTACTTCGCCATGGAGGCGTTCGTGCCGCCCGGCGGCGGGCCACCGCCGCACGTCCACGAGCGCGAGGACGAGACCTTCTACATCCTCGAGGGGACCTGCGGCTTCCGCATCGAGGACCGGAGGTTCACCGCAGGTCCGGGGGACTTCGTCAGCGTCCCGCGCGGCCTCGTGCACAATTTCAGCAACGACGGGGACACGATCTCGCGGATCATCCTGACATTCACCCCCGCGGGGATCGACAAGTTCTTCCTGGAGACCCTCGAGGTCGCAACGGACCCGAACGCGATGCCGCCGGACAACATGGACCAGGTCGTCGCGCGCTACATCGAAGCCGCGCCGCGCTACGGGATCCGTTTCGTCTAGTCGGCGCGGGCCCAGCGCACGACGTAAGCGGGCGCGGGGGTGAGGTCGAGCTCGACCGCGCGGCGCAGCTCGGCCGCGCCGGGGACCGAGACGACGTACCGCGGCATCGCCGCGAGCACGTCGAGCTCGATCGGCGTCTCACCGGCATCCGCGTCGTGCCGCCACAGCTCGAGCGCGAGATCCGGCGCGAGCCAGCGTCCGGACAGGCGCGCGTAGGCCGACCAGAGCGAGAAGCGCGGGATCGAAAGCGCGGCATCGAAGCTCCCGGGGAAGCCGTCGCGCTCGAGGATCTTCCCGGGAACGGTGATCCGTGTCCGGGCGGGAAACGGGTCGTAGACGAGCGCCGACATCTCGTCGAGCGTGAGCCCGTCCCCCGGCGCCACGTCGAGCACGGAGCCGATCGCACCGATGCCCTCGTTCACCGCGTCGACGAGCGCCTCCTCGTCCCGCGTGAGCGAATCTCCTTCAGGGACCTCCGATACGATCGCGCCCAGGCAGGCACGCGATCGCTCGGAGTGGGAATCGAGGTACCGGTAGAGCTCGGCGACGGCGGCGATGTACGCGGCGGCCGTGTCGGAGAATCGCTCGAGCTCGGCGCGCACGAGCTGCCTCTGCGCGGAGCTCGCCCGCCGCGACGCCCCCGGGACCAGCGTCAGCTCGGCCCACCCCTCCCCTTGGGTGTAGGACATGCCGATCCCGGAGTCGCGCATGAGCGCCGCAAGATCGTCCGGGCCTTCGAGCTCCACCTCGCGCTCCATGCGCCGCAGAGTCCCGCGCGCGCGCTCGGCCGTCGTGCGCTCGCGCGTCGGGCTCGCCGCGCGCAGCCGCTGGCTCCACGCGTCGGTCCCCTGCTCGAGCGCGCGGGCCTCGTCCCGCAGGCGCTCCCTCGCCTTGGGGACGCGCTCATAGTCGGCCGGGTCCCGCAGCGCGACCGCAACCGCGACGCGCGAGGCGCCGTCGTCCCGCATCTCGATGTCGAGGGTTTCCGACACGGGAGGCTCGAGACACGAGAGCGTCCCGAGGAGCGCGAGGGCGAGGGCGAGGGGCCAGAGGCGGCGGCGCATGGCGGCGAAATCGATGCTAGCACCGGGTTTACTTTGCAGCAAAAAGTACTTGACGACACGACAGCCCGGCGTAGGATTCCTTCATGCGCCCCCCGACCGTCCCCCGCGCGATGCGCGAGGCGCCCCTGCTGGACGCCCGTTTCCGGCCTGCCGAGATCCGCCGCCGCCATGCGCTCCTGATCAACCCGTTCTATCCGAAAGACCCGCACGCGAGCTTCGGCAAGCACGTGCTCACGCCGAGCCTCGCGCTCACCTCGATCGCCGCGGCCACGCCCTCCGACTGGACCGTCGCCTACTGGGACGAGAACCTGCTCCAGGGTCCGCCGCCCCGCGATCCCTTCCCCGAGGTCGTCGGCATCACCGTGCACCTGACCTTCGCGCGGCGCGCCTTCGCGCTGGCCCGGTGGTACCGCGAGCGCGGATCCAAGGTCGTCTTGGGCGGGCTCCACGTCCTCTCCTGCCCCGGCGAGTGCGCGCCTCACGCCGACGCGCTCGCGATCGGCGAAGGGGTCCAACTCTGGGGGAGGATCCTGCGCGATGCCGGCGAAGGCCGCCTCGCGGCGCGCTACGACGGGAGCTATCGCGAGCCGCCCTACCGCGAGGATCCCGCGCCCCGGCGCGACATCCTCCCCCGCGGCCAGTTCCTCACCACGACGAGCCTCATCGCCACGCGCGGGTGCCACAATCGCTGCGAGTTCTGCTACCTCGCGACCGACGGGTACTTCGTCCCCTACCAGATGCGCGATCCCGCGCAGGTGGCCCGGGAGTTCGAGGAGGACGATCAGCCCTACGCCGTGTTCGTCGACAACAACCTCGGCTCGCGCCCGGACTACCTCCTGCGGCTGTGCCGCGAGCTGGCGCCGTTGCGGCGGATCTGGAGCGCCGCCGTCTCGATCGACGTCACCGACCGTCCCGAGCTCGTGCGCGAGATGGCGCTCGGCGGGTGCACCGGGGTGTTCGTCGGCTTCGAGTCGCTCCACCCCGACAACATCACGGACGCCCGCAAGAAGAGCCCGCGGCCGGAGGACTACGCGCGTCGCGTCGCGCTCCTCCACGACCACGGCATCCAGGTCAACGGGAGCTTCGTCTTCGGGTTCGATCACGACCGGCCGGACGTCTTCGAGAGCACGTGCGACTGGATCGAGCTCAACCGGCTCGAGTGCTCGACCTTCCACATCCTCACGCCGTACCCGGGGACGCCGCTGCACGCCCAGATGAAGCGGGACGGCCGCCTCCTTCACGAGGACTGGGACCGCTACGACACCGCGCACGTCGTGTTCCGGCCGAAGCACATGACCCCCGGGGATCTCGCCGACGGGTATGCGTGGAGCTACCGGCGGCTCTTCTCGCACGGGTCGATCTGGAGGCGCCGGCCCGAAGATCCGGCGGCGGTCCTCCCCTACCTCGCGATGTCCTACCTGTACAAGCGGTCGAACCGGTTCTGGTACCCGCTGATCCGCTACCGCTTGACCGGGCGCGTCTGGCGCCCGCTCGTCGCGTGGACGCGCGCGAGGCACGTCGCCTTCCGCAAGCGTCTCGCGACGCGCCCGGGGGAGTCGGCGGGGGTCGCGGCCAGCGTGGTCTCCGCCGGTGTGTGAGCGCTACTTGCGCCGCATGCGGTCCCATGTGCTCGCCTTGATCCCGCCGAACGCGGCGCGCGTTCGCTTCAGCAAACGGCGCGCCCACGCGAACTCCGCGGCCAGGATCGTGAGGCCGGCGAAGATCGTCAGAAGTCCGGGGCCGGGGGCCGCCAGCATCACGACACCCAAGAGCAGGACGGTTCCGCCGAACACGAGGACGACGATCCGCCGGACGTGACGCCGGGCGCCGCTTGGCGGCTCTTCCCCTTCGGTGCGGGCCATCGAGGCGAACACCCCGACGAGAAGGACCGTGACGATGACCAGCAGCGAGACGGCGTTCGAGATCTCGTAGTAGCCCGACGCCAGCATCTTCGCGCCGACGTACATGAGCACCAGCATCAGGGAGACCTTCAGGTACTTGAACCGGCCGATCAGCCCCTCCAGCGCGAAGTAGAGCGAGCGCAGGCCCAGGATCGCGAAGACGTTGGACGTGAACACGAGGAACGGGTCGCTCGTCACCGCGAACGCCGCCGGGATCGAGTCGATCGCGAACATCACGTCGGTGCTCTCGATCATCAGGAGCGCCAAGAACAAGGGCGTCGCCGCGCGTTGCCCGCCGTCACGGCGGACGAAGAAGTGCTCCCCCTCGTAGGTCGACGTGATCGGGAAGAACCGCCGCGCCGCACGGACGAAAATGTTGCGATCGGGGTCCAGGCCCTCCTCCGACGTGAACAGCATCTTGACGGCCGACGCGATGAGCAGCGCGCCGAACGCGTAGATGATCCAGTGGTACCGGCGGACCGCGGCGGCCCCGGCGACGATCATCACGAGCCGCAGCACGAGCGCGCCCAGGATTCCCCAGAACAGCACGCGCTGCCTCAGCTCCTTCGGCACGCGGAAGTAGCCGAAGATCAGGGCCATCACGAAGATGTTGTCGAGCGAGAGGGACTGCTCGAGAAGCCACGCCGTCAGGTAGGCGACGACGGCCTCCGACCCGCTCAGGCCCTGGGTGGTCCCGGCGCCGAAGTCGTGGTGCTCGTACAGCCACCACACCACGGGCGTGAAGGCGAGCGCCAGGGCCACGAAGAACGCCGTCCGCCCCAGCGCTTCCTTGGGGGACGGGAGATGGACGCGGCGCGCGAGCACGCCCAAATCGAACGCCAGGATGCCGAGCACCAGGAGGGCGAAGAGAACCCAAAGCATGATGCTCACGCGCTGCCGATGCTACCATCGCGCGCATGATGACGATCCTGGCGGCGGCCGCGCTCTTGGCCTCCACACTCTCCGGCCAGGTCGTCTGCACCTCGTGCTGGCCCGAGGCGGACCGCGGGAAGGTCGCCTATGGCACCGAGGACGACCTTGCGTGCGCGAAGCGCTGCGCGAAGAAGGGGCTTGGGCAGTCGCTGGCCGTGCGCCGCGAAGACGGAACGTTCACGCTCTACGCGCTCGAGCCGCGGCGTCTCGCCGGCGGGCGCGCCGCCCTGCTCGACGCGGTCGGCGACATTGTCGAGGTCGAAGGCGAGATCGTGGGCCAGGGGGAGAAGGCCGCGGTGAAGGTGGACGTCCTGCGAGCAGTTTCGCACTAGCGGCAGCTCACGAGATTGGCCGCGGCGAGCGAGTTGAGGTAGAACCCTTGGCGTGCTCGGCCTCGCCCTCGCCGCGGCGGTGTCCACGACGAACGTCGTCACGAGTCGCGGGGGGCAGCCCCTCGCCCTCTACGGCCCGGCGGGGCGCTCCGACCACCCGGCGGTCCTGATCCTCTCGGGCGAGGGAGGGTGGCGCTCGTTCGACGACACGATCGCCACGCGCCTCGGCGCCCACGGCTACCGCGTCGGCGGGATCGACTGCATGAAGTACTTCCACGATGCTCAGGACGATCGGCAGGAGCTCGCCCGGGACATCCGGCGCTTCGCCGACGCGCTGGCCGGGCCTTCCGGGCGCATCGTGCTCGCCGGATACTCTTTCGGCGCCGACCTCGCCCCGTGGATCGCCGGTGCCGCCGAGCGCGACCCGCGGATCGCGCTGCTCGTGCTCATCGGGCCGGATCGCGTGGGCAGCCTCCAGGCCCGGATCAGCGAGATCCTCGGCTTCCATCCGAGCGACCACACGTTCGACACCGCCGGGGCGCTCGCCGATTCCGCCGACGTGCCGGTTCTCTTCATCCACGGCGGCGACGACGACGAGTCCGACGCGCCGGCGCTGTCCCAAGGCTTCCAGGGGAGAAAGCGCCTCGCCGTCGTGCCGGGAGGGAGCCACCACTTCGCGGGGCATCTCGACGAGCTCGAGTCGGCGCTGATCGAGGGGCTGACCGCGCTTCTGCCCCGATGAACAGGCTGCTCGGCGCCCTGCGCGTCGCGTGGCCGTGGCTCCTCCTCGCGGCCGTCGGCGTCCTCGCGTGGACCCAGCTCAAGGAGGTCGATCTCGGCCGCGTGCGCGAGCTGGTCCACGAGACGCCTGCCGCCGCGCTCTTGATCGTCATGGCCGCGACCGCGGCGAACGTGGTGATCGCGGGCTTCTACGACGTCGTCGCGCTGGGGACGCGCTCCGAAACGCCCGCCCCCGGGGTGCGCTGGAGGATCGGCGCGCTCTCGTTCGCGTGGAGCAACTTTCTCACGATCGGTCCTCTGGCGGGACCCGCGCTCCGGCTCTGGCTGTACGCCCCCACCGGCGCCCCGCGCGGCCGGGTCGCCCGGGCGCTGGCGCGCATCGCCGCCGGGTTCTCCGCCTCGCTCGCGCTGTTCGGGATCGCGGCCTTCGCGCCGCTTCCCCCTTCGCTCGACCGCCTCGCGGTGCGCGCGGCGCTCGCGGCCGGACTGTGCGCGCTCGCCGCCTTCGCCGCCGCGCGCGCCGGGCGCCGGCCCGGGCCGTGGCTCCCGCTGGCCGCGGTCGCCTGGGCCGACTGGATGAGCGGGTGGCTCGTGTTCGATCTTTCCGTACGGAGCCAGCTTCCGGGGATCGCGCGGCTCGACACTCTGTCGACCTTCGTGCTGGGACAGCTCGTCGGGCTCGCGAGCTTCATCCCCGGCGGGCTCGGGTCCGCCGACCTCGTGTGGGGCTCGCGCCTATCGGGAGGCGCGGGCGCGCACGATCACGTGACCGCGGCGCTCGTCCTGTACCGGGTGATCTACTACGTCTTCCCCTTCGCCGTGGCCGGGCTCGTCCTCGCGGGCCGCGCGGTAGCGGGGAAGCGCAAGACATCCGCCGTCGCGCGCACCGCGCTTGCCACCTACACGTTCGGGTGCGGCGCGGTGCTCTTGATCTCGGCGGCCTCGCCGTCTTTGACCGTGCGCTCGGAGCTCCTCGAGTCGGCGGTCCCCCTCGCGGTCGTGGAGCTCTCCCACGCGGTCTCCGTCGTGCTGGGCTTCTTGCTCCTGGTCCTCTCGCGGGGGCTCGCGCGGGGTTACCGCTCGAGCCAACGGCTCGCGATCGCGCTCTTCGTGGCCGCCGCGCTGACGACCTTCCTGAAGGGGCTCGATTACGAGGAGGCGCTGTTGGCGCTCGCCGCGGCGGCTCTGCTCGTCGTCTTCCGCGGCGCGTTCTCACGCGCGGGCCGGCTGCACCCTTCCCTCGAGTTCCTCGCCGCGGCGGGCGTGGGCGCGGTCCTCGTCTTCGCCGCGGTCGGGATCGGCTCGTACGACGCGTGGCCGGGACTGACCGCCTCGTTCGGCCGGTTCGAGTTCGTGGCGCACGCCGAGCGCTTCGTGCGCGGGCTCGTGGTGCTCGTCTCGTCGGGCGCGCTCGTCGCGATGTGGTTCGGCCAGCGCCCGCGGCGTCCGGACGTGCTCCCGGACGCCCTGGAGATCGATCGGGCGGCCGCCCTCGCGCGAAGCCTCGCCCGCACGACCAACGCGCTGCTCGTCGCGACGGGGGACAAGGCGCTCTTCCGGCTCGCGCCCACCGACCCCGCCTTCATCGCGTACCGGAGCCAGGGACAGTTCCTCGTCGCGTGGTCGGACCCGGTCGCGCCGCCGGGGCGCCAGGGGGAGATCCTCGCCGCGTTCCTCGAGCACGCGTCCGATTGGGACCGCGAAGCGCTCCTCTATCAGGTCACGCCGGCGCTCCTGCCCGCGGCGCACGATCTGGGCTTCCTGTTCTTCAAGCTCGGCGAGGAGGCCCTCGTCGATCTGGCCGGCTTCGATCTCAAGGGGAACGCGGGGAAGGCGCACCGTCACGTGCTCAACGTGGTCGAGAAAGCCGGCGGGTCGTTCTCGATCGTCGAGGGCGAGGCGCTCCGAGCGCTCCTCCCGCAGCTCCGCGAGGTCTCCGATGCCTGGAGAAAAACGAAGGGGACGGCCGAGAAGGGGTTCTCGCTCGGGCGGTTCGACGAGGAGTACCTGATGCGCTTCCCCGCGGCGGTCGTCCGGGATGCCTCCGGCCGCGTCGCCGCGTTCGCGAACGTCCTCGCCGTGGACAGCCGCGAGGAGATGTCGGTCGACCTGATGCGGTACCGGAACGACGACACCCTCCCGCACGCGATGGAGTGCCTCGTGATCCGGCTGCTTCTGCACGCCAGGGAGGACGGCTACCGCCGCTTCAACCTGGGCGTGGCGCCGCTCGCGGAGGTCGGGGCGCGCCGCCGCGCGCGTCCCTCCGAGCGTCTCGCGCATCAGCTCTTCGTGCACGGCGAGCCCTGGTACAACTATCAGGGGGTGCGACGCTTCAAGGAGCGCTTCCATCCCGCGTGGGAGCCGCGCTACCTCGCCTACCGGAAGCCTTGGGACCTCCCCTTCGCGCTCGCGGCGCTTGCGCAGCTCGTGTCCGGAGGCTGGCGCGCCGTCCTGCCCGCCCGCGGGGAGGCGGCATGATCGGGGCGCTGCTCCTCGCCGCCTCGGCGGGGATCGTCGAAGAGGTCAAGACCCTCCCCGGGTTCGGATCGACGCACGTCTACCACCCGGCGAGTCTCGACACCGCCCGCGGGGTCGTGCTGTTCGTGTCGGGCGACGGAGGATGGAATCTCGGCGTCGTGGACATGGCGCGCCGGATCGCGCCGCACGCGATCGTCGCGGGGATCTCCATGCCGGCGTGGCAGAAGCGCGTCGAGTCGGCCGCGTCGAGCTGCTGGTACCCGGCCGCCGAGCTCGAGACCGCGGCGCAAGCGCTCGAGAAGATCTACGCGCTTCCGGCCTACGCCCCTCCGATCCTCGTCGGCTACTCGTCGGGCGCCACCGTCGTCTACGGCGCGCTGGCGCAGGCGCCGCCGACGACGTTCGGCGGTGCGATCAGCCTGGGGTTTTGCCCCGACCTCGAGGTCGCTCGGCACTTTTGCGGCCGCCGCGGGTGGACGCCCACGTACGACGCGAAGAAGAGGCAGAGCTGGCTCCCGGCAGCACATGACCTCAAGCCGCGCTGGGTCGTGCTTCAGGGAACGATCGACCAGGTGTGCTCGTCCCGTCAGACGATCGAGTTCGTCCACGAGGTGCCGGGGGCGGAGATCGTCTCGCTCGAGCACGTCGGCCACGGCTTCTCCGTACCGGCACGCTGGGGTGCGGCGTTCGATCGTGCGGTCGATGGGATGCTCGGCGCGGCGAGCCTCGTCGAGCACGCTCCTGCGCTCACGACCGCCCTGGGCGACCTCGGTCTTCCGCTCGAGGTCCTCTGGCCCGAGCAGCCGCGCGCGGTGATGATCTTCGTCTCCGGCGATGGCGGTTGGGCGGAGCTCGACGCGTCGGTCGCGCGTGGGCTCTTCCAGCGCGGCATCGCGGTCGTGGGTTGGAACGCGCTTCGTTACTTCTGGTCGGCCAAGCCGCCCGAGACGCTCGCCCGGGACCTCGATCGAGTCCTCGCGTCCCTTCCCCGCGACATGCCGGTCTTCGCGGGCGGGTACTCGTTCGGCGCGGAGGTGATTCCCGTCGTCGCCCTCCGCTCGAAAGAGCGGCTGGCCGGCTTGGTGCTGGTCGCCCCCGGCCGTTTCGCGACGTTCGAGGTGAGCCCGCTGGACTGGGTGAGGACCAACACGGCGTCGACCGATCACCCCGTCAGGCCGGCGATCGGAGGAATCGCCCCGGAGCCGGTCCTGTGCCTCGCCCCCTCGGAGGACGGCGAGAGCGGATGCCCTCCGGCGGGACCGGTGGGATACGAGCGGGGTGAGCTTCCGGGCGGGCACCACTTCGATGGGGCCTACGACGACCTCGCCGCACGCATCGCGGCGTTCATCGATCACGTTCGGACGGAACGGGGAGCGGCGACCGAGTGACGATCCCGCTCCCCTGACACCCGTTAGCCGCCGAACTCCTTCTTCATTCTCTTTTCCATCTCCTGGGGGGAGACGTCTTCCTTGTGGGTCGCGATCGCCCAGTTGTGGCCGAACGGGTCGGTCACCTTGCAGTAGCGGTCGCCCCAGAACATGTCGGTCGGCGGCATCTTGGTCTCGCACCCCGCCTTGGTCGCCCGGGTGAACCACGCGTCCACGTCGTTGACGTAGAGCATGATCGTCACGGGCGAGCCGCCGAGCTGCTTCGGGGAGACGGCGCCCATCTGCGGCGCCTCCTCGCCGATCATGATCGTGGAATCGCCGATGCCGATCTCGGCGTGCACGATCTTCCCGTCGGGCCCCGGCAAGCGGTACTTCTCCTCCGCGCCCAGGGCCTTCGCGTAGAAGGTCAGCGCGTCCGCGGCGCCCTTGATGACGAGGTGGGGCGTGACGGTGTGGTAGCCCTCGGGCACCGGCTTCACTGGACTCATCGGCTGCTCCTGTCTCACGCGGCCATCACCGCGCGCTTCCCATACCGGGCGGTCGCGTAGCCGACGATCAGCCCCACGAGCGCACCCGGAATCATGATCTGTAGGTAGTAATGCTCCCCCGTTTTCGGGTCGGGCGCCATCGCGACGAGATAGGCCAGGAACAGACCGACCGAGAACCCGAACAGCGTGACCACCAGCTCTTTCTTCATGTAGACCGCGAAGATCCCGATGAGCAATCCCGCGATCACGCTCTTGAGCGACGACAGCATGACGATGGTCCCGACCTGGTCGCGCACCGCGGGCGTGAACCACGCGGTGAGCCCGTCGAGCGCCCCGAGCACCGCACCGAGCACCATCGCCAACACGATCTTCTTCATGGTTCGATTCCCCCTTCCGAACGATCCATTACCCGGGCGCGCCGGGTGTCTTTACGTGATCCGGGAAAAAAAGGTGCCTGACCCCTTATCGGCCGAGGAGGGCGAGCATCGTGCCGCGCACCGCCAGATACGCGGCGACGAGCCAGAAGGCGACTTTGTGGCGGCCGTAGAGGCGCAGCGCCCGGTCGGTCACGCCCTCCGCGTGCGCCTCGACGCGCAGGCCGTCGAGGTAGCGGTTCACCTCGGCGCCCAGCTCCAGGGCGCCGGCATAGCGGCGGGCCGGGTCGCGCTCGCTCGCCTTGTCGCAGATCGAGGTCAGCGCGCGCGGCGGGCGCTCCGGAAGGAGAAAGCGCAGCAGGGCGCCCAGGGAGTAGACGTCGGAGCGCGCGTCGATCGCGGCGGCCCCTTCCGCCTGCTCGGGCGACATGAAGCCGGGGGTGCCGACGATCTCCCGGCGCTCCGGCGTCTCCCCGAGCACGCGCGCGACGCCCCAATCCATGACGAGGACCTCCCCGAACGGCCCCACCATGACGTTCTCGGGCTTCAGATCGCGATGGATGACGCCGCGGTCGTGCGCGTAGGCGACCGCCTCGCACGCGCGGACGAACGTCCGCAGCCGGGCGGGCAGCCCGCCCAATCCCGCGAGCGCGCGGTGGAGCGGCTCCCCCTCGACGTAGCGCATCGCATAGAAGACGCGACCGTCGGGGAGGCGCCCCACGTCGTGGACGGGCACGATCCCGGGGTGCTCGAGCCGCGCAAGGATGCGGGCCTCCTCGGCCAGGCGCACCGCGAGGGCTCCGTCGGCGTCATCGAGATCGAGCACCTTGACCGCGACCCTCCGGTCGAGGGCCGTGTCCTCGGCGAGGTAGACGCTTCCCATGCCCCCGCGTCCGACGCGCCGTCCGAGGCGGTACCGGGTGCCGGACAGATCGGGCGCCTCGATCGCCTCGCGCAGCCGCGCGATCGCGCCCTCGGAGAGCGGGGAGGAGCCGGTCACGCGGGCTCGATCCCGAGGAGCGTCCGCGCCTCCCGCCGGAACTCGTCCTCGCTCACGGTCATGTCGCGCAGGGTGTCGAGCGTGATGCGGCGCATCTCGCGCCGCGCCGCAGCCAGGTGGTTCGTGACGTCGGTGACCTTGATGCCGAGCTCGCCCGCGAGAGACGCGTAGGTCGGGCGCGGATCGGCGTCGCTCACGTCGTAGCGCTCGAAGACTTCGAAGACGTGCCCCCGGCCGCTTCGCGCGCACTCCTCGTGGAATCGCGCGAGGGCGACGCCGAACACGCTCCTGACCCACTCCGCCTCGAACATCGCGTCGGGGTCCTGGGAGGGCGCGCCGGGTACGGCGGCGAGCTCGCGCTCGGCGAGCTCGAAGTCGAGCGGGACGATCGCGCGATCTCCGCCGCGTTTCAGCCGGCCGCGGTCCCGCTCGTCGTTCATGACGAGCGCGTCGAGACAGGCCCTGAGGAAGGTGCGCAGCCGTCCCTTCGCGGGGTCGTAGCTTTCGAGCAGGTCGTCCTCGAGCACGCGAACGAAGAACTCCTGCGTCAGATCGCCCGCCTCGTCGTGCGACTTTCCCCACTTGAGGCGCAACAGCTTGTAGACCGGTCGCCAGTACGTCTCGGCGATGCGGGACAACCCGAGCCGCCGCTGCTCCGCCTCCCCGCTCTGCGCCGCAACGATCGCGGACCAGCGTGTCGGCGGGAAACCCATCCGGAGAGTCTCCCGCCACGCAAACGTCAGGTCAAGGGCACACGAACGGGCTCGCGGCGATCTCGCCGTCCCGCAACCCCGCCTGGGTCGCCGATCCGTCGTCGTAGGTTCCGCCGCCGCAATTGACGGCTCGCACGGCGTACCAGAAACCGTCCCCGGCCGCGGGCGTCGCGCCGTCGGAGCCGCCGGTCCCGACGTTGGCCGTGCACTGGTTCACCGAGGGCGTGAAGTTGCCGGCGGTGGCGCGCAGCGTCCCGAGCAGGCCGCGCGTGAGATCGTAGCGCGACGCCCCGAAGATGGGCGGCCAGCCGAACGTCGCGAGGCCTCCCGACTTCGAGAACGACATCGCCACCATCCCCGCGGGGATCGCCGCGTTGTCGACGATCGCGTCGCAGTTGTTGTCGAGGCCGTCGCAGATCTCGGTGTTCCCCGGGAAGCGCGCGGCCGTCGCGTCGTCGCAATCGTCGCTGTTCGCGACGTATCCGGCGGGGGCCGCACACGCGCTCGTCGTGACCGACGGATTGCCGTGGCCGTCCCCGTCGAAGTCGCGATACCAGGTGACGTTGCCGCAGGGCGTGCGGAAGTCGGTCAGCGTTCGCGAAAGGTCGGCCTGACCGAACCAAGGCGTGCGCGCGAACGCCGGGTTGCTTCCGCGCACGTAGCGCACCCTCCAGTGATAGCTCGTCGACGGCGAGAGTCCGCTGACGACCGGAGCGCCGATCGACGAGCCGGTCATGTCGAAGTTGGGTATGTCGAGGAGTCCCGTGCCGTCAAACGCCACGCCGACGGGCTTGAGCTCGACCTGAATGCCCATGCGCGTACGTCCCGTGGGAAGGCCGATCGACCATAAGGGTCGGAAGACGAGGTCGCTGTCCACGAACCCGAGGGGCGAGACGCGACGCGTCAGGGCGCCGTTGTACTGGATGAACACGTGAGGACGCCCGTGGCCGCCGTTGCCGTAGAAGACGTGTCCCTTTCCCTGCGCCGTATTCCCGCCATCGTGGTTGACCCACTCTCCGATGAGGACGTCCGAGTAGCCGTCGCCGTCCACATCCCCTGCGGGAGCGACCGCGAAACCGAACTGATTCCCGGCAGAACCGCCCACCGCGCTCCACGCCGCCGTGGTGGCCAGCCCCGTCCCGGAGCCGAGGAAGACCCACGCCTTGCCCGTGAAGTCGTTGAACCCTTCCTGCCAGCTGCTCGCACCGACCACGACGTCCGAGTACCCGTCGCCGTTGACGTCGCCCGCGGAGGCGACGCCGGTTCCGTCCCCGAGGAACGCATCGATCTGGTCCGTGGTGAACGACCATGCGGGCGGGCTGGTGGGCCCCGACGGCCCGCCCTGGTACACGAACGCGCCGCCTTCGCCGGATTCGCCGTTCGTGTAGCCGGGAGCGGCGACGATGACGTCGGCGTACCCGTCGCCGTTGACGTCTCCCGCCGAACCGATGGAGAAGCCGAGCTTCCACGCCGAGTGCGCGCTCTCGGGAGACCACGATGCCGGGGCGTCGGTCAGGCCGGAAGCGCTCCCCATGTGGAGGAAGATCCGTCCGACGTCGGCGCCCGCCCCGCCGTCCCAATTCGGGACGCCGACGATGACGTCCGAGTATCCGTCGCGGTTGACGTCCCCTGCTCCTGCGACCCGGTGCCCGAAGTTCGCGTTCGTCTGCGCGATCCCGGTCGCGAATCGGACGAGCGGTCCCGGCCCCGCAGGAGACCCGAGCGCGACGAAGGCCGCGCCTTGGTTGAGCTGCGTTCCGTCCCACAGCGGCGCGCCGACGACCACGTCGGAGTAGCCGTCCCCGTTGACGTCTCCCGCCGATGCGACCGACCAGCCGAACTGCGCGTTCGCTTGGTTCGCTTCGAGGGTGTACCGAGCACCTGTCAGGCCGGAGGCGCTCCCTCGATAGACGTAGGCGACGCCCTCGTTCGGGTCGGGACCGTCGGAGAGATACGCGCCGACGATGACGTCGCCGAACCCGTCGCCGTCGACGTCACCGGCATTCGCCACCGAGAAGCCGAGGTTGGCGCTCGTCTGGTTCGATTCGATCGTGTAGGCGGGCGACGTCGACAGGCCTCCCGACGTGCCGTGGTAGACGAACGCCGCGCCCTCGTCGATCTCGCCGTTGTCCCACAGATTCGCGCCGACCACGACGTCGGAAAAGCCGTCACCGTTGACGTCGCCGGCCGTCGAGACCGAGTAGCCGAATTGGGAGAACGACTGGCCCGCGGTGACCGCCCAGTCTGCGCTGGTCTTGGACCCTCCCGGCCCGCCGAGGTACACGCGAGCGTTCCCCGAGTCGTTCTGGGCATCGTTCCAGTGGAACGCGCCGACGATGACGTCGGAGTAGCCGTCGCCGTTGACGTCCCCCGCGGGACCGACGTGGATGCCCAGACTCGCGCCGACTTGCCCGCCGTCGGCCCACCACACGGGGTTGGTCGAGGGTCCTGCCGCGCCGCCGTGGAAGACGAACGCGCGCCCCTCGTCGGCGAGGGTCGCGTCCCACAGATCGGCGCCTGCGATGACGTCCGCGTACCCGTCGCCGTTCACGTCCCCCGCCGCCGCGATCGATGTGCCCAGGTGCGAGTCGTCCTGCCGCGACGCGTACGACCAGGACTGAGCGGTGTTGGGAATCGTCGACGTGCCGAGCCAGACGAAGAGCCGGCCGTCGTCCGTGTTGAACGGCGGCGTGTCGTAGGTCGGGGCGCCCGCGGCGATGTCCGCGTACCCGTCCCCGTTGACGTCGCCGACTCCCGCGACCGAAGCTCCGAGCTGGCAGAGGCCTTGGAGCCCGTAGACCGCCCAGACGAGACTCCCGAGCCCCGTCGGCGAGCCGTAGAAGAGGTGGACCGATCCCTGCCACTGCGCGCTGTCACGATCGTGGTAGGCACCGACGACGACGTCGTCGTACCCGTCGCCGTTGACGTCGCCCGCACCCGCGACCGCGCTCCCGAAGTTCGCGCTGCCGAAATCGGACTCGTAGATCTTGCTCCAGCTTGGCGACGCCGGTGGGCCCGAGGGTCCACCGTGCCAGACGAAGGCCGCGCCGTCGTCGAACGTCGTGCCGTTGTCGTAGGCCCACGCGCTGACGATCACGTCGTCGTAGCCGTCGTGGTTGACGTCCCCCGCGCGCGCCACCCGCGTGCCGAGATTGGCGAAGGCCTGAACGCCGTAGGAGACCCAGTCCGCGTTCGCCGTCGTGCCGTTCGTGCCGAGCCCTCCCGGACCCCCGAACCAGATGAGCACCGCTCCCCCGTCGGTGGCGAAGAGGTCGTAGAGGTACGCGCCGGCGATCACGTCGCCGTACCCGTCGCCGTTGACGTCGCCCGCGGTCGAAACCGACGAGCCCATGTTCGCGCCGGCCTGGTCCGACTGCGCGCTCCACGCCGGCGAGGTCGAGAGGCCGCCCGCCGAGCCGAGGAACACGAAGACCTTGCCCTCGTCGGCCTGCCCTTCGTCGTAGGCGTAGGCGCCCACGATGACGTCGGAGTAGCCGTTGCCGTCCACGTCGCCGGCGGTGGAGACCGCGTTCCCGAAGGAGGCCCCCGCCTGATTGATCGAGACGTTCCAAACCGGCGAGGAGGCGAGCGCCTGCACCGTGATCGGCCAAACCGCGCCTCCGTCGTCGACGACGATGACGAGCGATCCGGCCTGCACGCTCATCGTGACCGGAACCGGACGGCCGACCGCGTCCTGCGCCTCGAGCGAGCCGTAGCGAACGACCGCTTCGCCCTTGCCGTTGCGCAGCATGACGCTCTTCCCTTCGCTTCCCTCCGGAAAGGCCCCCGCACCGTCGAGCGAAAGCCGCACCGACACCGGTCCCTCCCCGGTTCGCGGCGGCCGCTCGAGCACGAGACCGTGCGTCAATCCCTTCGTGTCGTTTTCGAGCCACTCCGTGACCCCGTCGTGCCGGTTGGTCGCCCGCTCGCCGGCCGCGACGATGCCGGGCCCCACCGGCTCGAGCCCGTACTCGACGAGGGAGAGCCCAAGATGGAATCCGTCCGTCCCGCGCGTGCGCGAGACGATCGAGAGGCCCTCGCCCGTAAGCCGCGTGCGCAGGTCGTGCGCGCGATTGGGGGCTTCGAGGAGCCCGTCCTTGAAGGAGAACCGGTACTCCGCGGCGGAGATGCCGGCGAACGCTTTCGCCTGCCAGGCGTCATCCACCGCCTCCGCCCGAGCGGGCACCCCGGCGAGAGCGAGCGTGACGAGTACGAGCGTGCGCTGGAACATGGCGTCCTCCTTCGCGAGGAGGATTACCGCCGCGACATGCTTCCGTCATGTCGCACGATCGTGTCTATGGTGGTGCGGAGCTTGGGTGTGGCTGTCGCATGTCGCGGCGCGGCAACACCGCAGACCAACAGGCTTCGCACCACCAACTAGTCGGTGAGGTTCTCGCGCAGCGCCCTCGCGACCGCCTCGGTCGCGCTGTGGACCTGGAGCTTCGTGTAGATGCGGCGGATGTACGTCCGCACGGTGTCGATACTCACGTCGAGCTCGGAGGCGACCTGCTTGTAGGCTAGCCCGCGCACCAGCGCCGCGAGCACAGAACGCTCGCGCTCGGACAGCTCGAGCGCCGCGGGCGTTCGGCGCGTCGGCGCGCTCCCCTCACGTAGGAGATCGAGCACCGACCTCGCGATGCCGGGCGTCATCGGAGCGCCCCCGCCCGCGACGACGCGGAGCTGCTCGATGACTTCGCTCACCCCGGCGCGCTTGAGCAGGTACCCGTCGGCGCCGGCGCGGATCGCGGCGAGGATTTTCGCGGGGTCCTCAAACGCGGTGAGCATGACTACCTTCGTGTCGGGGCGCGCCGCCTTGATCGCGCGGGTCGCCTCGATCCCGCTCATGCCGGGGAGGTCGATGTCCATGAGCGTCAGGTCCCACGGCACCGGGGCGTCCGCGGGCAGGCAGGTCACGTGGGTCACGAGGCCCGACGCCTCGGCGTGCGTGCCGGCGAGCTCGAAGCCGGGCTCGAGCGCGAGCAGGATCTCGAGGCTCCCGCGGTAGTGGTCGTCGTCCTCGACAACCGTGACGCGAAGGTTCACCGGTTCACCTCTTCCCGAGGCGAATGTGTCACCTCGGGGCTCGCCGCGCCTGTCGCACGATCGTGCGACGCGGCGGGCCCGAGCGTCCGCTTGTCCTCCGCCAAGCCGTCGAAAGTCAGAGTGAAGACCGTCCCGCCCCCCTCGCGCGGGTACCACTTCGCCGTAGCACCGATCTCCACCGCCCGGCGCGCGATGCTCTCCAGACCGAGACCGCGCGGACGCGCGGGTGCTCCGTCCGGCGGGGCCATCCCCTTGCCGTCGTCCTGCACGCGGAGGCGCCAGCGCCGGCCGTCGCGATCGAGGGCGAGCACCATCCGGCGCGCCTGCGCGTGCTTCGCGGCGTTGTGGAGCGCCTCGGCGCCGATCAAGAACACGTGGCGGCGCACGGCGAGCGAGAGGCGCGCGTCGGGCCAGGGCCCGGCCGGCTCGACGGTGAACTCGATGTCGCGCCCCATCAGGAGCGGCGTCGCCCGGGCGACGAGCTGCGCCCCCAACGACTCGAGCGTCGCGCTTCCAGGACGCAGCGAGCCGACGATGTCGCCAAGCGACTGCGCCAGCTCGTCGGCGACGCTCGCGATGCGGGCCGAGATCTGCGCGCGCGTTCCCTCGGGAGTGGAGGGGCGCTCCGCGAGCCCCGCGAGGATGCGGATGCTCCCGAGACCCGACCCGATCGCATCGTGCAGGTCCATCGCGATCCTCGTCCGCTGCCGCTCCAGGCGCAAGAGCTGCCCGATGCGGACTCGGTAGGCCACGGTCAGCGCGGCCGCGAGAGCGGCGCCGACGGCGAGGAAGAACCACAGGCTCCGCCACCACGGGAGGAGCACGCGCACGGAGACGGGACGATGCGTCTCCGACCAGTGCGCGCCGTCGAGCGACGCCTGGACTTCGACCTGATAGCGCCCCGCGGCGAGGTCCACGAAGCGGAAGGACGTCTGGGAAGTCGGCGCGGACCACGGCTCTTCGGGGCGGATCCGCGCCCGGTAGCGGATGAGCGCGGGCTCGCGGTACGACAGCGCCGCGAAGCGGAGCTCCAGACGGTTGCGTCGGTACGGAAGCTCGATCGCGCGCCCCGGATCGAGGGGCCTCCCGTCCACCGAGACCCCGACGGGGACGACGTTCGGAGGCGCGGGCTTCGAGAAGCGCGCGGACGGCGGAATCTTGACGAGGCTCGTGTCGGTCGCGAGCCACAGCGTTCCGTCCGCGTCCTCGATCACGTCCATGACCATCGCGGTCGGAAGCCCCTGCCACACCCCGACCCGCTCCAGGACGGACAGGCCCTCGGGCAGGTCGCGGCGTTCCTCGACCCGCGCGACGATCCCTTCGCCGACGATCCACACTCCCCCCGTCGGCGACGGGTTGATGCGGAGCGTCCAGGCTCCACCGAGGGATTCGCTCCCGGGGATCGGTTCCCACCGTCCCGCGTGGCGCCGGAACAGCCCACGGCCGGCCGAGGCCGCCCACAGATCGCCGCTCGGCATGAACCGGACCGCGACGAAGTCCGCGCGCGGGTCCACGACCGCGCAAACCGCATCCGTTCCTTCGAGGTGGCAGACCTCCTTGTCTCGCGCGAACCACGGGGAACCGTTCGCATCGAGCGTGACCGCGCGCACGTATCCCGTCGCGCCCTCGATGCGGCGCGGGAAGGGAGCGCCTGGATCGAGCGCGAACAACCCGTCGGAGGTCGGAAACCAGAGACGGTCCTCGGCGTCCGTGACGCAGGGCTCGCCGATCGCGGGCTCGGCGATCCCGTACTCGCGATGCGGGCGTCCCGCGCCCCACGAGCTGAACCCGCCCGGAAAGGTCCCCCAGAGCCTGCCGTCGGGCGCGGTGCACACGGCGTTCACGTGAGGCTCGGAGCGCTTCTCGAAGCGCCACCCCGACGCGGACCGCGTCGCGTGCAACGCTCCCGACCACGAGGAGAACCAGAACCCGTCGCGCGACGGGCTCAGGCACCGTCCGTACGCCTGGAACAGATCGTTCAAGCTCAGCGTCTCGGGCTCGGGGAGCTGGAGGACGCCCGCGGGGCTCGCGACCCATAACGATCCCTCCCGATCGACGAGAAGCGAGCCGCCTCCCCGGTCGGGGATCAGCTCCTCGGGCTCCCCCTCCTTCACGCGAACGAGGCCGACGTCGTACCCGATCCACAGGACGTCACCACGCAGCGTCATCGCCATGAGGCGCGCGCCGGTGTGCTGGATCTCGCGGACGTGCCCGTCCGCGATGTCGTAGACATGGCCACCGTCTCCGAGCCAGGAGCCGGCGTAGATCGACCCACCGGGACTTTCGATCGCGGTCAGCATGCCCGGGATACGCGCGACGAGCTTGATGTCGCCGTCGGCGCTCACCCGGTACAGCTCGCGATCGGTGGCGGCGAGGATGGACGAGCCGTCACGGGCCGCGACGGGATTGCACCGGAAGCGGGCGCCGTTCGGCGCGCGTATCGGCTCGGACCACCCCGCGGGGCCGCGACGCCGAAGGACCTCGTCCGCGAGCGCCCAGAGGCCGCCGTCCGACGTCATGAGCGCTCCCTCGGCAAGGACCGAGCTGCCGCCGGCGTCCCGCTCGGGGTCTCCGCTGGGGCCCACGATCGTCGGCCGCCCCTCGCTGTCTCCCTTCATCCAGAGGACCTGCCCGGCGGCCGCCGAGCCCGGGACGAAACGCGTGAGCGGCCCGGTCAGGAGCTTCGCTTCGCTCCCGTCGTAGCGAACGACGCCCGCCATCGTCGCGATCCAGAGGAAGCCTTCCGGGTCCTGCTCGATCTGATCGGTGAACGAGCTGGGAAGGCCGCTCCGCCAGTCCAGCTTGCGATGGACACGTATCCCGGCCGTGACCGGAATCGTGAAAAACACAACGAGCGCGAAAACCGCGCACCCCGCGCGGAGCCTCATGCCGGGGAATGTACACAAGCCCTGACGATCGCGGACACGCCCCGTCTCATCTTTAAGTACCTTTAGAGGAGGTCGGAGAGTGAGCAACCGGTCTCGGGGTTCTGGTGGACAAGCACGCGTTCATGCGCGCCTGCCGCGAGGGCGGTGGAGCGATCGAAGGGGCCCTGCGGACGCTCGACCGCTCCTGCTTCGCGATGCTGCACCGGGAGTGCGCGCGGGCGGTCCGCGATCCGGACACGGCCCGCGACCTCGTCCAGGAGACCTTCATCAAGGTGTGGCAGCGGTGCGCGACGTTTCGCGGAGACTCGGAGCTGGTTCCCTGGGTCCGGTCGATCCTCCGCCATGCGATCCTCGATCACCTGCGCGGTCGCACGAAGGAGGTCGCCATGGAGGATGAGGCGGGCACGACGCGCGAGGTGGAGCGGACGATCGCGGAGCAGGCGGGCGAGCCCGAGGACCCGGTGCGCCGTCGCGAGCTGGAGGCGAGCTTCGCGCGATGCTGGAAGCGCTTCGAGGAACAGGCTCCCGCGCACGCGGCGACGCTGTCCTGGATCGTCGAGGACGGGTTGAGCAACGAGGAGATCGCCGAGATGCTCGGCCGGACGCCGGGCGCGACGCGGGAGTTCATCTCGCAGTGCCGGAAGAAGGCCCGGGCTCACCTGGCGGAGTGGTACGCGCTGGCCTCCGTGCGTGGGGAGACGGCATGACCGAGCACGACGCCGACCAGGCCTGGCTCGACGCGCTCGCCGGGCGCGGGGGCGCTGACGAGGAGGCACGGCGCCTGCGCGCGCGCATCCTCGCGCGGGAGATCGCCGAGCCCGACCCCGTCCCGGCCGTCGATCCGGCGCGCGAGGCGCAGCTCGTCGCGCGCGCGCGGCGCGCGGGCCTGTTGCCCAAAGGAAGCCTCCTCGCTTGGCCGGGATGGCAGGGGCTCGCCGGGCTCGCGGCGGCCGCTTCGGTCCTGCTCGTCCTGGGCTTCCTGATGCGCCCCGCCCCGAAGCCCCCCGCGGAGACCGTGCGATCGGCGCCGGGCGGGATCGTGCGAATCGAATCGCGAGATCCGCACGCGCTCCAGCACCGGATCGCCGAGGACCTTCAAGCCGTGGGCGTCTCGGCCGTCCTTTACGACCGGTTGAACACCTACGGCCTGGATGCGGACCTCCCGTCACCCGCCCCGCCCCAGGTGCTCGAGGTGCTCCGGCGGCACCGCATCCCCGTCCCGGCCGACAGCGTCCTCAAGGTGGAGCTCACGGAGCCCGCGGGTCGATGATCCCGCTCGCCGCGTTATGGACCGCCGCCGCGCTGGCGGTCCCGATCCCCCCGACGTGCGCCGTGGATCCGATCCCGCCCGACACGACGACGCCGATCCAAGAGCTCAAGAAACGGGTCGAGACGATCGCCGAGACCGACCCCGACTCCGCGATCAAGCTCATGTGCGCGACGATCCCGCGCGTGGCGAAGGAGCGCGGGGCCGACTCGGCCGACACGGCCTGGTGGGTCGCGTCGCTTGCGACGCCCCTCATCGCCTACCGCGAGCAGTTCGAAGAGGCGATCCCGCTCCTCGATTTCGCGCGACCGATCTTCGAGCGGCGGTTGGGCGAAAACGCCGCCGAGGTCGCCGAGATCCACGTCGCCTGGGCGTGGATCCGCTTCCGCCAGGGACGCGCCACCGATTCGCGTGCTTCCTGGGAGGCCGCGCTCGCCGTCCGCGAGCACACGCCGGGAGCGAAAAAGATCGAGCTGCAGAAGGTGCTCGTCGGGCTCGCGCAGGCGGATATCTCGCTCGGCGATTTCCCGGCCGCGAGGACGGCGCTCGACCGTGCGCAGGCGATCCTCGCGGAGAACGGCGAGACGGCCAGCGAAGCCGGGGCCGCCATCGAGAACGTCTACACGAATCTGTGCCTCCGCGAGGAGAACTACGCCGACGCGCGCCGCCACGCCGAAGCACAGATCGCGATCGAGGGGCAGCTCGGCCGCCAGATGCAGATGGTCCCCGCGTACTCGCTCCTCGGGCGGATCCTGGAGCGGCTCGACGAGTACGAGGCGAGCGAGGCGGCCCTTCGGGAAGCGATGCGCCTGGCGGAGTCCGACCAGGGCCCGCTACAGCGGCATCTCCTGGCCGCAACGACGCTCCTCGGGAGCTTCCTCGACGACCGGGGCAAGCCCGAGGAGGCGCTGGCGCTCGAGGAACGGGCGCTGGCGATCGGCGAGTCCACGCTCGGACCCGAAGCGCCGAAGCTGGTCCGCGTGCTCGTCTATCTGGCGGACGCGCAGCGCGCGAACGGCCGGCTCGCCGATGCGCTCCACACGTACGAGCGCGCGGGACGCATCCTCGACGCCCACGAGGCCGACGTCGAGCGGCCGATCCGCGTCGCGTACTACCGCGGCTTGGGAACGCTTCAGTCGATTCTCGGCGAGCCGGAGGCGGCGCGGCAGACGCTCGAGCGCGGGCTGGCGGCCGCCGGCGACGACCCCACGGTCTCGACCGAGCGCGCCGCGGTCCTCGTCGCGATCGGGACGAAGGAGGCGCTCACGCAGGCGCTCGCCCTGTACCGCGCGCGTCTCCCCGAGACGCATCCGACGATCCTGCGCGTCGTGAACGAGCTGTGCCGCCTCGAGATCGAGGCCGCTTCGGCGTCGACCCCGAGCTGCGACGACGCGAAGGGCCGGCTCGAGAGCGGGCGGGAGATCGAGCCCTCGCTGCGCGCGGCGGTCTTGGGGAATTGGAGCGCGCTCGCGCAGGCACGCGGGGATGCGGAGGCGGCGGAGCGGTTCGCGGTGCAGGCGGTCGCGGCGGCGGGGGCGCTCGGAACGCCCGACCCCGCTTGGCGCGCGCAGTTCCGGCTCGCCGGGCGCCTCGAGGCGCGCGGCCTCCGACCGGTCGCGATCTTCTTCGGCAAGGGCGCGCTCTCCGAGATCGAGCGCCTGCGCGGCTCGTTCGTCGGCGACGACCGGCGCTTCGACCGCCGCTTCCTCGAGGACAAGGTCGCGGTCTATCGCGCGGTCGCCGACTGGCTCATGGAAGCCGGACGCATCGACGAGGGGATCGACGTCCTACGCCTGCTCAAGTCCGAGGAGCTCTACGATTTCACGATGCGGGCTGGGGTGGACGACGGCGACGGTGTGCCGCTGTCTCCCGAGGAGGAGGCGCTCAAGGCGCGGTTCGAGACGGCCCTCGACGCCGACCTCGAGGCGGGAACGGAGATCGACCGCCTCAGCCGTCTCCGGGAGGCCGGCCGCCTGAGCGTGAAGGAGAAGGACAAGCTCGACCAGCTCCTGGCGGGCCAGGGGGCCGAAGAGTCCTCGCGCGCCTCGCGCGTGACCGCGTTCGTCTCGGAGAGCGCGACGAAGGCGGCACCGGCGCCGCCCCGATCGGTGGCATCCGAGGCGTTGCGGCGCGGCGCGCGGGAGCAGGGACAAGACGCCGCGCTCGCGCTGTACCTCCTCACCGAGACCCATCTCCGCATCCTCGTCGCGACCCGGCGCGGCGAGGAGGAGGTCCGCGTGCCGGTGGAAGCACCGGCGCTGCGGCGCGACATCGGCCGTTTCCTCGATGCGATCGCAAAGCGCGAGGACGTGACGGCCGCGGCGCGGGCGCTGTACGAGACGGTGGCCAAGCCGGTGGATCTCGCCGCGCGCCGTGCCGGGGCGAAGCGACTGGTCTTGGGGCTCGACGGTGCGCTGCGCTACATCCCGTTCGCGGCTCTGTTCGACGGCAAGCGGTACTTGGGCGAGTCGTACGCGATCGAGCTGCGGACCGGCGCCGGTGCCTCCGCTCCGGCCCGGACATCCGCACTGGAGGTGCGGGGGCTGGGCGTCACGACCGGCGCCGGCGGCTTTCCTCCCCTTCCCGCCGTGGCCGACGAGCTCTGCTCGGTCGTGCGGGGGCACGTGACGGGGCTCGCGGCGGGAGGAGAGTGCCGCGGTGCTCTCCAAGGCTCGGGGCTCGCCGACGCGGCTCTCACCCGCGAACGCTTCGACGCGCTGTTCGCAGGTCCCCGCGACTTCTCCGTCGTCCACCTCGGGACGCACTTCAGCCTCCGCCCCGGGAATGCCCTGCGCTCGTTCCTCGTGCTCGGAGACGGCTCCAAGCTCACCCTCGACGCCCTGGGCGCGCTGGATTTCGGCGGGATCGAGCTTCTGACTCTCTCGTCGTGCCAGACGGGCCTCGGCGGAGCGGTGACCGAGGACGGGCGCGAGGTGGAGGGGCTCGCGGCGCTCGTCGCGCGGCGCGGCGCGCGCCGTGTCATCGCGTCCTTGTGGGAAGTCGAGGACGTCAGCACCGCGACGCTCATGGGGGAGCTCTACCGCGGCTTCAGCGCCGATCCCGGCGAGGTCTCGCGGGCGCTCCAGCGCGCGCAGGAAACCCTGCGCGCGGTGAATCGCGACGGAGCGAAACCTTACGCGCACCCCTACTACTGGGCCGGGTTCGTCGTCTCGGGCCGCTAGAATGCGCCCGTGCGCATCGAGGTCCACAAGTTCGGGGGGACGAGTGTCGCCGACGCTTCCCGGATGCGGGGCGTCGCGGAGCTGATCGAGCAGGCTTCCCGGGCGGCGCGCGTCGTTGTCGTGACCTCCGCGATCGCCGGAACGACCGACCGCCTGACGGCGGCGGCCGCCGCCGCGGGCCGCGGCGATCGGGCGACGTCGCTGACGATCCTCGAGCTCCTCCGCGCGCAGCACGAGTCGCTCCTCGCCGAGCTCGCGCCCGAGGGCGACGCGGAGACCTTGGAGCAACTCCGGCGGATCGCCGGCGAGCTTCCGGAGCTGGCCGGTGCCACGGCGCTGCTCGGCGCGCTCGCCCCCCGCACGCGCGACCGGATCCTCGCGGCCGGAGAGAAGCTCGCGGCGCGGCTGCTCGTCGTCGCGCTGCGCGGCCGCGGCCTCGCCGCGTGTGCCTGCGATGCCGACACGTTCCTCGAGACCGACGACCGGTTCGGGGAGGCGGGCGCGATCCAAGGCGTCGCCGAGAGAACGACCGCGGCGGCGCTCAGGCCCGCCTTCGACCGTGGCGAGATCCCGATCGTCACCGGTTTCATCGGGAGGAGCCCCGATGGGGCGACGACCGTGCTCGGCCGCGGCGGGTCCGACCTCTCCGCCGCGCTGATCGCCGCCGCGCTCCGCGCCGACGAGCTCACGATCTGGACCGACGTCGACGGCGTGTTCACGGCGGACCCCGGCGTCGTCCCCGAGGCGCGCCCGATCCGCCAGCTCAACTTCCGCGAGGCGGCGGAGATGAGCTACTACGGCGCCAAGGTCCTCCATCAGCGGACGATGATTCCCGTCGCGGCGCTGTCGATCCCCGTGCGGACCCGGAACACCTTCGAGCCGTCGAACGAGGGCACCATCGTCGACGGCCGGGTCACCCCCGGCTCCCACCCGGTCAAGGCGGTCACCGCGGTTCGCGCCCAGGCGCTCGTGTCGATCGAGGGGCGCGGCATGGCGGGCGTCCCCGGCGTCGCGGCGCGCGTCTTCCGCGCGCTCGCCCGCCGCAGCATGAGCGTCACGATGATCAGCCAGTCGAGCTCGGAGTCGTCGATCTGCCTCGCGGTCCCCGAAGACCAGGCGGTCGCCGCCGAGACCGAGCTCAAGCGCGAGTTCCGGTCGGACCTCTCGCGCGGCGAGATCGACGAGATCGCGGTCCGCCGCGGCGTCGGGCTCGTCGCCGCGGTGGGCTTGGGGATGGCGCAGACCCCCGGCGTCGCGGCGCGCGTCTTCGCGGCGCTCGCGTCGCGCCGGCTCAACGTCCTCGCGATCGCGCAGGGCTCCTCCGAGCTGAACATCTCGCTCGCCGTCGACGAGCGCGAGACGGCCGACGCCGTACGCGCCCTCCACGCCGAGTTCGAGCTCGACCGCCTCGATACCGGGGAGGACACGACCCGCCGCCTCGACGTGCTCCTCCTCGGCTGGGGGAAGATCGGCCGCGCGCTCGCGGCCCTCCTGCTCGACCGCGACGCGCACTTCTTCGAGCGCTTCGGGCTGACGCCGCGCATCGTCGCGATCGCGGATTCGAGCGGCTGGGTCTTCCGGCCGAACGGTTTCCCGCCGGAGGGGTTGAGGCGTCTGATCTCCGCCAAGTCCGAGGGACGGCCGCTGGCCGCCGCGAGCGCCGACGCGCGTCCGGGAGACGCGATCTCGATGCTGCGACACGCGCTGTCTTACCGCCTCGCGCGGCCGATCCTCGTCGACGTCACCGGCTCGGACGAGAGCCCGGCGGCCTTCGTCGAGGCGTTCCGGCTGGGGTGCGACGTCGTGACCGCGAACAAGAAGCCCCTGGCGGGCGCCGCGGAGACGTTCCGCGCTCTGTACGCCGCCGCGGCCGGCCGAGGACGAAGGTTGCGCGCCGAGGCGACCGTGGGTGCCGGGCTCCCGGTGATGGACACGCTCGAGATGCTGTTGTCGACCGGGGATCGGCTACTCGCCGCCGAGGGGTGCCTGTCCGGAACGCTGGGATTCCTCATGACACGCCTCGAGGAGGGCGAGCCGTTCTCGCGCGCGGTCGCCGAGGCGGCGCACCTCGGGTACACGGAGCCGGATCCCGTCGCCGACCTGACCGGCCACGACGTCGCGCGCAAGGCGGTCATCCTCGGGAGGCTCTCGGGCCTGGTCGACGGCGGCGCGAGCGTGGAGCCCGAGGGGCTCGTCGATCCCGCCCTCGCCGGGCTTCCTCTCCCCCATCTGCTCGAGCGCCTCGCCTCGTACGACCGGCCCCTCGCGGCGCGCGTCGCACGCGCTCGGGAGACCGGCCACGTCCTCCGGTACATCGCGCGCGTGACGCCGGGGAGCATCGAGGTCGGACCGCGCGAGGTCCCGCTCGATTCCCCCGCCGGCCGACTCCACGGAACCGACAACATGATCGTGCTCACCTCCGAGCGTTACCGGGTGAGGCCGCTCGTCGTCATGGGCCCCGGAGCAGGCGTCGACGTCACCGCCATGGGCGTGCTGGGCGACATCCTCCGGATCGCCGCCGAGCGGAGGTGAGGTGAGCGCGCCGCACGAGGTCCGCGCCTTCGCCCCGGCGACCGTTGCCAATCTGGGGCCGGGCTTCGACGCCCTCGGCGTGGCGCTCGCCGGGCCCGGCGACACGGTCGTCGCGCGCGTCGCCCGAGCGCCGGGCGTGACGATCTCCCGCATCGAGGGGGACGGCGGCGTGCTTCCGCGCGACCCCACGCTCAACACGGCCGGCATTGCGGCCGCGCGAACGCTGGAGCTCGCCGGGATCGCCTCGGGCGTCGAGCTCGAGCTTCACAAGGGCCTGCCGCTCGGCTCCGGGCTCGGAAGCTCCGCCGCGAGCGCCGCCGCCGCGGCCTACGCCGTCGATTGCCTCTTCGGAAGCCCGCTGCGCAAGGCGGACCTCGTGGAGCCCTGCTTGCGCGCGGAGGCCCGGGTGTCGGGGCGCCACGCCGACAACGTCGCCGCGGCGCTTCTCGGTGGTCTCGTGCTCGTCCGCCGGGTGGACCCGCTCGACGTCATTCGCCTCCCCGTCCCCGAGGGGCTCACGATCGCCGTCGTCACGCCGAGACACGAGGTGAGCACGCGCGACGCGCGCGCCGTGCTACCGGCGGCCGTCGACCTCTCCGCTCACGTCCGCGCGAGCGCCGATCTTGCCGCCTTCGTCGGGGCGTGCTTCTCCGGAGACCTCGCCCTGCTCGCGCGAGCGATCCAGGACGAGATCGTCACCCCGGCGCGCGCTCCGCTCATCCCGGGCTGCCTCGAGGTCATCCAGGCGGCGCTCGACGCCGGCGCGCTCGGGAGCGCCATCAGCGGTTCGGGGCCGTCGATCTTCGCGCTGTGCCGCTCGCCGCGCAGCGCCGAGGCCGCGGGGGCGGCGATGGTCGCGGCCTTCGATCGCGCGGGCCTCCCGGCGTCCGTGATCGTCTCCACCGCCGACGCTCCGGGCGTGAGGCGTCTGTGAGCGGGGTTCCCTGGCGCCTGGTCTGCGTGAGCTGCGGTGACGGCTACCCCGGGCTCGACCTCCGCTACCGCTGCGACTGCGGCGACGTCCTCGACGTCGTCCACGAAGCCGCGCAGCACGACCCGGCGCTTCTCCCGCTGTTCGACGCGCGCCTGGGCTCGAAGGACGCGATCGACCGCAGCGGCGTGTGGCGCTTCCGCGAGCTCGTCCTGCCTCTGGACCCGGGCGACATCGTCACCCGGCCGGAGGGGAACACGAACCTGTACGCCTCTCCGGCCCTGTCGGCGTGGTGCGGCGCCGAGGACCTGCGCCTCAAGCATGAGGGAGAGAACCCGACCGGCTCGTTCAAGGACCGCGGCATGACCGTGGCGATCAGCGTCGCGAAGAGGCTTTCGCTCCGGTCGGTCGCGTGCGCCTCGACCGGGAACACGTCGGCGTCGATGGCCGCGTACGCCGCCGGCGCCGGGATGCGCGCGTTCGTGTTCATCCCGGACACCGCGGTCGCGTACGGAAAGCTCGCCCAGGCGCTCGCGTACGGGGCGCGCACGATCCGGATCGCGGGCGACTTCGACGCGGCGATGGCGCTCGTGGAGCGCGTGTGCACCGAGCGCGGCGTCTACCTGCTCAACTCGATCAACCCCTTCCGGATCGAGGGCCAGAAGGCGATCGCCTTCGAGCTTCTCCAGGACCTCGGCTGGAGCGTGCCCGACTGGATCGTCGTCCCGGGCGGGAACCTCGGGAACAGCTCGGCGATCTTCAAGGGGCTCGACGAGCTCGTCCGCGCGGGCCTCATCCCGCGCTGCCCTCGGCTCGCGGTCGTGCAGGCCCAAGGGGCCGACCCGTTCTACCGCGCGTTCGTCGCCCGGAAGGACGTCGTCCCGCTCCCGGGGGCCGAAACGCTCGCCACCGCGATCCGCATCGGCAACCCCGTCTCGTGGCGCAAGAGCCTGCGCGGCGTGCTGGCCACCGGCGGCGGCGTCGAGGAGGTCACCGACCAGGAGATCATGGACGCGAAGGCGAAGGTGGATGCCTCCGGCATCGGCGCCGAGCCGGCATCGTGCGCGTCGGTCGCCGGGCTCAAGAAGCTCGTCGCGAAGGGAATCATCCGCAAGACCGACTCCGTCTGCGCGATCCTGACGGGACACCTCCTGAAGGATCCCGACGCGGTGGTCCGCTACCACCAGGGCACGCTCGACGGGATCACGTCGAGCCACGCGAACCCGCCGGTGCCCGCGGCCGCGACTTTCGACGCCGTCGTCGCCGCGATGGAAAAAGTGTCAGGTGCCTGACACCTCTCGGACCCTCTCGAAGACACCGGACGCTTCGTCCCGCGCCAGGTAGGGCACGGCGACCTTGTGGGCGGCACCGCTCGAGCCCGCGGTGTCGACCGCGACCGTCGCCATCCCCCAGCGCCTGTCGAGGAACGACTCGCTCAGCTTGACCGACTGAACGCGCGCCAGTCGCACGACGCTCAGGCGATGATTGATCCACCCGCTCCGGAACGCGATCGCGTCGGGGGTCAGCGCGTAGGCGAACCGGCGCGCCTGACCCCGGGCCGAGAACCACGCCCACATCCCGCCGCCCCCGACCACGGCGAGCGCCCACCACCCGAAGGGGCCGGCCAGCGCGAGCGCCACCAACGCCGTGACGACAAGTCCGCCGCGCCACTCGCGCTGCCACGCGGACGGGTGAACGGGGCGCCACGGCAGCGCGTCGGGATCGATCCCGGGGAAGACTTCCTCGACGAGCGCGCGCAGCTTCCTCCGAGCGATCACCGGTGCGAGCCACTCGGCCCCCACGCGCCCCTGCTCCGTCTGGAAGCGCGCCGCCGTCTGCACCTTGACCGCCGCCCTCCCGGTCCAGCGGAGGATCGGCGTCTCGATGACGGTCACCATCTGAACGCGGTGCCGCGGAATCGCCGCCGAGTACCTCGTCACGAGCCCGTAGCGCGACCGGAGGATCCCGCCGTCGCGGACGAGGGTGAAGCCGTGGAGCTTCACCGCCGCCCATGCGATCGACAGCAGACGGAACAGGACGATGACGGCGAGCACCTCGAGAACGAACATCCCGATCGACGGAATGACGCTCGCCGCAAGCTTCCATCCGCGCCGGAGCTCTTCGCGGCCGAACGACGACCCGAACGGCACGTCGATCCCGAGCAGGTCGGCACCCTGCCAGAGGAGCCCGAGCGCTCCGCCGGCGACGAGGAAGCCGCGCCCCTCAGCGAGCCCGACGAAGACGAGATCCCGCGGCGACAGCTTGAGGAGAACCGCCGGGCCTAAGTCGGCGCCTGCCGCTTCGGGGCGCCCGCGCCGCGCGTCGATCCGCCGCCTGAGGTCCTCCGCGGCGTCGAGGGACAGGACGCGCAGAGAGGCCTCCGCCTGCTCCGCGTTCCCGCCGCTCTGGATCGTCACGACGGCGACGCTCATCAGCCGGTGCAGCGGACCCTGGGTCAGCTCGACGTGTTGTATGCGTGCATACGGGATCTCGCGAAGGTTTCGGGACACGATCCCGTGCTGCAGCACGAACGCGGTCTCGTCGAAGCGGTACACCTGGGTGAACAGCCGCACGAGAGCACCGATGGCCGACGGCACGAGCCCCACGAGGAGCCACTTCTGCCAGCCGAGGTCGCGCGCCAGGATCAGGAGCAGGAGCAGCGGCAGGGTCGTGCGCGCCACCGGTCCGAGCCCGAAGAAGAACGAGCTCCAGTGCAACCGCCTCCACTCAGACGACATCGTCGTCCGCCTGGCCCGTCAGCTCCGCGCGCAGCCGCTTCGCCTCCTCGAACGCGATCCCGGTGACGTCGATCTGGGCGTCCTCGGTGCCGGCGGTATAGATCGACAGCGTCGCGAGCCCGTAGATCCGCTGGACCGGTCCCTGCGTGACGTCGGTGTGCTGGATGCGCGACCGCGCGACGCCCAGCTCGGAGTGGAACAGCCGCCCGCGATGGAGGAGCAGGCCGGAAGCGTCGACACGGTAGCGCGTGTGGAGGTACCGCTTCTGAGGAAGGGCGAGCGACAGCCAGGTCAAGAAAGCGAGCTCGCCGGTCCAGCCGGCGAGGAGCAGGAGCTTGACCCAGCCCGGCGTGTCCCCGACGACGAGCGTGATGAGGATGCCGACGAGCGAGACGGCCGCGATCACGGCGGTGACGATCAGCCCGCCCCTCTGGCCCGCGGCGACGCTCCTCGGATCGAGCCTTCGCCAGACGCCCTCGGCGCCTACCGTCTCCGTAGCTTGCCCCCCGCGAGCTTCGCGTCGACCGAGTACGCTCCCGGCCCGGTGAACACGAGCGCGGCGAACGGCACGAGGTAGATCGCCGCCAGCTCCTGCTCACCCCACGGCGCTCCCGCGTTGATCACGAATCCCGCGACCGCCATCGTGAACACGAGCGGGAGCGCGGCAAGACGGGTCGCGAGGCCGACGGCGACGAGCGCGGCGCACACGACCTCGGCCCCGACCGTGCCCGCCATGCTGGGGACATGGCCGATGCCGAGAGGATCCGGGAACCCTCCCGATCGCGTGCCGAACGCGAGGAGCTTGCCCCACCCGTGCCCCGCGAGCAGCATGCCGCCCGCCCCGACGCGAAGCAGCAGCAAGCCGAACGAGATGGAGCGCCCCTGCGGCCCGGGGCTGAACAGCATGTCCTTGACGCTCATGGGCGCAGATACTGACCCGCCGCATAGCCCTTGGCAAGCCGAGCTGTGCTAGTCCTCGTCTCCCTCGGGCACGCGCGGCGCCTCGCGTCGTACGGCGTTACATTCCGTTTTCGCCGGATTGACGGTACGCTCATCCCCGGAGGCTGCCATGAGCGCTTACCTCGCGATCGTCGTCGGTGCCCTGCTCCTTCCTGCGTCCGGCGGGCCTCCGCAGCAGCTCGACGAAGCGGCGCGGACCATGCTCAACATGCGCGTGACGGGCGGCGCTCTACAGACATGGATGGAGATGGACGGCGACCTCGGCCTGTCCGGAATGCGCTCGGTCACCGTCGAGTCGGTGCGGTCGCTCCTGGACCCCGACATCGCCAAGCTGCTCATCACGCGCGACGGTTGGGACCGCCCCCTGCGCGTGCGGGCGAACGGCAAGGACAGCTTCATCCTGATCAGCTTCGGTGCCGACGGCGAGCCCGACTTCAACTACGACGAGGGGATCTCCATCCGGCGCGCCGCCCTCTCACCCGACCGGGACATCGTCTGGGTCCAGGGAATGTTCGTCATCAAGCCCGAGCATCCCGCGGACAAGGCCAAGCGTGCGGCCGGCGAGCTGGAGGTCATCGCGCGGGCGCTGCACGTCCGGTTCGTCCGGGAAGACACGTACCCCGCGACCGGCGTGCTCGTGCCGGTCGCCGAGCTGGCCTCGGAGCTCGAGTCGGCGGGCGGCAGAGAGGTGCCGCGCACCGATCCGTGGGGCGAGCCCTACTACCTCTGGAGCGACGGCCGGAGCTACATACTGGTCAGCGGAGGATCCGACCGAGCACTCGACCGCGCCTACGTGGATGTTCACGACCTGACGACTGCGCTCGCTGGTCCGGGGCCCGCCGCGGACGATGCGCGGGACATCGTCTTCGCGAACGGGCAGCCCAAGCGATGGGTGGGGGCCCCGCAGTAGGCGACCCTCAAAAAGCTTTAAATACCGCTACCCGTATCATCTATATAGAGAAAGCCGATTACACGTCCTCGCCCGCCCAGTAATCCACCCGATCTTTCGTGAAGGCGAAGGCGTGGAAGGCGGCTTCCGGGAATGGACGCCCGTACACCCGGCCCGCCGTGACGCCGTACTTCCCTGAGTCCGGGTACTCGACGACTTCCGGGTCCTCGCGGGAGCTCAGAGCGAGATAGCGCAGGGGCTCTTTCCCGGTGTTCACGATCTGGTGCGCGCCGTCGGGGCCGGGCGGGCAGCTCAGGAGATCGCCTTCCTTGAGCGGGTGCGTGCCGTCGGGCATGCGGACCTCGCCCTTCCCCGAGAGGATGAAGAACAGCTCCTCGTTGACGTGGTGGAAGTGGTACGGGAACGCTTTCTTCCCGGGTGGAATCTCGGTGAGGTTGTAGCCCAGCTTCTTCGCGCCGAGCGTCGCCGCGACCGAGACGTGTTTCGACGCGAACTTCGCCCCCTGCTCATGCTCCATGCCGCCCGTCAGCTCGTGGATGTTCGCAATGTGTTTGCTGCTCATCGTCCCTCCGAATGGGGTCAGACCCCTTTTCCGCGTGAGTGTCGCACGGGAGGGGTCAGGCACCGTTTCTATGACGCGGGCACGCAGTACTCCCACGACGGAGGCAGTTTCGCACGCCGTATCCGCGCCGCAACGCAACCGAGAGTCGACGCTGGAATCGAGAGTGCTCGCGGCGTACGCTTGCGGCATGGACGCGACGGATCGGCTCATCGACGCGGAGGAGTATGCCGCTCTCCCCGATCGCGGCCACCGTCACGCGCTCGTCGCCGGATACGTCGTCGCGGAGCCGTTCCCCGTGGCGCGCCACGATCGCATCCGCGGGCGCATTGAGCGCTTGCTCTACGCGTTCGTCACCCGCCACGCTCTCGGCGAAGTCTTCGCGGACGTCGGCTATCTGCTCGCGGAACGGCCCGATACGGTCCGTGGTCCGGACGTGTCGTTCGTGTCAAAGACGCGCCTGGAGGGATTCGACGATCGCAGGTTCTTCCGCGGCGCGCCGGATCTGGCCGTCGAGATCCTCTCGCCGTCGAACCGCCCGGCGGAGATCCACGCGAAGGTGGCCGACTATCTCGCCGCGGGAGCGCGCCTGTGCTGGGTCGTGGACTCCGATCGACAGCGGGTTACGGTCTACCGGAAGCTGCTCTTCCCGAGCCACTTCTCGGCCGACGACGTGCTCGACGGCGAGGATGTGCTCCCTGGGTTCTCCATCGCGGTCGCGGCGCTGTTCGACGAAAAAGGTGCCTGACCCTATTTGTCCACGTCCTTGATGAAGGCGATCAAGCCGGGGAAGTAGTGGTCGGGGTCGTCGTACTCGGCGAGGTGGCTCCCGTTCGGGCAGTACAGGTAGCGGCCGTTCTTCACCTCTGTGGACATCCACTTCATGTGCTCCGGGTCCATCGTGTCGTGCGCCGCTCCGATCGTCAGCGTCGGGACGGTGATCTTCCCCAAGTCCTTGCTGCGGTCCCAGTGTTCGAGCGTCCCCGACGCGCCCAGCTCGCTCGGCCCTTGCATCGGAACGTAGACCTTCGGGTTCATGTGCTTGAACACGCGCTGGACGGGCTCGGGCCAGGACGCGTACGGAATGCGGATGACGTGCTTTTCGTAGTGGTGCGGGATGAGCAACGCCATGTAGCGCGGATCGTCGGTAGTCTTCGTCGCTTCGAGCTTCTTGATCTCCGCCAAGACCGCCGGGTCCATCGTGGCCTTGAACAGCTTGTCGGCGTAGGCGTTGTACTGCGGGATGCTCGAGACCATGTTGGAGATGATCAGGCCCTTGAGATGGTCCTGGTGCGCCAGGGCGTACTCGATCGCGAGCAGGCCGCCCCACGACTGGCCGTACAGGTAGAAGTTGTCGCGATCGAGCTTGAGCGCCTGGCGCACCTGCTCGACCTCGTCGACGAATCGATCGAGGTCCCACAGGCTCGGCTCGTCGGGCTGGTCGCTGTAGAACGATCCGAGCTGGTCGTAGTAGTAGTACTCGATGCCGGCGCCGGGGAAGTGGCTGTCGAAGCACTCGAGGTACTCGTGGGTGAATCCGGGCCCGCCGTGCAGCAGCAGCACCTTGATCCGCGGGTTGCTCCCCACGCGCTTCGTCCACACGTGGAACGTCCCCTTGGATGTCGTGATCGGGATCATCTTCACGCCGCCGGAGAGGACGTCGTCCCGGCCGGAGTTGTCGAAGTAGGGTTGGGGCTCCGCGATGGGACGCGCGCCGCAACTCGCCAGCAACAGTCCCCCGGCCAGCGCGATCGAGGTTTTCATGGAGCGGCTCCCCGGAGTTATGCTCCCGGTCCCACGATCAGGAGGAAGCGATGAGGAGAATTCGATCGTTCACGGCGCTGGCCGTCCTCGCCCTCGCGTTCACGAGCGGAGGGGTCGCGACCGCGGCGAAGAAGCCGAAGCCCTGTCCCAACTGTCCGTCCACGATCGTCATCGGCGGCAAGGTGTGCACGCTGGAGGCGTGCGGGTTCGACTGCGTGTACACCTGTCCGCTCTGATCGCGGCGCACGCCTCATCGCCTGTCCGCGCCGCGCGGGCGCGCCAGGAGCGGCTCGGCGATCCCTGCTGCGGGGGGAAGGCGTCCCGCGAGAAACTCCGCGAGGAGCGCCATGCGGTCCTGCCCCCAGAACATCTCCCCGCCGGCGACGAACGTCGGGACGCCGAAGACCCCCGCGGCAATCGCCGCCGCGGTGGCGTCGGCCAGCGTCTGCTTGAGCGGCTCCGCGGATAGGCGCGTCGCGAGCTTCGTGGCGTCGAATCCGGTCGCGGTGACCACGTCCGCGATGACCGCGACGTCCGTGAGGTCGCGCCCTTCCCCCCACGCCGCGGTCGAAAGCGCGATCGCGAGGTCGAGCGCGCGGTCGTCGTGCCGCCACAACATCAGCGCGCGCAGCGCCTCGAGCGAGCGGAAGGGGTGCGCGGGAGGGCCCACCAGCGGCACGCCGAGGCGGTGGGCCACGCGCAGGACGTCGACGAAGGTGTAGCGGCGCTTCGCCTCGCGCTCCGCGGGCCCGACGAGGCCTGCCGCGTCGAGGAGCTTGGCGTAGACGACCGGCCGCACGTCGAAGCGCAGGCCGGAGTCGGCCTCGAAGCGACGGGCCTGGGTCAGCGCCAGGTACGAGTACGGTGAAACGAAGTCGAGGTAAAAGGCGATGGCCGTCATCACGGTCCCCCGGTCCGCAGGATCAGCCCCCTGCGCTTGACTTGTCCAGCCCCCCCGGGTTAAGCCATGTTCAGAAGGGGGAAAGCCGGCATGAAACACAGACGGCTCTTCGCAGCGGCGGTCGCCCTGGTTTTCGCGGTGACGACCGGCGTGCTTTGGGGCTCCAACATGGGGTTTCTCATCAATTGCACCCTCCAGGCGCCGGCGGCCGGGGTGTCGAGGTCGGGGATCAACACGCTCAACCTCCCCTGGCAGTCGAACCTGCCTTCGGCAGCGGCCTTGATGACCGACATCGGCTTCGCCGCGACGGCGAACGTCCAGCGTTTCATCACCGCGACGGACAGCCTCGAGGTGTTCACCGGGCGCAAGGGGAGCCCGAGCCCGAATTTCCCGCTCGCGGCCGGATCGTGCCTGTTCGTCACGATGAACGTGGCCACGCCCTACGTCATCGAGGGAAGCGACGTCCCCGGGCTCGTGCTGCCGCTGCAGGCGCCGGGGGCCGGGATTTCGATGTCCGGGACGAATTTCGTCGCGGTCCCCTACCACTCCACCGCCGACACCGCGCTCGAGTTGATGACCGAGATCGGGTTCGCGAGCGTCGCCAACGTCCAGCGGTTCATCACGGCCACGGACAGCCTGCAGGTCTTCACCGGCCGCAAGGGAAGCCCCTCGCCGAACTTCCCGATCGTGCCGTGCGAGTGTTATTTCATCCGTATGAGCGCGGCGGTCATGTGG
>Ga0137436_1000014_pt1 | contig 62907 bp, 47 predicted proteins | sample EasRivERMGT119_2_FD_102328 | JGI IMG/M metagenome (GOLD analysis project Ga0137436, IMG submission 102328) | Soil microbial communities from meander-bound floodplain in the East River, Colorado, USA - East River MetaG ERMGT119_2 | ecosystem: Environmental > Terrestrial > Soil > Floodplain ...
GACAACTCCTTCGGGGACCTTTGTGACGCCGAGCAAGCGGAGCTCGCATTCGGATCCGACTTCGGCATCGTCACCGACATCGAGACCGGGCCGGACGGCAACCTCTACGTCCTCTCCGCGGACCAAGGCGTGATCTACCGGATCGTGCCGAACGCGTCGGCGACCGACCCGGACGGCGACGGCGTCAACACCGCGTGCGACTGCGGCGCGACGGACGGAGGCGCTTTCACCGCGCCCGGCGAGTCGCGAACGATCCGGGTCTCGAAGCAGGGAACGACGCGACTCGGGTGGGACGACCCGCGCCCGGACCTCGGCGCGGGCACTACCTCAACCGTCGTATCCGGAAAACTTTCCGAACTCAAAGCGTCGGGTGGCTTCTCGAGTGCTTGCGCGCTCGGCGTACTTCTCAATTCGTCGACGCTTGCGGACCCGCGAGCAATCCCCTCGTCAGGAGACGGGTTCTACTACCTCGTTCGCGCCGTAAACTCTTGCGGGCCCGGAACGTTCGGCGACGCGAGTGGCGTCCCGGACCCGAGGAATCCGCTCGACGCGGCCGCGCCTGGGGCGTGCCCGCCGTAGACGAGGAGCCCGGCATGCTCAGCGCCATTCTGTTTGCGGCGACCGTCACTCGCGTGGTGGATCTCAGCGCGGCGACGGGCCAGCAGCCTCGCGGGGCGCTGATGCAAGCTTCCGACGGCAACTTCTACGGCACGACCTCGACCGGAGGCGACGACGGGGCGGGGTGCGTGAGCGGCTGCGGGGGAACCGTTTTCAAGCTGACCCCGCTGGGTCAGCTCACGGTCCTGCACACCTTCGACCGCGGGATCGCCTCCGAGCCATTCTGGAACGGAAAGACGCCGCGCGGCGGGCTGGTCGAGGGCCCGGACGGCTGGCTCTACGGGACGACCTACGAGGGCAGCGCGGTCCACCCGATCTACGGCACCGTCTACAAGCTCAGCAAGGCGGGCCAGTTCCAGAAGATCCACGACTTCTGTCCGGCGACGCCTTGCCCCGACGGCGCGAACCCCGAAGGCTCGCTCGCCGTCGGCGGAGATGGCTGGCTGTATGGCACGACGACCGCGCCGATCATCGCGCCGAGGATCTTTCGCATCCGGACGGACGGCACGTACCAGGTGATCGCGAACTTCATCAATCTCGGCTTCGGGACGCCGGCGAACGGCGTGATCCGGGGATCCGACGGCGCTTTCTACGGCGTGACGAGCCACGTGATCTACAAGGTGACCTCCGCCGGCGCCGTCACGGAGCTCCACCGCTTCGGAACGCCCGCCGTGGAAGGGAGCAGCGGTTACGGGCCGCTCGTCGAAGCCTCCGACGGCAACCTCTACGGGACCACGCTGCAAGGCGGTGCGAACGGTCAAGGCACCCTCTTCAGGATCAGCAAGAGCGGCACGTTCCAGAAGATCCACGACATCTCAGGCGCCGCGGAAGGCCTCTACCCTCAGGGCGTGATCCAGGCCTCGGACGGGAACCTGTGGGGGATGACGAGCAACGCGGCCCCGGCGTCGACCGGCGGCGACGTGTATGCGGTCAACACCGCCGGCACGTACCAGCAATCGGTCGTGATGACGAACGATGCCGGCAAGGGCTCGGTCTCGCGGCTCATCCAGGCGGGCGACGGGCGCCTCTACGGGACCGCGGTGCAAGCGGGTCCGAGCAGCAACGGCACGGTCTTCGTCGTGGACGCGGGCTTGGGTCCGCCGACCCCCGGCGAGGCGGGGGAGATCGGCAACAGCCAGATGATCGTGACCGGCTACGTCAAGGCGACCGGCGACGTCACGGTGAGCTACGGCGCATCGTGCTCCGCGACCGACCACCACATCGTCTATGGACCCCTCTCCGGCGTCGCGACGTACGCGTACACGGGGCAGGCATGCAATCTGGGCGCGACCGGGACCGCGACGTTCAACCCGGGTGCCGTGAACAGCTTCTGGGTCATCGTCGGCAACACGCCCACGCTCGAGGGATCGTACGGGCGCGGTGTGGGCGGCGCCGAGCGCCCGCAGCAGATCGGGCTTCCCGGGTGCGCGTACGTCCAGACGCTGGGGTCGAGCTGTCCGTGACGTCGCTCGGCGAGCGATCACAAGCGCTGACCCACGCGGCGCGACTCGAGTACCTCACCATCGGATGGAACGTGCTGGAAGGCCTGATCGGCGTGGCCGCCGCGCTGGCGGCCGGAAGCGTCGCGCTCCTCGGTTTCGGGATCGACAGTTTCGTCGAGAGCAGCTCCGGCGCGGTGCTCCTCTGGCGCCTCGCGGCCGAGCGATCGGCGCAGAGTCACACGACGGTCGAGGTCCTCGACCGCCGAGCGCGCCGACTCGTGGGCGTAACGCTTTTCCTACTGGCTGCCTTCGTCGCCGTGGACGCGGTGTGGACGCTTTGGCGCCAAGAGCAGCCCAGGCCAAGCGTCATCGGGATCGGGTTGGCGTTGGTCTCCATCGGTGTCATGGCGTGGCTCGCGCGAGCGAAGCGCCGGGTCGCACACCTCCTGGGAAGTCGAGCTCTCGAGGCCGACGCATTTCAGACGACGGCGTGTTTCTGGCTGTCGATCATCGTCGTCTGTGGGATCGGCCTCAATGCGGCGTTCGGGTGGTGGTGGGCGGATCCGGTCGCCGCACTGGGGATGACGTACTTCATCGCGCGCGAAGGGCGGGAGGCCTGGCGCGGTGAGGAGCACTGCGAGCACTGTTGAGCGTGGCGGCGACCACCCCGAAGTCGACCACCCCGTGCCCGACGCAGTGGGATGCCCCAAGCCCGGCTCACGATTCTCGTCCCGCCTGATCTCCGCGCGCGTTGGCATTCTGCCAACCGAACGGCGCGTCGCCCTCGTCCCATCGCAACGCCGCCAGCGGCACACCGCGAGCAACGTCCTTGCACAGAGCCGTTTGCGTGGGGTTCGGTGCGTCGTGCCGTCCATGGCACGCCCGTTGCGATGTGTCCCTCCTGTGGTCGGAATAAACGATCGATCGGGAGGCAAGACGATGAAGCGGAATGGAATGGCGATGCTTGGCTTCGGGCTGCTGATGGTCGCGATGCCGGCGGCACATGCGGCGCTCACCTGCGGCCCGGACTCGGTGCCGGCAGGGACAGTGTGCCTGGACCAGTTCGAGGCGACCGTGTGGCGCGTGCCCAATCCGGCCGCGACGAATGCGAACCTGGTGAGCAAGATCCGGCTGGGCACCGCGACCGTGAACGACTTGACGGCGGGAGGGGCGACTCAGCTCGGCACCACGACGGACAACTACGCGCCTTGCGCGGCCAACGGTGAAAACTGCGCCGACGACATCTACGCCGTGAGCCTGCCCTTGGCGATTCCGGCGGCGACCATCACGTGGTTCCAGGCGGAAGAGGCGTGCGCCAATGCGGGCAAGCGGCTGCCGACGAGCGCCGAGTGGCAGGTCGGCGCGAGCGGGACGCCGGATGCGGGGCCGGACAACGGAACGACGGATTGCAACAGCAACGCGGGCTCGGTGACTCTCACCGGCGCTCGCAAGAACTGCGAATCGGCGCGCGGGGCCTTCGACATGGTGGGGAACCTGGATGAGTGGGTGGCGGATTGGGTTCCACTGTCGACGACGTGCTCGAACTGGGGAGGCCTCAGTGACGATCTCATGTGCCTCTTCGGGGCGAGCTCTGCTGCGGTTTCACCAGGTGCGTTGCTTCGCGGTGGCGATTTTCGCTCCCGTACGGCGGCCGGCCCGCTCGCGGTGGTCGCCTCCGGCGGTCCGTTCAACTCGCGCAACTTCATCGGCTTTCGTTGCGCCCGCTAGTTGAACTGTTCGAAAAAGATTTATCGGAAGGGAGCGAGGGTGATGCAAACGGCAAGGAAAGCGTCTCTTGCAGCGGGGCTGCTCATGGGTGCGATGGCTGTGGCGAACGCAGCGACGACCTGCGGGCCCGACGCGGTGGCAGCGGGTTCGGCGTGCCTGGATAAGTACGAGGCCGGTGTGTGGCGAGTTCCCAATTCGACCACGACGAACGGGGCTTTGGTGAGGAAAATCAAGCTGGGCGCCGCGACTGTCGACGACCTGACGGCAGGTGGCGCGACGCAGCTTGGCCTGGTCGGTGACGACTATGCGCCGTGCAAGGACGACGGCCAGAGCTGCGCCGGCGACATCTTTGCGGTGAGCCTGCCGTCGGAGATTCCGTCATCGCGCATCACGTGGTTCCAGGCACAGGCAGCGTGCGCCAATGCCGACAAGCGGCTGCCGACGAGCGCGGAGTGGCAGGTGGGAGCGAACGGGACGCCGGATGCCGGGCCGGACAACCGGATCACGGATTGCAACAGCGCGACCAACGTGCCGGTCGGCACCGGTTCACGGAGTGTCTGCGAATCGGCGCGTGGGGCGTTCGATATGGTGGGCAACGTCGAAGAGTGGGTGGCGGACTGGGTGCCGCTAGGGTCGGCGTGTCCGGGCTGGAGCGGCCTCAGCGATGACCGGATGTGCTTGTCCGGCGCGAGCACGGAAGTCGGTGGCCCAGGTGCCCTGACGCGCGGTGGCTCCTTCGTCGATGGCCCGGGTGCCGGGCCGCTCGCGGTCGTCGGGGCTCGCAGGCCGACTGCCACGTTCAATTTCATCGGCTTTCGCTGCGCTCGTAACGCTCCTGGCCCGCTTCCCGCAGAGGTGGGCGATGTCCATATCTCACGGAGCGGCGTGAACGCGTTGCTGACGTGGGGCCTGGCGGACGGTGCTCTCACCTCGGAGGTCCTTCGTGGGCACTTGAGCGGGCTGCCGGTGGGATCGCACAGCGCCGACGAGCTGTGCCTGATTTCCAATACCGACGTCAACGTGCTGACGGATCGCGACCTTCCTGCGAGTGGCGACGGTTTCTGGTACTTGGTCCGCGGCGAGAACACGTCCGGCAACGGTGCGTACGGCTTCGAGGGGTTACACGGCGTGCCGGTGACGCCGCGCGAGAGCGCGACATGCCCGTGAGCCGGGCGGTTGATCGCGAAACCCCGGCGAGCTATGCTCGCAACCCTCCGAATCGAGTCAACATGCACATTCGCGTTCTCTACACCGAGGACTGCCCGAACGCCGAGCCCACTCTGGCGCTCGTCCGTCAGGTCGCAGCGCAGCAGCGACTCGAAGTCTGCGTCGAGGGCGTGCTCGTCTGCTCGGAGGACGAGGCCGTCAAGCTCCGGTTCCTCGGGTCGCCGACCGTGCAGGTGAACGGCGTCGACGCGGATCCCACTGCCCGAGATCGCGAGGGCGTCGCGCTCTCCTGCCGTCTCTACGGAGGGTCTGGCCTCATCGCTTCCGAGACGATTGCCGACGCGATACGAGATGCCGCGGTGACCCGTGAGGCTGGAACGTGCGTCTGCTGAGAGCGGTCGCCGTCGGCGGTGCCGCCGCGGCCACCCTCGTCGTCGGCACGCTCCTCTGGCTCGAATATGCGCCCCGAAGCGTCCCGGAGGGCCAACCGCCACTGGCGACGCTGTCCGCAGACTCCCTTCCCGCCTTTCGGTCCGCGTTCAATGCGGGGCACGGCTCCGCGCGCGTGCTCGTTCTCTTGTCACCGACATGACCCGTCTGCGTGCGGGGGGCCTCCGCACTCGATCGCGTGCTGGACCAGCTGAAGGATGCCGACCTGCGCGTGTTCGTCGTCTGGGAGCCCGTGCTCAAGACGGACGTCGCACCGCCGCTGTCGCGAGTCCTGGCGCTGATCGACGACTCGCGTGTTGCGCAGTACTGGGATCCTGATCGCGTTCTCTCGGCGGATTTCGTGCGCTCGGTCAACGAGGCGCCGTCGAAGTACGGCGTCGATGGGCCGCTGCCGTCGGAGTTCATTGCCTGGGACGTAGTCGCGGTGTTCGGCCGATCCGCGCGCTGGGACAGGGACCTGCCGCCGCCGGATTACTACGGCGGTCCGGTGATTCAGTCGATCGACGAGGCGGGAAAGGCGATCGACGAGGCTACGCGACCCGAACCTTCCCCCGTGCCTGAGCCGGGATCTTCGGATCCGGCGTCAGCACCCCCTGCAGGTTGAGCGGATCGGTCGCGGCGACGTCGATCGGCGTGAAGGGCCGACCCGATTCCTGGCGCCGGCGGCGGCGCATCAGCTCAACCGCCTCGGGGCGCGCGTACTGCTCGCCGGAGAAGCGCTGCACGAAGCGCCCGCCGCGGACCTCGCCGCGCAGCTCGAGGTGCCGGTAGACGCGCACGATGTCGCGCCACGGCACCGGAATGCGCTCGCGCTCCAGCAGGCGGCGGAAGACCACACCGTAGCGGTCGAGGAGATGACGCGCGACGAACTCGGTTTGTTCGTCAGCTGGGGTCGCGGGTGTCGCTGTCGCGTCGTCCCGGAAGCGTGACCAGCGCCCGGCCGGAGTCAGCGGCGCGTAGGCCATCACGCCGCGGCGCTTGCTGGGTGGGGTGATCAGGCGCCGCAAGCCGCCGAACGAGTCGCTCGTGATGCGGCCGTGGCCGATCAATTGGGTCAGACCCATTTCGAAGTGCGAGGGGAGAAGCCCCGAAGCCCGCTCGAGCTCTTGCGTGAAGCTCGCACCTCTCTTGTCGAGAAGGTCGAGGATCGTCTTCCCGTAGGTCGAGAGCGTGCCGTCGGTCGGCCTGAGCGCGGCGATCGATTTCCACATGTCCAGGTCTTCGCGCAGCACGAAGCAGATCGGCGTCGAGCGGATCGCCGTATCGCCGGCGCCCCAGAGGCGGCCCCAAACGACCTCCCCGGTCAGCGTGAGGTGGTCGAGCGTGTCGGGACGGAAGTCGCGGAGGCGCGTGCGGAGCAGCGAGGACTCCCACTCGGCCGCAGGCGCTTCGAACCCCGCCAGCTTCCGGACGACTTCGTGAAGGCCGCGCGGGCCTTCGAGGCGGAATCCGGGATCGGCATGCTGCCAGCACGCGAGGAAGCGCCAGAAGTCCGCTGCCGTCACCGGCTCGATCTCGCGCCGCAGGCGGTCGAGCGTGTAGCGGTGGATGCGGGCGAGCAGCCGGCGCTCGCACCAGGCCTGTTGGCCCGCGATGCGGCAGCGGAGGAGCACACCCTCGACTTCGAGCTGGATCAGGAGCGGCTCTTCGTCTGCGGCCGGGTCGAGAAGCGGACCGGTCGCTTCGAGACGGCCTCTCAGGATCAGCTTCGGGTCTCTCGTCGCGTCGGCCGCGAACCACCGGTCGCCTTCGAGCGTGGCGCGGCCGGTCGCTTGGAGATCGGCCAGCCACTCCGTCCAGCCGCTCGTATTCGCTTCCCCCCGCGTCACGTAGCCCATCCACTGGAGCGCCTCGTGGACTTCCTCGGCGCTCTCGGGGGCCGGCCAAGCTTCTTCCTTCACGCGGTCGACGGCGCCGGGATCGAGCGCTCCGAGAACGTCCACGGTCTTCGCGTCGAGCGTTCGGCGGTTGGCGACTGCCTGCGTCCTGCGCTCCTCGAGCGGTGCGTCGTCCAGGAACGCATACGGCATCGCGTTGAGGATGCCTCGGGCGAAGGCCGAGGGCTCCGTGGTGTCCACGGCGACCTTCTCGATCGCTCCCGAGCGCAGGTCCCGGAGCACCTGCAAGAACCCCTCGACGTCCATCGCCTCGGTGAGGCAGTCCTCGATCGTCTGCCGCACGATCGGGTGCTCCCACGGGACCGGAAGCTCGGACTCCGGAAGCGTCTCGGGGCAGGCGAGGACCTGTGGGAACGCCTTGACGAGCAGGTCTTCCGCGCGCATGCGGAGGAGGGGTGTCGGGACGCGCTTCCCGCCCATCTGCGTGCGCGGGAGCAGCAGGGCGCGGGTCGCGTTCCATCGCCAGCGCGTGCCGAACATCGGCGCGGCGAGCAGGGCCTGCACCAGCAGGTCGTGCGCGGTATCCGGGTGGAGGTAATCGAAGACTTCCTCGAGCGGGAAGCTGTGCTGAGGTCCCAGCGACAGAACGATCGCTTCCTCGTTGGCCGCCGCCTGCAGCTCGAAGCCGAAGCCGCGGCAGAAGCGCTTGCGCAGGGTGAGCCCCCACGCACGGTTGATGCGCCCGCCGAACGGGGCGTGGATCACGAGCTGCATGCCGCCCGACTCGTCGAAGAAGCGCTCGGCGACGACGCGCCGCGGTGTGGGGATCGCGCCCAGAGTCTTGGCGCCCTCCTCGAGGTACTCGGCGAGCTCGCGCGCGGCGTCGTGGGAGATGCCCGCGTCCTGCTCGGACCAGCTCGGATCGCGGGCCTCCTCCCGCACGCGGCCGACGGCCTCCGACAGCTCGCGCGTGCGCGCGGCCCCCTCACCGAGCCAGAAAGGGAGCGAGGGCGGCGCGCCGTGCGCGTCGGCCACACGGACGGTCCCCGCCTCGACCTTGAGGATTTTCCAAGACGCGTTGCCCAGCTGGAAGACGTCGCCGCCGTTCGCTTCGACCGCGAAGTCCTCGTCGAGCGATCCGACGACGATCCCCTCGGGCTCCAGGAGCACCTGGTACTGGCCGGTGTCGGGGATCGCGCCGCCGGAGGTGAGCGCCGTGATGCGCGCGCGCTTGGTCGCGCGCAGGCGTCGGTGGATTCCGTCGCGGTGCAGCAGCGCGAAGCGTCCGTCGCTGTGGAGCGCACCGGTCGCGTCGAAATCGGCCCGTGTGAGGTCGCGGTACGGCCACGCCCGGCGGAGCGTGTCGTAGAGGCGGTCCTCGTCCCAGGTCTCGGGGACGCACGCCGCGACGATCTGCTGGGCCAGGATGTCGAGCGGATGCCCCGGCTGGGGCGTGCGGTCCAGCTCGCCGCGCCGGATCGCATCGACGAGCGCCGCGGCCGTGACCAGGTCGTCCTGGGTCAGCGGGAAGATCCGGCCCTTGGGGGTACGCGAAAGCGCGTGCCCGCTGCGCCCCACGCGCTGGAGGAAGGTCGCGATCGACGGGGTGACGCCGGCCTGGATGACGAGATCCACGTCGCCGATGTCGATCCCCAGCTCGAGCGACGCGGTGGCGACCAGCGCCTTCAGCTCCCCGGCCTTCAAGCGCGCTTCGGCGAGGAGGCGCCGCTCCCGGGCCAGGCTGCCGTGATGGCTCGTCACCTGCCCCTCGCCGAGCGTCTCGGAGAGGCGCGCGGCCACCCGCTCGGCAAGCTTGCGCGTGTTCACGAAGACGAGCGTGGTCCGGTGCTCGCGGATCAGCGCGGACATGCGCGCGACGATCTGGTCCCACGTCTCGTGCGAGCAGACCGTCTCGAGCGGGCTGTCCGGAAGCTCGATGGCCAGATCGAGGTCGCGACGGTGGCCGACGTCGACGATCTCGCACTCGCGATCGGCGCCGACCAGCAGATGCCCCACGTCCTCGACCGGCTTCTGGGTCGCGGACAGTCCGATGCGCTGGAGCGGGGCTTCGACCAGCGCGGTCAGCCTCTCGAGCGACAGCGCGAGGTGCGCGCCCCGTTTGCTGCCGGCGACGGCATGGATCTCGTCCACGATGACCGTGCGCACGGTCTTCAGCATCGCGCGGCCGCCGTCGCTGGTCAGCAAGATGTAGAGCGACTCCGGTGTCGTGACCAGAATGTGCGGCGGACGCTTGGTCATCGCGGTGCGCGCGGAGGCGGGCGTGTCGCCGGTGCGCACGAGAACGCGGATCTCGGGGAAGCCGGGGTCGAGATCCTTCAGCTCGGCGAGCGGGCGCTCGAGGTTCTTCTGGACGTCGTTTCCGAGCGCGCGCAGCGGCGAGACGTAGAGGACGTAGGTCTTGTCCTCGAGCTCGCTTCCTCTTCTGAGAAGACCGTCGATCGCCCAGAGGAAGGCGGCGAGCGTCTTGCCGGTGCCGGTCGGGGCGGCGATCAGCGTGTGCCGGCCGCTCCGAATCTTGGGCCAGCCCTCCACCTGGGGGGGCGAGGGGGAGCCGATCCGCTCGGAAAACCACCGCGAGACGACCGGATGGAAGGGTTGAAGGGGCATGCAGCATGATAGCGAATCGAGCCCGGCCTCACACGAACTTGGACAGCGGCCCCGCGAACTCCCGCGGGAGCTTGAACGCCCGGCCGACGACATTGCGCTCCGCCAGCTCCGTCATCCACTCGCGGGACGTGTCGATCTCGTGGACGGTGACGAAGACGTCGAAGCCGACCTCGGACACCTCGTAGCGGCCGACCGTGATGCGCACCGGGTCGCGCTCGCCCTTGAGCGCCACGACGATCTCGGCGGACTTGCCGGAGGTGTCCAGGCGCAGCTCACGCGCCTCGCCGTATGGCGCCAGCACGGTGCGGTTCAGGATCGGCTTGGCGACCTTCTCGAACAGGCGGTCCTTGAAGCCCACCGTGGTCTCCTTCAGCGTCGCGCGCGCTCGCGGTCCTTGTAGTCCTTCACGACGACGTCGAGAACGAGCCAGATGCCGCCCCCGGCGGCGGCGAGGAAGAAGAGCATCGCGAGCCCGGGGTAGCCGAAGAGGCGGAACGGCGTGTCCACCTGCATGAGCAGCGACGCGCCGACGATCATAGCGGCGATGATCAGCCCGGTCGTGATGCGGTTCGCGATCTTCTGGAACGCCTTGAGCAGGTGCTCCGTGTCCGGCGCCTTCACCTTGAGCTCGAGCTCCGCGTTGCCGACGGCGTCCAGGATCTTGTTGAGGCGGTTCGGGAGGCCGGTGAGGAAGTCCTTCAGCTCGAGCGCTGGGGCCAGAAGATTGCCGGGGGAGAGGTTCTTCCACATCCGCTGGGTCATGATCGCGGAGGCGTGGCGCTGCACGGCGGCGTTGGGGTCGAACTCGGGCGCCAGGACCTTGCCGATCTGGTCGAGCTGCATGAGGGCCTTGCCGAGGAGCACCAGGTTCGCGGGCGCATGGAGCCCGGTGTCGGCGCCGATGCGGGCCAAACCCAGCATCGCGCGGCCGACGTTGATCTTGCGCAGCGAGGTGTCGCGCTGCTCGACGATGAAGGGCCAGGCGCGGCGGCGAAGCTCGGGCTCGTCGAACGCGTCCCCCGCTTCGCCGATCGCGATCATGACCTTGAGCGCGTCGTCGGCGTTTCCCTCCGCCAGCGCCAGGGTCAGCTTCAAGAGCTCCTCCTGGATCCTCGCCGCGACGCGGCCGACCATGCCGAGGTCGAGGAGCGCGATCCGGCCGTCGTCGGTCAAGAAGACGTTTCCGGGGTGCGGGTCGGCGTGGAAGAGACCGTCCACGAGCACCTGCTGCAGGTAGGCGCGGAACAGCTCGTCGACGAGCGCCTCGCCGTCGATGTCGATACGGCTGAGCGGGCTGAGCTTCGTGATCTTCGTTCCGCGAACGAAGTCCATCGTCAGCACGCTGCCGGTCGAGTAGTCGGCGATCGGGAGCGGCACGTGGAGGTGCTCGAAGGCGGACAGGTTTTCCGAGAGGGCCCGCAGGTTCGAGGCTTCGCGCTCGTAGTCGAGCTCCTGGAGGAGCGTCGTCCTCATCTCGTCCACGATCTTCCCGAACCGGTAGCGCTTGCCGGCCGCGGTGTGGGCATCGGCGAACGCCGCGAGCTCGGTCAAGACCTCGAAGTCCTCGACGATCTGCTTCTTGATCCCCGGACGCTGGACCTTGACGACGACGGGGCGGCCGTCGCGCATGGTGGCCGCGTGCACTTGCCCCAGGGACGCCGCCGCCAGCGGCTTCGCTTCGAAGGTCGCGAAGGCCTTCGAGAGGCGCACGCCCAGCTCGGCCTCGACGATCGTCTCGACCTCGCCGAACGGGAAGGGCTTGACGTCGTCCTGGAGACGCGCGAGCGCCTCGAGGTACGCATCCGGGAGCAGGTCGGCGCGGCCGGAGAGGAGCTGCCCCAGCTTGACGTACGTGGGGCCCATCCGCTCGAGGTCGTCGGCGAGCTGCTCGGGCTTCGGGTCGCCGTCCCGGGGCGCGACGTCCCGGTCCTCCGTCTCGTCGAAGGCGCCGAGATCGCGCGCCACGTCGGAGCGGCCGTACGTCCAGAACAGCGTGACGATGTCCTTGTAGCGCTTGAGATGTGCCGGCTTGAGAGAGAGCTTCATGGCGACCTGGCTGTTCATCTTCTACGAGAATCCAGGTCGGCGCCCTTAACGCTCATCAGGGCTCTTGCTACGGGCACTCCGCGATCTGGCGTGGAAGGCACGCTGCGGGAGCGGCCGGGCGCTCGATGAGCGCGCTGTTACGGCCGTAGGACCCTTCGCGGTCCGAGCTTCGCGGCACGACCAGGTAGTAGCTCGAACCCGAGGCCGGCGCGAACGTCTTTTCCGTCACGCGGCCCGTACCGCAGAACCTCGGGACGTGACTGGCGAAGCTCCCGAGGATCCCCTCGTAGATCTCGTAGTCGGCGTCCTCCGGCTGGCACGACGTGCCCCATGTCAGCGTGAGCGCCCCGCTCGGGTTTCGTTCGACGAGGAGAGGCGCGGCATCGTCGGGTACGACACCGGCGGCGCCACCCGGGGCCGCGGGGAGCCCGTGGTAGGCGTAGACCTTCTGGAGCTGCCCCGCGTAAAAGGTGCTGGCGAGCACGTCGTCATAGCCGTCGGCGTCGACGTCCCCGGCGGCGGCCACGACCCAAGGGCTATCGGACGCGGTACCGCGAATCATGCGGAAGGGCGGCTGGGACAGTCCGCCCGGGGAGCCGAGGAAGAGCCACAGCGCGCGCGGGTCCGGGTAGGTGACGGGCCAGTAGTTCACACCGGCGAGCACGTCGTCGTAGCCGTCGCCATTGGCGTCTCCGGCGGGCCCGACCACGGTTCCGAAGAACTTCCCGGCGAGGTTTCCCTCGATGCTCTCGTCGGGCACAACTCCCGGCCACGCGTCGGAGCCGTGGAAGAGGACGATCCGTCCCTCATTGAGCTGATCGCCGTCGTACCCGCCCTGAGGGACTAGCACGTCGGCGTACCCATCGCCGTTCACGTCTCCCACCCGGGCGATCCCGCTACCCCAGCTCGCGGAGGGGATGTTGCTCTCCGCCGTCCATACGGGAGTTGTGCTCAGTCCCGCGGGCGAGCCGCCGTAGAGCAGGACGCGGCCCTCGTTTGATTCCGGATGGGAATAGGTGGGCTGTCCGACCAGCACGTCGTCGTAACCGTCGCCGTTGACGTCTCCCGCCGGCGCCACCCTCGGAACCGCCTGGGTCCACGCGGCGGTCGATGAGAGTCCGGAGGGAGAACCGTGAAACACGAACGCGTTTCCCTTCCCGAAGACGAGCAAGTCCGTATATCCATCCCCATTGACGTCGCCGGCCGAAGCGATGGCCGGCCCGAAGCCTCCCCTCACGCCCTGCGCCCAGCTCCAGCTCTCGACGGCCGACAAACCGTCCACCGAGCCGTGGTGAACGAACGCGCGATGGAATCCGATGTCGGAGCCCGCGGAGAACGCCACGTCGGAGAAGCCGTCACCGTTGAAATCCCCTCCCGCGACACCCGTGCCGAACGAAGCCCAGCTCTCGTCGCCGTAGCGCTGCCAGCTCGGCGTCGGCGAGAGGCCGGTGGGGGAGCCCCGGTACATCTGCACGAGCCCCGGCTGCTCGCAACAGGGGGAGTTGAACCAGTAGTTCGGCGCACCGACGAGCACGTCGTCGAACCCGTCACCGTCGACGTCGCCCGCCGCGGAGATGGAATAGCCGAAGCTCGTCGTCACTCGGTTCGCCACGGCGGACCAGCGCAGTGGCATTTCGGTGATGTCGGTGAGCTGTGCCCAGGCCATCGTCGTCACGGCGCCAAGAGCGGCGGCCAGGAGCACAACCGATCGGAGCCTGAAGGCCATGTCCTGAACTTACTACCGGTCGGCCTCGAACGTTGCGGGTTCTCGGTCCGCGAGCAGCCCCTACTTCGGCAGCTCGTCGAGCCGCTTCTCGAGCCGCGCGACCATCCGCTTGGGGCGCTGGGATTCGGGGAGCGTCCCCGCGTACGCGATCGCGTCCTCGAGCGTCTTCTTGACGCCCGCCTTGTCGCCCTTCTTCTCGTAGATCGTCGCGCGCGCGTCGAGGACGGTCAGCTTGCGCGGGCCGTAGACTTTCTCGAGCGCCCGCGAGGACGCGGCGAGCGCGTCGTCGTAACGGCCCAGCTCGCGGTAGAGGATCGCCAGGCGCGCCGGAGGGTTGTAGTCCCACGGGAGCTGCTGCTCGGAGAGCGTCAGCGGGGCAAGAGCCCGCGCCGGATCCCCGGCCGCGATCGCCGCGCTCACCCGGTAGCCGTCGAGCGCGGCACGCGCCTCGGGGGACGCCTTCTTGGTGTCGGCTTCCAGAAACGCGAGCAGGTCGAGCGCGCCGGCCTTCGCGCCGGCCTCGTCCCCCTGCTTCTCCCGCGCGTCCATGAGCACGCTGCGCAGTCCCGCGCGATCGTCGGAGAGTAGCCCCGGGTAGGCGAGCGAGGCGCGAACGTCCTTCTCGAGCGACGCGATCGCCGCTGCACGCCACGCTTCCTTCTCGTCGGCGCCCAGCGCGCAATCGAGCCCCGTTGCCGCGACGTTGGCGCGTGAGGCGCCTTCGGCCAGCGTGGGGCCCAGCTCCATCGCGCGCCGCGCGCACGGCTCGGCCTGGTCCGACTGCGACAGCTCGAACACCAGCGCTTCCGCGGCCCGTCCGCGCGCCTGCCACTCCTTGGGCGCCGCGCTCAGCGCTCGCTCGTACGCCTCCGCCGCTTCCTTCGGTTTTCCCTCCGCGTCGAGCGCGGCCGCCTGGTCGTAGAAGCCCTGGGCGTCGTTGCCGTGGGTCTTCGCCATCGCGCGCTCGGCCTCGTCGAAGCGCTGCACGAGCTGCTTGGCCGACACGGACCCGAGCCAGCGGTAGACGACCTCACCTCTCGCGGCGTCGATCACCTCGAAGGTCGGCACGGCTTCCCACGGATACTTCTCCAGGAAGGCCGCGTTCTTCTCGTTCTCCGTGTCGATCGAGAGCCAGACGAACCGCCCGGCGTGCCTCGCGAGCGCCTTGTCCGTGAGGACCGTCGCTCGCATGAGGCGGCAGGTGTGTCACCAGGGGGCCCACACCTCGACGAAGACCGGCCGGGCCGCGGTCTTCGCGGCCGCCACCGCCTTGTCGAAGTCGTTCTCGATGAACGGAAGCGCAGGCGGGCGCTCCTTGGCGGCGGCGAGGGTCGCCGCGAGCGCGAGAGGGGCGAGCAGGACGATCGGGCGCAGGCGCACGAGCGGAAGTTTACCAGTAGGACACGCGGGCCGATACGGCGGCAGCGTCCCCTCGTAACGCTCCGGAGCCCCCCCGCGACGAGCGCGCCGCACCGTGCCGGTCTAGAAGGGAAGACGGACATTCAAGGAGACCCCATGACGAAAACCTCGCTCTGGACCCTCTCGCTCCTCTCCCTCGCCACCGCCTCCGTCTCGCTGGCCGCACCGCACGAGCGCCCCGCCTCCGGACGCGCCGCTTCCGCTCGGCCGCCGTCGCTCAGCGCCGGGCCCAAGACCCTCGCCGCGTTCGACTCCATGTACGGCGTCGACGGGCCGTTTCTGGGCGGCGCATTTGCGATCCGCGGTGTGGAGGGGGACGAGCTCCCCTGGGAGATCGACGACGTGCACGGCCGGCTCGACGCGGACGGGCACCTCTCGCTGCGTATCCGAGGACTGGTCTTCAAGGACGAAGAAGGTGTCCCCGAGGAACTTCGAGGGATCAACGACGAGACCGAGTTCCGCGCCGCGGTAAGCTGTCTCACCGAGGAGGGCGACCAGGTGACGACGGTGAACGTCGTCACGCGGGGATTCCCGGCGACGCGCTCGGGCGACTCCGTGATCCGCACGACGGTCGAGCTCCCCAATCCCTGCGTCGCGCCGGTCGTCCTGGTGCTCGCGGGGTCGGAGGACAAGTGGTTCGCGGTGACCGGCTTCGAGTCGGAGGAGGGCGAGGAGTAGAGCCCGGCCTCACCACATCGACGGAGCGTATCCGGCCGGGGTTCGGCCGCAACCGGCTCCTCCAGGCACTCGTCGCTTGGTATGCGGTCTTTTGGATCGCGATGGCCATCGCGCCAAAGGACCGCTCCGACTGGCTGCTCGAGAACCTGCTCGTGTTCCTGACGGTGCCAGCGCTCGTCGCCACGTACCGGCGGTTCCCGCTGTCGAACCTGTCCTACCTTTTCATCACCGCGTTCCTGACGCTCCACGCGATCGGCGCGCACTACACGTACGAGCACGTGCCGGCGGGATACTGGGTAAAGGCGTGGCTTAACCTCTCCCGCAACCACTTCGACCGGCTCGTCCACTTCGCGTTCGGGTTGCTCCTCGCGTACCCGGTTCGCGAAGTGTTCCTCCGCATCGCGCAGGTGCGGGGCTTCTGGGCCTACTACCTTCCGCTCGATGTCACGCTCGCGTTCTCGGCACTCTTCGAGATCATCGAGTCGTGGATCGCGCGGATCACGAGCCCCGAGCTCGGCAATGCCTACCTCGGCATGCAGGGGGACGTCTGGGACGCGCAGAAGGACATGACCGCGGCGCTGATCGGCGGCGTTCTCTGCATGAGCGCGACCGCGATCATGAGGCGGTACTTCCACAAGGGACAGAGGGTTCGATCGCCCTTATCCTAGGCGCCCCGCGGGAGGGCGCATGGACACGAACTGGATCGACTTGGGCAGTGCCGCGGAGCTTCGAGCGGCGCCGCTGCGCACGGTGACGGCGGGACGGACGAAGATCGCGCTGGTCTGCAAGGACGGCGAGTTCTCGGCGCTGGCCTCGGCCTGCAATCACGAGGGCGGTCCCTTGGGGGACGGCACCCTCGACGGCGACTACGTCACCTGTCCCTGGCACTACTGGAAGTTCCATCGCGTCACCGGCGAAGGGGAGCCCGGCTTCGAGGAGGACAGAGTTCCCGCCTATCCGGTGCGCGTCGAGAACGGACGCGTGCTCGTGAACCTGCGGGAGGGGAGCAAGCGGAACAAGAAGCCCCATGACCCGCACCCGCTCGCGCGCCCCGTCGTCCGCCTGCCGGGACCGATCCGCGTCCTCGGCATCTCCACGACCGCGATGACCGAGGAGCATCCGCGGACGAGCACATCGGAAATCTTGCTCGACGTCGCGCTCGCGCACGCGAAGGACGCGCTCGACTGCGAGAGCCGGCTCATTCGCTTGAACGATCTCCGCTTCCGGCACTGCGAGGGGTTCTACTCGAAGTCGGCGCACGCCTGCACGTGGCCCTGCTCGATCACCCAGATGGACGCGACCGACCAGATGGACCGCGTCTACGAGGCGTTCGTGCACTGGGCCGACGTCACGATCGTCGCGACGCCGATCCGGTGGGGGGCGGCGAGCAGCCTCTACTACAAGATGATCGAGCGGATGAACTGCATCCAGAACCAGGAGACGATCGCCGACGTGCGCCTGCTCAAGTGCAAGACCGCCGCGTTCATCATCACGGGCGGCCAGGACAACGTGCAGGGCGTGGCGGGCCAGCTTCTCGGGTTCTTCGCGGAGGTGGGCTGCCAGTTCCCGCAGTTCCCCTACATCGCGCACTCGCGGGGGTGGAGCGCCGAGGACATGGAGAATAACGTCCGCGCCGTGGCGCAGAGCGAGGAGCTGCGCGAGGGCGCCCGCGCGCTCGTCGAGCGCTCGGTGGACATGGCGAAGCTGATGGTGGGCGGGATCATGCCCGAGCGCGAGCTGGTGCGCGGCGGGCGTAAGGCCCACAAGCTCGACGTCAAAATGGGGTCAGACCCCGTTTCGTAACGAAGAGCGTCAGCGCTTCGCGATCCGCTCGGCGAATCCGAGGTCGAGGTTCACCGTGCGCATCGCGCCGCGGCCTTCGGGGGCGCGGAACGTGAAGATGCGGCTGCCATCGGGAACAGGAGCGTAGGTCTTGGCAGCTCCGCCGTTCGACACGCGATCGAAGAGCAGCTCCGCCTTTCCGGGTACGAAGCCGTGGCGCGCGTCCACGGGAACGCGGTAGATGGTCCCGCGCGTCCGGTAGTAGAGGAACGTTCCGTCGCGGCTCCACGAGGGCTCGAGGCTCACGGGCGGGGCGATCTGCCAGCGCCCCTCCCCCGCAGGGTACGGGCGCACGAACACCGCGAACTGTCCGCCCTCGTTCGAGAGGTAGGCGAGATAGCGCCCGTCGGGGGAGACACTCGGCTCGCGCTTGTAGAAGGAGTCGCCGAGGATCAGCCGCGGTTTCCCGCCACCGTCCAAGGGAAGCGCATAGATGTCCGCGGTGGTCCCTCCGCCGGGGAGCTGCGAGCTGAAGACGAGCTCTTTCCCGTCCGGTGTGAACGTGCCGAGCGATATGAAGTCGGGGCTGTCGAGGAGCACGACCGCGTCGCGGCTTCCGTCGGCAAGCCTCGTCGCGAGCTTCCAGCGGCGACCCCTCGGGTCAGCGGCGGACCGGATGATGTACGCGAGGCGCGTCCCGTCGGGCGACCACGTGGGATTCATGATGGAGTCGTTCGAGGTAAGCCGCGTCTGGGTGCCGCGCCCGAGGTCCGCGACCCACAGGTCCGCCACGCCTCCGGTTCCGCCGATGAGCGCGACGCGCGTGCCGTCGGGCGACAGTCCCGCCTCGTTGTACGGCGCCTGCGCCGTGGGAAGCGCGGGGGTATCGCGACCCTCGCGATCGACCCACGAAAGCGTGTACCGCGTGTTGAGTCCGCCGGGCGCCCAGAGCGCGGCACCGCTTTGCGAAAGCCCGAATTGCACGGCGCCCGAGCCCACGTCGGTCGCGACGCCCTGCACGGCGAGCTGGGGCGAGCCGCTGACGGTCAGGGACTTCGCGTCGAAGGGGATGGCGAACAACGACCCGCCCCGGGCGAAAATCAGCCGGTTCCCGCCCGCATAGCGCGCCTCGCTGGCCCCCTCGACGAGCACCTTGCGCTCGCCGGTTTCCGGGCGCACGGCTTCGATGCGTGCGTCGTCGTAATACTCGATCGACCCGAAGTTGTCGCACGTGAAGAGGATCGCGCTTCCGTCCGGCAGCGCCTGAGGCCACCGATGCGTGCGCTCGTCCTTCGCGATGTTGGTCTTTGTCACTTCGGCGACCGTCCCGCCGCTTTCGGAGACGCGGGACAGCCCCTTGTTGACCCCGGGCGAAAAGTAGATGAACCCGTCGCGGGCCCAGGTCGCGCCTCGTGCGAGCTCCGCGAAGGGGATCGGGGCGAGCTCGACCGGGGGGCCTCCGGCCACAGGGATCTTGAAGAGCCCGGTTCCCCGGAGGAAGCCGATCCACTTCCCGTCCGGTGAGAAGAACGGCGTGGTGGCGCCGGCGGTCTCCGGCATGAGCCTCGGCTCGATCTGGTCGCTGGAGCGGAGCAGGATCTGCGGGACCGCCGTCTCGTCGAGGACGACGACGGCCTGAAGGCGGCCGTCCTCGGAAAGAGCGACCTGCGGGAACTCGCCGGGCGAGAGCGTCATGCCATCGGGGAGCGCCAGCGCCCACTGGGCGCCGGCGCCTCCCGCGGACGCTCCAGGCCTGTGCGAGAGCCACCCCGCGGCGCTCCCGGCGAGCAGCGCGATTGCGACCAGGGCGGCGATCGGAAGCCAGCGGATCTTCGCGGGCGAAGGAGCGGCGGCCGTCGCCGGCTCGGCGCCGCCGACGCCGCGCTGCAACTCGTCGATCACGATGCGCGCGTCCGCGATGTCGTGCAGGCGGTTCTTCGGGCTGCGCTCGAGGCAGCGGCGGATCAGGCTGCGAAGCTCGGGCGGTGTCGAGGCCGGCAGTCGCGCGAGGTCGATCTCCTTGCGCATGACCGCCGAGAGCGTGTCCACCGCGCTCTCGCCTTCGAACATCCGGTCGCCGGTGAGCATCTCGTCGAGTACGACTCCGAACGCCCAGATGTCCACGCGCTTGTCCACAGCGGAGCCGCGCGCCTGCTCGGGCGCCATGTACGCCGCGGTCCCCATGATCATGCCGAGCTGGGTCGCGCGACCGGTGAGCGTCGGCGAGTTCCCCGAGTCCGGGCCCGACACGGCCGTTGGCTCGCCCGCTTTCGCGAGGCCGAAGTCGAGGACCTTGACCGTGCCGTCGGCCCTCACCTTGACGTTCGCCGGCTTGAGGTCGCGGTGGACGATGCCGGCCGCGTGCGCGGCCTCCAAGGCCTCCGCGATCTGGCGCGCGATCGGAAGCACGTCGGCGAGGGGCATCGGGCCGCGCGAGATCAACGCAGAGAGGTCCTCGCCCTCGACCAGCTCCATGACGAGCGCGCGTGTCCCCGACGACTCCTCGAGCCCGAAGATCGAGGCGATGTTCGTATGGTGGAGCTGCGCGAGCACCTGCGCTTCGCGCTCGAAGCGCGCGAGCCGGTCGGGGTCCTGAAGAAAGATCTCCGGCAGGATCTTGATCGCGACGTCGCGCCTCAGCTTGCTGTCCGTCGCCCGGTACACCTCTCCCATGCCGCCCGCGCCGAGCTTGGCGGTGATCTCGTAGCTGCCGAGCCGTGTTCCGGGGGAAAGCGCCATCGAGGGCGGGATTCTACGCGATCGCTCCTAGGGGCACCCGAGGGTCGGCGCCTGGCTCATGCAATTCCCCATCCCCTGAGGCCGCTCGACGCCGGCGCTGTTCCGGCCGTACGACCCCTCGTCGAAGTCGTCGTTCGGTACGACGAGGTAGTACCGGTTTCCTGAAAAGGGCGTCAGGGTGAAGTTCGTCACGATCCCGAAGAAGCACCCGCGCGCGGTGTGACTCGTGAAGTCGCCGAGCTGTCCCTCGTACACGCCGTAGGCCGGCATGCCCTGCGAGCACGACACCCCCCAGTCGAGCCGGATGTCGGTTGTTCCCGACTTGCGCACCCTCAGGTCGGGTACGGTTCCTCCCAGTTTTTCGGGGGAGAGGCGCGATACGAAGCTGTCGCTGGCGAAGCCCGAGGAGGTCAGGTTGAAATCCAGGGACCCCGGATCGAAGTCCGTGACCCCGGTGAAGGTCCCGGTGGTGTAGATGTTCTCCGAGGGGCTCACCGCGACGCCGAAGGCACGATCGTTCCCCGGCGAGCCGCACGTCGGGCAGGTCCCCAGGCGCCCCGCCCAAAGGAAGTTCCCGGAGCCGTCGAGCTGCGAGACGAACACTTCGTCCCCTCCGCTCGTGGCGAGGTTGAAGGTCCCCGCGCCCGGGTCGAAATCTCCGGAGCTCCCGAACCATCCCACCGTGAAGACTTGCCCGTTCTGAAACGCGACGCTTCGCGCGACCGGCCCCGGGGTCGCCGCCCCGCCGAGCTGCTTGGCCCACAGGAAGTTGCCGCCGGCGCTGAGCTTCGAGATGAACGCCGCGGAGCCCGTTGCGGTGAGGTTGAACGTGCCGGGTCCGGGATCGAAGTCCGCGGTGCCGCTGAACTCGCCGACGGTGTAGACGATCCCCAGCGCGTCGACCGCGACGTCGTACGCGTGGTCGTTGGGGTTCGACGTCGAGCTGCCGCCGAGCTGCCGTGCCCACACGAAGTTCCCCCCGCTGTCGAGCTTGACGACGAACGCGTCGGAGGTGCCGGAGGCGGTGAGGTTGAACGTGCCGGGGCCCGGGTCGAAATCCGCGGTGCCGCTGAACGATCCGACGAGGTACGGCGCCTGCGAATCGAGATCCACCGCCGTGGCGCGCTCGCTGCTCGTCCCGCCCATCCGCCGGGCCCAGAGCAGGTCCCCCGAGCTGTTGAGCTTGACGATGAACGCGTCGTCTAAGCCGGCCGACGTGATGTTGAACATGTTGAGACCGGGATCGAAGTCGACTGTCCCGCTGAACACGCCGCTCGTGACGACGCCACCCACAGGATCGACGGCGATCCCCAGCCCGGACTCGGCGGAGGTCCCTCCCAGCTGCTTCGCCCAGACGAGACTCCCGGAGGGGTCGAGCTTGACGACGAAGGCGTCGATCGAGCCCGCGGCGGTCAACGGGAAGGTCCCCGGACCGGGATCGAAGTCTGCGGTCGCCTGGAAGCTCCCGGTCACCAACACGTTTCCGGCGGCATCGATGGCGATGCTGTGTCCGGCATCGTTGCCGGTGCCCGAGCCCAGGGCGCGCGCCCAGACGAAGCTTCCCGCGCTATCGAGCTTGAGCACGTAGGCATCCTGGGCCCCCGCGGCGAGGAGGAACGTGCCGGGGCCGGGATCGAAGTCCGCCGTCTGGCAGAACAACCCCGTCACGTAGCCGCTTCCCGCCGAGTCGACCGCGATGCTCTCCGGGGCCGCGGTGCACGTGCCGGTCAGGCCGAACTGCTTGGCCCACACGAAGGACTGCGCTTCCGCCGTCGGGCTGGCGAACGGCAGGACCAGAGCCCCCAGGATCAGAACCGTCGCAATGCGCATGGCGAGACCCCTGCGAGGGATATCGCAAACCGCAGGTCATTCCCGACACCGCTGCCCGCTAGAATCCCCCCTCCATGCCGCTCGCCTCCGGCCAGTCCCTGCTCCACTTCCGCCTCGTCGACAAGCTCGGCGAGGGCGGGATGGGGGAGGTGTGGCGGGCCGTCGACGAGACGCTCGACCGGCAAGTCGCGATCAAGGTGCTGCCGCAGGCATTCGCGTCGGATCCCGAGCGCCTCGCGCGGTTCGAGCGCGAGGCGAAGGTGCTCGCGGCGCTCAATCACCCGAACATCGCGGCGATCTACGGGTTCCCCGAGGGCGCACCGTCGCGGTTTCTGGCGATGGAGCTGGTGCCGGGGGAGGACCTGTCCGCGATCCTGGCGCGCGGGCCGATGCCGGTCCGCGAGGCGCTCGACGCCGCGCGCCAGATCACATCGGCGCTCGAGGCGGCGCACGAGCGCGGCGTGATCCATCGCGATCTCAAGCCGGCGAACGTCAAGCGCACCCCCGACGGCACGATCAAGGTTCTCGACTTCGGGCTGGCAAAGGCGCTGGAGGTGGGTGGGGTGAACTCGGGGCTATCCGCGACGGTCACCTCCGCCGGGTCCCATGCGGGGATGATCCTCGGCACCGCGTCGTACATGAGCCCCGAGCAGGCACGCGGTCAGGCGGTGGACCGGCGCACCGACCTGTGGGCGTTCGGCTGCCTGCTCTACGAGATGCTGACGGGCGCCAAGGCGTTCGACGGAGCGACGGTCACCGACGTGCTCGCGGCCGTCGTCACCGGCGAGCCGGATTGGAGCAAGCTCTCCGCGACGACGCCGCCGTCGGTTCGGAGGCTCCTCCGCCGCTGCCTCGAAAAGGATGTGCGCCGGCGCATTCGCGACGCCGGCGATGCCGGCCTTCTCCTCGACGAGAATCCGGAGGACGCGCGCGCCGGACCGGCGCCGGCGGCTTCCACGCGATGGAGCTTCGTCGTCGCCGTCGGTCTCGCCGCGCTCGCCGTGGGTGCCCTGGCTGCTTGGTGGCTGACGCGAGGGGCATCGACCGCCGGCGCCGCCTCCCAGGTGTCGTTCAGCCGCATCACGTTCGCGCGCGGGCTCATGAGATCGGCGCGCTTCGCCCCCGACGGGCAGACGATCATCTACGGTGCGGGCTGGGGCGGACCGCCGGTCAAGCTGTACCTCGCCCGTACCGACTCGCGGGAGTCGACGCCGATCGCCGCACCGCCGGCGGAGCTCTTGTCGATCTCCAAGAAGAGCGAAATGGCGATCTCGCTCGGCCACACCTACTACGGCTGGATGGGGGACGGGACGCTCGCGCGCACCTCACTCTTGGGGGGAGCGCCGCGCGAGATCCTCGAGCACGTGCGTGCGGCCGATTGGTCGCCGGACGGGTCCGAGCTCGCGATCGTGCGGCGCACGGAGGGCATCGACCAGCTCGAATACCCCGTCGGGAAAGTGCTCGACAAGACCAACGGGTATTTCGGGGACGTGCGCGTCTCCCCCGACGGGCAACGGGTCGCCTACACGGATCACCCGACCTGGGGGGACAACCAGGGGCACGTCGCCGTCGTCGATCGTTCCGGAAAGAAGACGACGCTCGCGAGCGACTTCGACGCGATTCAGGGGCTTGCCTGGTCGCCTCGCGGCGAGATCTGGTTCTCGCAGCCGGGCTCGACGGATGGGAGCTTCATCCATGCCGTCGATCTCAGGGGAAACCGGCGCGTCGTCTTCGCCGGGATCGAGCCGATCGAGCTGTTCGACGTGGCACCGGACGGGCGTGCCCTCGTCGGAAGCCAGCACGCACAGCGGGAGGGGACGGCGCTGCTCGAAGGATGGACGGAGCCGCGTCCGCTCATCGTACCCGGTGAGGTGTCCGAGGCTCTGATCTCGCCCGATGGGAAGACCGCCATCGTCCTCAACCACCTCATGCAGGGCTACGAAACGCTCGCGATCCACGCCGACCGCCCCGGCGCCGTGCGCCTGTCCTCGGGGAACGGCTTGTCGGTCACACGAGACGGCTCGCACGTGCTCGTTTCGTCGATGGGCGGAGAGACGCTCTACGTGGTGCCGATCGGGCTGGGCGCCATGCGCGAAGTCCCGAATCCGGAGAAGCTCTCGTACCGCGGCGTCGGCAGGTGGCTTCCGGACGGAAAGCGGTACGCGATCCCGGCGCGCAAGGGCTCGGAGCCGTCGCGCGGGTACGTGGTGGATGCCGCGACCGGTGCCGCCCGCCCGTTCGGGGCGCCGGGCATTCAGTGGAACCTCTTCCTTCAGCCGCCGGTCTCACCCGACGGAACGGTCGTCGTCTTGCAGGACGCCGAGGGGGCCATGCAGCGTTGGCCGATCGACGGCGGCGATCCGCTCCCCATCCCCGGCCTGCTCGAAGGGGAGAGTCCGCTGAGCTTCACCGAGGACGGCCGCGCGCTGTTCGTGGCGGGGCGGTCGATTCCAATCCCGATCGTGAAGCTCGACCTCGCGTCCGGCGTGCGAACGCCCTGGATGACGCTGGCGCCGACCGATTCCGCCGGACTGCGGTACGCGACGGTCGAGATGACGCCGGACGGGAAGCACTGGGTGCTCGCCGTCTCGAAGCTCCTCACCGACCTCTACGTCGTCGAGGGGCTCAAGTGACGCTCGCTCCCGGGATGCAGCTCCTCCACTTCCGCCTCCTCGACAAGCTCGGGGAGGGCGGGATGGGGGAGGTGTGGCGGGCGATCGACACGACGCTCGACCGCGAGGTTGCGATCAAGGTCCTTCCGCCCGCGTTCGCGACCGATCGGGAACGCTTGGCACGCTTCGAGCGCGAGGCGAAGGTGCTCGCGTCGCTCAACCACCCGAACGTCGCGGCGATCTACGGCTTCCCCGAGACGGGCTCGGTGCGCTTCCTCGCCATGGAGCTGGTGCGCGGGGAAGACCTCGCCCAGATCCTCGCGCGCGGCCCGATGCCGATCCGCGAGGCGCTCGACGCCGCGCGGCAGATCGCGGCGGCGCTCGAGGCGGCGCACGACAGCGGGATCATCCACCGCGATCTCAAGCCCGCGAACGTCAGGCGCACGCCGGAAGGGCAGATCAAGGTCCTCGACTTCGGATTGGCGAAAGCGCTCGAGATGGCGGGGCCGGCCTCCGGCGCGTCGGCGACCGTGACGTCCGCCGGATCGCAGGCCGGGATGATCCTCGGCACCGCGTCGTACATGAGCCCCGAGCAGGCGCGCGGCCAGGCGGTGGATCGCCGCACCGACCTCTGGGCGTTCGGCTGCGTCCTCTACGAGATGCTCTCCGGTAGGAAGGCGTTCGACGGGCCGACCGTGACCGACGTGCTCGCCGCCGTAGTCGCCGGGGAGCCCGACTGGGACAGGCTCCCGGTCGGGACGCCCGCGTCGGTGAGGCGTCTCCTGCGCCGCTGCCTCGAGAAGGACATGCGACGGCGTCTGCGCGACGCGGGCGACGCAAGTCTTCTCCTCGACGAGAACCCCGAGGACGCGCGGAGCGGGCCGGTGCCGGCCGTGCCATCCGCGCCCGCGCGCCGGTCGTTTGCGCTTCCGATCTTGGGAGCGCTGATCGCGGTCGCGGGAGTCGCCGCGGGTTGGTGGCTCTCGCAGGGCGGACCCGACGCAAAGGCCGCCGGCAACGTCGAGTTCACGCGCGTCACCTACGCCGAGGGGATGATGCGATCGGCGCGCTTCGCTCCCGACGGGCGCACGATCGTCTACGGCGCGGCGTGGAACGGACCGCCGATCAAGCTCTACCTCGCGCGGACCGAATCGCCCGATGCGGCCCCGATTCCCGTGCCCGCGGCGGAGCTCTTCGCGATCTCGAAGAACGGCGAGATGGCGGTGTCCCTCGGCCATGCGTTCTTCGGCTGGATGGCGGAGGGAACGCTCGCCCGGACCTCACTGCTCGGAGGGGCGCCGCGCGAGGTGCTCCCTGGGGTCCGCGCCGCTGACTGGTCACCGGACGGCTCCGAGTTCGCGATCGTGCGTCGCGTCGAGGGGTTCGACCAGCTCGAGTACCCGCCGGGCAAGGTCCTCGACAAGACGACCGGCTACTTCGAAAGCGTGCGCATCTCGCCCGACGGCGAGCACATCGCGTACGCCGATCATCCGGCCTGGGGCGACAACCAGGGAGGCTTCTCCCTCGTCGATCGCTCGGGAAAGAAGACGAAGCTCGCGGAGGACTTCGCCGCCGCGCAAGGCGTGGCGTGGGCCCCCGGAGGCAAGGAGATCTGGTTCACGGCGATGACCGGAGACAAAGGGAGCACGTTGTTCGCGAGCGACCTGACGGGCCGCCGCCGGGTCGTCTACACGAGCATCGCGTCGATCGAGCTGTTCGACATCTCGGCCGACGGCCGCGTCCTCCTCGGAAGCCAAAGGCAGGAGCGGGAGGCCATCGCGCTTCTCGCGGGGGACAAGGAGCCGCGCGAGCTCATCATCCCAGGTGAGACCTCGATCGTTCGCGCCATGACCGCCGACGGCAAGTCGCTCCTCATCGCGAACCAGATCCCGAAGGACTACGAGACGTATCTGATCCGATCCGATCGTCCGGGTGCCGTCCGCCTCTCCGTCGGCGAGAGCATGGCCATCTCGCCCGACGGCGCGTGGGCGCTGACGGCCAGCGCGAGCTACGACGTGTTCTCGATCACCCCGACCGCCATGGGGCCGACGCGCACGCTTCCGAATCCGGATGGGATCCGCTACCTCAGCATTGCGTCGTGGCTTCCCGACTCCAAGCGCTTCATTTGCACGGGACGCAAGGGAACGGAGCCCGAGCGTGCTTACGTCGTCGATGCCACGACCGGCGGGGCGACGCCGTTCCCCTCGACGGGACAGACTTGGCCGATCTTCGGAGGACCGCCCGTGACCCAGGACGGCCGCGAGGTGGTCTATCAGGACTCCGGTGGGATGCCTCGCCGGTGGAAGATGGCCGGTGGGGATCCGATCCCGATCCCCGGGATTCTTTCGAACGATGTGCCGCTTTCCTACACGGAGGACGGCCAGGGGCTGTACGTCGCCGGCCGCAAGTTCCCGATCGAGATCGAGCGCCTCGATCTCGCGACCGGCCGCCGGACGCCGTGGCTCACGTTGGCGCCGCACTCCGCTGCGGGCATGCGCTTCTGGATCCCGACGATCTCCCCGAACGGCAAGTACTGGGCGCTTTCCACCGGACGCCTGCTGACCGACCTGTATCTCGTGGACGGTCTGCGGTAGGTCCTACCTCAGACGATCGAGGACGACCCGATCATCCTGCCAGGGTCGGTCGACGCGCGGGGGGCTCGGTGGGGCGCCGTTGTTGACCCCGAGCAGCCCCTCGATCTCGCCGACAAAGTCCAGCAGGTCGGACGCGACCGCTTCGGGGATCGGATTCGGGGCGCGCTTCTCGACCTCCTTCGCGAAGAGGTCGAGCATGCGCAGGGCGACCCGCGTCCCGTTCGGACGCGCCAGCGCCGCGTCGGCGGAGTCGAGCTTCGCCGTCAGGCTCAGCTCGATCCCTTGGGGCAGCCCGAGCGCACGCACCTGATCGGCCAGGTCCTGCACCGCTCGGAACGGCTGGCGGGTCAGGATCGACGGACGCGCGACCCACGGCTCGCGCCCGGCGGCGGCGTCGGTCGCGACGAAGGCGAGACGGTTGCCGAACGGCACGATCGCGCCCGGATCGGAGCCCTCCGGACCGGGGAGGAGGTCCTGGACGAGGAACGTGCCGGCCTCTGTACCGTCGCTCCGCCACAGCTCCAACCCGTGTTCACCGTCTTGAGCGATGAAGAGGAGGATCCCCTCCACGCTCGTGAGGCGCTTCGGCGAGCCGTCGTAGTCGGCCCCCAGCAGGATGTCCTTGACGACATCCGTCCCCGCTTCCGTGCCGTCGCTCTTCCAGAGTTTGTAGCCGTAATCGTCGTCGACGTCGACCCCTACGAAGAACACCTTGTCGCCGACCGCGACCAACTCATCGGGCAGGGCGCCGTACTCTCCGGGGAAAGTCTCCTTCACGAGGTGCGAGCCGGCGATCGTGCCGTCCGTGATCCACAGCTCCGGCCCGGTCGCCTCGATGTAGCCAAAGAAGAAGAGCGACTCGCCGGCCACGGTCAGCTCGTAGGCCTCGATGGTGCCGAGGTCGCCGACGTGGACAGTCCCCGCCTCCGTGCCGTCGCTTCTCCAGAGCTCCGAAGCGTGGACGCTGTCGCCGGTGATGAACCAGAGGGACCCTTGGTACACGACGGGAGGCGTGGTGTAGCCCCTGCCGAGCTCGGCAAAGCGGAAGGTGCCGGCCGCGGTCCCATCGGTCCGCCACAGGTTCGGCCGGGGCGAGCCGTCGTACGCGAAGAAGTACAGGGCATCTCCAAACGGGACGAAGTCTTGGGGAAATGACGTCCCCGAACCCGGGTAGATGTCCTTGACGAGGTGCGTGCCGGCTTCTGTGCCGTCGGTCACCCAAAGCTCGTGTCCGCTCGCTCCTCCGTCGTCCGCCCCGAAGACCGTGAAGGAGCCGACCGCTGCCATGTGGAACGGCTCGGAGCCGACGGATCCGGGCCGGATGTCCTTCACCATGTAGGTTCCGGACTCCGTCCCATCGGTCGCCCAGAGCTCGGTGCCGTGGAGGCCGTCGAACGCGCTGAACACTGCCTTGGCGCTCGAGCCTAGCCGGCTCACACGGTCGACACCGCCCCCCTGTTGAAAGGATCCGGACAAGCCCGGGAGGACGTCCCTCACGAGGCGCGTGCCTCCCTCGGTCCCATCGGTGATCCATGGCTCCCTTCCGATGGACGCATCGTCGGCGAAGAAGAGGAGCTTCCCGCCGAGATCGACCGTTCCTACCAGCTCCGTCGACGGAGCGGTCCGCGAGCGCGCGTTGACGTTCTTCAAGAGGACCGTGCCGCCGGGCGTACCGTCCGTCGACCACAGCTCGATCCCGTGAACGCCGTCGTCGGCACCGAACAGAACCGTGTCCCCGCGCTTCCCCGGCGTGAGGAACGAGAACGACGTGCGCGGTCCCGGAAAGATGTCGCGTAGCAACGCCCCTCCGTCCGTCCCGTTGGTCGCCCACGGCTCCACACCTCGGGCCGTCTCCCCGCGCGTGTAGAAGAGCCGCTCTCCGGCGGCGGTGAGCGCGAACGGCCCGAAAGTCGCGAGCAGGTTGGTCACGAGTGCGGTACCGCCTTCGGTGCCGTCGGTCGTCCAGACCTCGGGGCCGTGCTGTGTGTCATCGACGACGAAGTAGAGCTTCGCACCGACGCGCGTGAAGCTGTTGGGGAAGAGAGACGTGTTCGGACCCGGAACGATCTCCTTGACGAGGTGCGTTCCGGACTCCGTGCCATCGGTCACCCAGAGCTCGTGACCGTGAGTCCCATCGTTCGCGACGAAGTACAGCTTCCCGTCGAAGGCACCGATGACCGACGCCACCGAATTCGTCGTGCCGGCTTGGATGTCCTTGACGAGGACGGTTCCTTCGGGCGTCCCATCGGACTTCCAGAGCTCGTCGCCGTGGAGACCGTCGTCGGCGATGAAATAGCCCGCGCCGTTCATCACGAACCGCAGAAAGGGGTTGGAACCGTCGGGGCCCGGACGGATGTCCTTGACGCGATAAGTCCCGGCTTCCGTGCCATCGCTCCGCCACAGCTCGATGTCCCGCGTGGTTTCCGTTGCCAAGAAGAGCAGCGCGCCTCCGACGTCGGCGGCGAGGTCACCGACCGCGCCGTTGATCGGCAAGTCGGTCAGGCGGATCGTGCCCGCCTCGGTCCCGTCGGTCCTCCAGAGCTCGGACCCGTGGACGGCGTCGTGCGCCGTGAAGTACAGCGCACCACCGACGCCGGCGCTCTCGAGACGCCCGAAGGAGTTCGAGCCGAACGTACCCGGAAAGATGTCTTTCACGAGGAACGTGCCCGCCTCCGTCCCGTCGCTGCGCCAGAGCTCCGTTCCGTGAGACGCATCCGACGCGAGGAAATACAGAACTCCCCCCGCCGTGGCGAACGTGAACGGGTCGCGATTGAAAACCGGGTCCAGCCCGGACGCCGGCCCCGGGCGGATGTCGCTCAGGAGGAACGTGCCCGCTTCGCTGCCATCCGTCCTCCAGAGCTCGAGGCCGTGCACGCCGTCGGAGGCCGGAAAGAAGACGACGTCGCCTGCGCGAGCGGAGACGAAGTTCGCCGTGGAGAAGTTGGAGCGGGCCGCGACGCTCGAAAGCGGGCCGGGGTAGATGTCCTTGACGCGCACGGTCCCCGCCTCGGTGCCGTCGGTCCTCCAGAGCTCGAAGCCGCTCACCCCGTCGTCCGCGATGAAGACCGTGACGTCCGGCAGCTCGACGAACCCCTGGGGCCATGCGTGCGTTTCTTGCCCCGCCGCGATGTTGATGTCCTTGAGGAGCCTCGCGGGTCCGGCCTCTGGCGTCGCGGCGATGGACACGGCGGCCAAGGAAAGAACCGTGAAAGCCTGTGCGAATCGCATGGTGGTCCCCCCTGATCCCCTACGTAATTTTACGGATCGGGGCTCCGGAACCGCTAGAAAAAAGGGGCCCGAGCGCCAGGCTGCTGTCCATACAGATAGGGGGTACGATCTCCGTGGGAGGGCATCGCCATGTCATTTCGTCGGATCGCGGGGTACGCAGTCGTGACAGCAATTCTCGTGAGCCCCAGCTGGGCCGCCCCCAGTGTCACCGTGACCGAGACCTACGACGGACTTCTGGCGGAAGCGAGCTGGCGAGTCGCGGACTTCGACGTGATCGCTCCCACGAGTGGCTCACCGGGCGCATATCTCAACGTCACCGGTCTCGACACCTTCGGTCCGCGCATCTTCACGGTTCCCGGCCTCGACCAGAAGTTCGTCGGGAACTATCGCTCGCTCGGCGTGACGAGCCTAGGGGTCGACGTTCAGCTCTTCTCGATCCAGTTCCAGATCGGCGCACGTCCGATCTCTCTCTACCTGACGTCGAACAACGACACCCCGGAGGACCCCTTCGACGACTGCGAGGCGGTCTACGTCAGCCCGAAGAATGTCCCGAAGGTCGGGACGGGATGGAAGTCGGTCGACGTGAAGGTTCCCTCGCAGAGCACGACGCTCCCGAACGGATGGGTGATCGTCGGCGAGTGCGGGGGCGTCTCGCCAGACGAGGCATGGAATTCGGTGATCACCCACGTGACCGGAGCGAGCTTCTACTTCGGCGAGCCGGACTTCTTCTACATCTTCCAGGTGTGGGACGTCGGCTTCGACAACCCGAGAATCACACTCAGGCCGGGGGTGACGGAACCGCTCTGATACTCCTCCTAGCCCGGGGATCTCGCTGAGCCTTTCCCGAGTTTTCCGGCCGCGAGCACGGTCTTCGGGCCCGCGGCGCCGATGGTGTTCAGGTAGTTGTCGTAGGCCTTTTGCCAGAGACCGAGCGCCTTCTCGCGATCGCCGGCGGCCTCATAGGCGGCGGCGAGGACGCGATACGCCTGCCCGCACCGGTAGGAATACTTCACGCCGCCCATCGAGCTCTCCGCCAAGCGCACGCTCTCCTGGGCGGCGGCTTCGGCCTCGGCGAATCGTCCGAGCGCGCTCAGCGCCTCCGCACGCGTTTGCAGCCCGCGATGTGTCAAACCGTCGAGTTGCGTACGCGTGGGCTGGAACCCCTTTCCGGCGCTCATCGACAGTCGCGTGAGCTCGATCGCCGCGTCGATCTCGGGGAGGGCCCGCTCGGGCTCGCCGCGGATCAGATACAGCCGTCCACGGCTGAGCCCGAGAAGCGACTGCGCCCAGTGGCGCGGCTCGAAGGCCTCCTTCAAGGCGGCTTCCAGCTCCGGGAGAGCCGCTTCCAGGCGATGCACGTCGCCTTCCTCGGAATACAGCACCGTGCGCGCCGAGAGCAGGAGCGGGATCCACGTGGTCATCTTGTGAGCCCGCGCCTTCGCGACGGCCTCGTCGAGGAGCGGCTCGGCCTCGTCGTAGCGCCCCAGGGCCGTCAGCCCGTTCGAAAGGCTGGTCAGCGAGCCGGGCTTCGCGCCCGACGACGGATCGAGCGCGCGATCGAGCTCGACGACCCGCCGAGCCACCTCGACCGCCTCCGTGACCTGGCCGGCATTGAACAGGTGGATCGCCCGGTTGCCGAGCGCGACCGCGGCGCCTCCGGTGCGATCCCGGCCGCTGCTCCGGAACGACGCGTCCAGGGCGCGGTAAGACTCGATCGCCGCCGCGGCCTGGCCGTCGGCGGATTCCGCGGTGGCCAGCGCGGAGAGCGCGTCCAGGAGCTGGTCCGGCGGGGTCTCCGGGTTGGCGAGCGCGATGTCGCGTGCCTTCGTGGCGCTGGCGATCGCTCGTTTCAGCTCATTGCGAGCCCGCGCGACGAGGCTGTCCTCGACGAGGCACGTGGCGCCGGCGAGCTCGGGGTCGTCGAGCTCCTCCAGGCTCGCCATGCCGAGCGCCATCAGGCGGGCGCCCTCATCGAGGTCGCCGGAAAAGGTCTTCAGGAACCCCAGCCTGCAAGCGGCCTGCGCCCGCACGAGGGGACCTCCTGACGTCTTCGCCAGCGCCAGGGCCTCCGTCGTCAGGCGCTCGGCGGCCGCGGGGTCCTCGGCATGGTGGTAGTGCTGCGCCAGATCCAGGAGGAGATGCACGCGCAGCGGCGAGTCCTTGGCCAGCTGGCGCTCGGCCACCTCTTCACCCCGCTGGAGCAGTTCGGCCGCCGTGAACGACGTGCCGGTAGACCCGGTGCTGCTCAGGAGATAGGAGGTGAAGCTGTTGGTCGCCTCGGCGATGTGGAGCTGCTGAAGAGCCGCCGCGCGCTGGCGCCGGGCGTCGCGGGCTTCCCGCATCGACACCGCGAGCCCGGCGACGACCGCGATTGCCGCGACTGTCCCGAGCGCCGTCGCGGCTCGATTGCGGCGGACGAAGCGCGCCGCACGGTAGGGCAGCGTACCCTCCCTCGCGAGCACCGGCTCATGGTTGAGGTGGCGGCGGAGATCGTCCGCGAACGCCGCCGCGGTCGCGAACCGCTTCGCCGGGTCGGCCGCGAGCGCCCGCGCGAGGATGTTGTCCAGATCGCCGGAGAGGGCGCGCTTGAGCTCGGCGTCGCCCGCCATCGTGCTCGCCAGGGCCGGCTCGAAGCGCAATAGCGCCTGCACGTACTCGGCGGGGGTGGCCCGGTTGAGCCCGGACGGATGGCGTCCCGTGAGGAGCAGGTAGAGCAGTGTGCCGAGGGCGAAGACGTCGGTCGACGTGGTGACGGCGCCTCCGGTCACCTGCTCCGGCGCTGCGAACTGCGGCGTCAACGGCCCCACCTCGCGCGTGAGCGTCGCAGCCCCGGCCTCGGGCGCCTCCTCCATGAGCTTCGCAATTCCGAAGTCCAGGAGCTTCACGGTCCCGTCGCGCGCGAGCATCACGTTCGACGGCTTGATGTCGCGATGCACGACGAGGTGCACGTGAGCGTGAGCGACGGCGGAGAGGACGTCGAGGAACAGGCGCACGCGCTCGGTCACTCCCAGCCGCCTCTTGTCGCACGCTTGGTCGATCGGCTCGCCCTCCACGTACTCGAGAACCAGATAGGGCCGGCCCTCCTGGGTGACGCCCGCATCGAGCAGTCGCGAGATGTTCGGATGAGCGAGCCGTGCGAGGATCTCCCCCTCGCGACGGAAGCGCGCATGGCTGGCCGGCCCGACGCGCGAAACGTCGAGGAACTTCACCGCGGCCTGGCCTTCGTAGCGGCCGTCGCTGCGGCGCGCAAGCCACACCTCACCCATCCCGCCCGCCCCGATCGGACGCTCGAGCGTGTACGCGCCGAGCGTGCTCCCAGCCTGCGGGCCCGACGGGAGCGCCACGGGCGGGGTTGCGAGGAAGCCCTCCCGGCTGGCGGCTTCGCGCGCCACGAGCAGGCCACGAAGCTCGCCTGCGACGTCGGGCTCACGGGCCGCCAGGGCGTCGAGCAACGCGGCGCGTGCGCTCGGGTCGTCGAGGGTCAGCACCTCGTCCAGCAGGGCGCTGATGCGCTTCCAGCGCTCGGGATCGATTCCAGGCATGGAGCACCCCCAGACGGACGTGACCGGATCATACGCGTCCGCTGGGGTGGCCGGACGCCACCGGCCGGTGCACGATGGCGCCCATGGAGCGCGCGCACACGTTCGTCGCAGTCGCATTCGTGGACGATTTGCCTCTGGAATGGGTGAAGCCGCTCTTCCCGGGCGCGAAGACGACCCCCCACGAGCTCCACGCCACATGCCCGGAGGGGGGCGAGGTGTTCGCCTTCTCGTTCGGCGCGCTGGTCTTTCACGACGTGGACGCCGCCGTGCGGGACAAGCTTCTGAACTCGTTGAGGGCGCAGCATCCGCGCCTGGTCCCCGACGTCGTCCGCGAGGACTTCACGGTGTTCGAAGGTGGAGATCGCGTCGGGATGTCGCAAGGCCGACTCATCGTCGAGGAGCTGAACGCGACCCGCGCGGGGGTCGTGGCGCTCATCGTCGCGCAGAGCGCGGCCATCGAGACGTACGAGCGGATCGTGGACGGGCTCTTCGCGAGGACGCGGCGGCTCCTCGAGCAGCTCGAAAGGCGCGGGATGGTGCCGCTGAGGACGCGTTCGCTCCACCGTTTCATCGGCGAAGCCGTGGGGCGTCGCACCGAGGTGCTCTCGACCCTGCACCTGCTCGACAAGCCCGACGCGACGTGGGACGACCCCGCGATGGACCGGATCTACGACGACCTTCGGTCGGAGTTCGACCTCGGCGATCGTTTCACGGCGCTCGAGAGCAAGCTGCGAGCGGTGCAGGACGCCCTGGAGCTGCTCCTCGGCGTGGCGCGCGACCGCCGCCTCGTGCTCCTCGAGGCTGCGATCGTGGCGCTCATTTGCGTCGAGCTGGTCTTGACGCTGATCCGGTGACGAGGCTCCAGAAGCGCGCCTCGTTCAGGAGCGTGATCTTGTGGCCCTTCGCTCGAAGGCGCTTGATCTCCATCAGCTTGAGCCCTGCGTCGCGGCCCGCGGCCTGGAGCGGGTTGGGCCGGCCGCGGACCAGCACGCCGGTTAGGGCCGAAGGCCCGTCGTGAACGATCGCTCCGGCTCGCTTCGCGGCACGCGCCGCCTCCTTGCGCGTCTTGCTCAGGGTCCCGGTGAAGGCGAGGTGCACGCCCTTCAGCGATCGCAGCACGCCCGAGCGGAGCTTCTTCGGCGCCCGGTTGAGCGCCTCGATCAGGTCGGGGGCGCTCTCGTATCTCTTGCGGCGCTCGCCGATGCACCGGTGGACGATCTCCTTCAGCTCGTCGCTGCAGGTGAGCGTGCGCACCTCCGACGGCCGGATGCGCTGAAGCGCATCGCCCTTGACGAGCATCCCGATGAGCTGGCCGATCTGATAGACGTCGTCGCGCGCCTGCCACTTCGGGACCGTCCCCGCGACGACCTCGGACGGGGCCATGTGCGGATTGAACGTCCGGGTCTTCTGCGCGCGGCGATCGGTCATCGCGCGCACGATCCCGAAGTCCCCGAGCTTCAGGCGCGGCCCCTCGCACACGAACACGTTCATCGGCGTGAGGTCGCGGTGGAGCATCTGGCCGCGGTGGAGCTTGCCGAGCACCTCGAGAATCCCCGCGATCTCGCGCCGCGCGACGCGCTCCGTCCACGCCTTGGCCGTGCGGCGCAGGAACGCGCTCAAGTCCCCGTGGCGCGCGTACTCGAGCGCCAGCACGTACAGCGGCCGGGCGTCGTCCCCCGGCAGCACGAAGCGGTCGTACACGCCGATCGCGCGAGGGTGCCCGTCGAGCTGCTGGCCGAAGTACGCCTCGCGCAGCCAGCCGTCGATGTACGGGCTGATCTTGAGGCAGAGGACCTGCGGAACCTCCGCGGAGCGCCCGAGCCGCCGCGAGAGGTACACCTGCCCGTATCCGCCCGTGCCGAGCAGCCGGTCCACGCGATAGGCGAGGCCGGTATCGGTGCTGCGCACCTCTTGGCCGGGGACGAGGAGCGGCATCCCGCCGGCCGCGGCGGTTCGACGACGGGTGAGGGTCGTCGCCTGCGAAGCGTGCATCGTCGGCAAGATGAGACATTCTAGATCCGGGTTTCGCATCGACAACCCAGCGATCGAGGCCCGCCTGTCCATTCGGTGCACCGTGCTCCTAATTTGTCTCGCATGTTCGATCCCTATGACGAGCTCGATCTCGGGCTAGCTGAGCTCGAGCGGCTGTCCAACGGCGTGCTTGACCTGATCGAGAGCGGCAGGCTCGAAGAGGCGGAACGGGATTGTCACGAGCTGAACCGTCGCTTCCCGGATTCGATCGACTGGATGGACCGCACCGCCAGAGTTGCCGAGGCCAAGGGAGAGTCCGCTCGGGCGATCGACCACTACCGACGCTGTATTGCGTTCATCGATCGAGACTCGGATGGCTTCGATGAGGAAGTGAGAGTCTCGTATCAGCACGACATCGACCGGCTGGAAGCGCGATGACGACCCAGAGCGATCCCTGGCCTATACACCAATTCAGCGTACATTGGTGTACGACGTTCATGCGGGAGCTCGTGCGATGGGGCGAACCAACATTCACATTGATGATGCGCTGATCGAGAAGGCCATGCGATTGACCGGTGCGTCGTCCAAACGCGAAGCCGTGGAGATCGCCTTGCGCCGGCTCGTCGAGAAAGGGACGCTGTATCGCGCCATCCGACGTTTGAGGGGCAAACTGTCCTGGGAGGGCGACATCTCGGCCTTGAGGACCGATCGCAGAAAGTCCCGATGATCGTCGTCGACTCGAGCACGTGGATTGACTATTTCAACGGAGCTGCGCGACCTCATGCGATCCGACTCGATGACGCCCTTCGAGACGAGGAGGATCTGGCAACCCTTCCGATCGTGGTCGCGGAGGTGCTTCAAGGTATCCGAAGCGACCCGGAGTTTGCAGGAGCGCAAGCGATCCTCGAGGCGTTTCCCATCATCCACCCCACGCTGAAATCCCACGTTCGCGCGGCGCAACTTCATCGAGCCTTGCGGCGTCGAGGCATCACCGTGCGCGGCATCATCGATTGCATCATCGCGGAGACGTGTCTCGAGCTGGAAGCGCAGCTGCTCAGTCCCGACGCGGACTTCGAGCGAATCGCGCGACACACTTCGCTTCAGCTCTGGCGCCAGTAGTCAGTTCCGCGGGAGCTCGACGCGGAACTTCGAGCCGCGCCCCACCTCGCTCTCGGCCCCGACCTCGCCGCCCATGCCGGAGACGAGCTGTCGCACGAGCGCGAGCCCGATTCCCATTCCACCGCTGGCGCGGTCGCGCGAGGGGTCCACGCGATGAAAGCGCTCCCAGATCAGCTGGAGATGCTCGGGCGGGATCCCGCGGCCGGTGTCGGCGACGATGATCGCGACCCGCGAGCCGGCGGGCTCGACCTGCACGGTGACGCGGCCTCCCGGCGGCGTGTGGGTGATCGCGTTGTGCAGGAGATTGCGGAGCACCTGAGCCAGGCGGCGTCCGTCGGCGCGCACGACGACGGCGTCCGCGGCTTCGGGGCCTTCCAAGATCACGCGCCCGCTCGAGGAGCGGATCGCCTCGACTGAGGCGCGCGCCGCGGCGACCGCATCCACGGGCTCCAGCTGGAACGCGAGCTGCCCCGACTCGGCGAGGCTCAGCTCCTGGAGGTCGTCCACGAGCGACGCCAGGAGCCCGGCTTCTTGACGCAGGGAAGCGAGCGTCGCGGCGTTCGCCGGGCGGAGACCGTCCTGGATCGATTCGATCAGCCCGATGATGTTGGTCAGCGGCGTGCGCAGCTCGTGCGCGACGTCGGTGACCAGGTTGCGCTTGTGCGCCTCGGCCTGCTGGAGCTTCTCCGCCATCGCATTGAACGAGCGGCCGAGCTGCGCGAGCTCGTCCTCACCGGTCGCTTTTACTCGCGCGTCCAGCGCTCCGCCGCCTAGGGCGGCCGAGGCATCCGTCAGGCGGCGCACCCGGCGGACGAGCGGTCCCGCGAGAAGAAACGCGGCGGCGGCGGCGGCGGCGCTGGCGGCGATCGCCGCGGTCCAGAGCGTGCGCCGCAGGCGGTGGCGCCACGCCGCAGGAGTGGGCGCCTCCGGCGGTTCGTGAGGCTTCGGGAGCACGAAGAGGCGGCCGACAAGCGTCCCCGAAGCGTCGTGGACGGGCGCCCCGGCGAGCGAGAACACCGCCTCCGCTATGCGGCCGCCGCCCCGGTCCTCGCGGCGGTTCAGACGCGCGACGCCTTCTCCGTCCGGAGGCGTTGCGGCCGTGATCGCGGAGTCCGTCGTGGCGATGCGCTCACCCGCCATCGAGAGCACGACGAGATCGACCGGCGCTTCCGCCGACGCTGTCAGCTTGTCGAGGTCGTCGTCCGACGCCGGCCAAGCACGGCCGATTGTCTCCGCCCACTCCGACGCCCTCCCTGCGCTCGCGGTCACGCGCGGCGCCACCTCGACGCGCTCCAGCTCGACGAACGACACGCGATCGATGCTGACCGCGACGATCGCGATCGCGGCGACGACGAGCGGCCAGGAGATAAGGAAGAACTTGAGGCGGAGCGATCTCATGGAGCCACGAAGCGATAGCCGGCACCGACGACCGTCTCGATGCACGCCGGCGTGAGCTTCCGCCTCAGGTTGCGCACGTGCACGTCCACGGTTCGGTCGAGCGTTTCCGTGGAGCCCTTCGGGAGCGACTCGACCAGGCGCGCCCGCGACACCACCCGGCCCGGGCGGAGCGCCAGAGCGCGCAGGATCGCGAACTCGGAGGGGGTGAGGTCGATCCGGTGGTCGCCGAGCTCGACCTCGAGCTGCGACGCGTCCAGGCGCATCGCCCCGCGGACGAGCACCTCGCCCTCGGCGGGAGGCACGCGACGGAGCACGGCCGCGACGCGCGCGACGAGCTCTCTCGGACTGAACGGCTTGGTGACGTAGTCGTCCGCGCCGAGCTGGAGCCCCGCGACCTTCTCCTCCTCGCGCGTCCGCGCCGTGAGGAGGATGACGCCGGCGCCGGAGTGCTCGCGCGCCTTCCGGCACAGGGTCAGGCCGTCGACGCCGGGGAGCATCAGATCGAGCACCAGGAGGTCGAACGCTTCGCGCTCCAGCCGCGCGGCGGCGCGATCCCCGGCATGCTCGACCGCGACGTCGTGCCCCGCGTGGCGGAGGTACGTCGCGACGAGGTCGGCGATCTTACGATCGTCTTCGACGACGAGCACGCGGGCGGCGGTCATGCCTCATCCTAGCGGCCCATCACCAGGCCGCCGAGCGCCTTGTTCATCGCGCGGATCGCGGGGCTTCGGCCCTCTCCGTTCATGAGGAACAGCGCCTCGTTCCCGCGGCCGTTCGTCGCATGGAAGATGAAGAAGCCGCGATCCGAGCCGCCGACCCCAACGTCCTCGCCCTGCTGCCACTTCGCCCATTCGCCCGTGAGCAGCTTGCCCGCGGCGATCGTGGCGTAGTAGCGGTCCATGTCGGGAAGGGTGGAGAACATCCCGCCGCTCCCCATGACGAGCCAGGACGTCGGGCCCCAATTGGGTGGAATGTTCGGGACACCGACGGCGGAGCCGCCGCGGCCCACCGCGAACTCGGAAGCGGGAAGACCGAGGGACTCGCCGTAGAACCCCGTGCGGGTCATGCCGGCGGGCTTGAGGATCTCGGTGCGAACGAACTCCGGGTAGGTCTTACCGGAGACGATCTCGATGACCGCAGCGAGTAGGCCGAACGCGGAATGGGAGTGGGCGTCGCCTTGGCCCGGAGCGAAGAGCAGGGGCTGCGCGAGGATGCGCTTCACCGCCGTCTCGCGGTCGATCCATGCGAGGTCGGCGTCCCAGTCCGTGGGCAGATGGTGGAAGTTCGGCAGCCCCGATTTCCCGGTGAGCAGCTGGCGGACGGTCATCGCGCGCTTGTCGGCGGGGGCGTCGGGGAAAAAGCGCGTGATCGGGTCGTCGAGCGTGAGCTTGCCGCGGCTCCCGAGGAGCAAGATCCCGGTGACCGTGAAGTCGATCGGTGTCGAGCCGATGCAGTAGATCGTGTCGGGGGTCGCGCGCAGGCTCTTGCGCAGCACCTCTTTGCCGTCGTGCTTGACGAGGACCGCGCCACTGAACCCGGCGTCCGCCGCACGGTCGAGGTCGGACGCCAGGCTCTCCCAGGTCGTGTGCGCCCAGATCGCGGCTTCGGGGCTGTCCGGCTCGGGCCGTGCTTCCATCAGCTCGAGCTTGGTGATCAGACCCGCCGGGTCGACGACGACCCTGTAGGTCGCCTCCTTCGCCCCGGAGACCTGCAGCCGGAGGCCGTCGGGGTCGCGCTCTACGCTGACCGCTCCGATCGACCCGCCGACCGCCTCGCGGAGCTTCCGAAGGTGGGCGAGGAGCGCTTCGGGCGTGAAGCTCGCGCGATACGCCGGGGCGAGCCGCTCGGCGGCGAACGTCTCGAGCGTGTCGTCCCCGGAGCCGTCGATCATCCGCTCGACGGACTGGATGGCGGCGCGCACGTGCGGCGGCGGACCGTTCTGGGCGAGGGCGGGAAGCGGAAGGAACAAGAGAACGAGGGCGAGTGTCGACCGCATCGGATCCTCCATGCGCCGAGACTACGAACGAGGCGTTAAGAGGAGATGAAGGCCGGTGCGGTGAACGTTCCGCGGACACGAAAAACGTTTTACGTCACGTTGACATCTCGAGAGTCTCCCTTCCGTATCGTCGGTGCGATAGGGGGTGCGCGATGCGTCGAATCCCGCTGCTCGGTTTGCTTCTCATTCTGGCGAGTCTCGGACTGGCGCAGACACCGCCGCGCCAGGTGCGCCCGGAGCACGACCTCAACAGCTACGGGGTCGTGGAGCAGGTCCCCGGCATGGAAAAGATCGTCGTGCGCGAGGTGACGTGGAAGACCGTCACCGGCACGGCGCTGCAGATGGACGTCTACGCGCCCCCCGGCGCGCCGAAGGGCGCGCTGCCCGCGGTCGTCTTCGTCAACGGCGTGGGGATGTGGCCCGGCGGCACGCCGCTGCGCACGTGGGGGCAGTACACGTCGTGGCCCCGGTTGATCGCGGCGTCGGGGATGGTCGCGGTCACCTTCGATGCGCGCGGCGAGCAGGCGAACGCGGAGGACGTCCGCGACCTGCTCGCGTACGTCCGCGATCACGCGAAGGACCTCGGGATCGACGCTTCCCGCGTCGCGGCGTGGGCGTGCTCGGCGAACGTGAGGTCCACGCTGGCGGTGCTGATGGCGCCCGAGGCTCCGCCGGTCGTCGCGGCGGTTCTCTACTACGGCGCGGGGGACGTCACCGCCTTCCGCGGCGATCTCCCGGTTCTCCTCGTCCGCGCGGGGCGCGACCGCCCGCAGATGAACGAGATGCTCGACCGGCTGGCCGCGCAGGCGGTCTCGGCGAACGCGCCGTGGACGGTCATGAACGTGCCGGCGGGGCACCACGCCTTCGACGTCCTCGACGACACCGAGGAGAGCCGGGTGGCGATTCGGGGGACCGTCGCCTACCTGCGCGACCGTTTGTTCCCGGCGCCCCCCTCGACGCGGCCCAAGAGCGAGGCGCTCGAGGCGCTCTCGCACTTCCTTCCCGGCGAGTGGGCGGAGGCCGAGGCGAGCTATGGGCGTTACGTGGAGAAGCATCCCGGCGACTCCGAGGCGTGGACGCTCCTCGGCAATGCCCAGGTCGAGCTGAAAAAGCCGGAGGCCGCCGCAGTGAGCCTGAAGAAGGCGATCGCGATCGATCCCTCGATCGGCGAAGCCTGGGCGATGCTCGGTCGCATCGAGGCCGACAAGAAGAACTACGGAGAGGCGATCACGCTCCTGAACAAGGCGATCGCGCTCATGCCGACCGACGCCGAGGCGCACTTCCAGCTCGGGAAGATCCAGCTTGCGCAGAACGACGCCGCGGGAGCGGTTGCCTCGCTCGAGCGGGCGGTCGAGCTGTCTCCCGGCAACGGCTGGGCGTGGAACAGCCTCGCGTACGCCTACCTCGCGGCGAAGCGTCCGGACAAGGCGGCCGCCAGCTTCGAGCGCGTGCTCCCGTTCGCGCCGAAGAACCTCACGCTCCTCTACAACGCGGCGTGCGCGTACTCCCTCGCCGGGAACAAGGACAAGGCGATCGAGCTCCTCGATCGCGCGGTGACCGAGGGTTACAAGGACAAGGCCGGGATGACGGCCGATCCCGACCTCGGCTCGGTGCGCGACGATCCCCGGTTCGCGGAGATCCTCAAGAAGCTCGGCTAGGACGGTGTAGCCTGTAACCACGGAGGTTCGCCATGAAGCGCCGCATGCTCACGGTCGCCACCCTTCTCACGCTCATCCCGCTTCCCCTTATCGCCGGCGACTGCCTCGACCTCGGTCGCGACACCAGCTACGTCGTGACCGACGGCGACAGCAACACGATGTGCGGCGACGTGACCAACGTGCGTCTCGCCGAGGAGAGTCGACCCCAAGGGGAAGAGGTCGTCTGGTTCCGGATCGACGGCGACACGTGGGTCATCCGCGACCCGGCCGTGACCGCCGAGGCGCGCCGCCTGTTCGAGGAGGTGAACCAGATCGGCAAGGAGCAGGGAGCGATCGGTGCGAAGCAAGGGGCCATCGGAGCGAAACAGGGGCAGATCGGCGCCGAGCAGGCGAAGATCGCCGTCAAGCAGGCTTCTGCGGCGCTCAGCAATCAGCCGATCGAGGACACCTCGGCGCGGATGACCGAGCTCGGCGAGAAGATGGCGGCCCTCGGCCGGGAGCAGGGGGTCTACGGCGAGCAGATGGCCGCCTTGGGCCGGCGCATGACCCGCGCGATCAGCGAGGCGCAGAAGAGGCTGTCGCAGCTTCTCGATCGGGCGATGAAGGACGGCACCGCGGTGCGCGTCCGCCGGCTCTAGGGGAGGCGCGCGACCCAGCCCTCCGGCTTCCCGTCGGGGTCGATACCGTTGCCGACGATCGTGCGGCCGTCGGGCGTGATCGCGACCGCCTCGGTAAGCTGCCAGCCGGCGGCGAAGGGCGCCAGTACGTCGCGCAGGCTCCGCAATCCGTGGGCGTCGTCCCACACGAAGGCCTCGGGGCCGTGCTCGCCGGTCGCGGTTCCCACGACCAGCCCCGCGGACGACACGTCGAACGCGAGGCTCATGAACTCTCCGCCGGCGAGATCCCCCAGCGCCTGCATCCCTCCTGCCTTGGTCCAGCGGAAGGCCTCGGTTCCGCGCGAGGACGAGGACTTCCCGACGACCGTCGTGCCGTCGGGGCTGATGCCGAACGGCTCGCTCGCGTGCTCGCCGCCTTCGAGCTCTCCAAGCGAGACGATTCCGGCGGACGCGGTCCACAGGAACGCCTCGGGGCCGCGCTCGGTCGTGCCGGTCCCGGCGATCGTCGCCCCGTCGGCGCTTGCGGCCGCCGCGGCGCTGTGAAAAGCCCCCCCGGGAAGGTCGCCTATCGCCGTCGCCTTGCCGCCTACCCAGCGTGCCGCCTCGAGCCCCGAGCCCGACGTGCCCCAGCCGACGAGCACGCTTCCATCCGCCGACATGCCGAGCACCTGGCTTCCGGTGCCGCCCCCCTCGAGGTCGCCGAGAAGGGTCCAGCCCTTCTCCTTCGTGTAGTGCGCCGCTTCGAGCGAGCCGTTCAAGAAAATCTTCCCCGCGGCGACCTTCCCCGAGGCGTCGATCGCGCGAGGCTCGCCGGGAACGTGGGCACCGCCGGGGCCGGGCATCTCCTTCGGGCCGCCGCCCGCGGTCCAGAGGAATCCTTCCTCTTCGGAATGCTGCGACGCGCTTCGCCCCGCGACGACCTTCCCGTCATCCGAGACGGCGAGCGCCTCGCTGTGGAACGCACCGCCGGGCAGGTCACCCAGTCCACGGAACGAGGCGACGGCACCGGAGGCCGCGAGAAGGAGTGCGATCGAAGCCACGGATAGAATGTTCTCATGCTTGCTACCGGCGCTGCCCTGGCAATCTTGCTTGCGGCGGTGCTGCCGCCGCACCGGCCGCTGCGCATCCTGGTCGTCAGCGACACCGTCAATCCGCACGGGCTCTCGAGCGCCCAGCTCACCGAGGCCGGGGACATCGGGCCGGCGCTGACGCGTCCGGGGACGGGCCTCTCCCTGGACTCCGGTTCCGGCGCGGTCCGGGAGATCCCGACCAACGACATCGAGCAGGCGACGGCGGCGCTGTCGGTGCCGGCGTGCGACGCGGCCGCCTACGACGTGCTCGTCTACTTCGCACACCGGATCCCGGACCCGGACCCCGGCAAGCCGCTCACACCGCAACAGCGGCAAGACGCCTTCGTCGCGGCGGTGGACGCGTTTCTGGCATCGGGCGGCGGGCTCGTGGCGTTCCACCACGGCTCGTACGCCTCCGCCGGGAAGTCGGGCATCCTGGACCTGATCGGCGCCACCGCCACGGGCGCCGTGCCGTGGGACACGGTGAACGGCCAGAACGTGATCGCGACCGCGCCCGGGCACTTCGTGACGCAAAACGGCGTGACCTATCCCTTCACGGTCGCCTACGCGGACGCCGCGCGCGGCGTCCCGGCCGCGACCTATCCCTATTTCAACAACACGCCCGACGAGCGGTACCCCGTCTTCAGCTACAACCCGAGCGCGGCGCTGACTGCGACGCTGTTCGGCAGCAACTACAACGACGCGGGGACGACGCACCTGCTCGGCTTCACGCACCGCCGCCCGGCGTGGAGCGGGATCGTGGTGGGCTACCAGCCGGCGGAGTACCAACCCCAGGCGCTCGACGATCTCGCCGGAAATAATTTCCAGATCCTCGCCAACGCGATCCTCTACGCAGCCGACGCGCGCGTGCGCAACGGCCTCGCCTTGGAGGTGCTGCGCGGTCCCGGGCCGGACGAGGTCTCGCTGCAATGGTCGGCGGGTCAGGGAACCTACACGGTGTATCGATCCACGGATCCCGCGCGCGTGACCCGCCGCTGCGACCGCCTCGGCACGACCTTCGCACCGAGCTGGGTGGACCTGCCTTCGCCCGGCGCCGTCTTCTATTACCAAGTCGCCGGGCCGTAACCGGGCCCCGGCAATGACCCGAGGCCACATCGACCCGGGAGGGGTGACAAATCTTCACCCCCCGGGTTGAACGCGGCTCGGTGAATCGCCGGATCCAGCAGGGGGGAAGTCCATGAACGGCACGCGCAGGCGCCAAATGGCGCGGGGGGTCCGGTTCTTGCTCCCTAGGTAGCGAGGAGGACGTGCCATGAAGACTCAAAGACTGTCCTGGCTCGCCGGTTTCGTGGTGGCGGCGGTTCTGTCCGCTTGCGCCAGCACGAATGCCGGCCTCACTTCGAAAATCAAGACCAAGATGGCGGCCGATCCGGTCGTCAAAGCTCATCAGATCGACGTGGACACCAACAACGGCGTCGTGACCCTGACCGGCAACATCGACAGCCTCGAGGCGAAGGAGCGGGCGCTGCAGCTCGCGAAGGAGACCAAGGGCGTGGTCGAGGTGCGCGACATGATCGAGGTCCGCACGGCGGCCGCCGAGGGCAACGCGCCGGACACCGACCGGACCGCCGGGCAAGTGATCGACGACGCGAGCATCACGATGCGCGTCAAGGCGAAGCTGCTCGACGATCCGGAGGTCAAGGGCCTCAAGATCGACGTCGATACGCGTGAGGGCGTCGTCTACCTGACCGGCAGCGTCGCGACGCCGCAGGTGCGGGACAAGGCGATGAAGCTCGCCCGCGAGACCGAAGGCGTGAAGGACGTCCAGGCAAACCTCGACGTCGCGTCGAGCTGACCGGCTCGAGGAGGGTTGGGTGGGGTCGCTTAGCGACCCCACCAGTAGCTCATCTTCAAGAGGACGACGTCGCGTGAAGGCGCCCGAAACGCCTCCGCGACGTCGTGCCGTGCGCCGGAACTCCCACCGCGGCGATTTATTCATCGGATACACCCCGTGCCCCTCCGGGTTAGCATGCGCGTCCCTGTAACGGGCCTGGGGTGGAGCGAACATGCGGATCGGGACCCTGCGGGTGGCGCTGACGCTTTCCTTCGTCTGCTGTTGCGGCCTCGCGGCCGCCCAGGAGGCCCCCCCGGCCCAGGGTGACCCCAACGCCGCCCGGGTCGAAGGGCGGGTCGTGAAGAAGGGGACGACCGCGGGCGTTCCCGAGGTGACGGTTCAGATCAACGAGCTGGCCTATCTGACCGAGACGGACGGCCAGGGGAAGTTCGTCTTCGAGCGCGTGCCGCTCGGCACCTACAACGTCACTTTGAGTCTGGGGAGCGACACGACGATCCAGCCGCTCGTCGTCACCGAGCCCGGCACCAAGACGGTCACCTTCGAGGTGGCGTGGTCGTTCGAGCAGGTCACGGTCATCGCCGACGTCCTCAAGACCAAGGTCGTCGATGCGCCGGCCGCGATCACGTCGATCCCTGCGGCGGAGATCCAGCAGCAGGCCTCGCTGGGCCAGGTGCCGAAGATCCTCGAGTTCACGCCGGGCGCCGAGGTGACCCAGAGCGGGCTGTACGACTTCAACTTCAACACGCGCGGGTTCAACAGCTCGCTGAACCGGCGCGTGTCCACTTACATCGACGGGCGCGACGTGGGGGTGGTGCTGCTGGGCGCGCAGGAGTGGTCGGCCATCGCCGGGGGGCTCGACGACGTCGCGAACCTCGAGTTCGTCCGCGGCCCCTCCGCCGCGCTCTACGGCGCCAACGCCTCCTCCGGCGTGGTCAACATCACGACCAAGGCGCCGAAGGAGAGCCTCGGCGGCTTGGTGCGCCTCACCGGCGGCGAGCTGAGCACCCTCGGGATCGACTACCGCCAGGCGTTTTCGATGGGAGATGAGTGGTACATGAAGGTCGTCGCCGGTGGAAAGATGTCGGGCGACTACACCGTCTCCCGGAACCCCGACGTCGTCAACGAGCCCGAGTACTCCGAATTCTGCCTGCTCGTCGGCGAGACCGACTGCCTCCCCGGGGAAAAGACCCTGTTCCGGGAGCAGGACGACGACATCCTCTTCGGGGCTTTGCGGATGGACAAGTACTTGACCGGCGACCGGCTCCTGTCGTTCGAGGGTGGGATCTCCTCGATCAAGGGGCCGGTTTTCCAGACGGGGATCGGGCGGGTCCAAAACCTGGAGTCCACGAGGCCCTTCACGCGCGTCAACTACTCGGACACGCACTGGAACGTCATGGCCCACTACTCGTCGCGGGATGGCAACCAGGCGAACCTCACCCGGGCGCTGATCGTGGACTACCAGCTCATCACCCAGGAAGAGCGGTACGGGGTCGAGGGGCAGGGGCATTGGAACTTCGGAGGGGCGAAAGGGCGGGTGGTCGCCGGCGGCTCGTACACGCATGAGTCCGTCAACTCCTTCGACGAGGAGCAGGGACGACAGACCGTGCTGTGGGAGCCGAAGGAAACGGACCGGGAGGCCCTCTTCGGGCAGGTGGATTGGAGCTTCAACAAGTATTTCAAGGTCGTCGGCGCGGGGCGCGTGGACTGGAGCACGCTGCACGACACCCAGTTCTCCCCCAAGGCGGCGGTTGTCTACAACATAAACCCCACTAACTCACTGCGGTTGACGTACAACCAGGCGTTCCAGGTCGCGAACTACTCGGAGTTCTTCCTTCACACGAACATCTCGTTCTTCCCGATCGGCGGCTTCGTGCGGACGATCTGCGAGGGGCCGTTGCTCGAGGAGCCGGTGGACTGCGGGATCCACACGGACTTCATCCCGATCCTCGCGGTCGGAAACGACGACCTCGAGCTCGAGGAAACCTCGGCGTGGGAGCTCGGTTACAGCGGCCTGCTCTGGAGCAAGGTGTTCGTGACGCTCGACTATTACCGGAGCAACAACAAGAACTTCATCACCGACCTCGTGCCGCAGGTCGGCACGGTCCTCGGGAACACGAGTGGATGCGTCGATTCGGCGGGGAACCCGGAGGACGACCCGCGCGAGTGCCCGATCAACAATGACTACAAGCCGTGGGTCTCGACCGAGGAGGCGGAGAACACGATTCTCATCGGCAACCTCACGGTGGCGCAGGCGCTCAGGAACGCCGTGGACAATTCGGTGGGCGGGAACACGCTGGGATTCCGCCTCGCGCAGGACCTCGACGGTGCCTCGGTCGTCGTCGGACGGACGTACACCAACGTCGGCCAGGTGGAGACGCAGGGGGTCGATTTCGGCATGCAGTACTTCATCACCCCGGCGATCAACGTCCAGGCCAACTATTCGTACTTCGACTTCAAGATCGTCGAGGCGGGCCCCGGCCTCGAAGGCTTGATCGATACCGACGACCTGCAGGAGATCCAGGACATCCTGTTGCCGAACACGCCGGCCCACAAGGCGAGCGTCGCGTTCTCGATGAACAAGCAGCGGTGGAACTTCGGTGTCGCAGGGCGGTGGGTGAAGGGCTTCCGGTGGTCGGCGGGGGTCTTCCAGGGGGACGTCCCGAACTACCTGACGGCGGACGTCTGGGGGAGCTACGGGTTCAACGAGCACTGGCGGGTCGGGGTCAACGTCGCCAACGCGACGAACAGCATCCATCGCCAGACTTTCGGTGGCGACAACATCTCCCGCCGGGCGCTCATCAACCTGACCTACGCCTGGTAGCGAAGGATTCGGGGTTTTCCGCGTCTGTAACTCCGCATTCCCGCGTTTTTTCCTCACTGAAATAGCGGAAATCGTCGCACAATCACGCGCGGGCACGACTCGCTTCGGTCGCTGACTCTCTGGGGGACCCGATCATGGAGATTAGGAAACGCTTGCTGGTGGCCGCTGCGGCCGTCCTGGCCTCGGTTTGGAGCGCGCCTTCGCTCCTCGCGCATACCCCGGTCGTGGACTCGTCGCTCCAGGATTGGTGCGTCGGGGCGACCTCCAATACTGCCAACGCCAACGGCCGCACGGAGAACTCCGCGGTCACGCTCACCTGCGGCAACTGCTCGGTGGCGACGAATCGCGCCTGCGAGATCAACGCGGACTGCCCCGCGGGGCAGACCTGCGTGAACCTGGCGTCGAAGGTCGAGACCGCGTTCTGGGACAACCGGACCGACGGTGCGGTCAACGACCTCGGCACGGTGGTCATGACGCAGAACGCCACGAACCTTTATATCGGCGCCGAGCTGTGGGTCGATCCGGACCCCGTCTCGCTGCCCTTCGGCGAGATTGCGATCGACTTCGCACCCGGCGGGTCGAACCAGTGGCACGACCCGAACGCGCTGATGAAATCCCCGGGGCGTTGCAGCACCTTCACGGATCGGGGCTGCACGTCCAACGCGGACTGCTTCTTCTGCCAGATCTCCGACGAGCCGACGGGCGGTTGTAGCGTGACCACGAGCCGGAGCTGCATCTCCAACGCGCAGTGTCCGGCCGGCGAGAGCTGCATCCACCGCGTGCGCCCCTGCGGCTCCGCGTGCGACCCGAACATCGGCGACGTTTGCAACCAGACGCAGACCTGCGTCGGGCTGGGCGCGAACCCGCGCAACATCGGGCTCGGCTCCCACTCGAGCCCCGAGGGCAAGGCGGACTTCATCATCCTGTTCGATTTCTCGCTTTGGCTCGTGGGCGCCGGGGACGCGGTACAGGTGATGAGGCCGCGGACGCCCGCCGATCCGGTCGATCCCACCACGCAGTGGGTGCCGGTGACCGGGTGCACGCCGGACAACGCCACCGACAACACCAACTGCGACTTCCCGCCGGCGGTGAATCCCGGCGCGTCGGGCGGCTCGGGCGGCCCGCCGGGGTCGGTCGAGGTGGCGATCCCGTGGAGCGCGTTCGTGGGGACCGGATTCGGTCCCGGCGCGCCGTTCCGCTACACGATGACGATCGCGCGCGGCTCGCTGACGCTCGACTTCAAGCCGGACGGGGCCCAGGAAGACGTCCTGTCCGAGTCGCCCGCGGGCGCCACGACGACGACCGAGAACTCCTGCGCGGGGATGGGGCTCGGCACGACGCTGTGCGAGCTGGCCGACGGCAGCACCGACGCGTACCTCCCGCGGAGCCCGGCCCTCACGCACGAGGGCCCGGCCGGCGGGCGGATCAACGGGCTTTCGGTCGGGAAATCGGGCGGTAATGTCGCGCTCTCCTGGTTCGGCTCGTGCTCCGCGGCGGACACGAACTACGAAGTCTACGAGGGAGCGGTCGGCAACTGGACGAGCCACGTGCCCGTGACCTGCGCGACCGGCGGAACCTCGGCGACCTTCGCCGCGGGGGCCGGGAACCGTTACTACCTCGTCGTGCCGACGAACGGCGCGACCGAGGGTTCGTATGGGAAGAGCGGGGCGGGCGTCGAGCGGCCCCCGTCGGCCGCGGCGTGCGCGGTGCAGTCCGTGGGCTCGTGCCCGTAAGCTCCGAGGCGAGGGGGAGGCCTGGATCATGAACGAGACGAAAAATCGAAAGCTGTGGATCGCCGCGGGGCTGGTCTTGTGTCTCGCGGGCTCGGCGCTCGCGGCGGGGCTCGACGGTCCGACGACGATCTACTACGACGCGTACCGCGTGCCGACCATTCAGGCGACGACCGAGCATGACGCGATCTTCATGCAGGGGTACCTGCACGCGAAGAACCGCCTGTTCCAGATGGACTTCCAGCGGCGGTTATTCTCGGGCCGCGTGTCCGAGCTGGTCGGGTCGTCGGGGCTGGCGCAGGACGTTCAGCTCCGGACGCTGGGCCTGAAGCGGGCGGCCGAGCGGAGCCTCCTCGTGCAGACCCCGGAGGCGATGGCGTGGCTGCAGGCGTACGCCGACGGCGTCAACGCCTTCCTGCAGGACACGACGCAGGCGCTGCCGGTGGAGTACGGGGCGCTCGAGATCAACCGGGCGGGGATCGACCCCTGGTTGCCGCTCGACAGCTTGATCATGGCGAAGGGGCTGGCCTTCGGATTGTCCTTCGACCTCGGCGACACCAACCGCACGCTCGCGCTCCTGAACTACCGCGGGGTGTGCACGGCGGTCGGGTGCAACGGGCTCCAGCTCTACAACGACGACCTGTGGCGCGTCGCGCCTTTCGAGTCGGCGGTGTCGATCCCCTCGCCCCCGCTGTTCACGGAGGGCGAACCGCAGCAGACGCCGGATGAGCAGCTCCCGTCGTACATGACCGACCCGAGCTTCGTGGATCTCGTCACGAGCTACCGCAACCAGATTTCGGAGATCCCGATCCTGCAGCAGGCGCTCGAGAAGGATGCGGGCGAGGTCGGCAGCAACTGGTGGGTCGTCGCCGGCTCCAAGACCGAGTCCGGGTACCCGATGCTCGCCAGCGATCCGCACCTGTCCTTGGGAACCCCCGCCACGTTCTACGAGGCCCACCTCGCGGTGACCGGCGGGATCAACGTCACCGGTGTGAGCTTCCCCGGCACCCCGGGTGTCGTCATCGGCTGCAACAACACGATCTGCTGGGGCGCGACGGTGAACTCGCAGGACGTCACCGACGTCTTCCAAGAGGTCATCATCACCGCAGGGGGGGTTCCGTCCGCGACCCTCTTCGAGGGGGTCCCTCAGCCCCTACAGCTCATCCCGCAGACGTACTTCATCAATATCATCGGCAACGGCAACCCGAATGATCGCGTCAATGCCAACGTTCCTCCCACGTCGGGCGGGCTGACCTTCGTCGTGCCGCGGCGCAACAACGGTCCGATCGTCCAGACCGCGGCCGGTGGTCCGACGGGGCTGACCGGCCTTTCGGTCGCCTACACGGGATGGAGCGCGACGCACGAGGTCGAGACGCTCCGCCGGTTCGCCCGCGCGACGAGCATGGCCGACTTCAAGGACGCGCTGCAGTACTTCGACGTCGGCTCGCAAAACTGGTCCTACGCGGACACGGCCGGAAACATCGCCTACTACACCAGCGCCGAGCTCCCGCTCCGGCAGGACCTTCAGACGCTGTTCTTCCCCGCAGGATTGGTTCACCCCGGGATCATCCGGGACGGCACGAACACCAACAAGCACCAGTGGCTCCCGCTGACCGGCCCGCCGCAGCCCAACCAGGCGCTGCCGACCCAGATCCTGCCGTTCGCGGAGATGCCGCAGATCGAGAACCCGCCCCAGGGGTACATCATCAACGCCAACAACGACCCGATCGGCACCACGCTCGACAACGTGACGTGGAACCAGTTCCGCGCCGGGTTCAACGGTGTCCTCTACCTCAGCGCCGGCTACGCCTCGGGCGAGCGTCTCGGGCGGATCCAGAGGCTCTTCGAGACCTTCGTCGGCGGGGGCGGTACGCTCTCGCTTGCCGAGTCGGAAGCGATCCAGGCCAACAATCAGCTCCTGGACGCGCAGGTCCTGACGCCGTTTCTGTTCACCGCGTACGCAAACGCGATCGCGCCCGGTGCTCCTCCCGAGCTGACGTCGATCGTCGCCGACCCGAGGGTCGGGGACGCCATCGCGCGCCTATCGTCGTGGGATTTCTCCAGCCCGACCGGTATTCAGCAGGGCTTCGACCCGGGGGACAACCCCTTCGCCCTGCCCCCTCCGTCGGCGGCGGAGATCAACGCCAGCGTCGCGACAACGATCTATTCCACGTGGCGTGGCCAGGTCGTCCAGCGCGTCATCGACCAGACGCTGGCGACCCTGCCGACGCTCTCCAATTTCCCCCCGGGGAGCGACCAGGCGATGAGCGCCCTCCGGCGGTTCCTCGAGACCTACGACACGACCGGCGGGACCGGAGCGTCGCTGGTCAACTTCTTCAGGGTGCCCGGCGTCGTCGACCAGAACGTCGCCCGTGACATCATCCTGCTTCAGAGCCTCAAGAACGGGCTCAACCTCCTCGCGTCGCCGACGTTCGCGTCGGCCTTCAATGGGTCCACGAACCTCGACGACTACCGGTGGGGCAAGCTGCACCGGATCGTCTTCACGCACTTCCTGGGCGGACCGTTCAATATCCCGCCGCCGGGATCGCCGCTGAACGTCGGCCCCGGCCTGAACGGCGTGGCCCGCTCGGGCGGCCGGCAGTCCGTGGACGCCGCGTCGCACGATGCGCGCGCCGACGCGCTCAACGAGTTCATGTTCAGCAGCGGCCCCGCCCGGCGCATCCAGGCGACGATGACGCCGAACTGCCCGCAGGTCTTCGAGGTCATCCCGGGAGGTGAGAACGGCAACCCGGGAAGCCCGAACCAGATCGACCAGCTCTTCCTCTGGCTGGTCAATGCCTACAAGCCTCTTCCGGTATGCCTCGACGAGGTCGCGGCAAACGCCGTCGAGACCCAGGTCCTCGCGTGCGGGAACGGCGTGCGTGATCCCGGCGAGGCGTGCGACGACGGGAACGCCAACGAGGGCGACGGCTGCAGCAGCCTGTGCCGGATCATCCCGGTCGTCACGTGCCTTTCGCCTTCCGCCTTCGCGGACGCAAGCTGCACCGCCGCGATCTCCTGCGCGGCAATCGCCTCGTGCACCGATCCGGCGGGCGGGACCACCTCGACGTCCTGCGATCCGGCAAGCCCGTACGGGCTCGGAACCAACAACGTGTCCGTCTCCTGCAACGGCGCTTCGGGAGCCGCGACCGCGAGCTGCGCGGCGACCGTGATCGACAACACACCGCCGACGATCGGCGTCACGGCGAGCCCGTCGAGCCTCTACCCGCCGAACCACCGGATGGCGGACGTCCACACCACGGTGACCTCGACCGACGCATGCGACGGCGCACTCTCGATTGTCCTCGTCTCGGCGACCTCGAGCGATCCCGACGACGCTCCGGGAGGCGGCGACGGCCAGACGACGAACGACATCCAGGGGGCCGCGACCGGCACCGCCGACTTCGACGTGCAGCTTCGCGCCGAGCGGGCGGGTGAGGGAGCGGGACGCACCTACACGCTCACGTACAGGGCCACGGACGACTCCGGGAACAGCACGACCGGCTCCGTGGACGTCCTCGTGCCGCACTCGATGGCGAGCATGGTCGAGCCGCTGACGGTGAACCTCAGCCGGGGCTCGGTGACGCGCGTCGAGTGGGACGAGGTCCCCGGGGCGGTCAACTACGACGTGGTCCGCGGCGACCTCGCTGACCTGAGGGTCATCGGGTCCGACGTGAACCTCGGGAGCGTGACCTGCATCGAGAGTGACTCGACCGACACGACGACGGCCGGGCGCGAGGACTCCGTCGTCCCGCCGCCGGGACGGGCGTTCTTCTACCTCATCCAGTTCAACGACGGCCTACAGGACAGCTCGTACGGGTCCATGTCGGTCGGACGGGCGCGGGTGGTTTCCGGGGGGAACTGCCAGTAGCCCAAGGCGCCATGTCAGGAACGAATAAGGCCCGCCCGGCGAAAAGCCGGGCGGGCTTTTTCGTCCGCGCGGAAGGTACACTCCCGCCCCATGGATTCGCGGGTCCAGAAGAGCTTCCCCAGGACGGCGTCCTGCCTCCCGGAAATCTTCGCTTTCATGGACGCGTTCTTCGACGACGCCCGGGTGGGGGAATCCTGCCGGAACACGGCGCAGCTCGCGGTGGAGGAGCTGTTCACGAACCTCGTGAAGTACAGCGTCGGCGGGAAGCGGGACATCAGCATCGCGCTGTCCCGGGACGGAAGCCGGCTCATCGTCAGCCTGACGGACTTCGACGTGGAGCCGTTCGACATCCGGACCGTACCCGACGCGAAGACGAACCTGAGCCTCGAGGAAAGGAAGCCGGGAGGGCTGGGCCTCCACCTGGTGAAGCGTTTGGTCGATGGGATCGACTACGAGTACGCTGACCGCAACAGCACGACGACCTTCATCAAGAACCTGGAGTGAGCGCAATGCTCGAGATCAAGTTCGGGGAGCGCGGCCAGATCGTCGTTTCGGGCCGATTCGACGCCTCCCAGGCGGAGCGCGCCGAAGCGTTCCTGACCCAGGTCCATGAGACGAAGGAGATGGATCTCGGCGGGCTGCAGTACATCTCCAGCCTCGGACTGGGCGTTCTCCTGGCGACGCAGAAGCGGCTCATGTCATCCGGCCATGGACTCCGGCTGACCAACGTCCGTGGGCATATCCGCGAGATCTTCCACTTTTCCGGCTTCGAGCAGGTCTTCGAGATCGAGCCGAACCCCCCCGCCTAGCCGCAGCGCCAACCTTCTACCCCCTCGGTTGTAGTTATGACGAATGAGCCGGACGACACAACGCTGGTTCAGGGGTGCCTGGATGGTGACGACCAAGCTTTCGGGGTTCTCGTGCTGCGATACCAAGGGCCGGTCTTCAACGCGATGCTCCGCATGGTTCGGGACCGGGACGACGCGACGGACCTCACCCAGAACGCGTTCCTCAAGGCACACCGTGAGCTGGCCCGATTCGACGGCCGCCACAAGTTCTTCAGCTGGCTCTACCGGATCGCGATCAACGAGGCCCTCAACCATCTCAAGCGGAACCGGCGGCAGGAGCCCCTCGACGGCGACTTCGCCTCCGACGACCGCGACCCCGAGCGGACCCTGGTCGGCATCGAGACCAGCCAGCTCGTCCAGGACGCTCTGATGCGCGTCGGACCGGACTCCCGCGCCGTGCTCGTGCTCCGGCACTTCCACGACTGCAGCTACGAGGAAATGGCCCTGGTCCTCGGGATTCCGGAAAAGACGGTCAAATCGCGGTTGTTCAGCGCACGCCGGCAGCTTCGTGAGCTGCTCGAGGCGAAGGGACTTCTCCCATGAGCTCACCCCACGACCACGACGATCTGATCCAGCGGGACATCGACGGCCGGATCTCGGACGGGGAGCGGCCGCGGCTGGCCGCCCTGCTGGCCTCGGACCCCGCCGCCCGGGAAGAGCACCGCCGGCTGGCCAGCATGCGCGATCTGCTCGCCGGCCTCCCGAAGGAGGAACCCCCCGCGTACATCAGCGCGAAGGTCCTCCGGGAGATCCGCGCCCGGCGGAGCGCACGGTCCGGCTTCAGCATCTGGCCCGGCCGGCTGGCCCTGGGGTACACCTACGCCGCGGCGGCCGGTGCTGCGATCGCGGTCCTGGCCGTGCACGTGGCGACCGGCGGACGCGCCTTCGGTCCGGGACCGCTGGAGCGGAATGCCGCGGCGACGATCGGGAGCCCGGTCGGGCGATCGGCGGTAGGGCCGTGGCTCTCCTACCGGAGCGCCGACGGGAGTCTCGCGCTCGAGGTCGAGCCGCCGGCGAAGGGTGCGCTCGACGTGACGATCTCCTACGACCCGCAGGCGTACCAGCTCCTCGGGGTGACGAACCGCGAGGGCGGTATCGAGCGGCTTTCCGCGGACGATGGGCAGGTGCGGTGGGCGCAGGAGCGTCCTCAAAGGGTGACGGTCCTGCTCGCTCCCAAGACGGCGGCGGGCGCGCGAATCGAGGTCAAGTACACGGGGGAGCGAGGCGTCTGGGGCGTCGGCAACGTCGACCTGCCCGGCAGCAACTAATTACCAACCTTTCGGAGTCTGGGTTGTAAGTCACGACAGAGGGGCCGTTTGGCCCCACACACGGAGGCGGATATGGCAACGAACAGTGGGAATCGCGGAAATGCTCGGATCTGGTTCATGGGGGGTGGAGTTCTCGTGGCGCTCGCGGTGGTGATGTTCTTCCGGAACTATCCACCTCCGCCCGCGGACGCGACCGGCACGGTCGGCGCCGCGCAGCGCTACAGCTCGACGCAGATCACCAAGGACGACGTGACCGTCGCTCCCGACGAGCTCACGACGTGGCTCCAGAGCGACACCTTCGACAAGATCGTCAAGGATCCGCAGGCGCGTGAGATCTTCACGAACGCGGCGTTCCTCCAGGTCGTGTCGGACGCGACCGCTCGTCGCGTCGTGACCGACAACGCCACGCAGCGCCTCGTCGTCAGCGAGGGTGTGGCCCGGTTCTTCTCGAGCGACGCCGCTAAGAAGATCGTCAACGACGCGGCCCTTCAGAAGGCCCTCGACAGCGACGCCGTCAAGCGCGTTCTCGACGACGACGCGATCAAGCTCGCGATCAGGAACGACGCCAGCAAGATGGTCCTCCAGGATGCGGCCGTGAAGCTCGCCATCAAGGACGACAGCGTCAAGATGGTCCTCGACAACGACGCCATCCGTCTGTACCTCTCCGAGGCGGCCAAGGTGGGGAGCCTGCGCGGGGACGCGGTCTCGGCGACGACGCTCCGGCTCAGCGACGCTGCTCATCTTCTGACCAGCGACGCTGCCAGGCTGCTCGTGACGATGGACGCGACCCGCATCCAGATCCTCTCCGAGGCGGCGAAGAACGGCGCGGTCATGCAGGCTGTGAACAACGCGGCCTTCATGCAGGCGGTGAGCAACGCGTCGCTCCTGAACGGGCTGGCGAACGAGGCTCGCAAGTTGGTCGTCACCGAGTAAGTCGAAAAAAGTTATACTCCGCTTCCGTTGATGGCGGGGCCGCGTCGAAAGAGGGCGACGCGGCTCCGCTATCGTGTTGTTGGGGGGTGGAGTGGGCCGGATCTCACGCGGGGTAGCAGCCGGTCTGCTCGCCTGGTCGGTTCACGGTGTCGCCTCCGCTCAGTTCTCCAGCGTCGAGACGAAAGAGCTCCGCCTCCTCTACATCGACCCCTTCCAGACCTACCTCGTTCCGCACGTCGGCCGCTGTTTCATCAACTCCCTTCAGTTCGAGCGTGAGCTCTTCGGGTACACACCCCCGAAGGTCACCCTGCTCCTGAAGGACTTCTCCGACCTCGGAAACGCCAGCGCCACCGCCATCCCCCGTGACACGCTCGCCTTCGAGACCTCGCCGATGTCCACGGCCTACGAGGCGGTGTCGCCGAACGAGCGCTTCAACTGGCTCGCCAACCACGAGCTGGTCCACGTCATGACGACCGACGGCGCCACGAAAGGGGACCGGCGCGCCCGCGCCTTCTTCGGGGGGAAGGTCGCGCCCAACAACGACGACCCGGAGTCGATCCTCTATTTCTACCTGACCGCACCCCGGGTCTCCTCTCCCGGCTGGTACCTCGAGGGTGCGGCGGTGTTCTTCGAGACGTGGATGGCCGGAGGCCAAGGGCGCGCTCAAGGGCCGTACGACGAGATGGTGTTCCGCTCGATGGTCCGGGACGGCGCCACGATCTACGACCCGCTCGGCCTGGTCTCGCAGGGGATCAAGATCGACTTCCAGGTCGAGGTGAACTCCTACCTCTACGGCACGCGGTTCATGACCTACCTCGGCTACCACTATTCCCCCGAGCACGTCGTGAAATGGGTGTCGCGCCCGGAGGGGAGCAAGGCGTACTACGCGAAGAACTTCGAGGCGACGTTCGGGATCCCGCTGAAGCAAGCCTGGTCCGAATGGATCGAGTTCGAGCGGGGGTTCCAGGCGGCGAACCTCGCCGAGATCCGGAAGTACCCGACGACACCGGTCAAGGACGTCTCGCCCAAGGCCCTGGGGTCGATCTCGCGCGCGTACGTGGATTCCACGACACGGACGATCTACCTCGCGTTCAACTACCCCGGCCTGGTCGCCCACGTCGGCTCGATCGGCACGGACGACGGGGTGGTGCGTCCGATCTCCGAGGTCAAGGGGCCCGTGCTGTTCACGGTGACCTCGCTGGCGTGGGACTCCGAGGGCCGCCGGCTCTACTACACGACGGACAACGGTGAGTACCGCGACGTGCGCTCGCTGGACCCGGCCACGGGCAAGTCCGACCGCCTGCTCAAGGACGCCCGCATCGGAGACCTCGTCTTCGATCGCACCGATCGCTCGCTGTGGGGGATCCGTCACTTCAACGCGATCGCGACGATCGTCAAGATCCCGTACCCCTACGTCGAGTGGAAGCAGATCTACTCATTCCCGTACGGCCAGGTCCCCTACGACCTCGACGTGTCCCCCGACGGCACCCTCCTGTCCGCCTCGATCGGAGAGATCGACGGACACCACGCCGTGCACGTCATGAAGACCGGGGAGCTGCTCGCGGGCAAGGTCGAGGACGTCGCGACCTTCGACTTCGACACGTTCATCCCCTCGGGGTTCGTCTTCTCGAAGGACGGCCGCTTCCTCTACGGGAGCTCGTACTACACCGGCGTGTCGAACGTGTTCCGGTACGAGCTCGCGACGAAGAAGCTCGACGCGATGTCGAACGCGGAGACCGGCTTTTTCCGCCCGGTGCCGCTCGACGACGGGTCGATGGTGGTGTTCCGCTACTCGGGAGCGGGGTTCGTCGCCACGACGATCGACCCGAAGCCGCTGGACGACGTCAGCGCTATCACGTTCCTGGGCGCGCAGCTCGTCGACAAGCATCCGGTCGTGAAGGAGTGGAAGCTCGGATCGCCCGCCAAGATCCCGTTCGACGACCTCGTCGTGAAGCGCGAGCCCTATGCGGCGTTCAAGAGCATTCGGTCCGAGTCGTTCTACCCGATCCTCGAGGGCTACAAGGACTCTCCCGCGGCGGGGATGCGCTTCAACTTCTCCGATCCCCTGCAGCTCCACCGCTTCCAGCTCAACGTGTCGTACTCGCCCGACAACGACCTCGCCTCCCGTGAGCGCCTCCACGCGCGTCTCCAGTACCACCGCTACGACTGGTCCGTGGACGCGAAGTGGAACGGCGCCGACTTCTACGACCTGTTCGGCCCGACCAAGGTGAGCCGCAAGGGGTACTCGGTCCGCACGGCGTGGGAGCACACGCTCTGGCAGGACCGTCCCAGGCGTCTGACTTTCACCGCCGACGCCGCCTACTACGGCGACCTCGACACGCTGCCGTACTACCAAAACATCGCCTCGCCGTCCGACCGGCTCGCCTCGGCGTTCGTGAAGTTCTACTTCGAGAACACGAGGTCTTCGCTCGGCCGGGTGGACGAGGAGAAGGGCCAGCGGGCGCAGCTCTACGTGAGCGGGACCCACACGCCCGATCCGAGCTGCGTCCCGGAGACCGTCCCCGTCGTCCTCAACAACTGCAACCCGACGACGGCGCCCGAGGGCGGCTTCTTCCCGCAGGTCCTCGGCACGTACGACCTCGGCTTCCAGCTCCCGATCACGCACTCGTCGGTCTGGCTGCGGGGGGCCGCCGGCGGCGGGACCGGCGATCCCACCAACCCGTTCGCGAACTTCTTCTTCGGCGGCTTCGGGAACAATTGGGTCGACCACGGCGACATCAAGCGGTACCGGCAGTGGTACGCCTTCCCGGGTCTCGAGATCAACGAGGTCGGAGGACGCACCTTCGCGAAGGCCATGGTCGAATGGAACCTTCCGCCGATCCGCTTCAAGCGCTTCGGGACCCCGGGCATCTACGCGTCGTGGCTGCGCACGTCGGTGTTCGCGGGCGCCCTCTCGACCAACTTCGACCGCAAGACCGGCGTCTTCTTCGAGCAGGACACGGCGACGGGCACCTGGTCGCCGGTCGCGTCGAACATCGCCCGCGAGGTCTGGGACGCCGGCGCCCAGATGGACGTCCGCTTCACCTGGCTCTCGCGGCTCGACATGACGCTCTCGTTCGGCTACGCCGCGGCGTTCGAGAGCGGGCTCGACACCCGGCACGAGGCCATGGTGTCGCTGAAGGTCATGCCGTGATCCTGGCGATCGGCCTGCTGCCGGTCCTCGTCTTCCTCGCCGCGCTCATCTATCTCGATAGCTACAAGCTGGTGAGGCCGCGCTGGGTCCTCGTCGCGATCCTGTTCGGGTGCGTGCTCGCGACGGTGTGCTGGGCGATCAACGTCCGTCTGAAGCAAGCCCTCGCCTTGGACGTGACCCCCTACGCCCGGTACGTCGCCCCGATCATCGAGGAGACCGCGAAGGGGCTCGCCGTCGTCATGCTCGTGCGGTCGAACCGGATCGGGTTCCTCGTGGATGCCGCGATCTACGGGTTCGCGATCGGTGCCGGCTTCGCGCTCGTCGAGACGATCGCGTACTGGAACGTGCTGTCGAGCCACTCCCTCAGCCTGTGGGTCGTGCGCGGATTCGGGACGGCGGTCATGCACGGCGGCGCGACCGCGATCTGCGCGATCCTCGGCAAGTCCCTCGAGGAGCGGGGACCTCACGCCGCTCTCTATGGCTGGCCGCTCGCCTTCGGGATCGCGATCGTCATCCACTCCTTCTTCAACCACTTCTTCGTCTCGCCCGTCTTGTCCACCGCGCTGATCCTGCTGCTGCTCCCGCCCTTGGCCTTCGTGATCTTCCAGCGCAGCGAGCTGGCCCTCGAGACGTGGCTCAACGTCGGCTTCGACGCCGACACCGAGGTGCTCGAGCTGATCCTCGAGGGCAAGGTGTCGGCGTCTCCGGTGGGGACCTACCTCCGGTCGCTCCGCGAGCGGTTCCCCGGAGAAGTCGTCGTGGACATGCTCTGCTACCTGCGCATCCACCTCGAGCTGTCGCTTCGGGCCAAGGGCCTGCTCATGATGCGCGAGGCGGGCTTCGCGGTGACGCTCGCCGCGGCCGATCGCGCGAAGCTCGACGAGCTGGACTTTCTGGAACGCAGTATCGGCGCCACGGGGAAGCTCGCCATGGCGCCGTTCCTGCGAAAGAGCGCGCGCGATCTCTGGCAGATCTACATGATGCGGGGCGAAGCGGCGTCGTGACGGCGATTACTTCGCGGGCGCGACGTTCTGGTTCAGGCGGAACAGGTTCGTCGGGTCGTACTTCGCCTTGAGCTGCGCCAACCGCGCGAAGTTCGGCCCGTAGGCGCCCGAGCGCACGCGCTGCGACTCGTCCTCGGGCATGAAGTTGACGTACACGCCGCCGGTCGCGAACGGCGCGGTAGCGTCGTACACCTGCCGCCCCCACGCGATGCACTTCGCGTCGTCGGACTTGTCGCTCCACCGCACGTGGACGTTCATGATGAATTCCACATTCCGGTGCGGATACGCGGTCGCGTCGGCCGCGACCCGGTTGATCGCACCGCCCAGCTGCGCGATGAAGATCTCGCACGCCGGCGAGGGCAGCGTCCTCACCGCGTCGAGCATCACGCCGACCAGTCCGTCCTGCAGCTCGACGAAATCGTGCGACTTCCAGTAGTTGCGCTCGCCCGGGGTCAGCAGGGGATCGAACGCCGTCTGCCAGCCGGCGAAGGGCTGCTCGCCGATCGCCACCGCGATCGGATTCCCGATCGTCTTGAACGGCGCGATCGCCTTGTCGGCGGACGCGGGGTCGCCCGAGTAGCACAACGCCAACACGACGACCTCCTTCCCGTGGACCTCCGGCGCCAGGAAGGGAAGGGGCGGAGCCTTGCGCATGACGACCCAGCAGCACATCTCGTCGGGCGCTTGGGCCACGGCCTTCCGATACCCCGCCAGCACCTCCTCGGCCTGCGCGAACGGGTGGACGATGAGCCCCGCGATGACCTGCGGCCCCACGGGGTGGAGCTGGTACTCGAAGGACGTCACCACGCCGAAGTTGCCGCCGCCGCCGCGGATGGCCCAGAACAGATCGGAGTTCGCGGAGGCGCTCGCGCGCAGCAGCTCGCCCTTCGACGTCACCACGTCCGCCGAGAGCAGGTTGTCGATCGTCAGTCCGAGCTTGCGGCTCAGCCACCCGAAGCCCCCACCCAGCGTGAGCCCGGAGATGCCGGTCGTCGAGTTGATCCCGGTCGGGGTCGCCAGGCCGAACGCCTGCGTTTCGCGGTCCACGTCGGCGAGCCGCGCTCCCGGCTCGACCCGGGCCGTGCGTGCCGCAGGATCGACCCGGATCGACCGCATGAGCGACAGGTCGAGCATGAGCCCCCCTTCGCATGCGGCGTTGCCCGCGATGTTGTGTCCACCGCCACGGACCGCCAGGAGCAGCGCGTGCTCGGAAGCGAGCCGGACGGTGCGCATGACGTCGGCGGCGCTGGCGGCGCGAACGATCGCCGCGGGGTGCCGGTCGATCATGGCATTCCAGATCGTCCGCGCCTCGTCGTACCCGGCGTCGCCGGGGAGGCACAGGTGGCCGCGAAGGCCGCCGCGGAAGCCCTCGAGCGCCTCCGCCGAAATCTGGGTGGTTCTTCCGTCGTTGGTCTTGACCTCGATCGTCATGGGAACCTCCGTATACCGAAATACCATGATCCATCCGAAACGTTGACGTATGGCCGCTCGTCGGAAAGACTTGCCCGTTCGTCCGAAGGAGACCGATGAGCCGCGACACGCTGTCCGACGTTCTGCGCGCGGTGC
>Ga0137436_1000015_pt1 | contig 55652 bp, 74 predicted proteins | sample EasRivERMGT119_2_FD_102328 | JGI IMG/M metagenome (GOLD analysis project Ga0137436, IMG submission 102328) | Soil microbial communities from meander-bound floodplain in the East River, Colorado, USA - East River MetaG ERMGT119_2 | ecosystem: Environmental > Terrestrial > Soil > Floodplain ...
ACCTGTTCGGGTATCGCCAATCGCGACAGAGGGCCGGCGCGCTGTTGGTCGCGTCGTTGGCCTGCCTCATCGCCGCTAGCGCCTTGCTCGTGTTCGCCTACGAGGGTCTGGTCTGCCTGTTGATGGCTGCGCCACTGGCGATTCCTCTTGCGCTGGCCGGTGGATACCTCGGATGGGCCTTGGCCGAACTGCGGCACACGGCGTCGGCTTCGGAGGCCCCGGCGCTCTCGATGACGGTCCTCCTGTCGCTCGGTCTCCTGTTGGAGGGACGTGGCACTCTCGTCGAGCCCGTGCGCGAGGTCCTGACGGCCGTGGAGATAGGGGCTCCGCCCGAGACCGTCTGGGAGCACGTCGTCGAGTTCCCGCCGCTGTCCGACCCCGAAGAGCTGCTGTTCCGCGCAGGGATCGCCTGGCCGGCGAGCGCCACCATCGAGGGGACCGGTGCGGGGGCGATCCGCCGCTGCGTCTTCTCCACGGGAGCGTTCGTCGAGCCGATCAGTGTCTGGGATGCCCCGCACGTGCTGCGGTTCGACGTAACCGAGAACCCGCCTCCCCTCTCGGAGCTCAACCCCTTCGGGCACGTGGACGCGCCGCACCTCCACGGAACCTTCCAGGCCGTCGAAGGGGAGTTCCGATTGATACACCTCCCGGGCGGCCGCACGCGCCTCGAGGGACGAACGTGGTACCGGAACGCGATGACCCCGAGGTGGTACTGGGGCGCCTGGTCCGACGCCGTCGTGCATCGAATTCACGCGCGCGTGCTGGATCACGTGCGGGCATTGAGCGAATCCGAGCCGTTTTGACGCTCCTCCGAGCCCCCTCTTATAATCCCGATTCCGATCCGGAGGCCCCATGTCGCAGGTGCTCGAGAAGCTCGCCCACGCCGCGGGGCTCGCCGGGATCCACGACAAGGTCCTGCGGGGCGAACGCCTCTCCTTCGACGACGGCGTCGCGCTCTACCGCTCCCGCGAGCTGATGGCCGTGGGCGCCCTGGCCAACGTCGTGCGCGAGCGCAAGAACGGGGATGCCGCCTACTTCGTCCGGAACATGCACCTCAACCCGACCAACGTCTGCACGGTCGACTGCAAGTTCTGCGGGTTCTACCGGCCGTACCGGCACAAGGAGCGGGGCTGGAGCTGGGACCTCGACCGCGCGCTCGGCGAGGTGCGGCACAACCTGTCCGACGCGATCACCGAGGTTCACATCGTCGGCGGGCACAACCCCGACTACCCGTACGAGTTCTACCTCGACCTCATCCGGGGCATCCACGAGCTCAAGCCCGACATCCACGTCAAGGCGTTCACGTGCGCCGAGTACGACTTCTTCGCGAAGCGGTTCAAGAAGGACGTGGACCGGGTCATCGACGACTTCAAGGCCGCGGGGGTGGACTCGCTCCCGGGGGGCGGCGCCGAGGTTCTCGTGGAGCGCGTGCGCCGCGAGATCTACCCGAAGAAGATCTCCGCCGAGCGCTGGCTCGAGGTGGCGCGGAAGGCCCACCAGCACGGCCTGCGGTCCAACGCGACGATGCTCTACGGCCACGTGGAGACGCTCGAGGAGCGGATCGAGCACTTCTGCCGCCTGCGCGCGCTCCAGGACGAGACCGGCGGGTTCATGTGCTTCATCCCGCTCGCCTTCCACCCCGAGAACACGCAGCTGTCGCACCTCCCGGGCCCGACGGGATTCGACGATCTGATGACGATCGCGCTCGCGCGGCTCATGCTCGACAACTTCGACCACGTCAAGGCCTACTGGATCATGATCTCGCCGCGGATCGCGCAGATCGGCCTTTCGATGGGGGCCGACGACCTCGACGGCACCGTGATCGAAGAAAAGATCGTCCACATGGCCGGTGCGAAGACCCCGGTCGGTCTCACCGTCCCCGACCTGTGCCGCCTGATCCGCGAAGCGGGGCGCCGCCCGATCCAGCGCGACTCCGTCTACGGCATCGTGCAGCACTTCGACGAGCCGGCTCTGGCATGACGACCCGCATCGGCGCCGTCTCGTACTTGAACGCGCGCCCGCTCGTGTTCGGGCTCGAGCAGGGCTTGGGCGCGGGAAAGGTGGAGCTGTCCTACGACGTCCCCTCGGTGCTCGCGTCGCGCATGGCGGCCGGCGAGCTCGACGTCGCCCTCCTTCCCGTCGTCGAGCTGGCGCGGATCCCCGACCTCGCCGTCTTTCCGGGGCTTGCCATCGGAAGCCACGGCGCGTGCCGCTCGGTCCTTCTCGTGTCGCGGGTGCCGCTGTCGAAGATCGGCTCGATCGCGCTGGATCCCGAATCGCGCACCTCCAACGCTCTCGTGCAGGTGCTGTGCAAGGAGGCGTGGGGGATCGCGCCTCGGTTTTCCGTGGGGCCCCGCGACCTCGGCCTGGCGCTGACCGAGCACGACGCCGTCGTGCGGATCGGCGACAAGGCGCTCTTCGAGCGCCTCCCGGCCGGCCTCACGGCCCACGACCTCGGCGAGGCGTGGACCACGCTGACGCGGCTCCCGTTCGTGTTCGCCGTGTGGGCGGCACGGATGGAGCGGGTCGATCGGGACGTGTACCAGCTCCTCCACGACAGCAAGCGCGCGTCCGACCCGGTGCTCGACGCGATCGCCGAGGACTACACGTACGCGGGCGTTCAGTACCCGGAGATCGCCCGGAGCTACCTGCGCGAGGCGATCCGCTATCGCTTCGGAGGACCCGAGCTGGCAGGACTCCGGCGGTTCCTCGCCTCGGCCGCCGAGTCGGGGCTCATCGAAGCCGTGCCCGAGGTTCGCATCGCGTTCGTCGCCGAGGCCCGCTGTGGCTAGGGTGAGCCGCGACGAGGCGATCGACCTGATCGAGCGCGCCGACCTCACCACACTCGGCGTCATGGCCGACCTCGTGCGGCGCGAGCGACATCCCGATCGCGTCGTCACCTACATCATCGACCGGAACGTCAACTACACGAACGTGTGCAACGCGTTCTGCTCGTTCTGCGCGTTCTACCGGCCGCCCCACCACGAGGAAGGCTGGACGCTCCCCTACGAGGAGATCGAGCGCAAGGTCGAGGAGACCTACGCGCTCGGGGGCAACCAGATCCTGCTCCAGGGCGGCCACAACCCGAAGCTGAAGATCGACTACTACGAAGACCTTTTCCGCCGGTTGAAGGCGCGCTTCCCCGACCTGTGGCTCCACGCGCTGTCCGCCCCCGAGGTGATCCACATCCGCAACGTCTCGAGGCTCACGCTCGACGAGACGCTCGCCCGCCTGCACGCCGCGGGGCTCGACTCGCTCCCCGGCGGCGGGGCGGAGATCCTCGTGGACGACGTGCGCCGCCGGCTCATGAAGAACAAGGCCACGAGCGCCGAGTGGATCGAGGTCCACGAGACCGCTCACCGGATGGGCCTGCGCTCGACCGCCACGATGATGTTCGGCCACATCGAATCGCGCACCGATCGCATCGACCACCTCCTGATGCTGCGCGACCTCCAGGACCGCACGGGCGGATTCACCGCGTTCATCGGGTGGACCTTCCAGCCCGGGCACACGGAGCTCGGCGGCAAGGAGGCGACGACGGCCGAGTACCTGCGCACGATGGCCGTCGCCCGGATCGTGCTCGACAACTTCGAGAACCTCCAGGCGTCGTGGGTCACCCAGGGCCCCAAGGTCGGCGCCGCGTCGCTCGCCTTCGGCGTCAACGACATGGGGAGCACGATGATCGAGGAGAACGTCGTGTCCGCCGCGGGGACCGTGCACCACATGAACGAGCCCGAGATCGTCGCCGCCGTGAGGGACGCGGGGTTCACCCCCGTGCGCCGCAACATGCTCTACGAGCGTCTCGGCGCTCCTCTCCACGCGTGACGCGCCTCTCCCTGCGCGTCTCTCCCCGCGCCAAGCGAAACGCGATCCTCGGTCTTCGCGGCGGCACTCTCAAGGTCAGCGTGACGGCCGTCCCCGAGCGCGGCAAGGCGAACGACGCGGTCGTCGAGCTGCTCGCCGAGACGCTCGACCTCCCCCGCTCCGCGATCGAGCTCGTATCGGGGGGCGCCTCGAAGGACAAGGTCGTGGAGATCGACCTCCCCGCCGAGGAGATCGCGCGGCGGCTGGCGTGACCCGCTGGGCGATGCCGCTCGCCGCGTTCGCGGTTTTCGCGGCGACCGTCCACGGCTACGGTGTCTTCCGCGACGAGCTCTACTACGTCGCCTGTGCGCGGCACCTCGCGTGGGGGTACGTCGATCATCCCCCGCTCGTCGCGCTGATTGCGGCCGTCTTCGGGCCGTCGTGGGTCGTCCTTCGCCTCGTGTCGGCCGTGGCGTTCGTGGCGACGATCCTCCTCGTCGGGGACACGGCGAAGGAGATGGGCGGAGGGACGTTCGCGCGGATCGGGGCGCAGCTTCTCGCTGCGACCGCGCCGGTCTACCTGTCGCTCTTCTCGATCTACTCGATGAACGCCATCGACGTGCTCGTGTGGGCGGCGATCGGGCGCCTCGCCGTGCGTCTGCTCGCGGACGGCGACCCGCGGTGGTGGCTGGCGCTCGGAGCGGTCTCCGGGATCGGCCTCGAGAACAAGGTGGACGTCGGCCTCCTGGGCGCGGCGCTGGTCTTCGGACTGCTCGTCTCCGGTCGCTTCGACGTCTTCCGCACCCGCTGGATCTGGATCGGCGGAGCGATCGCCGCGGTTTTGTTTGCGCCCCACGTGATCTGGCAAATCGCCCACGGCTTCCCGACCCGCGAGTTCGTCGAGAACGCCCAGCGCGGCAAGATCGCTCAGCTTTCGCCGCTGGGGTTCCTCGCGGCACAACTCACCGCGGTCGGACCGCCGGGGTGCGTCGCCGCCCTCGGCGGGCTGCTCTGGCTCCTCCTCGCGAAGGGTTCGAAACCGTTCCGTTCGTTCGGCTGGGCCGTGATCGCCGTGCTCGCGGTCCTCGCGGTGTCGGTCTCGAAGCCTTACTACTTCTCGCCGGCGTACACGATTCTCTTTCCCGCGGCCGGCGCCGCGCTCGAATCGTGGACGCGGGGAGCGTTCGCGGTTCCCGCCCGAGCCGCCGCCGTGCTACTGATCGCGACGGTCCTCGTCGCCGCCCCGCTGGCCAAGCCCCTGCTGTCCGAGGATCGGTATGTCCGCTACGCGGCGGCGCTGGGGATCGGCGCGCGTAGCGACGAGAACCACCGGATGGGCCGGCTGCCGCAGTTCTTCGCGGACATGCACGGGTGGCGGGAGATGGCGGAGTCCGTGGCGAAGGTGACCGGCGCGTTGCCGCCGGAGGATCGCGCGCGGGCCTGCATCTACGGCCAGAACTACGGCGAGGCTGCGGCGATCGACTATTTCGCGCGCGAGCTGGGCCTGCCGCCCGCGATCTCCGGCCACAACTCGTACTGGATGTGGGGCACCGGCGCTTGTACGGGCGAAGTGGTCGTCATCATCGCCGGCGATCGCGAGGATCACCTGAAACACTTCGCTTCGGTGGAGGCGGCGGGAGCGCACCGCGCAAAGGACGCGATGCCGTACGAGAACGAGCTCACTATCTTCGTCGCGCGAGGATTGAGTGTCCCGCTGCGGGACGCCTGGGCGGCGTCCAAGCACTACGACTGACGCGCTATCATTCGGCGGTGCCGGCGCTCCCTCTCCTCCTCGTGCTCCTCGCCGCCGACGCGCCGGCCGCGGCGCCGTCTCCCCCTCCCGCGCCCGCCGAGCTCCCGGCCGAGGACATCGTGCTGGCCCTGCGGAAGGTGCGGATCGCCCGGGACGTGGGCGATGCCGCGTCCGAGGGGGAGGTGCTCGACCAGATCCTCGCCGCCCACCCCGACGACGTCACCTGCCTCGCCGCCGCGCTCGAGCACCACCGGCGCATCGCGCCCGATTCCGAGGGGACGCGCGCGCTCCGCTCACGGCTCCTCGAGGCGCTGTCGCGGCCCGGCCGGAGCATTCCCTATCCCCTTCTCGTCGACATCGCGATCGACCCGCGGTCCTCCTCCGAAGAGCTCTCCCGCCTCGCCGAGGTGCTCGACGCGCCGTCCGGAGAGCCCGAGGAGCGCGTGCGCCGCCTGAAGCTCCGCATCGACGTCCTCGACCGGCTCGGGAGGGAGGACGAGCGCCTGGCGGAGACCGAGCGACTCTCGACACTCGACTCCGATCCGTCGATCCTCTGGACGCTGCTCGCGGAGTACCGGAGGACCGAGCGGTGGGAGGATCTGCTGCGCACCCTGGATCGCACGAAAACCGACGGCGGGTGGGGCGGCGGATGGGCCCGGCTCGAGGCGCTCGCCGCCCTGGGCCGTCTCGACGAGCTCGCGAAGCAGGCGGCGGCCCTCGTGGATCGGATGCCGAGGTCGGGACCGCCGGGGTCCAATCCCGACGTGCGACTGGCCCAACCGAACGCCGTCCAGGGCTTCTTCCCGACGATCTTCCGGCTCGTGGACGAAGGTCGAACGGAGGCCGCGGCGACGCTCGCGGCCAAGCTCGAGGCCGCCTCGGGAAACGAGGCGTCGATCGTGCGCCTGCGCGTCATGCTGTTCGGAACGCCCGCGGACCGGCAGGCGTTCCTCGACAGGGAGGCCGCGACCTCGCTCGCGTCCGGCGATGCGGGGAAGGTCCGCGCGGATGCCGACCAGCGCCTCCTGGCGAAGGACTTCGCGACGGCCCACGGCCTGTACCGGCGCGCGCGCGAGCTCGACGCGAAGAGCTTCGACGAGGACGTCTTCTTCTGGTTCAACTACGGCCTGTCCTGCATCGAGACCTCCGCCTGGGCGGACGCCGAGGAGGCCATGAGCCGCGCGATCGCCCTCGATCCCAAGATGTCCCGGGCCCTCGCTCACCGTGCGCGGGCCCGCGTCATGCTCGATCGGATCCCGGAGGGGATCGCCGACGCCCAGGCGGCGCTCGCGATCGACCCGAAATCGAAGCACGCCTGCTACGCGATGTACCTCGCGTACCAGAAGCTCGGGGAGACGACCAAGGCGGCGGAGTGGCTGGCGCGCTTCAAAACGTCTTGACGTAGCGCTGGTACTCGGCCTCCAGCGCCTCGGGCGTCGCGCCGTAGCACACGCGCATCGCATCGACGGGCGCATACCCCTCGGCCACGTACAGGAGGAAACGCGGGAACACGTCCTCCATCCAGCCGGGGCGGCCGTGACGCAGGAAGTGCACCGCGAGCCAGCCCTGCGCGTAGTAGAGGTCGTAGTCTTTCCCGTAGAACGTCTCGACGCCGGAACCCACGATCTGCGAGAGCGTCAGGGCGCGCTTCTGGCGCTGGGCTCGCTGGGCGGTCTCCGATGCCGACCGGCTCGCGGATTGCCAGAAGATCGTCGCGAACCCGACCGGCATCGACTCCTTGCGCTGCTTGTGCAAACCGAGCAGGAGCTGGCCGTCCTTGACGTCGGAGTTCCCGATGTACTCCGCGAAGCCCTCGTCGAGCCAACGCGGAAGCAGCGTCCCGCGCTTGGTGAGGTGACGGTCCACGTAGGCGTGCGTCGTCTCGTGAAAGAGCACCGACCGGAGGAACCCGACCGTCGGATGCTGGGTGTGGAAGGCGAGGACCCCCGCGGGCGCGTAGAAGCCGGCCGACCACTCGAAGGGGATGTTCTTCGCGGCGAACTGGTCGTACTGGGCCTTGGTCTCGAAGACGTAGACCCGCAGACGGTCCTCGCGAGGGCGCGGCGGCACGCGGGTCCCGAACACCTTGTGGATCGCCGCGAAGGTCGCCTCGACGTTCTGAAGGAGAGCTTCCGCCTGCTTCTGCCCGCCGAAGTCGGTGACGACCTCGAACCAATCGTCGCGCGCGACCACCCGCTTGTCCTTCTTGACGAAGTCCTCCGCCTGCGCGGCGATGGCGTCCGCGATCGCGCGCCTGCGGCCGAGGCTCATCGCGAGCACGCGCGCTCTGTAGTCGTAGCGGAGACTCTCGAACGACGCGTCCGAGGTGGCAGCGGTCGTGCTGGCCGGCGTGCCCGGCACCGGCGCGATGGACTCGTCCGGGGGGACGAACTGCACCGCGACCGTGATCTCGGAAGGCACCGGCGCGCCGTCCTTCTCCCCCGGCGCGAAGCGCCACGCGCTCAGTCCGCCCTGGGCCGCGGCCCGGAAGGCGTCGTCGAGCTCGGAGGACGGCTCGATCGACGTGACCTCGGCCCGGGTCACCTTTCCGCGCGTGTCGACGGAAAGCTTCAGGCGGACCAGCGGCTTCAGGCCGGTGCCGGCGGCTTCGATCGGGCACCGCAGCTCCGGTGAATACAAGACGACCGGGCCGCGCGACGGCGGCGGCGCCGACCAGCCGAGTGTCCATCCCGCCGCGATCGCGATGAGCGCCGCGCGCAGGGCAAAGGGGTCTGACCCTACTTCCATTCCGCCACGAAGAGGTTCGTCTCGCCGCGCTCCTTCGCGTTGCGGTTCGAGGCGAAGACGAGCCTCGTGCCGTCGGGGCTGAACATCGGGAACCCGTCGAAGCTGTCGTTCCACGTGACGCGCTCCAGCCCGCTCCCGTCGTCGTTCACGATCCACAGGTCGAAGTCGCGCCCTTTCGGGTCGGCCACGTTCGACGCGTAGATGATCCTCTTGCCGTCGGGGAAGAAGTACGGGCCGAAGTTGGCCGCCCCGTTGCGGGTCACCTGCCGCGCGTTCTTCCCGTCCGCGTCCCCGACGTAGATCTCGAGGTTCATCGGCTTGATCTCGTCGTTCGCGAGGAGCCTTCGGTACGCCGCAATCTCGTCCGCGCCCTTCGGACGCGATGCGCGCCAGACGAGGCGCTTGCCGTCGCGCGAGAAAAACGCGCCCCCGTCGTAGCCGAGCTCCTTCGTCAGTCGCTTCACCTTCGAGCCGTCGGGGCGCATCGTGTAGAGGTCGAGGTCGCCGTCGCGCAGCGAGGTGAAGACGATCGTCTTCCCGTCCGCCGAGATCGTCGCCTCGGCGTCGTATCCGGGATGGTTCGTGATCCGGCGCGCGTCGCTCCCGTCCCGGTTCGCGGTGAAGATCTCGTACCCCGCGTAGAGCTTCCAGATGTAGCCCTTCGAGTAGTCGGGCGGCGGCGGGCACGCCTGCCCGGCCAGGTGCGTGGACGCGTAGAGCACGCGCTTGCCGTCGGGGAAGAAGTAGGAGCACGTGCAGCGGCCCCCGCCGCCACTGACCCGGCGCACGTCGCCGCCCTCGGCGTCCATCGTGAAGATCTGGTCGCACCCCATGTCGCCGTGCTTCGACTGGAAGATCAGCTGCTTCCCGTCGGCCGACCAGTACGCCTCCGCGTTCTCACCGCCGAACGTCAGCTGCCGGACGTTCGCGAGGTGGACCTCGCGGGGATCCGGGGCGGGGCCGGTGGAGGCGGCGAGTGCCAGGAGCCAAACGAGGATGGCGATCACTCGACCGCGCCGTCCTCGACGAGCATGCGGCGCCACTCCGCCGAGATCGGCGCCTTCTTCTTCGCCGCGTAATCGTACGTGACCTGGACCGAGGTGGCCTCGACCACGAGCTGGTGGTCGGCGGCGGTGCGGCCCTCGTAGGCCATCGCCCACGACGAGGTGCCGACCTTCGTCGGTGCGCACCTCAGGATCACGGTCTCGTGGAAGTAGACCGGCGATCTGAAGTTGAGCGTCGTCTGCGCCAGCACGAAGTCACACTCCTCGATCTTCCGGACCCCGCGCCGCTCGCAGTAGTACCGCGTGCGCACCTCCTCGAGCCAGGTGAGGTAGACCGCGTTGTTGACGTGCCCCAGGCCGTCGGTGTCGCGCAGGGTCGCCTGGACGGCGAGCTCGTACGCCCAGCGCGTCACTTCTCCTTCCCCTTGAGCCCGTCGACGATCCCCCGGATCCGCGCCTTCGTGTCGGGGGAGAACCACCCGTCGAGCCACTCGGGGAGCAGGAGCTGGTTGTGCGCCCGGATCCGCTCGACCACCGGGGACCGCAGGTAGCGCTTGGTGACGGAGAGCGCGGGGCCGTCTTTCGAGGTGAACTCCGCGAGACGGGCCCGCGCCCCGTCCTCGAATCCCGGCTCATCGAGCAGCTCGTGCGCGAGGCCCGCCGCGACGGCCTCGTCGTCGGAGAAGTTCCGCCCGAGCAGCGCGACCGCCGCCACGGCGTGGCGCGGCACCGCGTCCCTGACGATGTGGGCCACGCCGAAGGGAAGGGGCACCCCGACCTTGACCTCGTTGAGGCCGATGAGAGCCCCGCGCCGCAAAATGCGCCAGTCCGCGCACAGCCCGAGGACGCACCCACCCGCGAGGGCGTGGCCGTGCATCGCGGCCACGACCGGCTTCGGGAACGTGTAGAGCGCGAGCACGGCCGTCGAGAAGCGCTGCATGAAGCGCTCCATCTGAGGCCGCTCGAGGAGGCTCAGCTCCTGCAGGTCCAGGCCGGGACAGAAGATCTTCCCGCTCGAGGCGAGGAGCACGCCGCGCACCGAAGCGTCGGCCTCCGCCTCGGCGAGCGTCGCGATGAGCGCTTCGACGAGCTGGTCGTTGATCGCGTTCCCGTGAGCGCGGGACAGGCGCAAGATGCCCGCGTCCCCATCCTTCTCGAGCGTCACCGCGGTGCGTGCGTCTTCCATCGTCGTTCCTTTCGAGGGCGCCTATAATAACGACCTTTCCGGAGGCGACGCGTGCGAGCCATCGCGATCCAGGCGTTCGGCGGCCCGGAGGCGCTCGCGCTCTCGGACCTGCCCCGCCCCAAGCCCGCGCGCGGCGAGATCCTCCTTCGGATCGTCGCGGCCGGCGTCAACCCCGTGGACTGGAACATCCGCGAGGGGCGGTTTCCCGCCGGCGTCACCCACGCATTCCCGATCATCCCCGGGTGGGACGCCGCGGGCGTCGTGGACGAACTCGGAGAAGGGTGCCAGCGCTTCCGCAAGGGCGACCGCGTGCTCGTCTACGCGCGCAAGCCCCACGTCCAGTGGGGGACGTATGCCGAGTACGTCGCGGTCCCCGAGCGTCACGTCGCGCTGATGCCGTCGAACTTCCTGTTCGAGGAGGCGGCTGCCCTCCCCTGCGCCGGGCTCACGGCGCTGCAGGCCTTGGAGCGCGCCGGCCTGCGCGCCGGTCAGACGCTGGTCGTCCTCAACGGGTCCGGAGGGGTCGGCCATCTCGCGCTCCAGCTCGCGCGGATCGCGGGTGCCAGGTCCATCGCCACGGCCGGCCCGAAGAACCAGGAGTTCGTCCTGACGTGCGGCGCTTCCGCGGGGATCGACTACACGCGCGACGATCTCGTCGCCGCCTGCCGGTCGCGGTTCCCCGACGGCGCCGACGTCGTCCTCGACGCGCTGGGAGGCGAGGTTCTCACGCGCGCGCTCGAGGTCGTCAAGCCGGGAGGCGTCGTCGTCTCGGTTGCGGGGACGCTCGATCCCGACGCCGCACGCGGCCGAGGCGCGCGCTTCGAGCGGGTGAGCTCCGCGCCCTCGGGGGAGCAGCTCACGATCCTCGTGGGGCACGCGGAGCGCCGGAAGCTCAAGCCCCACGTCGAGACGATCCACCCCCTCGCCGATGCGGCGAAGGCACAGGAAGACGTCAAAGCCGGGCACGTCCGCGGGAAGCGGGTGCTCGCGCTGTGAGCCTGACCGGCGCCGTCTTCACGACCCCCGACGGCGCGGAGATCGCTTATCGCATTCGCCCCGGGCGCGACACCTTCGTGCTCCTCCACGCGCTCGGGTGCGATGCCAACCTGTGGACCGGCGTCGTCGCGGCGCTCCCACCGGACGTGGGCCTCCTCGTCCCCGAGCTGAGGGGGCACGGCGGCTCGACCTTGGGATGGCGGCCGCCCTCGGTCGAGCTGTGGGCGGACGACGTCGTCCGGCTGATCCGGCAGAAAGCGATCGAGAGGCCCGCGATCGTCGGGATCTCGATGGGTGGGTACGTCGCGCTCTCGATCGCCGCGACGCAGCCCGGCCTCGCGCGCGGCTTCGCGTTCGTGTCGACGACCGCAGCACCGGACGACGAGGCCGGCAAGCAGCGGCGCGCTGCCGCGATCGCGACGATTCGCCGCGACGGATGGCGCGCCTACGCGGAGTCGTCGCTGCCGACGCTCCTCAACGGCAGCCGCACCCACGCGGCCGAGCGGCGGGACCACGTCATTCGGATGTTCGCGCGCGCGGGCGACACGGGGCTCCCCCCGGCGCTCATGGCGCTGGCGGGGCGCCCGGACCGGCGCCCGGCGCTGATGACGATCGGCGTGCCCACGGTCGTCGTCGTGGGGAGCCTCGACGAGATCACCCCGCCCGACCGTGCCCGTGCGATCGCGACGGCGGTTCCCGGAGCGCGCCTGCACGTGCTCGACGACACGGCCCATCTCTCCGTCCTCGAATCCCCGAGCAAGGTGGCCGCCATGTTCGGAACGCTTTAGGGCCCGCCGCGTGCCCCCGCGCGTCGTCTTGCACCTCGACATGGACGCCTTCTATGCGGCCGTGGAGGTCCGCGAGGACCCCTCGCTCGCCGGGAAGCCGGTCGTCATCGGCCACCCCGGCAAGCGCGGCGTCGTCGCCACCTGCTCGTACGAGGCGCGCGTGTTCGGCCTGCGGTCGGCGATGCCCTCGGTCGTCGCCGCGCGGCTGTGCCCGGTCGCGATCTGGCTCCCGGTCCGGATGAGCCTCTACGTGGAGGTGTCGCAGCGGATCCGCACGCTGCTCGACGAGGAGGCGCCTGTCGTCGAGCCGCTGTCGATCGACGAGGCGTTCCTCGACCTCACCGGCTGGGCGGCCGATCTCGACGCGGGAGCCGCGATCGCGCGGAGGCTGAAGGCGCGGATCCGCGAGCAGGAGCGCCTGACCGCCTCGGTCGGCGTCGCGCCGAACAAATTCCTCGCGAAGCTCGCGTCGGACCTCGAAAAGCCCGACGGCCTCGTCGTCCTTCCGAAGGAGGACGTCCCGAAACGCCTGTGGCCGCTGCCGGTCGAGCGCCTGTGGGGCGTCGGGCCGAAGGGGGCCGATCGCCTGAAGCTCGGCGGCCTGCGCACCATCGGCGACGTCGCGCGCACGCCTGAGGACGCGATCGCCTCACTGGTGGGAGCGTCGATGGCGCGCCACGTCGCCGCCCTCGCCCGTGGCGACGACGACCGGCGGATCGAGCACGACCGGAGGTCGCGCTCGATCTCCGAGGAGCGCACCTACACCGAGGACCTCCGCGACCCCCGCACGCTGGATCGCGAGCTCCTCGCGCGGGCGGAAGGGGTCGCGCGTGAGCTGCGCCGCGAGGGGATCGTCGCGCGAACCGTCCATCTCAAGGTGCGCACCGGCGACTTCACCACGTGGACGCGCGCGCACACGCTGCGCGAGCCGACGGATCTGACCGAGGCGATCGTCGGGGCGGCGCGTGAGCTGTTCGCGTCGCGGGTGAGGCTCGACGGGAAGGGCGTGAGGCTCCTAGGCGTCGGCGTGTCGGGGATCGCGCCGTCGGCCTCCCGCCGCGCGTCGCTCTTTCCGGACGCGGCGCAGGTCAAAGCGGGCAAGCTCGCCCGGGTCGAGGACGCGGTCCGGAACAAGCTCGGCGAAGCCGCGATGACCCGCGCGAGCCTCGTAAAACGGGGACAGCAACCGAAATAGGGAAAATTTCTACATCAATTTCTCGAAGTAGATCAGGGGCACGCCGCGATACGCCCCGCGCCCCACCTCCCGGTAGCCGCAGGTCGCATAGAAGGGCCCCGCACCCGCCGGAGCGTCGTAAGCGTCGAGGCGGATCGCCTCCGCGGGCCACGCGCGCGCGAGCGTGATCGCGACCTCGAGGAGCCCGCGGCCGACACCCATGCGCTGGCGCGAGGGGTCCACGGCCATGTCGGTGAGATAGAGCGCGCGGTCGACGTGGGTGAAGTGCTTCGAGTCGATCGCCCACGGCTTCTTCGTGGCGAGGCGCATCGTCCCCACGATCTCGTTGCCGTCTTTCGCGACGACGACGCGCGCGTGGGCGAACCCGCGCCGCACGGCGGCCTCGCCGATCGGGGTGGACCAGTGCCCCTTTCCGTAAAGCTCGGTGAGCCGGGCCGCCGCCGCCGTGCGCAGGCGGGACAGCGCCTCCACGTCGCGCTCCTCGGCATCGGAATATCGCAGCGTCACGCACGCGCCTCCGGATCCCAAAACGGCCCGGTCAGGCCGATCCCCGCGAAGATCCCGCGCATCTCGGCCGGCGAGGGCCTCCGCGCCTCGGGGGCCAGGCGCGTCGCGTACCAGGTCTTCGCGAGCACCCAGAGCTGGTCCATCCGGACGGACGGCCCCGGCGTCGCTCCGCGATCCGCGCACCAAGCCTTCACGAGCTCCTCCGACCGGAAGAAGAGCATGTGGCCTCAGGTGAAGACCAAATCGTCCCACCACTTCGACGCGCGGACCAGCGAGTGGAAAACCCACGTGCTCGGAGCCGGGCCGGACTCCCCGACGGGAAGCACCAGCGGCTCTCCCGATTGCTCGCAGCGGGAGAGGACGGTCCCCTCGCGTCTCAGCGCCGCGGGGATCCCGAGCGCATCCCACCCGCAATTCGCGAAGTACTCCACCGACCCGACCCGAACGCGGTGCTGGGTCGCGACGCCGGAAAACGGCGGTGCCATCCGGATCGTGCGCCCGTCGGGCTCGAGGAAGAGGACCCTCTCGGCCCGCAGCTTGGACCACGCCGCGAACACCTCGTCCTCGCGAACCGACAGCGCGGAGGCGATCGACGCGGCGGACGGCGCCTTCCCGTCCTCGGCGAAGGCCCGGTACACGGCAAGCTTGACCTGAGTCTCGAACGTCACGCGGCGCGGCGGGTCGCCAGGCGTATGCCCAGCGCGGTGGCCGCTGGAACGAGGACGAGCGCGGCGAGCCATACCCACACGGGATGCGGAAGGCTGACCATGGTGATGACGGCGGCGGCGAGCGTCGCGACGCCGACGACCGCGCCCGGTGTCGCGGTACCGTCGATCTTGGCCCCAGTGAAGCTTCCGACCGCGGTTCCCACGACCCAGGCGAGCACGACGCCCGCCAGCGCCCCGGCGGGCATCGCCGGCATGGCCGCCTTGAGGCTCTCCGGATCGTGCGAGTCGACACCGGGCGGGAGCGGGAAGAGCATCACGCAGACCGACTCGATGACGACGATGACGACGAACGCCGCGATCAGACCGGCGATCGCAGCGAAGATCCTGCGCAGGACGGGTGTCATGGCGGGGCCTCCTCGGGGTCCGCGGAGGTTAACACTTGATCGCGGCGGCGAGCGCCTCGAGCTTCGTCACGGTCCCCCAGTTCCGTGTCGTGACCCCGTCCTTCATCTGGCGGGACAGCTCCTTGAACAACGGGCTCTCGAGGATCCCCGCGGGACACCACACGTAGGCGACGCGGACGCCCAGCACGATCGCCTCGGGCGACCATCGCTGGACGGCGAGGGCCGCGAGCTTGCCCGGCCCTGCCGCGTCGGGAAAGAACGCGACCATATGCCGCGAAGGATTCGTGGCGATCTTGCCGAGCGGGTTCTTCGCAACGACGGCGGAAAGCTCGACGGCTCCGATCACGGTCACGCGGGAGTCGACGCCGAGACGGAGGGCGATCTCCTTCTCGACGCGCCGCGCGGCCGCCTTCGCATCCCCCTTCGCGGAGCTGAAGACGACGTTTCCGCTGTTCAGGAGGGTGCGGACATCGCCGTAGCCGAGCCCTTCGACCAGCGAGCGCAGGTCGGCCATCGCCACGCGCTTCGCCTTCCCCACGTTGATCCCGCGCAGGAGGGCGACGAACACCTGCTTCGAGGCGAGCTTGCGGATCATCGGAGCTCTCCGAGCTTTGCCGCGCGGTGCGGCGGGGCGTAATCTAGAGCTCATGCCGCGAGCTATCTGGAAAGGGAATATCAGCTTCGGTCTCGTTACGATCCCCGTGTCGCTCTACCCCGCCGCGAGCAGCGACGAGCTGTCGTTCAACCAGCTCGAAAAGCGGGATCTGAGCCCGGTCGGATACAAGCGGATCAACAAGAAGACTTCGACGGAAGTCCCGTGGGACCAGATCGTCACGGTCGTGGACGAGAACGAGCCCGTTCCCGCGCGCAAGGCGGGCGTCGTCATCGACCTCATGCCGCTCCTGAAGCAGTCCCTCGAGAAGGCGACCGCGCGGCCGCGCCGCGCCGCGGCGACCGGCAAGAAGCGCCAGACCCGGCACTGAGCGACACGTCGTGGCGCTGACCGTCTACAGGAAGAAGCGCCGGTTCGACAAGACGCCGGAACCGCGCGGCGGGAAGGCCTCCACGCGCCGCGCCGCGCGCGACCTGGCGTTCGTCGTCCAGAAGCACGACGCGACCCGCCTGCACTACGACCTCCGCCTCGAGCTCGACGGGGTCATGAAGAGCTGGGCGGTCCCGAAGGGACCCAGCTTGGACCCGAGCGTGAAGCGCCTCGCCGTCCACGTCGAAGATCATCCGATGGAGTACAACGCGTTCGAGGGCGTGATCCCGATGGGCGAGTACGGGGGCGGGCCGGTCCTGCTGTGGGACCGCGGCCGCTGGATCCCCGAAAGCGATCCGCGCAAGGGGTATCGGGACGGCGCGCTCAAGTTCTCCCTCGAAGGCGAGAAGCTCCACGGGTCATGGACGCTCGTGCGCACGAAGGGGCAGGAAGGAAAGAAGGAGCAGTGGCTCCTGATCAAGCACAAGGACGCGGAAGCGCGGAAGGGCGCCAAGGCCGAGGTCGTCGACGCGCGGCCGGAGAGCGTGGTCACCGATCGCACGATCGAGGAGATCGGCCCGTCCCGCCGGAGACCGCCCTCGAAGGACCCGAAGGCTCTCCCCGGCGCACGGAAGGCCCGGATGCCGGGGGAGCAGGCACCGGAGCTCGCCACGCTCGTCGAGGAGGCGCCGGAAGGCCCCGACTGGCTCCACGAGATCAAGTACGACGGCTACCGCGCGCTGTGCCGGATCTCCTCGGGGAAGGCCCGCATCTTCACGCGCCGCGGGAACGACTGGACCGCGAAGTTCGGGTCGCTCGCCGCGGAGATCGCGAAGCTTCCCGTGCGCGAGGCGTGGCTCGACGGCGAGATCGTCGCGGCCGGCGAGAACGGCATCTCGAGCTTCAGCGCGCTCCAGGAGGCGCTCGGGGCGAATGGCACCACGGATGGGCTCGTCTACTACGTCTTCGACGTCCCCTACCTCGACGGATACGACCTGACCTCGGTCCCCCTCGTGCACCGGAAGGCCGCCCTCACCAAGCTGCTCGGCCGGGCGCGCGGGCGCATCCGTTACTCCGACCACATCGAAGGGCGCGGCGAGGCGGTCTTCGACCGGGCGTGCGTCCAGGGACTCGAGGGGATCGTCTCGAAGCGGGCCTCGAGCCCGTACCGCCCGGGGCGGGGGCGCGAGTGGCTGAAGGTGAAGTGCGTGCAGACCCGCGATCTCGTCGTGGTCGGCTACACGAAGCCGAAGGGATCCCGCACCGGCTTCGGCGCGCTCGTGCTCGGGGAGGCGGCGGGCGTGGGGCAGCTCCGCCACGTCGGGCGGGTCGGCACCGGCTTCGACGAGCGCGCCCTCGCCGACCTCACGCGCCGGCTGGGCCGGATCGAGGTGGCGAAGCCCGCGGTCAACCCCGCCCCCACCGGTGCCTCCGCCCGCGACGTCCGCTGGGTGAAGCCCCAGCTCGTCGCCGAGGTCGCCTTCACCGAGCGCACGCGCGACGGCATCCTCCGGCACCCGGTCTTCCGTGGGCTACGGGACGACAAGTCGCCGCGCGAGACCAAGGGGGAGGCGCGCGGCACGGAGCTCGGCATGGCGAAGGCCGCGAAGACGTCGAAGGGTGCGGTCGAGATCGAAGGTGTCCGCCTGTCGAACCCCGACAAGATCCTCTATCCCGGCTCCGGGATCACCAAGCGCCGCTTGGCCGAGTACTACGTCGAGGTCGCCGAGCGGTTGATGCCGTACCTGAAGGACCGGCCGCTGACCGTCGTCCGGTGCCCGGATGGAGTCGACAAGTTCTGCTTCTTCCAGAAGCACATCACGGGCGAGGTGCCGGACGGGCTCGCCCCGATCGAGCTCGACGAGGGGAAGAAGACTTCCGGGCGTTACTTCTACGCGACCTCGCTGCGCGGCATCATCGGGCTGGTCCAGCTGGGCGCGCTCGAGCTCCATGTGTGGGGCTCGCGCGCCGCGAACGTGGAGACTCCGGACCTGATGATCTTCGACGTCGATCCCGACGCCGGGCTGGCCTGGGAGCGGATCGTCGAGGCCTGCAAGACGATGCGGTCCCGCCTCGACGAGCTGGGCCTGAAGAGCTGGCTCAAGACGACGGGAGGGAAGGGGCTCCACGTCTGCGTGCCCCTGTCGAAGCGCCAGGGCTGGGACGAGGTGAAAGCGTTCTCGAAGGCGCTCGCGGAAGACGTCGTCGCGCGGGAGCCGTCGAAGTACACCGCCAATCCGCTCAAGGTGAAGCGCAAGGGGCGCGTCTTCCTCGACTACTTGCGCAACGGACGCGGGGCGACCGCCGTCGCCGCGTGGTCCTCGCGCGCGCGGGCGGGCGCCCCCGTGTCCCTCCCGCTGGCCTGGAGCGAGCTGGATGCCCGCCTCGCACCCTCGGACTGGACCGTCGAGAGCGCCGCGAAGCGCCTGCGAGGGAAGGACCCGTGGGCCGGCTTTTCCACGTGCCGGCAGTCGATCACCGCCGCGATGCGTCGCGCCGTCGGCTCTTGATGTCCCAAGAGACCTGCCAGTCGCCGCCGTTGATGGCGTACTCCCAGCGTGCGGTCATCTCGTCGCCGCCGTCGATGATCGTGCAACGGACCTGCGCGTCCCGTCCCGCGATCGGCCAGGTGCCGGTAACGACCCACGTCGTCGTGCCGCGCGCCTTGAGCTGCCACTCGCTGGCGATACCGCTGTCGTAGAAGGCGCGAACCGGAAAGCTCGCGCCTTCGGTCACGGGACCGATGACCTCGATGCTGGCGGCCGGCGCGTCGCCGACCCTCCCTTCGAAGCGGTGAACGATGAAGGCTTTGCCCGTGAGCCACTCGTAGGTCTCGACCGCCTTGACCCTGGCGGCTGGTCCCATCGGTCCCGCGTATTGCTGTCCTTCCGTCTCCCAGGTCCCGATGAGGGCCTGGAGGCGCTCAGGCACGGGAGCCTCGCCGGGCCGGGACCTTCGCGCCCTTCTTGCGCGCTTCCGAGAGCCCGATCGCGATCGCCTGCTCGCGGCTCTTCACCTTGCCGCCACGGCCCCCCGGTCCGCTCCGAAGAGTTCCGGACTTCCTGCGGCGCATGGCGCTCGCGACGCTCTTGGTGGCGGCGGCGCCGTAGCGCCGTGAGCGGCTCTTCTTTCGCACGGACATGAGTGCCTCCGTGTCATCCCTCCGCGTCGAGCATAGCCCCCTCGTCGTGTACGCGCTCCCCGTCACGCCTCGGGCGTGTCCGTGTCTTCCTCGCCGCGGTCGATCTTCGCGCGCGCCGCACGCGCGAGCTCCTCGTACTTGCGACGGAACTCTTCGAGGCGGTCTCCCTCGAGCTCCTCGAGGTCGAGGAGCGCGTTGTGCGCGCCGTGCGTTGCGCGGATGAGCTCATCGAGTTTTACTTGGATGGCCTCGGTGTCCCTGTTCTGCGTGTTCTGAATGAGGAAAACCATGAGGAATGTAACGATCGTCGTCCCGGTGTTGATCACGAGCTGCCACGTATCGGAAAAGCCGAAGATCGGACCGGTGATGGCCCAGACCACGAGGAGCAGGACGGCGGCGAGGAACGTCCGCGGACGACCGGCGAAGCGCGCCGCGCGCTTCGCGAACAACGAATACCGTCTGGTGTCGGGCATGGGTGGCACCTCTTGAGAATCGCGCAGCTGGCCCCGCTCTACGAGAGCGTTCCGCCGCAAGGGTACGGCGGAACGGAGCGGGTCGTCTCCTACCTGACCGAGCAGCTCGTGGCCGACGGGCACGAGGTCACGCTGTTCGCGAGCGGAGACTCGAGAACGCGCGCGCGCCTGGTGCCGGGCGCGACCGAGGCGCTCCGCCTCGGCGGCTCCGAGGGCGACCCGCTCCTCCCCCACCTCGTCATGCTCGAGCACGCCTTCCGGGCCACCGAGGCGTTCGACGTCGTCCACGCGCACGTCGATGCGATCGCCTTCCCGTTCGCGAGGCGCTCCCCGGTCCCGGTCGTGAGCACGCTCCACGGCCGGCTCGACCTCGAGGCCTTGGACCCCCTCTACAAGGAGTACACCGACCAGTGGCTCGTCTCGATCTCCGACTCGCAGCGCGCGCCGGTCCCCGAGGCGCGCTGGATCGGGACCGTGCATCACGGGCTTCCCGCCGACCTGTACCGCTTCCACCCCGTTCCCGAGCCGTACCTCGCCTTCATCGGACGCGTCTCTCCGGAAAAGCGCGTCGATCGCGCGATCGAGATCGCGATCCGCAGCCACCGGAAGCTCCGCATCGCGGCGAAGGTCGACCGGGTGGACGCGAGCTACTACCGCAAGACGATCGAGCCTTTGATCCGCCACCCGCTCGTCGAGTGGGTGGGCGAGGTGAACGACGAGGAGAAGGACGAGTTCCTCGGCAACGCCTCCGCCCTCCTGTTCCCGATCGACTGGCCGGAGCCGTTCGGGCTGACGATGATCGAGGCGCTCGCCTGCGGGACTCCGGTCATCGCCTGGCAGCACGGCTCGGTCTCCGAGGTGCTGGAGCAAGGGGTGACGGGGTTCCTCTGCGACGACGTCGGCGCCGCGGTGCGCGCGGTCAACCAGCTCGACCGCCTCTCGCGCGCCCGCTGCCGCCAGGAGTTCGAGAGGCGCTTCACCGCGGAGCGCATGGCGCGCGACTACGTCGCGATCTACGAGCGCCTCGCCGGCACCGGCGAGCGCGCCGCCAGCGTGAGCGAGCAGCGGACGTGATCGACGCCGAGAAACCGTACGAGATCCTCGTGGAAGGAGGCCTCCTCGACGACCACACGCTGGTCACCGTGCGCGGCGACACCTTCGGCCTGTTCGACCGGCTCGGCGACATCGTGCCCCCGCAGCAAGGACGCCACGGCCTCTTCCACGCCGGCACCCGCTACCTCTCCCGCTTGCACCTCTCGCTGTGGGGCGCCCGCCCCGCCCTCTTGAGCTCCGGTGTGCGCGAGGAGGACGGCGCGCTGATCGTCCACATGACGAACCCGGACATCCGCAAGGTGGGATCGTGGTCGATGCCCCGTCACAGCATCCACCTCGTGCGGCGCGTCAAGCTCGAGGACGGCCGCTGTCACCTGGAGCTCCAGTTCCGGAGCTACGGGCGCGAGACGATCCTGGTCCCGGTCGATCTGGAGTACGGCGCGGACTTCGCGGACATCTTCGAGGTGCGAGGTGCCGTGCGTCCCCGGCGCGGGACGACGCTGCCCGTGCAGGTCGAGCCCGGCCTCGTGCGCTTGGGCTATCGCGGGCTCGACGGCCTGGAGCGCGTGACCCGCCTCGCCAGCGAAATGCCGCCGGCTCACGCCGACGACGACACCCTGCACTACGAGCTCGCGCTCGAGCCGGGCGCCGACGTGACGCTGCGCTTCACGATCGACTGCGAGATCGCGAACGCCGAGGCGGAGGACCACCGCCCGCGGGGCGTGCCGCCTCCGGAGCCGTGGCGCACCGAGATCGCCGCTTCGCAGGCCGCCTTCGACGCGTGGCTCCGGCGGTCGCGGTCGGACCTGTCGATGTTGACCGCGTCGACCGTCCACGGCCCGTTCCCCTACGCCGGCGTCCCCTGGTTCTGCACCCCGTTCGGCCGCGATTCCCTCATCACGGCCTACGAGGTGCTCTGGCTCGCCCCCGAGGTGGCGCAAGGGGTTCTGCGCTTCCTCGCCGCGCATCAGGCGCTAGAGGACGACCCCGACCACGACGCGGAGCCCGGGAAGATCCTCCACGAGATGCGCTCCGGCGAGATGCCCAACCTGGGCGAGGTCCCGTTCGGCCGCTACTACGGGAGCGTCGACGCGACCCCTTGGTTCGTCTTGGTCGCCGCGGCGTACCACGAGCGTACCGGCGATCTCGACCTCATGCGCGAGCTGTGGCCCGCCCTGACGCGCGCGGTCGCGTGGATGGACGGCCCCGGGGACCTCGACGGGGACGGCTTCATCGAATACCGGCGCCGCGCGCCCCAGGGCCTCGTCAACCAGGGATGGAAGGACTCCCACGACTCGATCATGCACGCCGACGGGACGCTCGCCGAAGGGCCGATCGCGCTGTGCGAGGTCCAGGCCTACGCCTACGCCGCGCGCGTCGGCCTCGCGGTGGTCGCGCGCCAGCTCGGCCAGCCCGGCTTCGCCGAGAAGCTCGAGCGCAGCGCGATCGACCTGCGACATGCCTTTCACAAGGCGTTCTGGCTCCCCGACCTCGGGACGTACGCGCTCGCGCTCGACGGCGCCAAGCGCCCCTGCCGCGTTCGCAGCAGCAACGCCGGCCACACTCTCTTCACGGGGATCGCCGATCCCGAGCACGCGACGCTCGTGGCGCAGACGCTGCTCTCCGCCGACCACTTCTCCGGCTGGGGGGTCACCACGCTCGCCCGCTCCGCCGCGCGTTACAACCCGATGGCCTATCACAACGGCTCCGTCTGGCCCCACGACAACGCCCTCATCGGGCTAGGGCTTGCGCGCCAAGGCGAGACCGCCGGGAGCGAGCGGATCTTGACCGCGCTGTTCGAGGCGAGCCGCGCCGTCGAGGCGTCGCGCCTCCCGGAGCTGATGTGCGGCTTCCCCCGCCAGTCGGGCGAGGCGCCGACGCTCTATCCGGTCGCCTGTTCCCCCCAAGCGTGGGCGGCGGGAAGCGTGTTCCTCCTCCTGCAGGGGCTGCTCGGCCTTTCGATCCACGCGGAGGCCCGCCAGATCCGCCTGCGGCGCCCGCGGATGCCGAACTTCCTCAACTCGCTGACGATCCGGCACCTGCGCGTAGGCGACGGAGAGATGGACCTGTTCCTCGACAAGAGCGAGGGGGAGGTCGTCGTGCGCGTGCTGCGGCGCACGTCGTCCGTGGACCTGGTCTTGAGCTAGGAATCCAGCTTGCGGATCCGGGCGACGTGACGCCCGCCCTCGAAGGGTGTCGTAAGCCACAGCTCCACGATCGCAAGGGCCATCGCCTCCGGCACCATCCGCTCGCCGAGCGAGAGCATGTTCGCGTCGTTGTGCCGCCGCGCGAGTACCGCCGACTCCTCGTTCCAGCACAGCGCGCAGCGCACGCCGCGGACGCGGTTCGCCGCCATCGCCTCGCCGTTCCCCGAGCCGCCGAGCACGATCCCGCGCTCGCACCGCCCGGCGGCGACCGCCTCGGCGGCGGGGCGAATGAAGTCGGGGTAGTCCACCGGCTCCGTCGAGGACGTCCCGAAGTCCTCCACGTCGTGGCCGGCCTCGGCGAGGCGGCGCGCGATGATCGTCTTGTAACGGAAGCCCGCGTGATCCGAGGCGATCGCAATCTTCATGATTGGGTCAGACCCCTTTTCAGAACATCCCGTGCTCATTGACCACGTCGCCTTGCGGGACGGCCTGGCCGACGTCCCACAGCTCCACGATGCGCGCGCCCTCGAACCGGAAGATGTGCACGACCCCGGCGCCGGGATCGTCCGGCCGCTGGCGCACGTGCGAGAACACCGCGACCTTCTCCCCCTGCTGGATCGCCTGCTTGACGTCCAACGCCTTCCCGGGGTTCTCCTTCGCGTTCTCCTCCATAGCGGCCAGGAGCGAGTCGGCGTCCCCGCGGAAGTACGCGTTGTGATGCCGGAATCCGGGGCCCACGTGGCGGCGGTAGGCCTCGCGCACCTTCCCCGCCGCGACCATCGTCAGGAACTCCACGGCCGCTTCCTTGTGGGAGGGCGGCGTCTTGACCTCGCCCTTGGGGAACCGGTCCTTGACGAGGTTCAGCTCGATGCCGTGCTCGAGATACGCCTTCGCCCCGGCGAGCACGAACGAGAACCCCGACGCCGAATCCGCGGCCTGCCTCGCGACCTCCTCGGCGTCGCCGGAGAAGCCGTCGTTGGTGATCTCCACGAACGTCGTGCCGTCCTCGCGCTCGGTGAAGAACCACTCGACCCGGTTCGCGCCCTTGGGCCCCGACCACTCGACCACGATCTTGTGGGGCTCGACCTCCTGCACGGCGACCGGCACCGAGATGCCGTACATCTCCCACTCCCACTGCACGCGCTTGCCGGGCTCGAGACGTCCGCTCCCCTTCGTGAACCAGAAGCGCCGCGTGATCTCGGGATCGACGAATGCCTCGAGCACTTCGGGCGCCGGCCGCCGGATGAGCATCCCGGTCTTCGCTTGGATCATGGCGCCTCCGACTCTACCGCATGCGTCCCGCGAGGGCGTCCTTGCGCGCCGCCTTCGCGACGTGGGCTTCGACCGCGCGATCAGAACGTCCGTTGCCAGTAGCCGACATCGATCCACCCCCCGAACTTGAACCCCACTTCCTTGAAGTGGGCGACCTTCTGCATTCCGAACTTCTCGTGGAGCGCGACGCTCGCCGGGTTGGGGAGCGCGATCCCGCCCATCGCCGCGTGGAGCTTCCGATCGGCCAGGGCCGGGAAGAGCGTCGCGTACAGCTCCGAGCCGATCCCCCGCCCCGCGCACGCGGGGTCCAGGTACACGGTCACCTCGGCCGAGAAGCGATACGCGCACCGTCCCTTCCACTTGCTCGCGTACGCGAACCCCTCGACCCGGCCGTCCGTTTCCGCGGCGAGCCAGGGAAGCGACGCCGCGCGGACCTCCTCGACTCGCTGCGCCATCTCGGCCGCCGGAACGGGCTCCTCCTCGAACGTGACGATCGAGTGGAGGACGTAGTGGTTGTAGATCTCTGCGATCCTCGCGGCATCGCCGGCAAAGGCGTCGCGGATCATCGCGCCTTCCGCGCCACGGCCGCCTTGACCAGCTTGCGCACGAGCGCCGCCGGAAGCGGGTCGCCGGGCTGGAAGCGGATCGTCCCCTTGCTGACGTCGTATTTCTTCAGGTCGGCCGAGTGCTCCGCGACGATGCCGCCGGGGTAGAGCGCGCAGTGCGCTTCCGCGGCGCCCATCCACACCACGACCTTCCCGTCGTGACGGAATCCCGGCATCCCGTAGCTGATGCACTCCTGGGCGCCGGGGATCGCAGCCATGATCTGCCCTCGCAACGTCTGGAGCGCGGCGCGCTTGTCCGGATCGAGCTGGGCCAGGTACTGGTCGATCGTCTTGGCCTTGACCGCGCCTCCCCTCATCGCAGGACCTTCTCGTAGAACCGGCTGTTCGGGTCGTCCACGTACTCCCCGAAGGGCGGGATGCTCTCGAACCCTGCGCGCTCGTACAGGGCGATTGCGGCCAGCTGGTGGATCCCAGTCTCGAGCCTCACGCGATCGACGCCTTGCGCCAGCGTGTAGTCCTCGAGGTGATTGAGGATGCGCTTGGCGTACCCGCGTCCTCGGAAGGGCTCGCGGACGTACATGCGCTTGATCTCGCCGTACCGACCGCCGAAGATCTGCACGCCCCCGCACCCCACCGGCACGCCGTCGTCGCGCAGGACGAAGAACGCCACGCCCTGCGCGATCAGCTTGTCGACGCTGTAGCCGTGGCGGCTCTCGTCCGGGTAGAGCACGTCGAGCTGCGCGTCGAGCTCGGTGATCAGCGCCGTCGCGTCCGCGGAGTCGGGACGCTCTTGCGTGACGACCTGGGGCATTACCGCCCGGCGGCGGCGAGACGCCTCAACCAGGTCGAGCAGAGATCCCGGCTCTCCGACCTCATGGCGACGATCAGGGACGGGTAGGTCACGCCGATCAGCATGACCGTCCAGCCGAGGAAACGTGCCAGGCCGGTCTCGCCCGAGACCAGCATGTAGATGGAGGCCCCGGCGACGCCCATCCACAGCGCGACCGAGGCCGCGACGAAGTGAACGCGTAAGTTGGTCATGACCCCTCCGGAACGCGTCGAGCATGATAGCGCGACGACGGCGGGAGGGTAATCCCGGTTCGTAACCTCTCTGTCCTGAAGGCTTACGCCAGCCTCACGCCCCGTACGCGTCCGTGCTCAGGTAACGAAGCCCCGAGTCAACGGCGATCGTGCCGACGGTCGCACCCGCGCCGAGGCGCTTCGCCAGCTCGATCGCGGCGATCACGTTGGCACCCGTCGATGTGCCGGCGAAGATCGCCTCTTCCCGCGCCAGGCTCCGGGCCATCCCGTTCGCGTCGTCGGTGCTCACGCCCACGATCTCGTGCACCTCGTCGCGCCGCCACAGGGGCGGGACGAAGCCGATGCCGATCCCTTCGATCTTGTGCGACCCCGGTGCCTTGCCTCCGAGCACCTGTGACTCCGCCGGCTCCACCGCGAGCACGTGGAGGCGCGGGTTGTGGCGGCGCAGCGCGTGCGAGGTGCCGTGGATCGAATGCGCGGAGCCCACGGACTGAACGAGCGCGTCCACGCTTCCCGCCTGCTCCCACATCTCCTCGCCGAGCGCGTGATACCCCACCTCGCCGTCACGGTTGTTGAGCTGGTCGCATGCCCAGTGAGCGGGGCGGCGGGAGATCTCGGCGGCCTTGGCCATCATCGCTTGGATCAATGCCTTGTTGATCTGCTTGCCGTCGCTTGCGATCTCCGTCAGCTCCGCCCCGTAGGCGCGCATCGTCCGGCGCTTCTCGTCGGAAAACGCGTCGGAGGTCACGAAGTGTGCCCCGTAACCGCGCGCGGCGCAGATCAGCGCGAGCGATACGCCGGTCGTCCCTCCCGTGTACTCGACGACGGTGCCGCCTGGTGCCAGCCGGCCCTCTTCGACTGCGGCGTCCACCATCGCCAACGCCACGCGGTCCTTCATGCTGCCGGTCGGGTTGGAGGATTCGAGCTTGATCACGACGCGCGCCGCCCTCCGCGGAACGACCCGTCGCAGCTCCACGAGGGGTGTGTTGCCGATCGCATCGAGGACGTCGAGCGACGGGCGCATCGCCGTTACTTCACCGACGGGTAGTACCAGACGCGCCGTAGCAATCCGTCGCGGACCTCGTAGACCGACAGCGCGGCCTGCGAGCGCGGCCCGTCCTTTCCGGTCCAGTGAGCGCGCTCGCGCACCGACACCCACGGGCCGAGCGCCGAGATCGATTCGATCTCCGAGCGCGCGGTCGGGAAGCTCTTGAAGTAGCCCACGAGCATCGTCTGGATCGCCGTCTTGCCGCGGGCCTCGACCAGGACCGCGTCGCCGTTCACGTTCAACCAGACGAACTCCGGATGGAGATGCTCGAGCACGCCCTCGACGTCGTGAGCGTTGTAGGCATCGACGTACGCCTTCACGGCGGCCGCTTCGTCGCTTTGTGGGAGCGACGCGGCGCCATACAGGAGGAGTGTCGCGAGGAGGAAGACGCTGTTCATCCCCTACGCCCGCCCGCGCAGTTTCGCGATCCACCACCGAAGGCCCACGAACAGGTACCGCCAGTCGTGGAAGAACTCCGGCGGCTTCCCCTCGAACGCGTGGCCCACGAACTGGAGGATCCAACCGACGACGAACATCGCCGTAGGCCAAGGCCAAAAGCCCCGCACGAAGATCGCGACGAGAAACAGCGGGATCGACAGCGCGATCAGCGGGATCCCGACCGTGTGGCAGAACCGGTTGACGGGATGCTGATGGCTGTGCCCGTAGCTCGAGATCCACTCTTCCCACGGTCGTCCGCCGAGCATAGGCGCCTCCGTCAGACCACGTTGCCGATGTCGCGGATCGTGGCGTACGTCATCAGCCCCAGCATGAATACCCATCCGGCCAGCGTCACCGGGGCCTGCAATCGCAGGAGCGGCCGGTACATCCGCGCGAGCAGCGCGAACACGATCCGCCCCCCGTCGAGGGGCGGAAGGGGCAGCAGATTGAGGATACCGAGGTTGAGGTTGATCGAGATCGAGAACGCGACGAGCCCCGCCGCGGTCGCGCCGAACCTCGAGCCGCCGGCCGCGACGATGCCGACGATGCCGCTGAGCTGGCCGGATCCCGCGAACAGCGCCGCGATCGCGTGCGCCAGCTGGCCGAGCCCCGAGACGAGCTGGGTCGCGCCGAAGGCGACGGACTCGAGCATCGGAAGCCCGAGCTGGAATCGGCCCAGCGCGACGAGCCCCACGTAGGCCGCGATGACGTTCGCGACCGGCCCGCCCAGCGCGAAGGCGATCTGCTTGCGGACCGCGACGTGGTGAAAGTCCTGTTCGTCGAGCGCGGGGAGGACGTAGCCGCCGAAAGGAATCGCGGCCAGCCAGTACGAGGTCTCGCCCCGCCGGAAGCCGGCGATCCGCGGCCCGAACCCGATCGAAAAGCGCTCCACCGGAATGCCGCACAGCTTCGCGGCGATCAGGTGGCCCAGCTCGTGGATCACGATCACGAGCCCGACGACGAGGGCGGCGGCGACGTAGGGCATCAGGGCGTTCCCCGCGTCGCCTGCGCGGCCGCGCGGTCGCTGTTGTCCATGTCGCGCGCGACCCGCCAGCGGCCGTCGGGCTGCGGCACGAGGATCACGAGGTACTTGCCGCTGTCCTCGACCGGACCTCCGCCCTTGCGAGGGGTCCCCTTCCATCGATACGTGCCTCGGTCGTACGCCCACGACCCCGTGACGACGATCTCGACGGAGCGCAGCTCGAACTGCGCGCGGTCGAATTCCTCGAAGAACCCTTTGAAGTAGTCGCCGATCGCGCGGCGGCCCGAAACCGGAGGCTGGTCGGGATAGAGGACGAGCGCGTCCTCGGCATACAGGCCGGCGAGCTGGTCGGCGTTTCCGGCCAGCCACGCGGCGACGTACTCGCTCCGCGTCCTCTCGATCTCCCGGACGGCCGGCGTCGCAGCCGGCGCCGGGGACGCGCCGGAGAACAGCGTTCCTCCCGGCGGCCGCTCGCCCGCGGAAGCGACGACGTCCTGCGCGGCGATGATCACCCATCGCCTCCCGCGGCGCTCGAGGACGTCGGTCCACACGAAGCGCCCGCGCTCGCCGTCTCGCCGCGTGAACGTCTCGCGCCCCTGCGCGACGGCGACGTTGCCGATGAAGCGGACCTTCATGTCGTCGAGCGCGATCGACGCGAAGCCCATGGGATGAGCCTTCGTGTCCTCGATCAGCTCGCGCTTCGTGTACTGGACCCCTTCGGGGCTGACACCGACGAAATCATCCGCCAGGATGTGATCGAGCACCGCCGGGTCGCCCGTCACCGCGACCTGCGCCCACCCCTGCTCCATCTCGCGGATCTCGGCCTCGGCGCGCGCCGGCTCGTAGGGCATCCCGGGAAGATCCCGGCACCCAGCGCACGCGATCAGGCCGGACAACCCGGCGATCACGAGCGAAGTGTTCTTCATGCCGCCCCTTTCGTGGGGGCGGATTGTACGCCAGGCCCGCGGTTACTTCTCTTTGTAGACCGTATCCACCGCGAGCCCGGCCGCCAGCAGCATCGCGACCGATTCCTGGTTGCGGCCCGCTGTCTCGTTCAGCGAGATGACGTAGTTGTCCGCGGTCGTGAACAGCTCCTTGCCGATCCCCGCCCACTTCTTCGTCACCTTGCCGACTTCCTCGCCGCCCGGTCCGCGCAGGGTGAAGTTCCAGCCCTTCCAGTCGCCCTTGATCTCGGCGATCTTCTGCCCGCCCGAGTCGAAGACGTCGAAGCCGCCGCCGAGCGAGAAGAGCTTGCTCTTGAACGAGCCGATCTGCCGCCCGGTCTGATCGAGCACCTGCACCGGCGTGCGCAGGAACCCCACGCCCCGCTTGATCGTCATAAGCGCGGGGCCGCCGTCGCTGGCGCGGACCTCGATCGAGGTCGGGAGCAGCCGCTTGTTGATGAGCAGCCGCAGCACCTTGATGAGGGGCCCGACCGTCTCTTGCGCTATGCCGAGCTGCGCGCTGCTGTTGAGGTCGAAGATGTCGTACGTGTCGGTGAGCTTCAGGAACCCGACGCGCTCTTTCACCATGAACTGGCGTCTGTCGAACATGGGTCGTCCTCCGGGGGGTTTTCCGCTGGGGCGAAGGTAAGTCCCGGAGCCCCCGGCGGCTAGGGGACCCAGATTTTGGCGGCTTCGACGACCTGAACCGTGCTCGGAATGTCCAGCACGTCGCGGCTGCGCGTCGAGAAGACGAGCCCTTTGTAGCCCATCACGTACTTGTGCCGCCCCGACAGCCGGGCGGTCGCGTGCACCACGAGCCCCTGCGCGTTGAAGGCGAGAAGCCTCGCGAACTCGCCGGGCTCCACTTCCACGATCGCCCCGGACGCCTTGATCGCCTTCGCGATCGCCGCGGCCGCTGCCGCACCTGCCGCTGCTCCGCCCATCGTCGGTTTCCTCCCGGTGATCAGGGCATCTTACACGTGCTGATCGAAGAGGATCGGGTTCCCGTCCGGGTCCGAGATGACGAAGCTGGCCGGCCCCGTTGTGCTCTCGTCCGCCTCGCTGACGAAGGGGACGCCTTGCTCCTTGAGCCGCCGCTGCAGCTCGCGCACGTCGGTGAAGCTCTCGAGCGTCCCCGCGCTGCTGTCCCATCCCGGGTTGAACGTCAGGATGTTCCTATCGAACATCCCCTGGAACAGGCCGATCACGCGGTAGTCGTTCTTGAGGACTTGCCACTTCTTCCCGTCGCCCGCGAAGCTCTTGAAGCCGAGCTTCTCGTAGAACGCGAGGGACTCGACCAGGTCCTTCACCGCCAAGCTGACCGAAAACGCACCGAGATCCATGGCCACCCCCTCATCTTGCTTTCCGAGTCTCTGCCAGAAGCCTCGTCATCGTCGCCATGTTACGCGCCGTCCCCCGGCGCTCGAGCGCGCGGCCGGCGGCGGCCCACACGGGGCTCTTCGCGACACCCCGCGCACACCAGAGGTAGGCGACGCGCCGCCCCAGCGCCAGCGCTTCCGGCGCCCAGCGTCTCTCGAGCAGCGGCTCGAGCCGTTTCCGATCCTGGGCGGTCCAGGGGACCACGACGAGCAGGTGCGAGGGGTTGCTCGCGACCCTCGCGAACGGGTTGTCCCGAACCACCGCGGCGATCTCTTCGCCGGACAGCAGGGTCACGGCCCCTCCCAGACCGAGCCTCGCGGACAGCGCTTGGTCGATGCGGGCGAGGACGTCCTCGCGTCGACCCCTGGGCGCCGAGAAGACGACGTTGCCGCTGTTGAGGAGCGTGGCGACGTCGCGGAATCCCAGCCCCTCGAACAGCGCTCTCAAGTCGGCCATCGCCACGCGCTTCGCCGACCCGATGTTGTTGAGGCCGCGAATCAGGGCGACGTGCCGGGCCATCTATTTCGGAGGCGGAGCCGGGCGCAAACCATGACGTCGCATGACGTCCATGATCCGCTCGACGTTGGGCGGTCCGGGCACGTTGACGACGTCGCCGATCTCCCGGAAGAACTCGGGGCCGAGCAGCCCCGGAACGATGGCGCAGAGCTGGCGAACCTCCTGCGCGTCGAGGTTCGCGAATTGATGCACGTGCCCGCGGGGAATGAAAAGGACGTCCCCGGGCCCCACGCGCACCTGTTCCCCGTCGAGCGTCCAGGTCGCGACACCTTCCAGCCCGTAGACCGTCTCGTCGAACGCGTCGTGGCTGTGCGGCACCGGCACGCGCGCCCCGGGAGGAACGCGGAACTCGAACATCGCCATGCTCCCCGCCGTTTGCGCCGCCTGCACGCGGAATCGGATCTCGATCTCGCCCGCCCGGATCACGTCGGTCATCGCGCGTCCCCTCTCAATCGAAGAAGAAAGACTTCCAGTGCGGGCTCGAGGCTTCCTGAGCCTCGTACCACCCTTGCGCGTTCACGAGCCGTTCCGGCGGCTGGTCGAGGATCCGCGCGGTGTGACCGACCATCAGCTGCTCGTCACGCCCGTTGTAAACGACGAGCTCCTGTGTCCCCAGGCGGTCGAGCACGAACCTCGGCTGCTCGAAGTACAGATGATAGGCGTCCCCTTGCGGAGCGTAGTGGAATCGTTCGACGCCGATCACGGAGGGCGAATAGTCCTTATGGAGCCCGAACAGCGCCTGCGGAAAGCGTCCGTTCCTGGTCTTGTACGCCTCGATGTCGCCGATCAGCTCGGCACTGTTCGTCATCGCGCGGCTCCGGCTTCGCTCGGTCATCGGTACCGCCACCGCGAGCTGGAAGAGCAGGAGCGCGACCGGCACGATCGCCAGGTAGAGCGCCGCGGGATGGAAGCCGCCGGCCTCGGTTTGCTTCAGGCGCCGTCGCAATCGAAAGACGATACAGACGCACAGCACCAGCATGGGGATCCCGAGCGAGCGGCCGACCATGGCGAATCCGACGATCGACAAGGCGATTGCCACGAACGACGCGACGATCACGGCAGCGAGCGCGAAGCGATACCCGCGCGCCGGGAAGACGAGCCAGAGGATGCCGATCGGAACGAGCGGCAGCCCGAACACCCCGCACGCCTGCGCCATCGTCGAGAGCGGCACGGCGAGGCTGTCGTGCTCTCCGGGGAGGAACGGGTAGACGACGGCCAGCGCCGCGACGGTCACGATCGCGCCGATGCGGGCGAGGTGAGCCGCCACGCTAGCGGAGGTGCTTGCCGAAGAACGCGAGGGTGCGCTCCCACGCGAGCTTGGCCGCGGCGGCATCGTACCGGGGCGTCGTGTCGTTGTTGAAGCCGTGCTGGGTCCCGGGGTAGAGGTGCCGCTCGTACTTGACCTTCGCCGCCTTCAGCGCGCTTTCGAATTGAGGCCAGCTCGCGTTGATCCGCTCGTCGTTCTCCGCCGACTGGATCAGGAGGGGTGCCTTGATCTTCGGCACGTCCTCCAAGCTCGGGGCCGAGCCGTAGAACGCCACGCCCGCGGCGAGGTCGCGCCCGAGACGCGTGGCCAGGAAGCTCACCATCCCGCCTCCGTAGCAAAAGCCGACCGCTCCGATCTTCCCGTTGCACTCGGGCCGCGTTTTCAGGAAAGCGGCGGCCGCGACGAAGTCCTCGCGAGTCTTGGTCTGGTCGAGCTTCTGGAAGAGCTCACGCGCCTTGTCCTCGTCGCCGGGGTAGCCGCCCAGCGGGAAAAGCGCGTCGGGTGCGAAGGCGACGAAGTTCTCCAACGCGAGACGCCGGGCGATGTCCTCGATGTGCGGGTTGAGGCCTCGGTTCTCGTGGACGACGAGGATGCCCGGCAGCTTCTTCTTCGCCGCGGCGGGCCGCACGACATACGCGCGCCCCTTGCCGTACCCCTTCGGGGAGTCGAACTCGACGGACTCCGCTCTGATCCGCGTGTCGTCGGAACCGACCACCGGAGCGGCGAAGGTCGGGCTCAGCTGGTCGAGCAGCATGGCGGCCGTGACCCCGCCGACAGCGTATTTCGCCGCGCGCTCGAGGAAGAGGCGGCGGTCGATCGTGCCGTGGACGTACGCGTCGAACAGGACGAGCAGCTCTTGATCGAAATCGTGTGCGGTTTTCATGCGTCCGATCCTACCGCCGCGCCTGGACGAGCAGCAACACGATCTGCACGACGCTCAGCACGGTGCCGAAGGGCAGGTACCAGAGCCCGAGCACCGCACAGACGAGCATCCCCGTCCAAGCCCACGGCATCCGGAGCACGAAGCACAGCGTCACGGCGAGCCATGCCGCCCCGAGCCCCACGTGGATCGACTTCATGAGCGTGGATCGCGGCTCGATCCCCACCCTGGCTACGACTTTCGACCACGGCCCGAGCTGTCCGGCGTACGGTCCCGAGCGGGGCGTTACGTAGTCGCCGGCGACGAGCGCGCGAGTCCCGTCGAACGCGAGCCAACCCGCTTCGAGGAGTGCTAAGGCGACGACAATCCAGCCGAGCCGGGACACCGGTTAGCGGCCCCGCAGCGCCGCGACCCGCGCCTGCGCGCTGGCCTTCACGTTCGCGGGGGCGTCTGCCGACGCGGCGATGACCTCCGCCGCCGAGACGATCATCGGCTCCGCCTCCGCGCGGCGGCCAAGCCCCAAGAGCGCCGCGCCCAGCAACGAGCGGGCATTCGCGCGGCGCCAGTCCCCCGGCGGCAGGCCACGCTCGCGGATCGTGACGGATTCCTCGAGCACCTTCCTCGCTTCCTCGAAGCGCTTCAGCTTCACGTAAAGGTCGCCGATTGAGGCCAGATCCCCCCCGTTGTCGAGGCTATTCTCGGGGCGCTGGGCCTTGTTGATCGCGTACGCCTCCTGCTGCAGCGCGACGGCACCCGCCAGGTCGCCGCGCGCCTCGAGCAGGAACGAAAGCTGCAGCGCACCATAGGCGATCACGTGGTCGTCGGGTGCTGCGGTGCGCCGCGCCATCTCGAGCCCCTCGCGGGTCACACGCTCGGCGTCGGCGGCGCGCCCCGCCGGGTAGTACGACCCCGCCATGTTCATGAGTGTCATCGCGACCTGGGGGTGCTCGTCGCCGAACGTCGCCTTCGCCGTGGCGAGCGTTTCCTCCCAGACCGCGATCGAGCCCGCCAGATCGCCCGTGTTCTGCACCGCGATCGCGAGGTTGTTGAGCGCGGAGAGCAGCTCGGTGCTCTTCGGCCCGAGCGTCTCGCGGAACATGTCGGCCGACTGGCGGAGCGTCTTCACCGCCGCGGCGGGGTCTCCCTTCTGGATCTGCGTCCAGCCGATGTCGCCGAGCGACGCGGCGACGCCGGCGTGCCGCTCGCCGAAGCTCGCGCGGCGGATCGACAGCGCCTGGCCGTACGCCGCTTCCGCCTCGGCGAACCGCCCCTGCGCCAGGCGCTGGTTCCCGATCGAGGTCAGCACGAGCGCGACGTGCGGATGCTCGGGCCCGTAGACCTCGCGCCTTATCGACAGCGCGTCCTGAAGCAGCGGCTCGGCCTCGTCGAACGCGCCTTTCTTGGAGAGCGCGTCGCCCAGGAGCCACTCCGCGGTGGAAACGCGGGCGTGCCGCGGCCCCCACGTGCTCCGGCAGATCGTCATCGCCTCGCGCAGCACGGGCTCCGCGTCCTGGATGCGCCCCACGCTCGCCGCGAGGGAGCCTTGCTCCATGAGCGCGGGCGCGAGCAATTCGGGCGTGCCCTTGCGACGGAACGTCGCGATCCCGTCCTTCAACATCGCGGCAGCCTGGTCGTCCTTGCTGATCGAGTTGTAGAAGAAGCCTAGCTTGACCCTCGCCTGGGCCGTCTCGAGAGCGTCCTCGCCGTGCGTGCTCACGGCGAGGTCGAGCGCTTCCTTGAGAGAACGCTCGGCGGCCTCGCGATCGAGCAGCCGGTAGTCGGCGTCCCCCGCGGCCATGAGCGCGCGGAGAAGGTCGTCGGGATCCGCGCCGCGCGCGGGTCCGCCGCCGGGGGCGCGCAGGAGCGCCAGCGCCCTCCGGCCGTGGTCGCGCGCCTCCTCATAGGCGCCCAGCGCGCCGTAGACATAGGCGATCGTCGCCTGCACCGCGCCCTCGACCGCGGGCTGGTCCCCCAGCTCGGCTTCCTCGAGCCGCGCCGACGCGCTGTCCACCATCTCCCGCACCGTCGGCGCCTCACCGCGCGCCTGCTCCGGGTCGGCCGAGCCCAGCATCGAAGTGAGAAACGCCTGGACCGCGCGCGCCTTCGTCGCCTCCCGCGTCGCGCGCACCGCCTGCCACGACGACACCGCAGCACCGATCGCGAGCACGACGATGACCGCCGCCACCCCGGCCACCAGCGCCTTGTTGCGCCGCGCGAACTTGCCGAGCTGGTAGATCGTCCCGGCCGGGCGCGCGAGGATCGGCTCCTCGCGCAGGTACCGCTCCAGGTCCGCGCCGAGATCGGCCGCCGAGGCGTAGCGCCTTCCGCGGTCCTTCTCCAGCGCCTTCCCCACGATCGTCTCCACGTCGCCGCGGAACACGCGGTTGACGGTCGAGATCGGCGTCGGGTTGTCCTCGCGGATGACGCGCAGCGCCTCGATCAGCATCCGGTCGCGCAGCACGTACGGAAGGCTCCCGGTCAGGAGCTCGTACGTGACGACCCCCAGCGCGTAGACGTCGCTGCGCCCGTCGATGTCGCCGGGCTCGGCTTGCACCTGCTCCGGGCTCATGTAGGCCAGAGTCCCGATCAGCTCGCCGAACTGCGATTCCACCGTCGTCATGCGGACGTCGGCGTCGGTCGCTCGCGCGACACCGAAGTCCAGGATCTTCGGTTGACCCGTCTCGTCCACGAGGATGTTCGACGGCTTGAGGTCGCGGTGAACGATCCCGCGCTCGTGCGCGTGCTGGACCGCGTCGCACACCCGCGCGATGAGCGCCAGCCGCTCGCGCGGCGCCAGGCTCTTCCCCGCCGCGTACTCCAGGAGCGTCGTGCCGCGGATGAGCTCCATCGCGAAGTACGGCTGCACGCCGCCGCCCAGGCCCACGTCCGCCGTGCCCGCGTCGTAGATCTGCGCGATGCCGGGGTGCTGCAGCCGCCCGAGCAGCTCTGCCTCCAGCTCGAACCGGCGCGCGAGCTTCGGCGACGCGAGCCCGCCGCGCACGACCTTGAGCGCGACCGTGCGCCGCGGGTGGTCCTGCACGGCCTCGTACACCGTGCCCATGCCGCCCTCGCCGAGCACGCGTAGCAGGCGGTAGCGCCCGATCCTCTCGGGGTGGCCCGCGGGAAGGCTGGGCGGAACCTCGTCCGGCGAGAGAGTGGGTTGCTCGTCGGAAGGCGGCGGCGTGTCGTCCGATGGGGACATGGCGCGGAGTCTAACCCAGCGCTCAGCCGCCCCGATTCAGCTCCGCGAGCAGCGTCTCGGCGCGCCGTTGCTTGTCGGAGACGCAGTGGCCCGCAGCGCCTACGCGCGTGATTCGGTCGGCATGCTGGCCGCGATCCAGCCGCTGATTCCCGCGGACATCACGCTCACGTTGCCGTAGCCCATGCTCTTGGCGCGCCGGGCGGCGTTCGGGGCCTTCCGGCACATCGGATTGGAGCAGTAGAAGACGAGCCCCGCGGCTTTGTCCGCCGGGAGCTCACCGCTGCCGTAGTTGGCGGGGTCGAGATTCACGGCACCCGGAACGTGGGCCTTCTCCCAGCTCTCGCGGGAGTTGACGTCGATGACCGTGACCTGCCGCGCTTGGACCAGCTCGTTCAGCTTCTTCGGCGACACGGTTTTCAGACCCATCAAGAATGCGAACATGCGGCAATCCTAGCGCGAGCTGGTCATTCCGAGGCGCCAAAGCTCGATGCCACCACCGTCTCCGCTGCTCGCCAGCCACTGCCCGTCGGGGCTGAAGGCGACGGAGTGGACATCGCCCGCATGCCCGGCGAGCGCCTGTTGAAGCTCACCGTCACGCGATCGCCACAAACGCAGGTTCCTTCCCCTGCCCGGGCTCAACCGGTCGCCCGCCACTTGCCTCCACAGGGTGCCGATCGCCCCCCTCTCCCTGCTTCCGCTCGCCAGCCACCGTCCGTCGGGACTGAAAGCGACGGCGTACACGTGCTCCGAGCCACCGGTCAGAGAACGTAGGAGAGACCCGTCGCTTGGCTGCCACAGCTTGACCGATGAATCGTCACTGCCGGTCGCGAGCAGCTGGGAGTCGGGGCTGAAGGCGAGATCGACGACGGCCTGCGCGTGCCCCGAGAAGGTTCGCGCCAGCTCGCCCGTATCGGCGCGCCACAGCTTCGCGGTCTTGTCGAAGCTGCCGCTCGCCAGCCACCGCCCGTCCGGACTGAACACCACCGACCATACGATCAGGGAGTGCCCCGCCAGCGTGTGCAGGGCGGTGCCGTCGGCGGCGCGCCAGATCCTGACGGTCTTGTCGTCGCCGCTGCTGGCCAGCCGTTCGGAATCGGGGCTGAATGCGACGGACCACACCGTGCCCTCATGCCCCGTCAGCGTTCGCTCCAGCATCCCGTCCGAAACTCGCCATACCCGGACCAGCCGGTCGTAGCTGCCGCTCGCGAGGTGCTCGCCGTCGGGGCTGAAATCGATCGAGGTGATCCCTTCGGGGTGAGTCAGAGTTCGGGCGAGCGTGCCTTCGGGCATCGCCCACAGCTTCACGGTCCGATCGACGCTGCTGCTCGCGAGGTATTTGCCGTCCGGTGAGAACGCGACTTCCCACACCGGCTCGGAATGTTCGTCGAGCGTTCTCTCGAGACGCGCGGTGACGTCGGGGCTCGGGTTCGGAGCGGGCGCCGGGCCGGACAGCATGCGCCACGCGAGCGCGATCGCGATCGCGAGCACGGCCGCGACGACGAGGGCGAGCCGGTAGCGCCTCATTGGAAGAACACCGGCTGCCCCACGGCGAGGCGGCCACGTCGCGTGACCGTACCGTAGACGCCCGCCTTGTTGTCCCTCACCCGAACGATCGCCTTCAGCATCTCGGCGGCGGGGCGCGCGGAGTCGGGGTCGAAGTTCACCATCGAGCAGCGCTCGTCCCGATTGGTGATGCCGATGGCGGCCGCCTCGCCCCCGTCTCCGAACGAGAGGACCCCTCCCACCCACTCGTCTTCCTCGAAGGGGACCGATCGAAGCGACGCGATCAGGATGTTCGGCCGGAAGCGACGGACGTCGGGAGGCTGCGCGGCGAGCCTCGCAATCTCACCAACCGTGGCGGAGGCGATCACCGAGACGCTCGCTTCGTCGAAGATGCCGCGGCTCAAGTGCATCATCTCGACCGGCGAGCCGTGGCGGCGGCCGATCTCCGCCGCCAGCTCTTCGCCGAACACGGCCAGCTCCTGCCCCTCCGGCGTGCGAACGTGCGTCGGGAGGTGGGGAGCGAAGAGGAGCAGCTCCGGAAGCTTGCTGGCGGACAGCCACGGAAACCCGCCGCGATCATCGATCCTGCGGAGAGCCAACCGCCGGTCGCCCTCGAGGCCGTGCCAGCCCAGGTCGGCGGCTTCGAGGAGCTCGCCGCCCATGGACTTCACGGGGTACCGGAAGAGGGCCTCGATTTCACCGACCTGGATACGCATGCCGTGCTCAGGCGTCGTCGCGCGCGCGGGCGAGAACGAGATTGATCAAGACCCACTGCCATCCGACGAGCGCGACGCCGATCATGTTCTGGACGCTCGTGATGCTACCCGAGCGGAACAGCACGACCTCCATCGGTACGAGCGCGACGACCAGCAACGCTCGGACACGAGCCGCCCGCGTCCATACCCATCGGGCCGGCTCTCGTGACCGTCGCGCACGAAGGTCCCGGACGACCCAGACGATCGCCGCAACGGCGAAGCCGCAAAACAGGATCGGACCGATGACGGCGAGCGACGCCTCGACACCGATCGTCGCCCCCTCGAACTTCAAGCCCCGAGGGTCGATCCAGGCCGCATAGGCCACGGCGGCAGCCAACGGCAGATGAAACGCCAGCAGCAACCCGTGAAACGGCCGGCGAGCACCCCTCCAGCCGAGATACATCATCGATAGGACGTACGCCGCCCCGAGCACGAGCATCCAGTACGCGCCGCCGACGCCGCGGCCACCGATCCCATCGGCCAGTGCCCATTGGTATGCGCTCCCCTGGGTCGCTCCACGGGCGAGCGGCAGCCACACCAGAACGAAGGCGACGAGAGCCGTCCACACAAGAATGAAGAGAAGGAGAGGGTCCTTACGCCACATGGGATGTCAGCGCCGTTCGGTGTGCACGGTAATGACGACCTTACCCCGGACTCGTCCTTCCCCGAGATGCCGGAGCGCTTCGGGGACTTCCTTCAGCGGATAGGTTCGCTCGATCGCGGGAACCAGCTTGCCGGTACGGCACAGCTCCGTCACGTAGGCCAGATCCGCTCGATTACGCCGCACGACGAGAACGCGTACGTGCTTGTTCCGGATCCAGCGGAGCCACGGGCCCAGGACCAAGATCTGAAAGAACGTCGCCAGGGAGCCGCCCACGGCGAGGTACGTTCCCCCGGGGCTGAGAGCGCGCGTGTAGGCCAGCGCCGAACGGTACGCGATGAGATCCAGGATCAGGTCGTACCGCCGCCCGTTCTTGGTGAAGTCCTCCTGGGCATAGTCGATGACGTGGTCCGCGCCGAGCGACCGCATGAAGTCGAGCTTCCCGGCGCTGTCCACCCCCGTCACCTCCGCCCCGTGCGATTTCGCGAGCTGGATGGCGAACGTGCCGCCACCGCCGCCGGCACCATTGATCAACATTCTCTGCCCTGCGTGGATCCGGTCGCGGATCCCCTGGAGCGCGATCACCGCCGCCTGCGGAATCGACGCCGCCTCCTCGAAGGACATCGCGGGAGGCTTCAAGGCCCAGTGGTTTCCACGCGTGCAGACGTACTCCGAAAAACCTCCGCCGTAGCTTTCCATCTCTCCGAAGACGTCCTCACCGGGCTTGAAATCGCGGTGGTCCTTGCCCGCCGCTTCGACCCGCCCGGCGACGTCGGATCCCAGCACCTGACGGCGCGGCTTGCGAAGCCCGTTCATGCGGGCGTACAGCGGTGTTCCCGTCAGCCCCTCCCAGTCGGAACGGTTCACCGAGACCGCGTGCACCCTGACGAGGATCTCGTCTTCGGCGGGAACCGGCTTGGCGACCTCTGCGAGCTGAAGCACCTCCGGCGGACCGTACCGGGTATATACGATCGCTTTCACTGCATGTAGCCAAGCAGCTCGTCGAGGCACTCGCGTGCCGATCGATCGGCCGTATCCACGATCACTCGGTCGACCGTCCATGTGTCGTACTCGCGCTCGGTGACCTCGCGCCACGAGGACGGCCTCGCCTCCACGCGCTTCCGGTGCTCCGAAGGATCGGAGCATACGACCTCGAGGTTGACGTACCGCGCACCGGCGTCCACGGCCACGCGCTCCCATTCGCGCCGGGTCAGCTCGATCGGATTGCACGAGTCCGCGACGACGCTGATGCCCAATCGCAGGCTGTCGGCGGCCACGCGGTACGCGAGGCGATAGCCTTCTCCCTGAACGTCGATCGAACAGAGGTCCCGCAATCCTTGCTCGATCGTGTCGATCCGGACGTAGGCCGCACCGAAGTGCGCGGCAAGAAGCTGAGCCAGCGTCGATTTCCCGCTCGCGGGCAGTCCGGAGAATATGTAGAGGGTTGGGACCGCCATCGCGGCTAGTAGTGAATCACGATCGGCAGATCCGGCTGCAAGTCCTTCGTGACGCCCTGCTTGCCGTCGTCGAGCGTCACGTCGAGGAGCCACGCGCTGCCCACGTCGAACTTCATCAACCCTCGTCCGGCGATGTAGGCCGCGGCAGGCGTCAGGCTCTCAGCGCCGGGCACGACGACGCGCATTCCGGTGAGTCGCCGCGCACCGTTGGGGTGGAGGAACATCGCGCCCTTGACCGGGTCTTGCGCGAGCGCCTCGTTCTCCCGTTCGTGTGTGCTCGCGGCATGCGACGAGATCGAAAGAGTGACAGCCTTGGGCGTGTCCCTCGGCGTCATCATCTCGATGAATGTGCCCTTGTCCATCCACTCCGCGGAGATCTTCCAGGTCGGGAACGGAAGCTTCTCCGGCGTGGCCGGCGTGCGATCGAAGACGATGCCGATCGGGGCGTAGCCGCTCTCGCGCCACGCCGACTTCAGGCGGAACTTCTCGGCCCCGGCTTTCAAGCTCGGTGCGACCGGAACGGCCGGGTCGGGATAGATGAGCTCGAGGAACCCGTTGATGAGCTCGACGGTGACCGACGCCGTCCCCTGACCGTCATGCCGGTTGATCGTGGGGGCGATGCGGAACCCCGCCTTCTCCAGCACGGTGCGCTCGGGCGCTCCCGTCTTCACCGAGATCAGCGCGTGGCTCAGCTTGAGCGGGGGTGCGTCGGTCGCGACGGCCGGGCTGAGCGCAACCACGAGAAGTGCGGCGAATCGCGATCCGCCCGTCATCGTTCCCCTCTCGCCCTGAAGAGTCCTCGGTACGCTAATACGGCCGCCACACCGGATACGACGAACAAGGCGACGGACCCCAAGAATGCGGCGTCCACCCCGGCCTGCCAGATCGTGGGGGCCGGCACGGCCGTCAATTGCCACTCCGATCGTCCCCGGGCGAAGAGCTCGAACGCCGAGAACACGTTCCCGCCGGCGTGCAGCACCATGCCGGGGTAGGTCGAATTCGTCGCCGCCGCCAGCAACCCGTAGACGGCCGCCACCGCCACGTAGAACGGCAGAAGCACGATCCCGACCTCGCGGTGCGTGAAGTGCACCAGGCCGAAGAGAGCGCCGGTGACCAGAATCGCCGTCGTCAGGCCGTACCGCTCGAGACCGCCCTGGATGTAGCCTCGAAACGCCGTCTCCTCGACCACACCGGCGACGAGCGCGCCCATGACCACCCAAGCCGTCACCGTGAGCAGCGGGTACCGGGACGGGTCCAGGCCCTGTTGCTGCGGCAGGGTCACGAGGCGAGCGAGCACACCTTGAAGCAGCAGCGTTGCGAGCAGGCCGAGAATGCCGGCCCCCAGCGCCGGCCCCCACAAGTGATCCTGGACCCGGTTCGCGCGACCGCAGAGGCGTCGGGCCGGCGCGGTGGATCGAGGCGCACCGCGCCCTCTCGCGAAATAGAGCCACCACGCCAGGAGGATGGCTGCCATGGCAGGCACGGCCCACGGCACGTTCGGCAGCCACCGCATGTTGGCCGCGACCAGGCCCGCCCAGGAGAACGTTCCGACGAGCCCGATGGCGAGGCCCGCTGCCACGGCCCGTGCCGTTGAGGGCATGCCGTTACCCTCCGATGCCCCGGCGCGTCGTGAGGTAGGTGGCGAAGCTGCCGAGCCAGTGACCGCCGGCGTAATGCTCGCCGGTCACCGCGGCGAGCCCGCTGGCGGCGTGAGCTCGAGCCGCGGCGGTCAGGGCGCGCCGCCGTGGATCGCCGGCGGGCAATCCTGCCGCGATCCCCTCGAGCATCCACGCCCGGCTGAGGTTGAGGCCGTCCAGGTGCGCGAGCTTGCCGTCCGTCCTGTCCGTAACGATCCCGATCGGCAGCCAAGCACCCGAGTCCGTGGTCGGGAGTCGGGGGAGGAACGTCGTCAGCCACGCCGCGAACTCGGCCGGCGGCAGCACGCGTCGCATCACGTCGGCCTCGGCGATGCAGGGCGAGAGGAAGTCCTGGCCGGACGGCTCGTACGCGATCGGACAGTCGCGATCCTTGAGATGGAACTCCCGGACCTTCCCCGTCACCATCGCCGCCAGCGCCGGATCGGTCCCGCGGGCATAGTCGAGGATCAACCCGAACGCGAACGCGGTTTGAGCGTGCTCCCCTTCCCGAATCGGATAGGCGAGCTTCGGAAGCCAGGCCTTGAGCCGAGCGACCACCGCGGCTTCGAGCGGCTTGAGCGCCGCCGACAACCCAGCCGCATCCGGCGTCCGTGTCTCGCGCAGCTCGGCGCCCAGCTGCAGCAGCCAGGCCAATCCGTAGGGGCGCTCGAACGTCTCGCGTCCGGTGGCGTTGAGGTAGGCCACTTCGCCCGCGATGCGGGCCGGGGTGAGATTCGCCTTCAGCGCCGCGATCGATTCGGTCGTGAAGGGCGCGTCGGGGAACGTGCGGACCAGGCGCGCCAGCATCCAGTGGCCGTGCACCGACGAATGCCAGTCGTAGCAGCCGTAGAACGCGGGCGTCAGCTCGTGCGGCGCCCGCACGTCCTCGGACGCATTCAAGACATGACTGATCTTGTTCGGATATTCCTTCTGCACGCACGCCAGCGCCAAGACGGCGAACCGCCCGGCGGCGCTCGTGTCGAGCGTGGGCTGTGCCCCGATCGCCACCGCCAGGATCGCGAGCATCGGCCTCACGGCAGGCGCTTGGCCTTGGGCGCTGCGCGCAGACGCTTGATGCGATCCCACTCCGCAAGGTCTCCCTCGAGGACGGGGCCGAAATGTTCCTTGATGTCCGCAGCCACACGGTCGATGACGTCCGCGAGTTTCTGCGGCGCGAACATGTTCCCGTGGAAGCCGCTCTTCTGGCCAAAGAGCTCGCGATCGATGAAAAGGTAGTCGACGGCAAGGCCGGCCCGGTCGAACAGCACCTCGAACTCCATGTCGAAGTACTGAACGGTCACCGTGAGACCCGGAGAGGTGTAGACCAGCCGCCACCCGTCCTTGGACGATTTCCCGCCTGACACGAAGGGTTCGGCGAGGTGGAAGCCCCGCTCGACCAGGAAGGTGAACGCCGCCGCGGCGCGACCGGGGCCGGCTTGATCGGGATGGAGCTCGGGCATGCTCCCATTATGCACTAGCGAGGCGGCTGATCCGTTGCCGCTGACAATGCCTTGACGGAGATCGCAGCCAGGAGAGCCGTCAACATCACGCCGCAAACCCCTATCCCGATCGCCAGTGCCCGCGTCGGGAAGGCCTTTGGCACGTGGTCACCGTAACCGATGGTCAAACCGGTCACGTACGCGAAATAGATCGACTCACGTACCGACCAGCCCTCGATAAGACCGATCACCAAGCCGAGCGCGGTGATCAGGCCGATGAGAACGGACAGGATCGGCCACACCACGCGCAGGCCGGCGAGCAGCCCGCCGAGGAATTTTCGTCTCAGCGTGTGCGGATCCATCGGACCGTCCCCTCCCACGAGCCCAACGGTTACGGGCGGTTGAATTCCCATTTTGGGAAGCTCACGCGCGATTGGGGAATGCGCTGGCCGTGCAGGAATGCCATGACGGCCGGCGTCAATTCCGGATAGCCGAGAATCCCGTGCCCAGCATTCGCCACAATGAGATGCTGATGATTGGGAAAACCAGCGGCCACTTCCTCGGGAGCTTCAGCCCCTCACAGATGGCCGGAAAGGGAAAATCAATCGCCGCTCCCAGGATCGCACTTCCCGTCTCGCGCCGAATGCGCTCCAGCCGAGCCGCTGAAGCAAACGAGGCGCAGTCCATCGCGACCGCCATTGCCGAGAGCGAGATGGCCTGCCGATAGTCGTAGGCCCACCGACCGAGATCCGTGAAGTCGCCGGAGAGCATGGCGTGAATCGCCGCCGGAAGTTGCCGCATGGCCCCGGGTCTCCCCATGACATCGGCAATCCGCTTTTGCAGATCCCACTTGCCCACGACGACGAAAGTACCAGGCGCGACCTCGACCGTCACCGGTTGCCGCTCGAGACGCTTCATCGCGGTCCGGACGGCCTCGAGAGCGGCCAACTTTTCGAGCTGTGCCTGGGCATTGCTCGGCAATTTGAAGGTTTGGTCCGGGCCCTCGGTGCCGAACAAGAGCGCGCGTTCGACGCTGTCGGGATGCCGCCGGATGACATCCAACGCGAGGTGGGTGCCGTAACTGCCGGCGAGGAGCGTCAACTTCTTCGCTCCGAGGGCCACGCGGAGGGCTTCGACGTCGTCGGCGTTCTCCTCCGTGGTGAAAGCCGCCAGGTCGACACCCCGGCGTTGCAGGGTGTTAGCGCACTCGCGCATCCGCTCTCGAAAGATGCCGGCGAACGACTCCGGGTCACCCGGCCGATCGAGCGGCAACGCCTTTTCATACCGGCACGTCACGTCGTGCGGCTCGGACGCACCCGTGCCGCGTTGATCGAGCGCAATCACGTCGGCGACGGTACGAAAATCATCCAACAGGGAGAGCGGCATCCCCCGAAAGTCGTCGATGCCCGAGTCTCCCGGGCCGCCGGCCAGATAGACGATGGGCGACGTGGGTGTCGGCGCCGTGGTCTTGAACCGGATGAAGCGGAGCGCGAGCATCTTCGAACGCGAGTTCGACCGCTTCTCCGGGACCAGTAGCCGCCCCGCTTCCGCCGCAACCTCTTGCTTGTCCCTGACCTCGACGGTGACGGGCTCGAGGGCGGTGCTCGCGCCGGCTCCGAGTGCCAGCATCAGCACGGCCGTGGCGCTACCAGAAAGCGTCGTCATCACGTTCACGCACTTTCCGCAGACCGCACGTGGCGATCTTGCGAATGAGAGCTTCCGGCAGGGACTTGCCGTAGGGAAGCTTCAGGAAGTTCTTGGTCGTTTCGTACTTCTGCAGCTCCTTGCGAAACGCCTCCAGCGCCGCCGGTGTCGGCGCGAAGGCGAGGTGCGCCTTGAACGCGGAGAAAGAGAACAGGAATCGAGGCTCCACGAAGAACGGGACGCCCCACTTGATCGTCTCCTCGGCCTCCGGCGCGACGCTCTTGAGGATCGCGTACAGCCGGCGCAAGTGCGGCTGGGCCGCGGGCCGGGCGGCCCGGATGTACGCGGCGATCGTCGTCGGACGCTTGCCAGCCATCTGGGCCCGGAGTCTAGCCGTGATTAGGGGCTTGAGGCGCACGCTCCGGCTGGAAGATGATGGGCGGGAAGCTCGTCGACCTGCCCGGGAGGATCCCATGAACTGGAACATATGGATTCGGCAAATCCACCGCTGGACGTCCCTCGTTTTCACGGCGACCGTCATCGCCAACATCGTCGCCATCGCCTTGGGAAAAGCCGAGCAGCCTCCGGGCTTGTTGACTTACTCGCCTCTGCTCCCTCTCTTCCTGCTCCTGTTCACCGGGCTCTACTTGTTCGCGCTGCCGTATGTCACCAGGTGGCGCCAGCGAAAGGTGTGACGATGAAGGCAGCCTCAACACTCATCGACGAACGGATTGCCGAGCTGGGTGACTGGCGAGGCGAGACACTCGCGAAGATGCGCGCCCTGATCCGGGAGGCCGACCCGGACGTGGTGGAGGAGTGGAAGTGGACGAACCCGGTGTGGTCCCATGACGGGGGCATCTGCACGGGCGAGTCGTACAAGAAGGTCGTGAAGCTGACGTTCTTCAAGGGCGCTTCCTTGAAGGATCCCGCCAAGCTCTTCAATTCGAGCCTCGACGGGAACGTCAGGCGCGCCATCGACATTCACGAGGACGAGAAGATCGACGTGAAGGCGTTCAAGGCGCTCATCCGCGCGGCCGTCGCGCTCAATGCTTCCGGCGGGAAGTCCTAGCGCAGCCTCCTCCCGGCGGCGCACGCTTCGACCACGGTGTCGAACCGTGACGCCCTGGTCTCGGCCTTCTTCGCCGTGGTGATCCAGTGGAGGATCACCTTCTTGTAGCCGGGTGGCGTGGCTTCGAAGAACTTCCACGCCGCCTTCTCCCGCTTGAACGCGCGGAGCTCCTCCGGAGACAGTACGGCCGTGGCCTCCTGCTCGTACGCATAGACCTTGGACTTGTGATCCTTGCGGTGGGCAAACGCCTCGGCCCCCGCCGGCGTCATCCGGCCTTCCGCCTGGAGCTGCCTGAACTTGGCGATGTTGATCGCGCTCCAGATCGAGGTGGGCTTCCGAGGAGTGAACCGAATCTGGTAGGACGTGTCGTCGATGCGCTTGCGGACACCGTCGATCCAGCCGAAGCAGAGGGCCTCATCGACCGACTCGGACCAGGTCATGCTGGGCCGGCCCGAGTCGACCTTGTGGAATCCGACGATCAGTTCAGGCGTCGTTGCCGCGTTGGTCTCGAGCCAGCGGCGGAAGCTCTTGGGATTCGCGAAGAATTTTGGATTCGGCATGGGCTTCGACAGGTGCGGCATGGTCGCAACGATCCTATGCTCGAAAACGACCGCGGGGGTGAAAGGAGAGCGAGAGATGGCGACCATGAGGCCGCAATACCAGGTGTCCGACGTCGCGCGGTCGGTCGCGTTCTACACGACGCAACTGGGCTTCACCCTCGAACACCAGCAGCTTCCCGCGTTCGCCAGCGTGTCGCTTGGCGATGCTCAGCTGCTCCTCAGCGGACCGCAAGCGTCGGGATCTCGGCCGATGCCGAACGGGCGGCGGCAGGAACCCGGTGGATGGAACCGGATCGTGCTCCGGGTCGAGGATCTCGCCGCGTTCATCCACGTCTTGGAAGAAGCGGGCCCGGGAATCCGATCGAATTGTTCGAGCCGGCGCGGCGCGGTTAGCCGGACGGCCGCCGCCCGCCTTGGGACAACAGCTCGTCGAGCGCCCATTGGAGCTCGCCATAGTTTGCTTGCTCCGTGAGCACGCCGTCTTTGAGACGCCCCACGCCGAATTCTTCCTCGACGGAGTCCCAGTAGATCACCTTGCCGGCTCGCTCGGCGACGACCCAGTGAGTGGGCTTCTGATCCTCGCCCCCGCTCGCGGACGCGAGGGGGCGCGGCGCCACTTTCACGGAAGTGAACGATGCACGGTCATCCAGGGTCAACGTGGCGACGTCTTCCTCGAGTAGAGCTTCGACTTCCGGCGTCGTCCAGGGCTGCCAATCCGGTTCGTCCACGCTTGGTTCTCCCGTGCGGGTTAACGTACCGGAAAACGCGCCCGCCCGCCCACGGGCCAGGTCAGCTGCACACCAGGGTGCGTGCCGTGGCGCGTAGCGCCTTCCACACGGCGTCCGTACCGTCCTTCGGCGACAGGGCCACCACGATGGCGACCTGCTTGCGGCCGGGACACGACCGAAGCTCGGCCTCGACGTTGAGGGTGATGGGCAGGCCGGTCGTAAAGGGATCGTAGGTGAAGACTTGCCCGGTCAGGCGAGGAGGCTCGCTGCCCGGCACGGCGGTCAAGACGGCGCGATACCGGGCAGGGTCCAGGTTGTACTTGGAGCCGCCGACCGCGGTGGCGAGCCCACGGAAGTAGGTCGTGAGCGTCGCGGCGACGCTCGCGGCGTCGAAGGCCGGAGGCTGGTTGAGCCACCAGACGAAATCGTAGGACCAATAGTCAGGCGCGGTCGGGGTGGAGAAGCCCGGCATGAAGCGAAGCTCCTCCGTCCCCTGGTAGGGAAGCTGCGGAGCGAACTCGGGTGGCAACGCGAAGGTCTCGTGCTTCCAACCGGTGGGGATGGGCCACGCCATCAGGAGAGCCACGAGGAATCCGACGGCTCGCGACATGGCTAGGATTGCTCCAGATACTTGTGGATGAACGCGATCGCCATGCTTCCCTCCCCGACGGCCGCAGCCACGCGCTTCACCGGGCTCAGCCTCACGTCGCCGCAGGCGAAGACGCCCGGGACGCTGGATTCGAGCAGATACGGATCTCGGGCGAGCGACCAGCGCCCGGCCTTGACGACGTCGTCACCGGTCAGGACGTACCCGCGCGCGTCGCGCGCGATGTCCTCCGGAAGCCAATCGGTCTCGGCGTCGGCTCCGATGAAGACGAAGAGGCCGCCGCAGTCCTGCCGGTGCAGCTCTCCGCTCTCGTTGTCGCGGACGTCGATCGCCGTCAGCTGGGTGCTTCCGTGCGCGGCGACGACCACGGAGCGCAGGTGGACCGTCACGTTCGGCGTCCCGGCGAGCTGCTCGATCAGATAGCGGGACATGCTCTTCTCGAGGGAATCACCGCGAACGACGAGCGTCACGGAGCGCGCGTAGCCCGCGAAGTGCAGGGCCGCCTGACCCGCCGAGTTGCCGGCGCCGATCAGGTGGACGTCGAGCCCATGGGTGGCGGAGGCCTCGCTGCGTGCCGCGCCGTAGTAGACGCCCTTGCCGATGAGCGGCTCCGACCCATCGATCGCGACGCGGCGCCAGGCCACGCCGGTCGCGAGCACGACCGTGCGTGCGCGAACGACGTCGCCGCCGTCGAGGTGCGCCTGGCGCGTGACCGGATCCAAGCGTGCGACCGAGCGCGTGACCAGGATCTCGGCGCCGAGCCGTCGCGCCTGCTGCAGCGCGCGGCTCGCGAGCTCATCCCCCGAGACACCGCTCGGGAATCCGAGATAGTTCTCGATCCGCGACGACGTCCCCGCCTGGCCGCCGGGCGCTTCGCGCTCCACGACCAGCGTGCGCAGCCCCTCGGACGCGCCGTACACGGCGGCGGCGAGACCGGCAGGCCCCCCGCCAATGACCATCGTGTCGTACTCGGAGAGCCTTGGGCAGGTCTGCAGCCCCAGGCGCTCGGCGAGCTCGCGCGTCGCCGGCCGGTGGAGGAGCGTCCCGTCGGCCAGCCGCAACGCCGGGCAATCCTCCTGCGCGGGTGGAGCCCCGGGCCATCGCGCCGACAGCTCGGGGGAGTCGAGCGGCAGCCATTCGTGCGTGATCTGGTTGCGCGAGAGAAAGTGACGCAGCTCGCCGCAGGCGACGTCCCAGCGGCTGCCGACCATGACGACGCGCGGCTTGGGCGGCTCCGCGGCGATGCCTTGAAGCCCGCCGAGGCGCTTGCTCGCGAGCTTGCCGAGCTCGAGGGCGACCTCCGGCGATGCGGCCGCGATGGCGTAGTACTCCTTCGGATCGACGCGCAGAACGCGCGAGGGCACCGACGCCCGATAGCCGGCGGGGAACGGCGACCCGATCGCGAGCGGCACTTCCCCGAAGATCATGCCCGGCTCGCGCCAGCCCAGTGTCCGCTCGACGCCGTCGAAGAGCTTGACCACCTCGAGCTTGCCGGTGAGGATCGCGAAGAGCGCGCGGCCTCCGCCCTCGTGAACGGCGAACTCCCCCGCCCCCAGGCGCAAGTCGGCCGAGGTGCGCGCGAGGAGCGCCAGCTCGGCGTCCGCGAGCGTCGAGAACAACGGAATCGCGCGGATGTCGTCCGTCGTCAGCATGGCGCCACAGTAGGCGAGCGGGTGATCAGGGACAAGCGGAGTGGTTGGGATTCGGAGATTCCCCGCAGGCGTCGACGCGCGTGACCAGATAGAAGAACATCGTGCCGAGCGAGGGGCTCTCCGAATCCGTCGCGCTCGATGCCGCGATGCGCGCGTCGTGGCACGTCTGGTTGTAGGCCCAGGGAGAGCCGCCGCTGCGCGTGCCGCGGTAAACGCTGTAGGGGCCGGGCGGGTCGGTCCAGCTGATCGTCGTCCCCGATCCGCCTTTGGCGAGCCGGACGCTGGCGTTGACCGCCGGCGGGAGGACCGGCGCGCCGCCGCCGCAGACACCGCCGCCGCAGACCTCCCCGCCCGTGCAAGCGTTGCCGTCGTTGCATCCGCCTCCATCGGCCTGCCAGGGGCAGGTGTCGGCCGACGAGCTCGAGTTCCCGAAGACGTAGACGCGCCCTTTGTTGTACCCGATCGCGTCCCAGTTGGCGCTGGCGATCAGATCCGGAGGACCGGGGCCGTCCACGTGTCCCCCACCTGCGACGGCTAGGCCGATGGCTGCTCCAGCGTCATCTCCGACGTAGTACCGGTCCTCGGTGGTGTCGACGGTGCTGCCACCGAAGTAGACGGACACGCGGCCGCCGACGAAGTCGTTCAGGGAGCCGACCACGAAGTCGTCGATCCCATCGCCGTTCACGTCCCCGGCGCCGGCGACGCTGGCGTACGGGCGCGCGAGCATGACGTCCGGGGCCGAATTGGGAGACGAGCCGCCGAACCAGACGTAGATGGCGCCGGCGCTTTGTGCGGCGGCGTTGTTGTACGGGGCGGAGGCGAACACGTCGGGATGTCCATCGCCGTTGATGTCCCCGGCGCTGCCGACCACGGAGCCGAGCTGGTCGAAGAATCCGGCGCCCGAGAACACGCGGTCCGCGACCGCATCGGGCGCGGCGCCTCCGAAGAACACGTACGCGCGACCGGGCTTGTTCCCGCCGCCTCCGTACCACGGCGCGCCCACGATCACGTCGTCGAAGCCATCGTCGTTCACGTCTCCCGCCGACGAGACGGAAGCACCGAACGCGGTGATGGACCCGATCGACTCGCCGATCAGGCTGACGTCCGGTGTGGCGTCGAGCGACGGTCCGCCGTAGTAGATGAAGGCCTTGCCCTCGTACCCCGAATTCTGGGCCCCGATGATGAAGTCCGGATGGCCGTCGCCGTTGAAGTCACCGGCCGAGGCGACGCTGACCCCGAACCACCCCGAGCCGCCGGCTGGCGGGGAGATGACGAGGTCGGCCACCAAGTCGATCGCCGGCCCCCCGAAGTAGAGATACGCCTTCCCGACGCTGCCGATCTCCGGGTACCGGAACGCTCCGATGAGGAGGTCGTCGTAGCCATCCCCGTTCACGTCGCCGACCCACGCGACCGAGGTGCCGAAGAAGTCCGCGTTGTTCTCCCCCACGGGATCGATGAGGATCTGCGACGTGATGGACGCAGCAGCGGCCATGCGCGGCTCCGCGAACGGGGCGATGGCGATGAGAAGGGCGAGTGGCAGGCGGACGAGGCGAGCGCGACGCATGGCGCACCTCCCGCGGGAAAAGATACTCCGAACTTCGCCTCCTAGCGCGGCTACTCGGCACGACCCCACGGTAGCGTCTTGTTCGCGAAACCGATGTGCCCCGTGAGGAGATGAAAGAGGTACGAACCCACGCAAAAGCGACCGAATATCAGCGCTGCGAGAGCGAGCAACAGCAGTCCCTCGAGAGACCACGCGAGGGTGCGCCAGCCATAGAGTAGAGACAGCCCGATCGCGAGCATGAAGGTCCCGGCCATGGCTTGTGCGAACCGGCGAGGGCCCGGCGCTGGACCCAATCGAGGTCGTCCCCTCGGCTTCGCCACGAGGCGGTTGTAGAGCGCGTCGAAGGGATTCCAACGTGGCAAGGCCACGTTCCACCAGAGGAGTCCCGACACAGCGAGAAAGTAAGGCGGCGCTTGAAGCGCCAGGCCAACCAACGTCAGAATCCCGATCGCGCGCGGTTGCCACATCAAGGCCGGGTATTGAAAGCTGCACGCCTCCGGCGAGGCATCCCTGAAGCCCTGCTGCCGGACAAAGTTCACATCGGCCGTCATACCGCCCCCCTCCCCTTGACTCTATTACGCCGTGCGTAGTATTACGTACGGCGTAGTAAGGGACAGACATGAAGAACCAAGACGATCTCCTCGCCGGCCTCGGGCGATTCTCGGAGCCGGCCCTGTACATCCTGATCTCGCTCGCCGACGGCCCGAAACACGGCTATGCCATGACGCAGGATATCGAATCGGTGTCGGGCCAGAAGCTGGGCCCGGGCACCCTGTACGGCGCGATCGCGCGGCTCGAGGCGCGCCGATGGATCGAGCCGTTGCCCGCCGAGGTGCGGCGACGTCCGTACCGCTTGACCAACGCGGGCCAGCGCGTGCTCCGACACCGTCTGCAGAATCTCAGCGCGCTCGCCCGTGTCGGCCGGGCGCGGCTCGCGGAGGCGTAGTGCTGCGCGAACGCCTGCTTCGCTTGTATCCGCGCGCGTGGCGTGAGCGCTACGGCGCGGAGTTCCTCGCAACCGTCGAGCCTGGCCCCCTGAGCGTGCAACAGGTGATCGACATCGTTTCCGGCGCGATCGACGCCCGGCTGTCGTCCGATGTCCGGCGTGCGACCGCGGCCTCCCGCGTGGCGCCGAGTGGAGGAGGTCCAATGACCCAGAAACCCTTGACGGTCTGCGAGCGGAATCAGGCGCGCTACACCAAGCGGGATGCGTTGATCGGCGCCGGCGTCATGGTCGGCGCCGCGCTTGTCTTCACGATCGCGGGCCTCGCTGCCCGACGCGCCGGCTGGCCCGACGCGGGCGAGGTCATCATCAGCCTTGCATTCTCGGCATCGTTAACGCTCTCGATGCCGTTCTGGCTGATGAAGGGTCAACCGCGGAAGGCACAGGTTGTGATCATCGGCGGCGCGCTGGCCTTCCTCATCGCGATCGGCTGCGTCGCGACGCTGCTGTAGCTCACGGCCACAGCCAGCCGAACGTCCCCGCCGTCACCAGCGCGTAGATCAGGCCGTCGACCGTGTTGGTGAGCGTGAACCGCGTGCTCTTGCCCCACCAGATCCAGTTCTGCCACTAGCAGCAGAAAGTCACTGACCCGCTCACGCGGAAGACTTCGATGTAGGGCGCACCCTGCGCGTGGGTCTGCCCCGTGACGTACGCCACGATCACCGCGATGACGAGCGAATAGACGAACCATTGGCCCATCAGCTTGCCCATGTTGATGTCGCCGCTCGGCTGGATCGACATGTTTCCGACCGGGCCCTGCTTCATCTTTTCCTTGAACGCGGGCGCTTCCATTTCAGCCACGGTGCTGCCATACGGGAAGCGGTAGTCTCCCGGCCGCACGTTCAGGTTGCGTAGAGTCTCCATGACCTTGTCCTCGCCAGGGACCGCGATCATGTCGCCCTTGTGCCAGCCGGGCATCATGTGAAGGATCAACAGCGCAATGAACACGAACACGGCCGACACGACGATCGGCATCCACAGCGCGGCAAGCCCAACCATGCGACTACCTCCAACTGCGACGATACACGGCAATCGTTCCAGTTTTCATCGGACCGCTCGCTAACTGAAAACGACCGAGGAGGAAACCATGTCCCAAGCGCAGGGCACGAAGACTCCGGGTAGGCCGTGGCACTTGTGGTTGATCGGGATTATCGGATGCCTGTGGAATGCGATGGGCGTGATGTCCTTCATGCTTACTCAGCTGAGAGTCGAAGCGGTCATGAGCCGGTTTCCTCCGCAGCAACGCGAGTACTTCGAGTCGTTCCCGTTGTGGGTCGTTGCGTTCTGGGCGATCGGCGTGTTCGGTGGTGTGATCGGGTGCCTCCTGTTGCTTCTCAAGAACCGCCTCGCGTCTCATGTCTTGCTCGCCTCGGCGATCGGGGCGCTCGCTTACAATCTCGGCGGCTTGTTTCTTCTTGGCGGGATGCAGGTGATGCGCGAAACGGGTGGGTTGGGCTTAACCGTAGTCCCCATTCTCTTCGCCGCATTCCTGGCGTACTACGCTCTTGCGATGAACAAGAAGGGCGTGCTCAGCTAGCCCGAAGGCCCGTGACGCCTGCGACGCTACTTGCGCTTGAGGCTGACAACGACCTTCACCCAGAATCCCGCATGAGGCGGCGTGGACACCTTCCATCCTGCCATCTTGTCGCGAACGCACGTGGCGAGCACCGTGGCCGGATCCTCGAAGGCCTGATCGACCACGCCAGTCTCATCGAGTCGCAGGAAAAGGTCGAAGTCGGAGAGGTCGGGGCGCTTCGTCTCTTTGGCGCACCGCTGAATCGTGCTGCCGTGCTCGCGACCGAAGGCCTCTGCCAGCGCTTCTCCGAACTTCTTTCCCTCTGCGGTCTCGGCATCGGCCGCCGCGGAGGATTTCGCCTGCGAGATCTGAACCTGCCCGTCCGCGGACTGAGCTCGAGCCGGCAAGAGGACGACAAGCACAGCGGCACTGACCGCGACCATGGAGCTTGTGAGTCTTTTCCTCGATTCACGCATGCGCGCTCTCCTAGACAACCCGCTTCCCTGAAGTCCATGCCGCCGCAGTCAGACAAACTGTAATCGCGATTGAGAACGCGATGGGTATGATGAAGAGGTACCTCCAGCTCACGACCGTGATGGCCGCAAAGGAAAGAGCGAACGCCCACGTCGTGCCGCGCATGAGCGCCAGCGTCGCTACCGGAAGGCCCCCCAACTGCCAGGCCAATACTGCCGCGAAGAGATAAAACACGCCGACAGAGAATCCGGCTGCTACAAAGAGGTCCCAATACGTGCGGTTGAATCCCTGCACATCGAAGTGAATGGACCGCATTGAGCTGAGCAGAGCATCAACTCCCCATGTGGGATCAGACTGCCGAAAGCCGAGCGTATGGCCCGCCGCAAAGAGGAGCAGAAGAACAGCTGCGATTCGATACAACATGGATGCTTTCATGCTTACTCCAGAGATCGAGGTAGCGGGTCGTCCCGCCAGCCATGGCGTCGCCTTACTTCCGCAACCGAATTGACGACGAGCTTTTCGAGCGTCGACCTGTCAAGATCAGCAAGCTGCTTGAAGTACAAGCACACCTTGCCCATCCTGTGCTTGCCAAGCTTGTTCAGCAACGACTTTTGCTCCTCTCCGCCAACCAGCACGTAGACCACCAGTTCTCGGCCACGGATGGCAAAGCCCGCCAAAGGGGCTTTCCCAGTTCGTCCACTCCCGTAGGTGTACGGGTAGGAGCCATACCCGACGATGCTGGGTCCCCACATTCTTGGTGAGTGCCGGGTGACTTTCTTGAACAGAGCCATCAACTCCCGGCAGTCGGTGCCTTGCTGCGCGTTGGCTCTCGAGTCGATGTAGTGCGCGACGCTAGCGTCGGTGGGCTTAGTCTTGTTTTCGGTCGTTCGAGCCTCCATCATCACGGCGCGGCGGTCCTAATGGAGCTGTGACGACGCCCAACCGGATGGGTCGGGTGCTCCAAGCTTCTTGAAGAGTTCCGTCAGCTGTTCGAGTTCTTTACCCATGTTGTTCTGCTCTGGCTAACGTACGCCTAACCCGCGGCCCGAGTGGCGCG